>Ga0172371_10011706_pt1 | contig 11655 bp, 10 predicted proteins | sample Lak12m_FD_114543 | JGI IMG/M metagenome (GOLD analysis project Ga0172371, IMG submission 114543) | Freshwater microbial communities from Kabuno Bay, South-Kivu, Congo - kab_022012_12m | ecosystem: Environmental > Aquatic > Freshwater > Lake | place: Democratic Republic of the Congo: South-Kivu...
CAAGATACAGAATGAGACCCGTATCGCCAATCGGCCTAAGGCATGCCCAAATCCAGGGCCTTGTTTCGAAAACCACCAAATTTCAAACTGTTATGCAAGTACCTAACCGGAAATCACTGATTGAGATTAATAAAATGTAACTTCTATGGAGATCAAACCCTGATGCTGGAACAACCCGTTACATGCAGAAATGTTGTTTTACGACCGACAAGCCTTTCTTGAAAGCCGGCATGAGTCTTACGAGGAGCTTATTGGCCAACTTGGTGTTGAAAACCTTTACCAGGTAACGGTCCGCCAATCTACGCAAAAACCAGCCCGGCATCCTGCCTGATTTCGCCAACAAGAATAGCAGATTTATGTAGTTGATTTCCCTGTCGCTATAATTCTTATTATAAATTTCCCCTTTCTCATCAAGGATGAACCCTTTTCGTTTTGCGATATCATACAGCTTTGTGCCTGGGAAGAGGACCAACGAAAAGATCTGAAGTCGATAGGGCCTCGGAAGCTCGGCTATCAATCTTATGCTTTCAAGCTTATCCTCCACCGTTTCACCAGGGACATCAACAATGAAATCATATTGCGGTGGAATCATTTTGGCCTTATATTTGTTAAGCATAGCTGCGGCTGCCAGAATTCTTTCATTGGAGATCCTCGCCCTATCAAATCTTTTTTGAGTATTTCTGCTTCCTGACTCAATGCCCATCTGAACAAAAAAGAGTCCTGCATCCGCTAGGAGATCCAATTTTTCCTCAGATATTGTCAAAGGGCTTGCAAGACAGAAAAACGGCAAGCCGATTTTGTCCTTGTATTGTTCACAAAACTCTTGGATCCTCTCTGAGCTTTGGCCGAGGAATGTATCATCGGATATCCATATATAATCAACGAATGGCAGGTGTTCCCTGACCCAGCCGAGCTCTCCGACAAAATGTTTAACGCTCCTCCACCTAAAATATCGCTGTCCTGGATACAAATTTCTTAGCGTATAGTTACAGCAATATGAACATCTGTGAGGGCAACCCCTTCCGGCCAGCGTTTGATAGCCGGTCATATTGAGATAATGGGACACAGTCCCTCTACGTAGTAACATCTCTAGATGCTGTAATGTCATTTTCTCAATACGGCCTTCAAACATGATGTAATGATGGTCTGTATCGTAATCCGGATTTGGCAATCCGTCCAAATCCTGTCGTAAGTCCTCTATGGGATTTCGGACAATTGACCCGTCTTTCTTTAACCAAATTCCCTTGATAGCAGCATACTCTCTTTCATCAGACATTCTCTCAACGAGGTTCCTGATTGACTCTTCCCCCTCGCCAATGCATACCATATCAGCGTGTTCAAGGCACTCTTCAGGGCAAACCGTAGGATGTATCCCGCCCCAGATAATCCTTTTATTGAGTCTGCTCTTTATCTTTTGAGTGATTTGAATAGCGCCTTCGAAATAGTTGGTCATAACGCTTATGCCCACCAAATCAGAATCGTCACAAAGAGGAATAATGCCATCCAAAGTCTGATCGTCATACCTCAAAACATCCGGAACGACATCGTCTCCGTAGGGATCTGGAAGAAAAATTAACCTTGTTGTGTGCCCAGATGCCTTTAGATAGGCAGAAATTGTTCTGAGGCCAAAATTAGTTATATCAGGATATGGTGACATCAAAGTGATCTTCATCGAAGCACCCCAAGGCGGCCTAACGGCCGCAAACAAATGGTGTATAAAAATATGGTGGCTTTCTTCAGTTAATGTGGTAGCTCCCAGATCCCCACAAAGGAGAACAAACCTATGGGTCCAAACGGTGGCGTGAGGCATGTCTCATAGATGAGGATCCTGCCACGCATTCGATTCACTTTATCTTCCTCCTTCAGGAGAATCAGCCATTCACTTCGATTATGCATCTTGAAAATTGCCGAAAGGGCAGTCGGGGCCGTTCCCATGTGTTGGCGTCACCAATGCCGGTTTACGTCTTCAAGGCGGGCGGCGCTGCAGCCGAACACCTTGAGCAGATCAAGGTATCAAGCCTGAGGTGAGCCTTTTCCGGATGGGAAAGCAGCTTTCGGCATGCCTGGGACATCTCATTGTTCCAAACATTCATAACGCCATCTTTAAGAACGTTTCCAAAGTCGCTTGATAGGTATCGCGTGTCCTTGCAGCAGGGAATGAGCCCGCCATCATAGTTGATGTAGGCGGAACGATAGGGCCATGAGCAACCCTTTCCTCCCTCCCTATTCTCTTGCGCCTGAAGTTCCGCGTTCTTGGGGAACCTATCCGAAAACCATTCGTCGTCAGCATCGGTGGGAAAAAAGGGTTTGATGAAGCGGATCTGATCAATACCCATCTCCTCCGCCCGTTTCAGGGCCATACCTGTCTCGCCTTGATTGAATCGTGTTACACAGAACTGCCAGTCAACGATTGGAGTGCGCGATTTGAGCCTGCGCTTTTCTTTCAGCACCGCCCGCATATTCCTGTATGCCAGCTCAGCATCCCCATTGACCATGAATTTGGCATAACTCTCCTGGCTCACCCCGTGACAGGAGAAAATCAGAACCTCCAGGCCTGACTCTACAATCCTGCGAGGCATTTCAACATCGGTGAAGTTCATATTGGAGGATACCGCAACGCCAATATTGCGATCTGCGGCATACCGAATCATTTCAACCGTCTCTTGAAAGAGGAAAGGTTCACCAAATCCATACAGGTTGATTTTGAAGAGATAAGGGCCTACTTCATCCACTAACCTCCTGAAATCCTCAAATGACATGCGGCCATAGGCCCGCTCCCCCTTTTCTGGGGGACGCCGACCCTCGTAACAGTATGCACACCGCAGGTTACAGATGTTCGTCGATTCGATTTTGAGTATGTATGGATAGGAACGGACGTGAACCCTTTTGGCCAGTCGATTCATTTCTGCGTGCAAAAAATTGATGAGTTTTCGAGGTGTTGAATGCCTGACAAACGCATAGGCATGCCGGCTGAGAATCTTCAGTCGGATTGAAAGATTCATCCCTTTGGTTGCGAGAGAGAAACTGAACAGGCTCATTTTATCCTCTCCATTTCCAAATGAAACCGAACCTGGTCCGGGGTAAAAGGGAGGAACATAAGTGCCGCGCTGTTCTCTGCAGGCATCAGTCCACGAACAGTGGGGGGTTGAAATCGAGTTCGGCTTCATTTTTCAGCCCAAACAGCGTCATGGCAAAGTGGCAGGGATATCTCGATACATATCCCTCTAATAATTTAACGAGGTTCAACATACTCAAGGTGATCGCAGCGCTTGGGTCTGTTTCCCGTTCAATTTCTATTGGCGTCTCAAAAATGATCTTATGCTGATTATTTTCGTCTCTGACAACAAAGGTGGGCACAATGACAGACCCTGTCCTTCTTGCCAGCTTGAACGGTCCGAGAGAAAACTGGGCCGTACGATTAAGCAACCGCATCGGTATCATTTCAGTGCCGGTTCTCCCATCAAACGCAATAACCACAACGCCACCTCTTTTGAGTGCCCTGACCACGGGGCCTAAGTACTTGTCACTCAGAGCAAACCGGAAGGGCATCTTGTCGGTCTGCCTCTTTCTTGCCTCAAATATCTTCCTCATGACAACTCCATGACCATCTATAAGCGGTTTCCCGGCGATTTGGTAAACGCGGTATCCCTTATACGCCAGAAATGGCAGCGGCAACAGGAAAGATCCGAAATGTGCAAGAAGGATGATAACGCCTCTCTTTTTCCTTTCAGCGTGGCTGAAATTATCCCAGCCTTCAACCGTAACTATTCGGTCCAAATGTTTCTCCGTCATGCGATCAAAGGCGATATTCTCGACCTGCCTTTTCAGGTAAATCTCAAAGGCTCTTTTGATAATAGTTCGTATCTCAAATTCAGTGAATTTGTCTCCAAAAAGCCTCCTCAGCTCTTCCTTTAGAGTTCTGCGCCTTCTCATCGCTATCAAATAGGCTGGGAGAGAAAGAAGTTCAGCAGCCCGGTACGAAAAACCAATCGGCAATTTCCTAAAGAGCCATCCAAGAGCAAACATGCTTACCCATAGGCCCATATTCCTCGCGAACATCTTCAGGCTGTATAAACCGTTCATCTCTTGAATATCCGCGAATGATTTCATTGTGATAAAACCCCATGTTCAATTTTCGACAGATTGATCGCTGAAACCGTGAGGCCTAAAAATATCCATATAGGAATTGTATGATTGTAGCCGAAATCAAGAAGGCCGTGAATTCCCACACAGATGAATGCAGTAAGAAGGCTCAGCCGCATTACACCCAAATCTGTATTCTCCTGCTGCCTTACTTCATGAATATAGTACTTGACCAAGAACATTGTTAAAAAAAGAACAAATATTACGCCCACAACTCCAAAATCAAAAACATAGTCGAACCATATGTTGTGACCATGAGGCCATGGCCGCACATCATAGCAGATGCTGCCTACGCCACCACCCAAACCTGAGGAGTCCAACAGCATCTCAGTCCCGCTTCTCCAGATTTTAAGCCTTTCGTGGATTGAGACAGCGCCGCTTGTTGCAGAAGCAAGGATGCGTGGCGGACCGGCTTCCCTGAGTAACAACACCTGAATCATAAAACACAACGGAATGATTAGATATAAAATCAATAAATAACGGAGTGCGTTCTTCCTTAGTTCAGAGAAAGAAAAGATAACAAAATGGAGCATAACCACCAGTGCTACCACTCCGGCCCTTGCCTTTGTAAGAAGACTGGACCAAACCAGAAACACTATTATCAGACACAGCGCCAGTTTACGCCACCCCCATTCTTTCTGGATGATAAACATCCCGACAGAGATGCAGGTCATGAAGTTCAGGATGAGAGCCGTCTCGGCAGTGCTCCAGCCAATGCCGTGTAATCTCCATTTTCCCGCTACCAAACTGGACGCAGCCCCCGGAATTATCAGCTCCATCTTCAGCCCTTCAGCAACTGAAAATGTGTAAGTCACGTTCTCTATAAGGCACAAGAGATGCCCGGTCACGGCGAGACATACCGCTGATAGTATCAGCCACCATACGACATCGTGCAGATTGCGATACTGATCCATAAAGTTGACAAGGTAGAAGAAGAAACTGACATTGATGATCAGCATCGCAAGTTGAACCGCAGCATGTTTCGTGTTTGGCGACCACATCAATGATATGCAGGCCCAGGCAACAAAAAATGTCATCACTGGAAAAGAAAAGATGTTTGCAAACCGATCCCTCAAGCCGGTTGTTCTGTCGAGCATCATCTTTGCGAGGAGGATTGCCAGAATTGAAAATGGGAAGAGCCCAATTCTGTCGCTAAGAGTGCTCCATCTGCTGGAAGAAAATACCTGAAGCTGATGTCCGAAACTCATGGTGAGAAAAATCAGGAAGAATACCCCGGTCCTATCGTTCACAAAACAGATAAAAATGAATATAAATATGCAGAGACCGAGGAGAGTCACATGCCATGGAACTACAGCACAAACGGCCCCCGCGAGCAACACGCCTGATGATAGAAATAGGGCCGAACCCTTATTCTGAATCCCAGCATACATAGATAGATGCGCCATCCCTTGAGAACCGATACATCTCAATGCCTTCTCCCACATGAACAGGTCTTATTTTATCGACATCAAATCCCCTCAGTTTCTCAACCATCATTTTGTAAGCATAATATGACAGTTTTTTATGATCCATTCCGGAATTGGCAGGATTATGAATGAGTCCAACGAGATCGAAGTAGTCGTTGACGCCCAACTGATCACCAAACCCATGCGTTTCAACCAGGGTGCTCCAGAAAACCTTTTGTATGCCTAAAGACAGTGGATAAATGAATCTTTTGATAAGCTCGGCAGCCTGATCCCTTTCGGATTGAACTGGCACCTGGAGTCCGCGTCGGGGGGCTCCTGAATGTGAAGCCATTTCTGTAATCCAGATAGGAACATCGTAACCGTACTCTTTCAAAGCAGAATTAATGGACTCAACATATCTCTTGAAATCGGTATTGTCGGACCCAGGAAATCGGGCCATTTTGTACCGACCAGAGCCGCCAACTATCCAGTGAAAATCAAAAACATCAAAATACCTGTCCTCCGGATTATCTCTTAGCCTCTTTAAATGTTCAAATACAGAAAGGTAGAAACCGGGGAGGCCCTTCGGCATTCCAACTCCTGATAGAACCACCTCGGCATTCTTGTTTTGGCCCTTGATTATTTCATATGATATCTTGACAAGTCTGGCGTAGTTTTCGGGTGTATCTTCCCAGAAAAGATCACACTCATTCTCAATCTGCCAGAAATCTACGATAGGTGATCCGGGTGCATCGTCAACTCCATCACCATCGTACCGCTCTACAGCTCCTTTCAGGAATGCCTTATATGCATCGACATCTACAGGAAACCTGTGTTTCGGCCTGCCATGTAGAATGCCTTGGTCCCATCGGTTGGGCGTTAAAATGGTGACTACCATGTTAATATGCTTTCCATAGGTTGCAGAATATATCTGGTCATTTCTGTGCCAGTCGAAAAACCCCTTTCTCGGTTCGACAGCGTCCCAGACAATGCCGGCAGGTCCCATATATCTGACCCATGAGATCCCGAGGTCTGCGAGTAAGGGATGATATCCATCTATTCCCGAGATCCCAAAGGGCGATTCCTCAGGTCTGGCACTGGCAGGAGGAGATGCCTTGTCTTCAAGGAAAAGGGGAGCGCCGTACAATTCAAAACTTATCCTGCCATCATTGCACCGTACCAGTCCTTTAGTAAGAACCGAATCAGCCTCCTTCGCACCTTTCCCTGAGGAACGGCCTCGATCCAAAAAAGAGATGACAGGCTCAGCAAAGTCTGAATCCATTTCCACTATTTTTCGTCCGGATCCCTTACCTGCCACCGATATTTGCTGCAGCTTTTCTGATAAGGCTCGCATCTGAAGCCGATTTGCCATGCCCTTTTGAGCGCCCGTTTTTAAAGGGACTTTGGGAGTATCATCGATCCCTGGATCCAAAGCATGGGCTGTCGCCTGATTACTTGATGGCTCACTATACGCATATTGAATGCAGAGAAGACCGGGGCAGCGAAGGTTTCCTAAGCCAAAAAGAACTAAACAGCAGGCAACGACACAAACTCTAATTACAGCTGTTTCCGTCTTATTTCGCTTGTTCATTTTTGTCCTCAGTAGATCAAAGCGAAAAATGTATGACACTGCTCCTTTCCGCATAACGTAGCGGATCTTTAAGCGGGCAACTCTGCAAGACCCGGTCGTTCATCTTTCGTTGACTGCCGTCAAGAAGACGGCCAACTCCGATTTTGAAAAGCTTTTGAGCAGTATAAGCATCAGAGCGTAGGCCAGGCTTCCCGCAGGAAAGAGAATCGCCATGTTAATATCCCGAAGTAGATAGCAGGCTGTCATGATAACCAAAAAGGCCACCAGTGGTTTAACCATGAAACGCAGAGAGATATCATTGATATGCTTTGCCACAAAAAAGAAATTCATGAGAAAAAGGATGGCTGTGGATATCAGAGTAGCTATGCTTCCCCCAACATAACCATATCTGCTGATAAGAATGAAAGACAGCAGGACATTCACGGAGAAAGTGATCCCACTGCTTAAAATCAAAAGGCGTTGTTTGAAAATGACCTGAAGTATTTTATCCGAAAAGATATTTAGAAAATAGAATCCGACAATCCAGATCAATATCTGAAAAGATAGGCTCGCTGCTAAGAAATCGGCTCCGAATATTAGGAGAACTATATCTTTTGCCAAAAATACCCCAAGTGCTGCCAAGGGTAGGCAGACTATGAAAAGGTGTTTAATGAGCCATAGATAAATCGCTCTGAGATCTTTATAAGCATCATCAACAGTTGCAAGGCGGGCCATGACGGGTGCAAAGGCTACAATCAAAATGACAGGAAGGATCTGCAATTTTAATATGATGCTGAACGGCGCCTGAAACAAGGCGACCTCCTCCGGGTCGCGGAGAATTTTCAGAAGAAATAGATTTGTGTACAAATAAAGTTGTGTCAGTATGAAAGATACCCCGACAGGAAGAGTCTCCTTCAGAAGGTAGGTAAGGTCAACACGGCTCACATGGCGTGCAGATGTAATGTTTAAGCGCGTTGAGATAAACAGAATCGCTGACAATCTGAAAAAATTTACGATCGCCATGGTTACAAAAATGGATATAAATCCCAGATCTCGGGAAACGATCCCCATCAGCAAACCAATCAGAACCAACCGGTTGGTTACTGTCACAAGCGCATCGTACTCCATTTTTTCAATCGAGATAAATGCAGATATGAAAGGCCCGGAGATGAGAACCATGGATTCTGACAGTAAAGCAGCGGAAACAGCAAAAAACATTTGATAATTCCAACTTGAAAAAACCCCTATTGAGAAGATAAGCAAGGTTGTTAGAACAAGGGCTGCTCCTGTTATTACAAGGCCACACCGGATAAATTTAGGCATAGCGCCTGTATCCTGCGACATCTCTCTCACAAGAATCTGGGGCAGGCCCATATGCGCGAATGCGGTTGTCGTCAAGACTAAACCCATAATAAACAAGTAGTTGCCATAGTCTCCGACCCCCAGATAGCGAGCTAAGATTCCGGCAATAAGGATACTCGATAGCACATCAGTGGCTCTGGCGATCAAAACCAGTGAAGAATTCTTGGCGATCCTGAATATCCCGATCATTGTTTTCCCGGACGGTGTTGTCCATCAACATGCAAAATGCATTTTCCTTAGCATCATCGCAAGTTGGCTGTTCGTCTCCAACCGAAACAAATGTCTACACCATGCCCTGCCATGGACTATTTAAAGCTGAGATAGCGCTTCATTTCCTGAAGCAAATTCCTCCTGTAGGGAAGATTTCCAGGAGAGCATTCATACGTGCATCCCTTGATTCGCTTCCTGACTTCCTCCGCCCTTTTTGAAGCCCACACATAAGCGAATGGGTCAGTATAATTTCCGATAGGCGGCATCTTGAAACAAAGGTGAATATTTCCGTCAGCCGATAGCAGAAAATTTGTCATCCCAACCATGCAGTTATTGGAACTCCTTGACGATGGATCGGCAAAATAGGCTTTCATCGCATGTAGCTGATCAACAGAATTGATTATTTTTGCCCCGTTCATTTTCATGGAGATGAGCCGATCTATGATACGGTATAGCTTATCCAGGTCGCCCTCTTTTGGCCAGAGGTCACTTTTTTTCCACCACTTTGTATCTGCGTCGCAGGCAGGACCCAGAGGATTGAACATGACAGCATCCAGGTTTTCATTTTCAACAAAGTGGACCACGTCGATTAGCTCATTCATATTGTAGCCGCAGACAATGACGGGGGCATACATGACAAGATTGCTACCTTTCCTCTTTCTCAATTCATTGACACGCCTGATAACAGAAAGCGCCTTTTCATGGACACCCGTGGTCCCTCTGATGTAGTCATGGGTTTCCGGGTTTATCCCATCCAGGGAGACATCGAAATACCCGAGACCCGCATCTATCAATCTTTCAGCCCTTTCCCCGTCGAGTAATGTTCCGTTAGAAACAACTCCTGCCAATACATCGTTCTCTGACGCGAACTTGACCAAGTCAAAAATATCATCTCTGATGAAGATCTCTCCACCGGCAACCTGCACTCGAAAAGGACCTAACCATTCCTTGAGTTTGATGATAACGCTCTTCCACTCCTGAAGAGATAGTTCTTTTGTTTTCGGGCTTTTCCAGATGCCGCACATTTTGCATCTTAGATTGCACCGGAGTGTCAGACAAAAAATTATTTTGGACGGCCTGCACCAGGGTACGTCATAGCGACACGATATCCCCTGAGCGATATGGTTAATCCCCTGCCGGAATGCCCACCCTATCGATCTTCTGTATCTGCTCATTTGCCTGGGCCTCTTTTTCCCCCACGATAAAGATTGCACATAAAAAGAACATGGCCGATCCTAACTTATCGATCTTCAATCAGTAAAAAGATTTCCTCCACTTACCTTGCGCATTTACATCGGCCTTGCTTTTGCCGGACAAGATCAGGTCTGCAACATTTTCTGCTATCTCCATGCTTTCGTTTGTCATGGCATGGTACTCAAAAAGGCCTTGACGACCACATGTTATGAGATTCGCGACGGTTGCGAGGAATTGCTCTACAGCAGCAATAACCTGCTCAAACCCTAATCCGTATATGGGATAGGCATTAGGGAGACGGATCGTGAAGCAGTCGAGGACATCTTCCCTCTTGAGAATCCCCTCATTCTCAAGCATTGCAATAGATCTATCGATAAGACGCTTCTGAAGCTGAAAATCCTCAGCCTCCCTGTCTGAACAGCAAATTTCAAGAACAAGCGAGGTGCGCGTTTCGGGCGCCATCTCAGGACACATTCTTTTAGGTTCGTATATCCGTTTAAAAGGAAATCTCTTATCCGGATAGAAAATCTCCAAATGGTCCAATATGTTAGCCTGATCGACAATAATATTGATAAGAAGGAGGTGCCTGAATCGCAATCGTTTTGACGCAGCAGAGATCGGAGCCGGGACCCCAGCGGAAAAGAGACGAATCAGGTTGGGTAACGGTATTGTTGAAACAAAAATGTCACCATGAATTATCCTCTGTCTGTTCCTGCTCTCTGTCACAACGAGGCTCTTTACCATGGAGTTATCAAGACAGAGGTTTGAAAGCCTCGTGTTAAGGTTGATTTTACCCCCATGCCTTTCGATATCTGCCGCCATCGCCAAAGGGATCCGGCCTGCACCGTGATTGGGGTAATAGGCTGCCATCTGTTCAGAGGATGCCAAGTTATGAGTTTTTTTGCGTTTAAAAGCTTCAGTCATTGTCTTCATCAATGTCTGAGCGAGACTTTCGCCTGTTACGGTTGTCCTTTCTGTTGCCCATTTGTGAGATACCCTTTCTGGGGGCAGTCCTGTGCATTTTTCAATATATGGGGCAAAGAAGTTGTCAAAAAGCGTGTCGCCGAACCTCTGCGTCATCCACTCCCTCACCGAGGACATGCCGCCATCTTTCTTACGCCTGAATCTTGACCTGGCCAGGTCCCAGATAATTCGTTGCGTAAGGGACAAGGGGAGACGTGCTAACATGTTCATCATCTTTAGAGGATAAAGAAGGGTCTTATCCCCTACCTTGATAACGAAGTGTCCTTTCACAACAGTTAGTTGCTCCCCGCTCCCGTTTCCCAACAGTGACGCATAGACAGGCGCATATTCCTTAAAAAAAAGATGCGGCCCCAGATCAAACCTATAACAGTCGCCCATGTATGATCTTTCGACTGTCTGCAACATCCCGCCCACGGCCGGTTGAGCTTCGATCAACTCAATCTGCATGCCCGCAGATGCGAGAATCTGACCAATTCTCAGACCAGTGAGCCCGGCGCCAATAATAATGACCTTTCTATCTCCCTTGCCCATCTTCCATCTCTCCAGGGCCGAACTCCTCCCAGTATTCCCACTGGTCGGGATGACGCCTTATATCCCCCTCAAAAACAGCGATAAGCTTCTCAATAACATCGCTTGCGAATGCCCTGCCCTCGTTTTCGTAATCTATCTCTATTGGAGGGGAAATGACCATCCTATAGGTTCCATCATCTTTTCTGAAAACCGCAGCCGGCAATATAGGCGTCCTTTTCCTTCTCGAAAGAGTGGCGACCCCACTGGCAAAATAGG
>Ga0172371_10011707_pt1 | contig 11655 bp, 10 predicted proteins | sample Lak12m_FD_114543 | JGI IMG/M metagenome (GOLD analysis project Ga0172371, IMG submission 114543) | Freshwater microbial communities from Kabuno Bay, South-Kivu, Congo - kab_022012_12m | ecosystem: Environmental > Aquatic > Freshwater > Lake | place: Democratic Republic of the Congo: South-Kivu...
CCAAGGAGCCGCCCAAGGCGGCCAAGTGGCTGGTCGGCAACTACTTCGAAGGGAAGGGGCGCGATCAGTGCCACTTCCGCAAGAGGTTCCTGCTGAGCCTCTTCTTCGCTCCGTTGACCGTGGCCATCCTGTGGCCGCTGCGGATCATCGGGCTGCTGTTCTCGCTTTGGGTCGGCTGGCGCGACATCAACTGGCGGGCACTATTGCCGTTAGAGATGGCGTTCCCCGTCGACCTGGACGACAAGTCGTCGCGATGGTTCGTGAAGGACAGCGACTACAGCTACCATGAGCCCGGTCGTTCACTTGGTGGATCATCAATCCGCCGGTGTTCACTGTGGTACCGCTGTTCATCGCTTTGCTGTTCAGCATGCCAATCCACTACCACAACAGCGATCAGACGCATCCGCTGGTGGCCCTTGGTTTCTGGCATTCGGTGCTGCTGGTTTGGGGCTGTCTGTTGGCAATCGTCGCCATCTACTGGCTGATCTGTGGCGTCATCTTCCTGGTGACGGTGGTCATCCTGAAGATCGACGACGAGGCCAAGCGCGAGAAGCGCCGGCTTCGCCAGCAGCGTCGCGAAGAGGAAGAGCGGCAGCGCATCAAGGATCTCTATGCCGAGCTCGTCGAGATGACGTGCGCGAACGAGGCCGTTAAGGCCGATGTCCGGGCGCTGCCTGCGCGCAAAAAGACCGTCCACCTGGGGTTCCTTGACCTCAAGAGACAGGTCTGTCGTCCGTTCGCCAAGTAGGCGCGACAAGAGTACAAGTTAGCGGCTCTAATAGAGGGATATGCCAATGACCCTCACGGGAGGTTTCAACCTCCCGTTCTACCCTATAAAGCGAATGCATTTGGCTTTATAGGATAGTATTTGTTCTAAACCTGATTCCACACCGTTTCAGTCATTGAAATGCTGGGTTCGACTTCCATGTCCAAAGGGTCGGCAGGCTTGTTTTTCTGGGCGTAGTAATAGCCCAGGCTGGCAATCATGGCGGCGTTATCTGTACACAGGTTCATTGGTGCGTAGTCTATTTGCTGCGGTATTCTCTCTGACAAGATGCGGCGTAACTCTTGATTGGCGGCCACTCCGCCGGCGATGACGACCGATTTTGGTTGGTAATCACGAAACGCCTTTTCGGTCTTATCGACTAGGGCCTCGATTGCCGCGCGCTGGAAACTGGCGGCAAAATCATTGCGCTTACGCTCGTCTAGACGCTCTGCAAGGCCGGTTGAGGGAAAAGTAAAGTCAACGCCTACTTCACGTTGAACGGCCCTCAAAACGGCTGTCTTAAGGCCAGAGAAGCTAAAGTCATATTTTCCGCTGAGTTTTGCCTGAGGTAACTTGTAAATGTCGGGGTTTCCTATCTCTGCAGCCTTTGCAATCGACGGACCGCCCGGATAGGGAAGTCCCAGGATTTTTGCGACCTTATCAAAAGCTTCACCTACGGCATCGTCACAGGTTTGTCCCAGCATTTTATAATTTCCGTGATCGTGAAACAGTACCAGTTGACTGTGCCCACCACTGACTATCAGGGCCAGCATGGGAAACTGGGGGGGTTTTTCGTTCAAAAAGTTAGCGTAAACATGGGCTTCGACATGGTGAACGGGGTAAAGCGGCTTTTTTTTGATAACCGCCAGTGTTCGGGCGGCAAGAGTGCCGATTAATAGGGAACCGATAAGCCCGGGGGCGTAGGTGACGGCGATAGCGTCGATATCGTCCCAAGTGCAGTTGGCGTCAGCCAGTGCCTGGTCGATGACGGGGTTTATGACTTCGATATGACTGCGCGCAGCCACCTCGGGCACAACCCCGCCGTAAACGGCATGGATATCAATTTGCGAATTGATGACATTGGACAACATCCGCCTGCCGTCTTCAACTACGGCGGCCGCGGTCTCGTCGCAACTGGTCTCGATTCCTAGTACTTTCATCCTGTTAGAAATCCTTATCTCATTATTTAACCCCGTTTTCTGACGGGATTCATCTGTTATATTTTATCACAAAATGTAATGCTTAAATTCAACTTAGTTAATGCTATAATTATTTTTATAAATAGGTAAGTATAAATGAAATTAATTAGATTCACACTTGTTGCGATTGGAGTAGCTGCGGCTGTATCTCTATTGCCGAAAATTGTTAGTGCACAAGAAAATGCCCCCTGGTCATGGACTAGCGCGAAGCCAACGGTGTATTCTTCTAAAAAGATAACTTCAATGGATACATTCTTATGTCCAAGTTCGTATCTTGTAAAAAACGTCGACGGCGAATCTAATCCAAAAAAGATATGTATCACTTCCGGGAAAAACGTTAGTTTCGGCACAATGGAATCATACGACTGGAGGGGGTTTAGTAGTTTGGTTAGTTTTGCCTTTGATAGCAAATGGTATGTGATGAATGGGCCGTGTTATAGATATGACGGATGTATGTATTTACCAGCTAGCGATACATTAGTCACTAAACAATATTTGATAAATGGGATTGTGCGTTCACTTGTAGTCTACAAGAATTTTACCAAACGGTTAACTAGGGTCAGCGACGGTTCGGTGACTAGTTATAACTTTGATTCAACTAACCCTGATTATATATTCAAAAGCACCGATGGTTATGCCTGGCCGGTTGCCGGAGTTGGTGCATCCAGTGACGGCAAGTGGGTAGGGGTAGAGTTTAGGCAAAAAGGGATTGGTTTGTTGAATATTGACACACTTGAAATGAAGCGCATTTCAACGTTAGCGTTTACGTATGGACAAGGGCTTGACCCGGCAACAGAAATAGCCGTAAGTAACGGTGGCAAGCAGGTTGTGGTTGCAGGAACTAAGGCAGATATGACGATTATAGAGGTTGATGATAGTTGTGGGGACGAAGCAACTGACGCAAATCTTTTTAGTGTGGGGCCAATTGAAATCCCATGCAGGATTGTTGATTTTAATCCATATGATTTAATCTACAGATTTAATTCAGCGCTTGGACCAAGGTTTAGTGAAAGTGGTGGTGAGTTAAATTTTTATGTCACCTCATACAACCACGAGATGCGCGAGATAGTACTGCGAGCGGCTGGTTATGGCGGGCAGCGAATAGATTATTTAGCGTTAGGCGATTCTTATTCCAGTGGAGAGGGCGAAACGAGCGATAAATACTATCTGCCATGGACCAATGAAAAATATGAAAAATGTCATCTAAGCAGCCGCTCGTATCCATATTTAGTGGCAAAAGCATCAAATATCGATTCTAAATATATGAGAAGTGTTGCGTGTTCTGGTGCTACGACTAAGGATATTGTAAATGTTGAGGCTACATACATGGGGCAAAATAATCGGCTAGGTAAAAATGAGCTGGGGATAGAGGGTGTGGACGCAGTAGTGGCAAAAACATATGCCAGGATCAATTTTATCCCTGGAAGGATCCCTCAAGAGGGGTTTGTTGAGTTTTATAAGCCAAAAGTAATAACTATTGGGGTTGGCGGTAATGACGCAGAATTAATAAATAAATTGGGGGCGTGCGCAAGACCAGGTGCTGCATGTGGTTGGGTGGGCGATTCAAAGAAAAAAGAACAAACCGCATACGAAATAAAAGCGGTTTACGACAAGCTAGTAGCGGCTTACAGAAAATTACATATCAACTCGCCCGACGCTATAATATATGCCATTGGTTATCCGAAGGTTATTAACGAAGGAGATGAATGTTCGGCTGTTCTTAATCAGTTCTTAGATAAACCTGAGAGAATATTTATGAACGAAAGTGTAAAGTATTTGAACGAAATTATTGAAAGTGCCGCGAAAGCCGCCGGGATAAAATACGTTGATATATATGAAAGTTTCGGCGATAAGGTTATATGCGGCAGTAAGTCGCCAAGTGCAGTAAATCTTGTCCGAACAGGTGATGAAATCAGTCTGTTGGGCGACTCAGACTGGTTTAAATATGCAGGTAACGAGAGTTTTCATCCAAGCCCAGCAGGGAATAAAATGATAGCTGACATAATAACTAAAGAGTTAGGAGATATCCTGTCATATAAATATTGCGCAAATGGTGAAATAATTTGTCCGGATAAAATCGTAACTGCTCCAGACCCTGTTAATTTGTCATATTGGATGCCTGAAGGGGATCACAATTATGCAGCGCAAAAAGCCGCAGATTTCGTATCCGATTGTGACAAGACGTGTGGTGAATCAGACAAACAACTTAAGCTAGACCCATCCTCACTGATGCCTAATTCAAGCGTTGAGATAGAGATTCAATCAACCCCGCAAAATTTGGGTAATTTTGTTGTAAATAGCGACGGCTCGCTAGATACCACAGTCAAACTGCCGCTTGACCTAGAAGAGGGGCTTCATACTATCTGGCTATATGGCACCACTTATTCTGGTGAACCTATAGAGTTGTACCAAATTATTCGATATGTAAAAAATAACGAAAAATCTAAGTTTAGTAGGGCAGTAAGCGCGGTAGCAAGTCAAAAGGAGAATATTAAACAAAAGTCTCAAACGAAAAATGCACAGCTGATTAGTAACGCCAATTACAACGTTACAATAAACGGTTCAATTGCGTCGCCACCAGAGGTGAAAGGTGCGACATCTGTTGCTAGTCCACCAAGAGGTACAGGTAGCGAGTCGTATGGTGAAAATAAACAACTTTGGAGACAAATAGCAGTATTAGGGGTATTGTTTATCGTGGGGTTAGCGATATATTTGTTTAAGTTTAAATTAAACAAAAACAAATTTAAATCAAAATAAGTGTACTTCACCGCCAAATTCAAGCCCAATAAGGACTAGTTCAATATCATTTTCCATTTCAAGGCCTTGGGTGTACTTGTCGCAATAGACGATAGGTTTATTCAGCAAATCTCTGGTGATTTAAATAACAATTTACCTGTGTTTAATTATGATCCTGTCCGAGCAACTCGGTACGCCGTACATGCTTTTTGTATGGTATATTTAAAAGTAAGCGTTAAGGAGCTAAACGATTGTCTATGGCAACGAAAATAGAAGTACTTGAGGACATAAAGTTATTGAGTTCAGATTCTCTTATAACAAAAGAGGAGTTGCTGACGGCTTATTGTGAAGGTAAGGGAAAGAGTGTCGGCGATAGAACTGATATAGACAAGCAGGGGCCAGCCAGCAGTGTTGGCGTAACAAAAAATAAAAAGCTTGGCTTACCTGAAGTATTTTCATACCTAGGGGGTGGAATTGTTTTTATAGGAATTGCAATCCTTATTATCCAAAACTGGTCAACACTAAATTTCATTACAAAAATTCTAGTAACCCTATGGGTGGGTATTATCGCATATGCCGTCGCAGTTTATTTTGGGAAAAGTGAAAAGACGGAAAACGCAAGCATGGCTTTTCATGTAATAGCGGCTTTAGTATTACCGATCGGGCTATTCGTCCTTTTGGACGATCTTGGATTAGCCACTGCAGATTGGTGGGCGCATAGTATCGTATCGACAACTCTGTTCGTGGTGTATATTGGTTCATATTTCACCTTTCGAAAAGTTATATTTACATTCTTTAGCGTAGTTTTTGGAACATGGCTTTTCTTTAGTGTTACGAACCTCTTTTTTAATGATTCAATTACTGACGGGTGGCAATTTTTCCAATATAGGTTAATGTTTGCCGGCTTAGTTTATATTTTAATGGGTTACTTGTTTGCAAAAAGCCGTAACTCGCATCTCACAAGTTCATTATATGGGTTTGGGTGTTTCGGAGTGTTGTTCAGCGCTTTTACATTATGCGGGTGGTCGCCAAACCAAAATTATTTTTGGGAAATTATTTCTCCGGTATTAGTGTTTGCGTCAATATATTTAAGCGTAAAACTAAAGGCAATATCGTTCTTGATTTTTGGCACAATCTTTTTGATGGCATATATTTTGAGGATGACTTCAGAATACTTTGCATCAAGTCTAGGCTGGCCAATAGCGTTAGTGATTTCTGGTTTAGCTATGATTGGGGTTGGGTATATATCATTTAGCTTTAAGCAGAAATACTTAAGTAAGAACCCAGTTTCTCTTGGGGAATAGCAACCCAGGCATAGGAATTGTTGTTAAACTTGCATTATTTCACTTTTTATATTATAGTAATTATTAAGGCAATCCCGCCCAAGGCTCTTAAGGAGTAGCACATGAAAATCAAGGGCGTTAACGTCAAGGTGGGCGACCATGTCGCCCTCAAGACTACCGCCGATTTCTATGAACGAGCGACCATCATCAGACTGGAAGAGCGTAGACTGGAGGTCATCATCCCCTATAAGGACTGGCATCACGAGTTCGACATCGAGCTGGATGTCGAGGCAGTGGACGAGATCCGCGTGATTCAGTCGGGCGAAGACTCCGTCAACGAACAGACAGACGGAAAGTTCAGCCTGGGGCAGGTCATCCTGACCCGTAAGTGCTGGTACTGGAACAGCGCTCCCTTCGTGGGGGCAATCGTCGCGGTTATCGACGGCATGGTGTTCGTCGAGAACGTCGACGGCTTCCAGACCTGCGATGCGATCGATGAGTGGATGTCGATCGATGATTGGCCCTGGCTGAAGAAGAAAGTCCAGAAGCTGATGGCTGACCGCGCATAAACACTACCCGAAAGGTAAAGCATGGACATCAAGGGTGTCGAGGTCAAGGTGGGGGACTACATCTCTTTTGATGTTCCCCGCGTCTCTCTGCCGGAGGTTCAGGCGGTCATCACCAAAGTGGAGGATGACGGGTTCTGGGTCTTCAGTCCCGCCATTCCCTTCTGGGTCTATTCCCACAAGTTCGCCATCGACGAGGTGGGCGAGATCGACATGATCTGTCCGGCCGATATTGCCGTCAGAACCCAATCAGGTGGGCGTTTCAGCCCGAACCAGAGGGTCTGGGCGAGATCGACGTTCTACGAGCTGGAACCCATGGAAGGCCGTGTCGTCGCTGCGCTTGACGGAATTGTTGTCGTCGTGAACGACGAAGGTCGTCGGGCAATCGGCGGAGGCGCGTGCTGGGAGCCCTTCAACTGACGGGCGAGGCCTGCAAGGGGGTGCGTGGACTGTACAGTCTGCGCGCCCCCTCTTAAATTTTCATCATAATTATCGCTTGTGAACGTGCATTTATGTTGCTTGTCACCTCCATCTCGCTTATACTTTACTCATGAAACGGTCTGCTGGGCGACCCTGTCCTTGGGATAAAAACTCAAACGCTTTTACTATCGTTGAACTTTTGGTAGTCATCGTCGTCATTGCTATTTTGGCCGCTATCATCGTCGTGGCCTATTCCGGTATCACGCAAAAGGCCGTCATCGGCTTGCTACAATCCGACCTGTCTAACGCCTCTACTGCGTTGAAGGCTTTTCAGGTCGAAAACAGTAATTTCCCTTCGACCATTTCAACCGACTGTTCTGCCAGTCCCGACAGCTCAACCAACAAGTGCCTGAAGATTAGCCCCGGTAACACAATCATTGGTTATTCAGCCAACAACAGTTCTACACCTAAGAGCTTTCTGCTTGTAGAGAGTAATAATGCCACGGTTAGCTCATCAAGTTTTACCTATAAAGTCACTGACAGTACTGCGCCGACTGAACTGGCCAACACCATGCAACCGGGCGCCACGCCTGGCGCAAGTCTGGAACTACACGCTGCCAAGGCAAGTGGTGGAACGGGACCCGGCGTGAACAGTCCATCAACTACTGCTTGGTATGATACCAGCGGAAACGGAAACAGCGGGAGTTTAGGGAGCGCCTGGCAGTATACAACAAGTGATGGATGGAGCGGAGCTGGCACGGCAGGCGACCCTTACCGGTTAATTAGTAACGGCACGAATAATCAGAACCGGGCAGTAGATACACCTTGGTCTCCAGGTTTGGCAGATTTTAGTGTCGAAGTATGGGCGTACCTGCCTGCTCCGCCGCAACCCAATATGTCTATGCTATACGGCGCAAATTTTAACGGTCCTACCGGTTGGGGTGTATATGTAGGCTCCACTACCATAGGCGGTTTCCTCACCACCAGCTCCTGGTCGGATCGGTTAGGCATCAGCGTTAACCAAACGACTGGTCTTGGCCATTATGCCTTTACTTTTTCTAGATCGGGGACTATCAAGGCATATCTGAACGGCAGTTACGTTAACCAAGTCGACGTATCGTCAAAATCAACTCTTAATCTGAATAGTGCTGGCAGATTGTTCACATATCCGGGACCATGGACCCTTACCGGCGGTATTGTATCCGTGAGAGCATATCCATTTATTCTTACGTCCTCTCAAATTACCGCCAACTATAATGCCGGAGCAGATTGGTAGAATTATGAAATCTCACAAAAGCATATCCAGCGCTTTCACCATCGTAGAGCTTCTTGTCGTTATTGTAGTCATTGCCATTTTAGCCGCTATTACTGCAGTGGCTTATTCCGGTATTAGTCAAAAGGCGGTGGCCTCATCGTTGCAAGCAGATTTGTCCAACGCTTCTACTGCGTTGAAGGCGTTTCAGGTTGAAAATGGCAATTTCCCAACGACAATTTCGACGGATTGTAGTGCTAGCCCGGATTCGTCAACCAATAAGTGTCTCAAAATAAGTGGCGGTAATACTTATGTAGGGTATTCCGCCAATAACCAAACTCCGAAAACCTTCCTGCTGATCGCCAGTAGTGGTAGTACGGCTTACAAGGTTACTAGTGAAACATCCCCAGTCCAATTGGCGCAAACCGTGCAGCCTGATACAACACCCGGTGCAATCGTTGAACTGCATGCCGCTAAAGCTAACGGTGGGACGGGACCGGGCATAAACAGCCCACTGACAACAGCTTGGGTTGATACCAGCGGCAACGGGTATGGCGGCACTCTAGCTAGCTTTACAGGTTCGCCATGGACTGGGGCTGGGACTAGCGGGGATCCGTACAAGTTGGGGTTTGATGGGGTAGATGATGTTGTGAATCTAACTTCGGTTCCGGCTCTTGCTTCGCACCCATATAGTCTTGAAGCCTGGGTTACACTAGCTGCTCTTAATCGTTATCAGCCACTTCTTAGGCTGCACAGCAGCTCATCTGGTCTTCCGGTTCTTTCCGGGTGGCCGAATAACAGGATACTTATGTACTGCGGGTCAGAGAAGTATAGGTACTCATCGAAAATTTTCGGATCGGGAGACCTTAATACGCCTGTACATATTATTGGAACGATAGCGGGTCCGAATACAACAGATATACACGTGTATATAAATGGTACCGTAAACGATGGATCTACTGGAAACAACAATGGATCAGCCAACACACCTACAGTAGGTCCATGGGCGGCAGGGAATGCTATGAATGTCTATTTGTCTGGCAATTTTCTCGTAGCCCGTATCTATCCGTTCGCCCTAAGCGCTGCCCAGGTCACTGCCAACTATAATGCCGGTCCGGATTGGTAAAGGGAATAACATCAGATGATTCAAAAACTCGCACGCCATTATCAGAGACAGCGACACGCTCGCGGCTTTACTATCGTTGAGCTGTTGGTTGTTATTATAATCATTGCCATTTTGGCAGCAATTTCCTTGGTAGCGTATACCGGGGTAAATCAACAAGTGTTAGCTTCAGTTCTACAATCCGACCTGTCTAACGCCGCTACTGCCATCAAAGCTTTTCAAGTTGAAAACGCTAACTTCCCAACTACAATTTCAACCGACTGTACAGCAAACCCTGACACCGATACCAACAAATGCATCAAGCTAAGTGGCGGCAACAGCGTGGTTGGTTATTCTGCCAACAATAGCTCTACACCCAAGACATTCATGCTAATTGTTAATAACAATTCGACAACTTACAAGGTTACCGATAGTACAGGCCCTGCTCTGCTGGCCACTGCTATTCAACCAGGTGCTACGCCGGGAGCAGTCCTAGAATTACACGCGTCAAAGGCTAATGGTGGGACAGGACCGGGTATTAACAGCCCGCTGACGACAACCTGGACTGATACGTCAGGTAACAACTATCATGGGACACTAGTTAACTTTGGCGCGCAGACGCCGTGGGGAGGAGCCGGTACTGCAGGCGATCCGCACAAACTGGCGTTTGATGGAGTAGATGACTATATATCACTTGCTGCGCTACAAGCGTCTGTTCCGTCATTAGGCTCTGCTTTTACATTGGAAGCGTGGTCGCTCCAGCCGGATACTGTTGATTCAAATCACCCAATATTCCATGGCGCCTCACGGATTTATAGCCGGCAAGCCTCTTTATATGCTGAAGCTTCCGGCAGCGGAGCAATCCAACCAGGGACTGCCAGTAATATAGGCGTATGGACGCATTGGGTATTCTGGGCTAATAATAACTTAGCGAACGTATATCGTAATGGGGTATTGGTAGGTTCGGACCGAACGACATGTACGCCGCCGTTTAGCACGCCATCTTCGCTGTCACTTGGCTCCTCTGCCTATGGCACTATCGAGATTGCTCTTGCCCGCGTCTATACTTTTGCTCTCACTCCAGAGCAGGTCACCGCCAACTATAATGCCGGAGCAGATTGGTAGCATATGAAAAGCACAAATATATACACACCGACCAAGCCTTCTTCGCGCCATAGCCATAGTGCTTTTACCATCGTCGAACTTTTAGTAGTCATTATTGTCATTGCTATTTTGGCCGCTATTTCACTAGTTGCATATACCGGAGTAAGCCAACAGGCCGCATCTGCCTCGTTACAGTCCGACTTGTCTGGTGCTTCTACTACCCTTAAGGCTTTTCAGGCAGAGAAAGGTAATTTTCCAGCCACAATAAGCACCGACTGCGGCACCAGTCCTGATACCAATACCAACAAATGTCTCAAGGCAAGCCCGGGGAATACATACGTTGGTTATTCTGTCAGCAACAGTTCTGTCCCTAAGACCTTCCAGCTTATTGCCAGTAATAGTCCTACCACCAGCCCTACCAGCCTAATCTACAAAATTACCAGTGAATCCTCGCCGGCCAAACTGGCTAGTACTATGCAACCAGATGTTACGCCTGGTGCAAGCCTAGAACTACACGCCGCCAAAGCCAACGGCGGACTAAGTCAAGGCATTAACAGCCCTCTGACTACTACATGGACTGATACGTCAGGTAACGGTAATAATGGCACATTGACTAATTTTAGTGGAACACTAGTGAGCGGTTGGGACGAAGATGGTGCTGGCCCTCACATCGTAGGGGATGGCGACTTAGACGCCGTGATTGCGCCACCAATAAGTATGGGACTTGGGGACTTTACGGCGGAGGCATGGTTCAAGATGCCCAACGTGGTTGACAACTACGGGTACATTATCGGTGCGGGAAACCCCAATGCTACAAACCCGTGGTGGTCGATTTTTGTGTATAGCGACGGTATTATGCCGCGCTGGCGGCTTGGTGTCTCGCCATCGGGATCTGGATCATTAACAAAGAAGGCTGTTCCTTACGATACGTGGTTCCATTTTGTTGTAACATGGGATAGAGACGGTGATGCGGTTGGGTACTACAACGGTATCGAGTACCATCGCACAAGCATCGCGGAGTTCTCGTCTATCGATTCCCAGGTAATCTCAACGGATCGGACGGCTCTCTTTATGTATGGGATGCAAAGCGGTGGCTGGACGTCGAAGGGCGCATGCGCTCTTGCCCGAACCTACCCATTCGCTCTCTCTGCCACCCAAGTCGCTGCCAACTACAATGCCGGAGCAGACTGGTAAAGTGGCATTTTATCGTATAATCTAGTCGTCGCA
>Ga0172371_10011709_pt1 | contig 11654 bp, 4 predicted proteins | sample Lak12m_FD_114543 | JGI IMG/M metagenome (GOLD analysis project Ga0172371, IMG submission 114543) | Freshwater microbial communities from Kabuno Bay, South-Kivu, Congo - kab_022012_12m | ecosystem: Environmental > Aquatic > Freshwater > Lake | place: Democratic Republic of the Congo: South-Kivu...
AAGGACTACGCCTCGACCGACGTGGATACGCAGACGTACCTGTTCCTGGCCGACGTGGTGACCCAGTCGTCCACGGGGGCCGCGCCGACCGGCTGGCCCACCGGGCCGATCAACGGGCAAAGCCTGGACTACGGCATGGATCCCGACATCGTCAACAGTGCGACCTGGGGCGTGTACGTCGCGTCGGCGCTGACCTCGATCCCCACGATCTCGTTGGTCACCTCGCTGTCCAACCTGTTCAACGCCGGCAGCGGCATCTACGTCAACGCCAGCCAGGAAGGCGAACAGTGGGAGCGTCCGGTGTCCGTCGAATTGATCAATCCCGACGGCACGGACGGGTTTCAGATCGATGCCGGAGCAAGAATCCGCGGCGGCACGCACGGTTCCACCGGCAGCAATCCGAAACACGCTTTCCGCTTATACTTCACCGACCAGTACGGCGGCGAGCTGGATTACGCGATGTTTGGAGACGACGGCGTCGACGCGTTCAAAAAGCTGGATCTGCGCTGCAGTTCCAACATGTCCTGGGCCTCGGAGGGCAGCACGAATGACGCGGTCGTCCGCGAACTGTTCGCCCGCGACACCCAGCTGGCCATGGGCGACGCGGCCACCCACAGCCGCTCTTACCATCTGTACATCAACGGCCAGTACTGGGGGCTGTACCAGTCGGAGGAACGCCCGGACGCGGACTTCGCCGCCTCGTACTTCGGCGGCAGCGACGACGACTATGACGTCGTCAAAGCCTCGTCCGCGCATGTCCTGGAGGCGACCGACGGCAACCTGACCGCCTGGACCGCCCTGTACAACATGGCCAAGTCCGGCTTTGCCAGCGACACGACGTATTACCACGCCCAAGGGCTGGATCCGGTTAGCAAGCTGCGGGACACGAACTATCCGGTCTACCTGGACGTCGACAACCTGATCGACTATATGATCGGCATCCTGTACACAGGGGACCGGGACGCGCCGATCTCGGCCATGCTCCAGAACAACCAGATCAACAACTGGTACGCCATCTGGAATCATGACGGCCAGGCGGGCTTTCAGTTCTTCCGCCACGACGCGGAGATCACGCTGTCCCAAGGCGACACCAACCGCAACGGTCCCTACTCCTGCGGCTACAACAGCGTCAGCCTGAGCAATCCGCAGTACTTGCACGAGGAGTTGATGGCCAACGCCGAGTATCGGATGCGGTTCGCCGATCGGGCTCACCAGTTCCTGACGCACAACGGAGCATTGACGTCCAGCGCCGCCACCGCCCGATTTCTGGCCGAAGCCGAACAGATCGGCTACAGCATTGCCAACGGCGGGGCGATGGTGGCCGAGTCGGCGCGCTGGGGGGATGCCAAGAAGACCACGCCGCTGACCAAGACCACTTGGCTGAACGCGGTCAACAACGAGATCAACAACTATTTCCCAACCCGGGCGAGCGTGTTGATCAACCAACTCAAGAGCACTGTTCTGCCGTCCTGGCGCGGCGGCTCATCGGCGCCCCTGTATCCGAGTGTGACGGCTCCCGACTTCAACCAGTGGGGAGGCGTCATCTCCGCGGGCTTCGGCCTGACGATGACCGGCCAAGGCACGATCTACTATACGCTGGACGGCACCGACCCGCGGTTGCCCGGCGGGACGGTCCAGGCCACGGCCAAGACTTACAACAGCGCCGTCCCCCTGAGCACCAGCACTCGCGTGCTGGCCCGGTCCTATTCGAGCGGAACCTGGAGCGCACTCAGCGACGTGACGTTCTCGGTGGATGTCTCGGCGTCCCTCCGCGTCAGCGAGCTGATGTATCACCCATCCGCAATCACTGCGGCGGAAGAGGCGGCCGGTTACACGGCGTCCGATTTCGAGTACATCGAGCTGCGGAACATCGGCGCCCAGGCCGTGCCGCTGGCCTTAGTGCGGTTCGCGGACGGCGTGACGTTCACGTTCCCCGACCTCACGCTCGCGTCCGGCGCCTTCGTCGTCGCGGTCGCCAACGAGACCGCGTTCCGCTCGCGCTATCCCAGTTTCAGCGGAACCATCGCCGGCCAATACAGCGGCAAGCTGAGCGACGCGGGCGAGACGGTGACGCTGACGGGAGCGGACGGCGGGGTGATCCAGTCGTTCACGTACCAGGACGGCTGGTACCCAATCACGGACGGCGGCGGCTTTTCGCTGACAGTCCGCGATCCCGCTCAAGCCCTCACGCTGTGGGACAGCCAGGACGGCTGGCGGGCCAGCGCGGCTCCGGGGGGCACGCCGGGCTCGGCCGACACACTCACCGCGCCCGGCGCGGTGGTCATCAACGAAGTCCTGGCGCACTCGGACTGGACCTCCGGCGACGTCATCGAGCTGCGCAACACCAGCAGCGCGGCGGTCGATGTCGGCGGCTGGTTCGTGAGCGACGACAACGCCAACTTGATGAAGTACCGGATCGCGGCCGGCACCGTGGTCGCCGCGGGCGGCTACCTCGTGCTGACCCAGGCCGCCAACTTTGGCGCCGGAGCCAGCGACGCGGGGCGCCTGGTCGGCTTCGGGCTCAGCGAATTCGGCGAAGACGTGTACCTGTCGTCGGCGGCCGTGGTCGGCGGTACGACGGTGGCCGGCGGCTATCGGGGGCACGTCGATTTCGGCGATACGCCCAACGGCTATACCGTGGGCCTGCACACGAAGAGCACGGGGGCGACGGACTTTACGCTCCTCGCCACGCCGACGTTCGGCACGCCCAGCAGCGGGACCTATCCCGGCGCCGCCAACAGCGTCCCGTTCCGCTCGCCGCTGGTCATCAGCGAGGTCATGTATCACCCCGCCGAGGCGACGGCGGACGAATTGGCGGCGGGCTACACGACCGAGGATTTCGAGTACGTCGAACTGGTCAATCGTTCGGGCGTGACGCTCAACCTGACTCAGAGCCTGTTTCAGCTGGGCGGCGGGATCGGCTACAGCTTCGGCTGGCTGCCCGGCGAGTCGCTCGGCGGAACGACCGCGAACTGGTGGACGCAGGAGATGGGGGCCAGCGCCACGTGGAGTGCGACGAGTCTGGGCAGCGGCGTCACGTACGAAGTCTATGCGACCTACCAGCTGGACGACGCCTTGGGCGACCTGCGCGACTTGGACGACGTCGCCCAATACACGATCCACCACGCCGGCGGCTCGACGACCGTCACCGTCAACCAGGACGACACGTTTAGCCGCCAGCTGGACGCCGATTCGACGCTGTGGGTCGACCTCGGTTCCTACACGTTCAACAGCATCGGCAGCGTCGTCCTGACGCGCAGCAGCGCGGCCGGCCAGGACGACCAGACGATCGCCGGGAACCTCGTTCTGCGCCGCAGCGGATCCGCCGACCGAGTCATCTCGGGGCCGGCCTTGACGTCTCCCTGGCAGGCGGGCGGCATCACGAGCCTTGCCGCCGGGGACTGCCTCGTGATCGCCAGCAACGCGGCGGCCTTCAATCTCCGCTACGACAACAGCGATGGCCACATCGCCGTCGCCGGCGCGTACAGCGGGCAGCTCAGCGACAGCGGGGATGACGTCAACTTGAGCGTCTATGCCGTGGGGGACGCCGATGCGGCCAGCGGTTACATCCCAACCTACAAGTACGACCACGTGAACTACGGCGACGGCCCGCCGAATTGGCCAGCGGAGGCCGATGGCCAAGGCCCGTCGCTGGAACGTATCGAGCCGGCCCAGTACGCCAACGACCCGGCCAACTGGGAAGCCAGCGACGGCTCCGGCACCCCGGGAACCGCCAACGCAGGCAGCCTGCACCCCTGGCAGAACTTCGGTTCGCCGCAGGACGTCAACGCGGACGGGGACATCACAGCCCTCGATGTCCTGATCGTGATCAATCGGATCAACGCCGTCGTTTCGGCCACGCTGCCGCCGTCCGGCGCCACCGTCCCGCCGCCGTATTACGATGTCAACGGCGACGATCTGGCGACCCCGCTGGACGTCTTGCTCGTGATCAACTATCTGAACGCGTCGAGCACCACCGCGGCTTCCGGGGAAGGCGAGTCGGGGGACGGGGCCGACATCCTGGATCTGCTTGCCGGCGACGTGGCCGGCGCAACCCGAAACGTCAGTGAGGAGACCTTGTTTCTCCGGTCGCGGTTGGCGAGAGCGCAGAAATAGCGTGAACAAATCCGGCTTTGGCCGCGGGAGCGTGGAGCACCATCGTGGAGCACCATCGGCAGTGGAGCACCATGGGCCCACTTGACCCACCACGTTTCCCCGCTTAGCTTCAGACCTGTGATAGGAAAGCACTTTCCGAGCACGTCCCACCACTTGATCCGCTTCGGTCCACACCAGAATCGCTCCAAGATGAGACCCAACAAGCATCGCCAATTCACAGCAGTCATCCTTGTCGGTTGGGGATTGCTCACCTGCCTGTCGGAACACGGCCTCGGCGCGGAACAGCTCCACGCTGACGGTCGTCCCGGACTCGCCGCGACGATCACGAACGTCAGTCGGGTGCAACCGAGCGGTTCGGCGCAGACGGCCCAGGCGTCGTCCGCGGGCGAATCGCTGTTTTGGTACGAAAGCACAGACGAGTCGAAGCTCAAGCTCACGGTCGAGGAGAAGGACGGCAGATACTTCCTGAAAAACGTCGCGGGCTATCAGCCTTCCGACCGCAGCGTGTTCTACTTCGTGGACTGGGACTTCATCGGCAACGAGCAGCAGCCCCAGCCGCTGGCGGACGTGGAAGTGGAGCCCAACCGTCTGTACCTGGTGCATCTGTATGAACTCAGCAAACCGCGGCCGCTCGGGGACTTCTGGACGGGAGACGATCCGCGCAAAGCCTGCGACGCGGCCTTTTTGTGGGTCGGCGGCAGCGGAGTGCGCAGGACGGTGCGCGAGGACCAACACACGACGGGCGTGCTGCGGGAAATCCGCGAAGACCCCGCCCAGTTTCGCTTTCGCGCCGGGGACCGGCTGCCGCTACACACGGAGTTGCTGCCGCCATTTCAGCTTCCGCCCGGCAAGGTCTTCATTCTCGGACGCTATGCCGAGGGGCTGACGTTCTCCGACATGTTCCGCCACGGCGTGACCCACATTGCCGGAGTCGGAGCCGACTTCGATCAGCTGCCGACCACGCGGCGGGCGATCACGATGGGCGGCTTTCTGAACGAGGGCATCGGCTCGAAGCCCAACCCCAACGAGAAGTACGACCACATCTCGCCCAGCGAGAATGCGTTCATGGAATGTTCGCTGGCCCACGTGGCCAACCGCGCGGCAGCCGCCAGCTTTGCCGAGTACTTCTTCCTCGACGAAGAGTTCTGGCATGACGACTACCAGCCCGCCACGATCGAGCGTCTGTGCGTTTTCTTCCAGGAGCTGCGCCGCCGCAATCCACTCTGCAAGCCGAGCGATTTCTGGAGTGGTGCCCCGCCCTATCGGAAATGGCAGCCCAGCGGCGACCAGAAGTGGTCGGCGACCTTCCCGGTCTTGGCAGATCATTACTCGGACCCGGCCAAGGCCATGGCCGTGGCACACCGGGCCATCACGCGCCAGGTGGCGGTGGGAGGCCAGCAGACCTCGTTGGCCGAGTTGTTCGGTGCGGTCTGCGTCACGACCTACTTCGACCACCTCTTCGGTTACGACGACGAACTGCGGCAGTTCCGCTTCGATTACACCTTCCCCTCCTGGATCCACTTCACCCGCGTGAACCGCCGCCTGCCCGTCAATCGCGGCAAGCCGCCGATCTGGTTCGGCATGGCGATTCTGGAAGGCAACTACCACCACCCCTCGATTCCTTTCCGCACGCGGACCACGAATCCGCCGGGGGTCGTGACGTGGAAGGAACGCCTGCCCGTGGCCCCGAACGTGACCGAGCAACTCGCCCTGTTCGGTTTTCTGGAAGGCGACGGAGCCTACCTCTGGGATTCCTTCTTCACGACCTCGCGCGATCCGAACGCCGCCTTCTGGCAGGTGAAATACGCGGCCGACTACCAGGATCCGCGCGGCAATTGGCAGCCGGACGTGCCGGGCACGCCGCCGGGCCACTCGCAGGTTCCCGGGACTCACTGCCTGGCCTACGCGCCGGTGTACTACGCGCTGGCGGCATGGAAGTACACGCAGATCGCGGACATCGTCGCAGGCGGAACGAGGCTCGATTTCGAGTTCAGCCTGGACGACGGCAAGTCCTGGTACATCCCGCCCGCGAATGGCTCGACCATGTGCGACGTGGCGCGGGACAAACGCCCCATCGTCACCGGGGCCGTCAAAGACCGCCAGATCGCCGTCGTGGCATTCGATCCCTACCAGGGCGTAGGCGACACCACCTCGATCCTGCTTCGCTACGGCCAGGATCGGTTCCGACTCGACCTGTTCGGCAAACGGGTTCGGGTCTATCGGGGCGATCTGCAGCAGGAGAAGATCCCCTGAATCGCGAGCCGAAAGCAACACGCCAAAGCGTGAACTTCATCGTGGTCAGAACTCGGTGCGGGTGGGCTTTCCGCCGCTGTCGGACGTAATCTCAATCCAGTCGATCTCGATCGGCGCCGTCTGTCTCGGCAGGTAGATGCGGACGATGCCCAGCGGGCCGGTCGCGGGAACGCGAATGGCGACGTCTTCCCAGTCGCCGCCGGTCAAGGCGCAGGGGACGGAGAGTGCGTGATCCTGGACGCCGCCGGGCAGCCAGTCCAGGTGCACGTCGCCGCCGCGGGACTTGATGCGCAGCTTGACCGTGCTGGGCCCGCTGTGCTTGCCGGCGGCGAACCCCAGGAAGCTGTCGTCGGCGAGGTTGCTGACGCGGACGATCCCGTTGGTTACCGCCGCGGTACAGTTGCGGGCCTTCCAGCCCTGCAGCGCCGGGTCGCCGTCGTCCTTGGCCGCAGTCTTGGGCTTCGATTTCGTTTGGGGTTTCTGCTTGCCCTCGAGTTCCGGGTGATACTTGGCCGGATCGAAGGCCGGATTGGGAATCGGCACGACGGCCTTGGTGTCGGCCAGGAATCGGCTGATGAGCGCGTCGAGTTCGCTGACCAGTTCGGGCTTCGCCGCAGCCAAGTTATTCTTCTCGCCCAGATCCTCGCGCAGATTGAACAGCAGATAGCGATGGGCGCCCTGGTCGCCGCCGTGGAAGATCCGGATCAGCTTCCAATCGCCGCGATGCACGCTGACGGCGGGCGGCAGCCAGTCGGGTACGCCCGGATTGTGCGGAAAGTATTGGAACACGGCCTCGCGATCCAGTTTACCGCCGCGGAGCGCGGGCAGGATGCTGACGCCGTCAAACCGCTGGCCCGGGGCGGCCTGGAGCCCCAGACCGTCCAGCAGCGTGGGATAGTAGTCTTCGCTCTGGATGATCGCCTCGCTCTGCGAACCGGCGGCCGTGAGGCCGGGCCAGACAACGACGCAGGGCACCCGCGTACCGCCCTCGAACATCGTGGCCTTGCCGCCGCGCAGCGGAGCGTTGCTGGTCGGCGTCGTGCCGTCCACCTCGTTGTACATGTTCCCGCCGTTGTCCGACGTGAAGATGACGATCGTGCGGTCCGCGATCTGCAGCCGATCCAGGGCGTCCAGCAGCGTGCCCACCGCGTCGTCCATGCTTTCGACCATCGCGGCATAGGTGGGACTGCGCTGCGGATCGGCCGGATTCACCCGGGCCCGATGCCTTTCGATCAGCGCCCGCTTGGCATCGAACGGCGCGTGCACGCTGAACATCCAGTAGTTCATGTAGAACGGGCGGTCCTCGTGCTTCTCCATCCAGGCGACCGCTTCCGCGGCCATGCGGTCCTCGATGTGTTCGCCGGGTGTGCGTTCGCGGAAGTTGGCGAACTTCCAGGGCGCGACAAAGCTGCCTGCCGGTCCGGGCCCGGGATGATGGGGGATGTCCACGTCGAACCCCTGCTCCAGCGGCGAATAGGGCTCCGGCCCCAGGTGCCATTTGCCGAAGTGCCCGGTGGCGTACCCGGCTTCCTTCAGCGACTCGGCCAGCGTGCGGTATTCCGTTTTCAGCCGCGTGAGCGGCGTGGGCTGGATCGCTTTCTGGTCCGGTGCGGCGGATTTCGCCACGGTGGCTTCCAGCACCACTTGCGGCAGGTGGCAGTTGGGCGTCGTGATGCCCGTCCGGGCGGGACTGAGCCCGGTGAGCAAGGCCGAGCGCGTGGGCGAGCACAGCGGGCTGGCCGAATACGCGCGGGTGAAGGTGACTCCCCGCTTGGCCAGCCGTTCGAGGTTCGGCGTCTGGTAGAACCGCGTGTGCCCGTACAGCGTCGTATCCGACCAGCCGAGGTCATCGGCGAGGATGATCAGCACGTTGGGACGTTGGGCGTCGGCCGCCAGGGCTTGCCCGCAGAGGACGCCGATCAACGCCGAGACGGTCAAAAGCGGTTGCATGGCAGGTTTCTCCCTTCTTGAGATTCGGGGCTCGTGTACTAAAATCCTCGTTCCAGCAGCCGCGCGCGAGCCCGCTGGCGCTCGGTCTGGCAGCGTTCGATACACGCCTCCAGCAGCCGGCGGCTGGCCGTCAGGTCTTCGATGCGGACGTCCGCCAGGTAGCCCGGCGAGTTGAACGCCAGCCAGGTTCCGGTCTTGTTGAACCAGGCCGACCGCCGGACATCCTGGGTCCAGAACCGCTCCCAGATGGCGTAATACGCGGCCAGCTGCGGCGCTGCTTCAGGGCCGACGCACCGCTGGTACCACTCGCTCAGCAACTGGTCCACGTCCTGCCGCGGGTTCCACCACAGCCGCAGTTGCAGGTACGGCTTGGGGCCTTCGCCGAAGTTCGGATAGATCTCCGCGTAATGGGCCTTGACCCCATGCTCCGCGGCGAACCGCAGATACTCGCCGGCGTGGTGGAAGTACACGCGCGGCAGGCAATACGGAGTCCCGTAGATATAGTCATACCAGGCAAAGGACGGAACACGGTTCTGCCAGTGCCGGGTGGCCGCCTCGCCCTGTGCCCGCAGGTCCGGATCGATCCACTTCATCCGATCGTAGGTGACATACGGCACCAGGCGGGGATGGATCGCGTCGCGAGCCGGCGGCGTGGCCACGTTGAAGTACGCCAGGCAGCCGAACCATTTGTCCGGATGCTCCTGCAGCACGCCTGCGATGACGCGACTGCACCAGTCGTAGTACAGGTCCGAGTAGTCCACCCAGCCGAGATAGTTCTTTTCGCCGGAGATTCGCGCCAGGCATTCTGCGCAGCGGCAGAAGTTGCCGCTGTCGTTCATGCCCAGCGAATACGATGTCTCCTGGGGATGATCGCGAAAGAACTGGACGATGTTGCGCACTGCCTCGTCGACGATTCCGGGCGCGGTCAGGCAGGGCTGCCAGCCGTGATCTTCGTCGTCCTTGGGCACGTAGCGGCCTTGACCATCCTGCAGCACCGGGAAGAACTCCGGGTGCGATGGGGCGTACTGCGACGGCGGGAACAGCCGCAGCAGCTGGTGGTGAAACGACACGCGGCCGTGCATCCGGTTGAAGCGGGCCCAGCGGGTTTGGGGCTCGCCCCGCAGGCCGCTCAGCAGCCGCGAGAAGAACACCGGTTGCTCCTGGACTCGGCCTTCGGGAACCGCGATCGTCTTGCGTTCAGGCACGTCCGTGCCGTCCTCGCCGGGCAGCAGCCAGCGGACGCCGACATAGCGTTCCAGGAACTCGTACACGCCGAACTCGGTGCCGTCGTCCGAGGGGCCCCCGATCGCCACGGCCTGTCCCGTCGCCAGCATCACAAACCCATCGCCATCCAGATCCTTCGGCACCAGGTTCTGGGTGACGGCCAGCCGATTCGCACCGACGTGGATCAAGCCGCCCGCCTGTCCTTGAGGCAGACGGTCGTCGCCAACGACCGGCAGCTGTGCCCCGGACGATTCGAACACGTACCGGGCCAACGTCTCGGCCGCGGTTTTCACCTGCGGAGACGCCTCGCTGCCGACCACAATCGTCGCCGCCGGACGTCCGTCCCGGACCACGACGACCTCCGCCTGGCAGACCGCGGTGCACATCCAGCCGATCACGAGACTGACGGCACATCTGGGCAGTGTTCCGCCGTCGCCGTTCAGCCGTTCGATGAAGTTGTCCAGGTGCATCCGCTCACCTCGCCATCCGGTAATCGTTGTACGCCACGATGCACTCGTCTGTCGTTCGATATGTTACGGCGTCCCCGTCCGTGCCTCAAGTCCGTTCATCGCAACCGCGGCCCCGGCGTTTCGGCCGCCATCGCCCAACACGGGCAGGCCTCCCTGCCGATGCCCAGCGGATTACTCACGCTTGGTTTTCCGGATCATTCACGCGAATTGACTCCGCTGCGCGATCTGGTAAATTGAATGCGTGGGAGCGGCTGGTCCCATCCCTGCGTCGAATTGCCGAGCGCGGGAGCACTTCATTTCCAACGCACGACAAAGGCGCCGTTCACTTCTCTGAATACCACTCCTTGATCACTGTCGCGCGCCTGGGGAGTCCCAAGACCATGCGAATTCATCGATCTGGGCGTCAACACTCCTCGCGCCGCCAGCGGCGATATCGGTGCTTCGGCTGGGAGCAACTCGAAGCCCGCCGACTGTTGGCCGCCGGAGATGTCGATCTCACCCTGGACGTCTCGCAGTCCGGCATGGTGCTGGTGGACGAATTCCACACCAGCGTGTGGAGCATGGACATCGTCAGCGACGCGAGCGGTCTCTATGTCGACCAGGGCCCAGGCCGGGGTTCGGTCGACGATGGTGCGCCGACGGAGGCGGAGTTCAGCGGCAACGCCCGGCTGAATGCCGAGGACGGTCTCGATGCGAGCATTCCCATGCTGGCCGAGCCCTTTGTGCCGGACAATTCCAGCATTGCGTTCAGCGCGGCGGCCAGCGGCGTCGATCCACAGTTCCAGATCGAGACCGCGATTCCGGCCGTGGCGGGGGAATCCGTGACGGTCCCGGTCCGGCTGGACATCGAGGCGGCCGCGACCAACGTGGGCGGGATCGATTTCGATCTGTTCTTCGATCCAGCCCTGGTGACGATCGACGTGCCCGCGGGCGTGACGCGCGGGGCGGACGCGGATGCCGGCTGGAGCGTGTCGTCGATCTTGATCGCCGCGGGCCAATTGCGGGTCGTGATGCTCAACGCGCAAGGCATCCCCCTGACGCCCGGCCTGCGGGAGATCGTCCAACTGCAGTTCCATGTGGCCGCGGGGGCGGGAAACACGACCGCCACCTTGGACATCGAGCCCCTCGACCCGCACGCGGCAGGCTATACGTGGACGGACGTGGACGGCAGCCTGGCGATCGCGGTCCCCAACATCTGGCAAAACACGGCCAATCGATACGACGTCAACGGTGACGGTGACGTGACGCCTTTGGATGCGTTGCTGGTGATCAATTACATCAATGCGCATCCGGGGAATCCCAGCTTGCCGTCCGCCCAGGAAACGCCGCCTCGTTATTGCGACGTCAGCAACGACCGGCTGTGCACGGCCCTGGATGTCCTGATCGTCATCAACTATTTGAACTCCCGAGCCGCGCCCGCCGGCGAAGGCGAACCGGTCCCGGCCAGCACCGAGGTCGCTCAGGACTGGCCTGACGGGTCCGGGAGCCCGGGATTCGAGTTCGAGGACGTGCTAGGCCAGATCGCCGGCGACATCGCCCGGGCGCGGGGAGCGCCTGAAGTGACCATCGGCTGCTATTCGCAGAGATAGTTGACGGTTGGGGCTTCCCGCAGATTCAAGGAGGCCAGCAGATTGGGATTCT
>Ga0172371_10011710_pt1 | contig 11653 bp, 9 predicted proteins | sample Lak12m_FD_114543 | JGI IMG/M metagenome (GOLD analysis project Ga0172371, IMG submission 114543) | Freshwater microbial communities from Kabuno Bay, South-Kivu, Congo - kab_022012_12m | ecosystem: Environmental > Aquatic > Freshwater > Lake | place: Democratic Republic of the Congo: South-Kivu...
AGCGTCTCGCTGGGTCAGTGCCTACTTGATATTGGATCACGTTTTATTCTTTAACTGCGCATCCGTATCAGTGGCTTCTCACCGTTCGTCGATGATACGTTTGGCCTTTCCGATACTGCGTTCGATGGTGCTGTGGGGGAGGATCACCACCGGCACCTTGATCCCTATGACCTGCTGAATCCTGCCTGAAATCTTCTTGGAGAGATCGTCAATCGCCTGCTGGCCCAGCTCGTACACTGAGGGCTTCACTTCCGATTCCACGGTGATGTGGTCGATATACCCCTTCTTGCGCAGACGGATCTGGTACACGGGTTCCACTTCGGTGAATTCCATGAGCGCGGTCTCAACCTGGGAAGGAAAGACGTTCACTCCACTTATGATCATCATGTCGTCGGTTCGCCCGAGGATCTTGTCCATGGTCACCAGAGTGCGACCGCATTCGCATTTGTCCCGACGCAGCGTGCAGATATCCCGGGTTCGATAGCGGATCACCGGCATTGCTCTGCGCTGCAGTGAGGTAAAGACGAGTTCGCCTTCCTGACCCATCTCCACAGGTTCCAGAGTTTCGGGATCCACGATTTCAGGGTGGACGTGATCTTCGTTGACGTGGATTTTGTAGTACTCGCAAGTGAAGGAGACTCCCGGTCCCATGAGTTCCGTGAGGCCGTAATGTTCGTATGCGTGAATTCCGCTTCTGGCTTCGATTTCGTTACGCATTTCCACCGTCCAGGGCTCGGCCCCAAAATGCCCTGTTTTCAAGTTGGTCTTCTTGAGATCCACTCCCAGTTGCTCTGCCCGCTCGATAATCGTCAGACAGTAAGAGGGGGTGCAGCAGAGTGCGGAAGTACCAAAGTCCTGAACGAGCAAGATCTGGCGTTCCGTCATGCCTGCTCCTGAAGGGACCACCGTGCAACCGATTCGCATAGCCCCTTGAAGGAAACCCAACCCGCCCGTAAACAACCCCATGCCGTAGGCATTTTGCAGCACGCTGTCGGGCCGAACTTGTTGGCCCCACAGACCTCTGGCCATGCACTCCGACCACTGGTCGAGGTCTTCGGCCGTGTAAGGTCCGGTAATCGGTTTGCCGGTGGTTCCCGAGGATGCATGGATGCGAACTACTTCGGACATCGGCACCGCGCAGAGGCCAAAGGGATAATTGTCTCTCAAAGCTGCCTTTACCGTGAAAGGGAACTTGGAAAGATCTTGGATTCGTTGAAAATCAGCTGGTTTGACACCGGCTTCATCAAAGGCCTTCTTGTAGTATGGGACTTTGTCGTAGACCCATTGGAGGGTTGCCTTCAGTTTCTCAGTCTGGAAGTCTACCATAGCCGATTCGTTCATGGTTTCGAACTTTTCGTCCCAATACTTCTTGAACATTGGTTCCTCCTAGGCGACCACGACAGTTATTCTTGATGTGACGAGTAAGGCAGGAAGGCCTGTATAACTATATACATACGGAATGAGCGATGCCGTGTCAAGGGAAAAGGCGGCGTCACAGCGAGTGAAGTTTCCGCGCTAAGTGGTCTGCCCTGAACTTCAGGTGAGTGAAACTATACCCAAAGGAGGGGGTTCAATTCATCAGAGACTTTAGCCGCGCCAGCGTGGACTTGTTCACCTGCTGCTCCAATACGGGTGTCACCCTTGGCGATCCGGCAGGCCCCTGTACACGAAAGAGAACGGTAACCGGAGTCTTCGAGGCGGAGGCGCTGTCAGCTTTCTGGTCGGGACTATCTTTGGTGTCCAGGCCGAATCTCTTGAGTTCCTTGTCCAGCCCTGTTGCCGAGAGCAGTCCCTCGTGTTTCTTGATGAAATCTCTCACCGCGGGAATCTTTCCAATCACTTCGCCGACAACGGTGAACGTGTGCACGCCCATCAAAATGTCCAGTTCGTTGGAGGCCAGGCGCAGGCTACCGACGGCTCCCGAAGTCACGTCCGGCCCTCTGGCGCTCAGATTTTCGGTTCGAACGGTTCCTGAATTGATCTGGAAATCACCGGTGATAGACTGAATTTGCAGGAGGTCCTTTTGCCGATCGGCCGATTGCGGATTCAAGAGCGTGCCCACCAAAAGGTGTGCCTGATTGAACAAACCCCTTAACTTGTCCGCTTGAATTCGGCCTGGACCCGCCTGAAGCGAAAGACCGCCGTTGAGTTCATCCACGGAACCGATACTGCTCAAGGCGCCTTTGATCTTGAAGGGTCCCTCCAGGGTTCCGACGATGTTTCCCGTGACCTCGGGAATCGACATCGACTGTCCTTCCAGTGCAAGGGTCCCTTTCATTTTTTCAAGTCCCCACGCGGCTTTTGCGGGTCGATAGTCGACCGACAGGAGCCGGATCGTGCCTGTTGGCGCCACAGCGTCGCGAACGGGCTTGAGCAGTATGGATGCCTCTACAGGACCTGAAAGTCCGAGTCCTGCCGCTGGGGGAATTAGCTTGGCCACATCTTTGAGATCGGATCTTTTCAACGTGCACGTGAGGCTGCCGAAATTACCCTTGTTGTCCGCCAGCGTTCCCTGACTCTGCACGACCACTCCGGGCAGAGACAACCGGCTGTTTGTCACGGTTACTCCGGAGCCGGAGAGCTTGCCCGACGCGTTGAGCGAACCGTTGATGCCCCCAGGCTTTCTGAAAGCCTGCTTGATGTTGACGTCCAGGTGGGTGAGCGGGACTTCCGCCGACCAATCCAGGTCATGTATCGGCCCCCCGAGCAGCAACTTTAGCGGAGCATTTCCCGCTACCGCGGAACCGGGAGGCAGATCGATGCCTGCAAGCAAGAATAGTTTCTTGTCCAGGTTCAGGGTGGCTGAAGCATCTATCTTTGGGACACCCGACTCCAGGCCGGTTACGGATGCCTTGCCAGCGATCACGTCGCTTCCGTCGCCCGGGCTTCTCACGGCAAATTTCGCTTCTTTCAGGTCCCATTTTCCGCCGTGGGCGAGGACCCTGGAATCTAGCTGCATGCTCGATCCTTTTACCCATTGCGCGTCAGGGCCCGTGCGGATCGCGGTTCCTGCGAGGCCCAGGCGGATCAGAGACTCGATCTTCGGATGCCTATCCTTCCCACCGGAAGCCGTAACCATCTTGCCCTTGACCGAGAGATGGCCCTTATTCCCACGGGCCTTGTTCAGATACGGCATCCACTGGATATCCTGGCTTGTGAGGTCGCCGGTGACATCCACCCAGGTTTCTCCAGCCTGGTGCCGAACTGCCCCGCGTACGGGCGCTGCACCCTTGATTTCCATGGACGTGGGAAGCCGAACGCCGAATGCCTTCAACCAGCCGGAGTCAAAAGCCACCTCTCCTCGAAGATCGAGACTGTAATCATTGGAGAACGGCCTGGACACCTTTCCGGTTGCAGAAGCAATTTTGCCGCCAGCCCATACATCCAGGTTCTCCAGGAGCAGCAGTTCGGGATCCAGCTTCAGTTGAGCCCAGCCGCGTATCGGCTCGGCTATCCCCTTGAACTGTCCCTTCAGGCGAACGTCTTCTACTCCCGCGGTCCCGTTGAGTCGCCAGTTATCTCCTCCCGACCAAGCTCCCTGCAAAGTTGCTTTTACCACACCGACTCCGGGGTCTATAGGCCAGCTTGTCGGAAGGACCGTTTGGAGGAGGAGCAGTTGGTAGCCATGGGTTTCCACCGTGCCGTTTGCTTTTTGGACGCTCGAAAAATCGCGGGAGACCAGAAGGTCCCCCTGAAGGCTCACTTGGGACGGATGCTGCCCATCGGTCTTCAAATCTGACTTGCACGTAAGCTTGGGAAGGCCGGAACGCTCCCAGGTCAATCGGCAGACCGTGGCGGCCGTGGTGAATTCCCGGGCTGGAGAGGCGCTCGTCGGGAGCAACTGATGGAGGGGCTTCAAAGACATGGCGGGAGCGGCCAGTTGCAGGTCTGCTCCCTCCAGGTCCGAGAACGCCTCCGCCACCTTGATCGTCCCCGACACTAAAACGGGACCCACGCTTGCCTTATCGATCTCCAAGACTCCTGAAAACTGCGCTCGAAAATCACGATCCCCGGTCCTGGTCAGGGCGCCGTCGACTCCGTTGAGCGAAACGAGGACTTCTTTTCCAGGGACGGACTTCCGGTCGATCCAATCCAGCCGAGCATCAATCAGGCTAACAGAGTCCAATGACCAACGAAAACCTGTTTTCACCGAGGTGTCCGTCGTCTCTTCTTTTTCCGGGAATGGTTTCCCGCTCGGAGGCTGCGCAGGGACTTCTCCGGGAAGCGGTTCAAGGGGAGGCTGCTTGATCGGCGCGCTCGTTGCGACAGGAGGTGACGGTTGCTTGTCGTCAGGGCTTTCCAGCGTTCCCCGCAGCCCGGAAAGGGTTACCGATTTCACGTTGACTTCCCTGCTAAACAGGGAAACCAGCGAGGGCGATAAAACCAGGCTGTTTGCTGAGACCAGCGTCTTGCCCTGAGGCGAATTGATCGAAATTCCGTCCACCCTCAGGTGGACCAGGCTGGGAAACGAAGCGGAGACGTGCAAACCGCCTAAGGTGACTTCGTGTCCCGTCAATTCACGGAGCTTTTCTTGTACGCCCGACCGGACAATTTCCGTATCCGCTCCGAAGCGGACTAACAGGACCAAGGCGCCAAGGCCCAGCGCGCCCACAATAGCAAGTATGGCAAGATACCTGTATACGCGTCTCATGAATCAGACCCCGTGTCGCGGGATATCAATCCCGAGCATCAAAATCAAGTTGCTTGGCACCAACTGTTGGCATTAGGCATGACGCGCCGAGTCGCACAGCCGCTCTTAAGGTTGACTCCCGACGCCCCGATAGGTTCTTGGAGATTTGTGTTAGGGGGCCGAAGCTGGGGCAGCCGGCCTGTGAAAAGAACGCCTGGCGGTTCTTTTGTCTTGAGTAGTGCACATACTCCTCTTTAGAATAGAGGCCCGGCTCCTCGCAGGCTGAAAGCGAATCGCCTCAGTTGTGCCTGGACCGGACGGCGTCCGTTGAAAGACAAGAGCTGCTCCGAAGCCAACGTTGATCGGCTGAGGCGGCGTTGACACCTGACAAATCTAGGAGCTATATATCATTATTATGACTAAGAAGATATTTGCCGTGGGCGACATTCACGGCTGTTACGACAAGCTCGTTGCCATGATGAAGATGCTCCCCTGGGACCGGGATGCGGGCGATATCCTTCTGTTCATAGGCGATTACATCGATCGCGGCCCCAAGTCACGAGAAGTAGTCGATTTTCTGGTCAGCCTCAAACAAAAAGGCGGGGAGATCATCTTTCTCAAGGGAAACCACGAAAGAATGCTGCTGGATTATTATATCGAGCAGAAGGACCAGATGCTCTATGTGGCTAACGGGGGGGCTGAGACCATTGCCAGCTATGTGGAGGGAGGAATAGGTCGAAAGGCCTTCGTCCTGCCTGAGGAACACCTGGAGTTCCTACTTTCACTGTCCCTGTACTACGAAACCGAGGATTATATCTTCGTGCATGCGGGGCTGAGAGACGGTGTTGCCCTGAAAGATCAGTCCGAGGAAGACCTGCTCTGGATCAGGGAAGAATTCATCTATTCTGCGTTTGACTGGAACAAGAGGATTATCTTCGGCCATACCGCGCTGGAAACGCCCTTCGTCACTCCCGGCAAGATCGGTATAGACACCGGTGCGGTGTACGGGAATCGTCTGACCGCCGTGGAACTCCCCAAAATGAAATTCTACCAAGTTTGACGGACTGCCCTCACTGTTCTGTGCAGCGAGTGCCAGTCAGGCTATTTTGTCCAACCAAGTATTTCCAGCATCCAGTCTTTGAGTATCTCCGTGCATCTCGGGTCGAGACGCAAGCGGTGCACGCCGCCGGGAATAATAGACAATTCGGTTATTCCTGCAGGCGCTCGCTCGTACAGTTCACGCGCCTGCTCTACCGGTATGAGTTCATCTGCGTCGCCGTGAACAATGAGCAGGTGCTTCCCTTTGTAGTATGCGATCCACTTGCGCGGCTCTATTTCCTCGAAACCCTCCAACCACCGATCCATATCACGCGGGAAATCAGGATCCCTAATTATCCCCCTCTTTCTGAAGTCAGCCACCACTCGGGCACGGTCTGTTTCGAATATACCGAAATGGGCAGGGGTCCCAACAACGGCAAGACCGTAAACGTCAGGATTGTCGGCTGCCACGTGGATTGCCGCAGCTCCGCCTCCGCTGAAACCGAGAAGCACTAAACGGTCGGGGTCGACAAAGGGGGTGTTGAGAATCCGCCCCAGCACCGCATCCAAGTCGCGGCTCCACCCCATCATGTCGAAGTCACCGCCTGAATCGCCGCATCCCCTAAAATTGAAAATGACGGCTGCCATTCCCTCGGCATTAAACTGTTTTGCCAGTCCTTCGTACCCGGGATCGTCCGCCGGACGCGGCGCGCCGCTGCCTGGTATGCCGTGGCAGATCAACACGGTCGGATACAACCGAGAGGGCTTCTCCGCGGGGAAGTAAATACGGCCGCGAATTGCGATTCCGTCAGAAGTAACCTGGAAGGGCTCTTCCAGTCTCGAAGCCGCAGCATCGATCTCTCCACGTTGGGTAGGCCGTTCGTTGAATCGAAGGGCTTCGATAAGCTTCGCAAACCATGTCTTGAATAGTCTGGTCTCCATGTTCCTATCCGTGCGAGTAATGACGAGAGGTAAGCGTTCACCCGACAGGTGAAAGGGCCTGGAATTACGATGGGGGAGGCATGGAGGGGGAGATGCGTCTCCCCTTCCATCCTCGCCGGGCGCAGAGCCGCCTCAAGCCAGGTGAACTATTACGACGAGAGTATACGATGAAGCTCGTCTGATGGGAACCATGGAGAGGATGGCCGCAAGAGTTCGCGCAGAGGTCTCGCGTGAACGCGACTCCTTGTCCCGCCGATATGGCCGTGTTCTTTTGGATTCCAGGTGACCGTGGCTGTTCCGGAGTGGCTGATACCGATGCGCGGTGAATGGGTGAATGCTGGGCCGGCCTGTACGAGCACGGTGGGAGTTGCCTCAATCCTCCTCGTTGCACAGGAGGATTGAGGGCTCGGAGATTCGGTCTTCAGAGTTGGCTAAGCCCGCGGAAAGATTCGTTGACAGCTTGGGCAGTAGAACACTTTCTCTCGAGCAAAATAAAGAAAGGAACCGACGGTAAGGAGCACGCCGCCGGCCAAGAACAGCAGCGCAGTAAGATATACCACGAGCAAGCGGCCGAACGAGTAGCCGTCGAAGAGACTCAGTACCAAGGCCGAGAAAAAGCCCAGAAGTAGAGCAATACCCGCGCCTGCCAGGACGTGAAGGCTGCGCGTACGATCGTAGATGTCGCGAAGAGCCGGCTTTGCTTCCGAATCGCAACTGTCGCACTTTGTCGGTGTCGGCGGCGACGTTTCCGGAGCCTCGTCGTAATATTCTTCCAGCGGCATGCCCGTAACGATCTCGTCCAGCGGATCGTCAAAGGAATTGCGGTTTCCCCGCAAGGAGTACTTGTCTGCTAACCCGAGCTGTTCAACTGCGTCGGGTTTGGGCTTTGAGGCGAACCGAGGCAGGTCCAAAATCGGGCCCGTTGAGGCCGTGTTCGCAGTGGCGAAGAACTCGGAATTCTGCTCTACGGCCTGCTGTTGTCCCGGAACAAAGCAATCCTCATCCCCAGGCTTCGTCGCAGAAGCTCCCTTAGGCAAATTCATCAGCTCCTGAAAAGAGACCCCGCAGCAGGGACAAATGTCGAACATGGTATCATGAGCGGCCAGACACGCAGGGCAGATGAAGCTCGGCTTTTCGGCTTCAGCCTGCACGGCGAGGTCAGGGCCCGTCGTAGGCTGTGAGTAGCGGGTTTGCACGTCGCTGTCTTCCAGTATTCCGCGTTCGACGAGCATACTATAGAATCTGTCCAAACCAACGGGGGTCAGGTGGTATTTGATCAGGAGTTGTGAATCGTCCATTCCGGCATGGAAATCGGCAAGAAAATCCTTAACTTTTATGGTTCGTTTTTCCTGTGGATTGGCCGCGGGGTTCATCATTTTCACCTCACATGGGCACTGGTTGTTACCTTGTACCAAATAGTGAGAGAAAAGTCAAGCAAGATTGAGGTATTGTTCATATTTTCTAGAAATTACTTTATCATATGAGCCCGGTGTCAACCCGCTTGAGCGAAGAACGCGCAGTCATGGACCATTCGCCTCCTGACGCGGCTCTTTCATTACGTGTGCCCGTCCCAAAGCCTCTTCGATCTATAAGAAACCGTGAGTCTGTTACGCGGCCTGGCTATTCAGGCCATTTTCGAGCCAACGAACGCTCCGGCTCTTGAAAATACTCAGGCGTTGGGCTAGGTTACTCAGACAACAGCCCTTTTTGAAACAGGGAGAGGCGTGCCGGTTCAAAGGGAGAACTTCAGCATCCAACACAGTCAGAGCAGTGAAACAAGCGGGATTTCGTGCAGATCGCCGGATCGGAATTTCGGATGAGGACCATGGACAAGGCCCATTACATGATGCCGGTCTCTCATGATCACCTGCGGAGGGGACCACTGGTCTGCAACCTGCCGGAGCGCTCATGGCCTTGCGGAGCTGCTGCAGACCCTCGGCTGCTATGCCTTCTTCTTGTTGTGGCCATGATGCTGGCCGGACCCGCATGGGCAGCAGAGGGGACGCCGGCCCAGCGAGTGTGCCGCCCTGCGCTGGAAAAAGCCGCTCCTCTGCAACTGAGTGAGACGGGCCAATTCCGCTGGACCTGCTCATCCGAGGGAACAAGCGGAGGAGGCTATTACATCGTCTTCGTTAGACCTACCGGCACCTATGTTCTGCTGAAGGTTCCTGAAGGCCGGACCTCATTCGAATTTACTCCGGATGTGGCCGGTAAATGGCGCTGGATCGTGATCAACACGGACTCTGACAGGACTAAACCGGATGTGGAATCAGAGCCGGGCAGTTTTGCGGTGACCCCGATCTCGGAACCGTTGCACTGAGACATCGAGACAACTCAAGAAAGGAGATTCCAGGTGCGAGTATTGTCGGGTATCCAGCCCACCGGATCCCTGCACATAGGCAACTATCTAGGCATGATGAGGCCGATGATTTCCTATATGGATCGGTCGGAATTGTTCGTCTTTATCGTAAACTTCCACGCGTTGACCAGCGTCACCGAAGGGGACAAGCTGGCTGCTGGCACTATTGAGGCGGCTGCAGACTTTCTGGCCCTGGGACTTGACCCGGATCGCTGCATGTTCTGGGTGCAGTCGGATGTTCCCGAGGTAGTGGAATTGTCATGGATACTGACCTGTATAACCCCTATGGGTTTGCTTGAGCGCTGCCATTCCTACAAGGATAAGATCGCCAAAGGGATCTCTCCCAACCACGGGCTTTTTGCCTATCCCGTGCTCATGGCCGCGGACATACTCCTGTATCAGTCAAATCTGGTGCCTGTAGGAAAGGACCAGAAGCAGCATATTGAGGTAACCCGGGATGTTGCCATGAAATTCAATCAGATGTTTGGAGAGACCTTTGTCATACCCGAAGGCGAGATCAGCGACGATATAGCCACGGTTCCAGGGACCGACGGCCAGAAGATGTCCAAGTCGTACGGCAACACCATCGAAATCTTTCTGGAAGAGCGACAGTTGAAGAAGAAGGTCATGAGTATTGTCACGGACTCCACTCCGGTGGATCAGCCGAAAAATCCTGATACATGCAATCTCTTTCAGATCTACCGCCACTTCGCTTCGCCCGAGAGGGTGGCAGAAGTGCGTCGACTGTACATCGAAGGAGGGGCAGGGTACGGGGCCATCAAGAAGGAACTCGTCGGCATACTCCTGGATTACTTCAAAGACGCCCGCGACTATCGGGAGCGTCTCATGAAGGACCAGGGGCATATTCGCGAAATCCTTGCCAAGGGAGCCGAGAAAGCGCGAGCCATTGCTCTGCCCACCATGGATATTGTTCGGCAGCGAGTGGGAGTGAAATATTGACACCGCGCGCGGACCGGCGAATGCCCGACATCCACAGGATAATTGCAATTTTGCGGGAAGAGGTCCGCGCATTGCAGGTGCCGATCGTCACCGAGATCTCTCGCAAACGCAGGGAGCCTTTTGACGTTCTGATCAGTACGATTCTGTCGCTGCGGACGAAAGATGAGGTCACGCGAGGGGCCGCAACGAGATTACTGGCACGAGGCAGCACCCCCAAAGAAATTATCGCGCTGCCGGAAGAAGAAATATCCGGATTGATCTACCCGGTGGGCTTTTACAAGACAAAGGCCAAGACTCTGAGACAGGTGTGCCGGGATCTCATCGAGAAACATGGCGGAAAGGTGCCCGATAATCTGGAAGACCTCTTGAAGCTCAAAGGGGTGGGCCGCAAGACGGCCAATCTCGTAATTACCCTCGGCTTCGGCAAGCCGGGAATATGTGTAGACACGCATGTGCACAGGGTCAGCAATCGACTCGGCTACGTCGCAACCAAGACGCCCGAACAGACCGAAATGGAACTGAGAAAGAAACTCCCGCAAGAGTACTGGATCGAATACAACGATCTCCTGGTAACCTGGGGTCAAAATTTCTGCCGGCCCATCTCTCCCTTCTGCTCACGCTGCGCCATACAGCCCTATTGCAGACAGGTTGGTGTGGTCACCCATCGATGAAATAGGGCCATAGCGAATCTTCTTTTCGCTCTTGACACACCGCCCGTATGATGGGAAAATTTGGGGATCGGTGCCGAAGTGGCGGAACTGGTAGACGCGCCAGGTTCAGGGTCTGGTGGGCGCAAGCCTGTAGGAGTTCGAGTCTCCTCTTCGGCACCAAGAGACCGAGATAACCAAAGCCCGATGCACGAGCATCGGGCTTTTTGTCTTTACGGCTGATGCCTCGAGGAACCTTGGCCGGAAACCCTCCGAATTGACCTTTGGAATGCAGCTAGCGACTGCTCCAAATCCCGCTCGTTGAAGATCTCCAGCGTGACCACGCCGTCGAAGCCGTTGACCAGTTGCTCGATCACCGGGTCCAGAGTATCGTCGGACGTTGATGACAGGGCTTTGTGGTCCGTACCATCTACGCCGTGGAGGTGAACCACCCGGCATCTTGGCAGCCAGGCATCGAGACAGGGCAAGGGGTCCACGCCTTGTTTCCAAAGGTGCCCCACGTCGATGCAGCACGACACCGGTGTGCGCTCCAAGACAGCATCGAGCATTGCCGGAGATTGACCATCCAGGTTCTCAACGCAGAGGAGATCCAGTCCTCCCGCGGCTTCCCCCAAGCGGTACAGACACGTTCCGGACTGCGCCACCCAGCTCTTGAGCTGCTCAGACCCGGGCTCTGCATTGCCGTCCAGATGCACCACATAACCGGAAGGTTTGAGATCTCTTGTGGCCTGGATAACTCGCAGAGCGGTCGTGACCGAGCGCTCATCCTCAACCAGCCTAAGGTTCAACGGCAGGTGAATAGTGTAAGTCACGTCGTGCTCTGCCGCGATCCGAATCAACTCGGCAACGCACTCGGCGTCAGGTAGGTCGGTACCCAACTCGTCGCACTGGAAGATCACGATCTCCACATCCTGAACTCTGCCGGCAAGCCATCGCACGTTGGTGAGTATGTCCGCTGGTATTATGTAAGAAGTGGTGCCTATGCGCATTCGCTCACCACCTGAAGCACGCGGTGACAAGAACTATCGTCTCGGAAAGCTCGCACATCGCTCCGAG
>Ga0172371_10011711_pt1 | contig 11652 bp, 15 predicted proteins | sample Lak12m_FD_114543 | JGI IMG/M metagenome (GOLD analysis project Ga0172371, IMG submission 114543) | Freshwater microbial communities from Kabuno Bay, South-Kivu, Congo - kab_022012_12m | ecosystem: Environmental > Aquatic > Freshwater > Lake | place: Democratic Republic of the Congo: South-Kivu...
AAAAGAAGAACCAAAAGAAGAGAAGAAGGAAGAAAAGAAAGAAAAAATAGAGTCAAGCAAGATAGCAGGATTAGCAATGGAAAAACAAGCTGCAAAAATAGAAAAACACACTTCAAAAACTCAACAGCAAACTCCAAAGATACAGAGAAAAGCTTTGAAGAAGTAAATTTTGTGGGGTGTTCGTAAAAGAACACGAGAGTTCTTAGATGATAATATGAACCTAACAAGAATATTAGATACTAGTGAAATTGATATGACTAATCCTGCAATAAAAGCAGATTTAGATATTGATTTAAGAAGAATGGATGCTATGAAACACGAAGATATGCCTGATGGTTGTGATGCATTTAGTGTAAGAGTAAGGCCATCTACTAGAACTTTCAGACCGGGATTATACAGATTTAGATTTGAGATTCAATATGGTCATTTAGTTAACGGTGAACTTAAACCAAAAGGTGAGCCCGTAGATTATCAAACAGAAACTCTACCTATGCTATAGATAAAGATTTTTAACCTAGATTTCTATAAATTATCATGTTAGACCTCAAAAAAATCAAACAAGAAAAACCAATAGAAGAACTTGTGAAATTCTCTATAATTCTCATTGATAAGCCAGCAGGCTGGACAAGTTTTGATGTTGTTAACAAAACTCGAGGCATATTTTCGAGTTTTGGAATAAAAAAAGCAGGACACTTTGGAACTCTTGACCCTAATGTAACTGGCTTACTTCCAATATGTCTTGGAGACTCATGCAAGATTCAAGAATATTTTATGCATAAAAATAAAACATATATAGGAAAAATGAAGTTTCATAAAAAAATTGCTCGAGAAAAAGTTGAAAATGGAATGAAAAAATTCTTAGGTAAAATAAATCAATTACCTCCTGTAAAATCCAGAGTTAAACGGCAAGTTAGACAAAGAGAAATAATTGAGTTTAAACTATTGGATTTTGATTCAGCAAAAAGCGAAGCAATGTTTATTTCTAAAGTAGAAGCGGGGACTTATATTAGAAAATTAGTTCATGACTTAGGAGAAAGTTTGGGAATTGGAGCTCAGATGACTGAGCTTAGAAGAATAGAAGCAGGGATTTTTTCAGAAAAAAATCCCGAATATACGACTTTAGAAAACCTATCCGGGCTTGTAAGGGATAAAAACTTTGAAGAACTAAAAAGATATCTTATTCCTAGTGAGATAATTTTGAGTTTTATGAAAAGCTTTCCTGTAAAAGAAGAATCAATAACTAAACTAAAGAATGGCTCGCCGCTTTTTAAACAAATGTTAGTTAATGAAAAAGATGCTAAAACTATTCAAGAATTAAAAGATGCCTTTATATTATTATCTGAGAATAAAATAATAGAAATAGCAAAAGCCTCTAGTCAGTTTCAAAATCCAGAGATAATAGCCAAGCCAGAAGTTGTTTTAATTAGATAACGCTCGCTCACTTCGTTCGCTCGCTTAACACATCTTATTAATTGTCATCCTAATTTGATTTTTGATTAATTTCCAGACTTTTATTTAATTGCTAACTTGCCTTATTTGACAGGAAAAATAGAGATTTTGAGTCATTATCAAAAAATTCATTCTCTTGCACTACAATAAGATTTATTAATAAGATTTATCTTGAATTCTTATGAAAAAAGGGATGATTAATAGAAAGAGCCAAATTACTGCTTTTGTAATTATTGGAATTATTATCGTTCTTTTAATTGTTGGCATTTTTTATTTTATAAGAAAAACAAACAATCCTGGAAATTCAGTAACCTCGAGTACAACACTCTCTGAAGCTACAGAAAATCTTCAACAAGCCAGAGACAAATGTATTAGTAGTCTTGCCATAGAAGCTCTTGATGACAATGGCTTACAAGACCAGAGTGTAAAAGAAAAATTAGAATCAGATTTTGAAAACTGCATTAATCCCCTAGTAGAACCCTATAAGAAATTCTTTATAGTTCAAACAGAACTTAATTCCATAAATGTTTCTATTAATAATCAAGAAATAGTTATTAATGTAGACTATCCAATAACCATAACTAAACAAAACTCGAGCAATAAAGTTAAAAGTAATGTGCTTGCTTTTCAAAGAGTAATATCAAAAAACATTAAACATGACTCAAATTGTATTATAACAGAAGATATTGGTCTTGTTAGTTTTGATGAGAAATTTGATATTCAAATTTTAAAGGGAACTAAAGCAACTAACGCGGGTGGAACTTGCTTAGATAATATAAGTATAGAGCTTAAGGACCCTGTAATTGATTATGGTGGAAGAGAAAAAAGTTATACTTCAATAGCCTATGTACCTGAGCCAATTGGAGCAAGATTTGACAAAGAAGTAAGAATAAAATTAAAGTATACAAACAAAGATTATATTGACTACAGTGAAGCTGCTGCAAAAATAAATTCATATATTATCCCTGAAACCTGGATGAAAATGCAGTACTATGACTTATCTAGTAATAATTTCTATGTTTATCCTTCGAAATCAAATGTCAGTTTAGATACAGACACTGATAAAAAAATAATGACTTCAAAAGTTTACCAATTTTATGGACTTGGACTGGCAAGAGATGATACTTGCAAGATTCTTAAGACAACCATTGTTGAATCACCTGATAGAAGAGTTCAACTAAAAATAGATGCAGGAACTAAAGCAACTAATGCTGATGGCTCTTGTGTCAGTGAGATAGAAATAAAAGAAGGACCAAAGACTAGCAAGGTTGTTAATTTTGGAGACAGAGATTATGAATTATTACCTGAAGCAGCAACATTTAGTCCAGATATAACTTATACTTATAGATACTCACAACAACAAATACAAAATCCTGTTTTCTTATATGGCAATAAAAATTGGCAAAACTTAATTACAGATAATTGGACTGCTCCTATTAATGCCAGTAATACTAGACTTCCAAGCGACTTGAGAATTGCTTATGATGATAATGGAGTTTACAGACCTTGGCCTACTCAAGTTGATGAAAAAAATAAATTAATTATTGCTCAGATAAATCATTTTTCATTTAGCATACCTGCACAAGGTTGTAATGATATTGCTAATGCTATAATGGTTCTATCTTATATAGAAGATAATGGAAATTGTACGGGCCAAATTGGTGCTAGTCCTAGCCAGAGTGCAACGAGTTACCTGATAAATAATCAGGAAGCATGTTTTGATAAAAATACTGGTTTTACAATTACCTATCAAACAAGTGCAGGAGATACTCAAGGCACTATTGTTATAAGCCCTGAAGATAAAACTTCTGTTGGATGGCATTCAATTACTGAAACAACCCTCCAAGAATCAAATGGGCAAGCAGCTACTGCAATTAATGGGGCTTCTGTTTGTGCTTATACAGAATTATATCTCACTGCTAAAGGAATTGGAGTTACATCAAATGCTGATTTAAGTGGTTGTCTTTCAGGAAACTGTGAAGGGGATATAATAAATCTTTCAAATATATGTACTGGCGCCAGAGGCGGTTCAATGGCTTGCTTTAATCCTGCTATCTGCGACTCGCAATATACAGGAGAGTTATTAGAAGGCTGTTATGCTTGTGTAAGAATGGCTACAACTGAAGGAAATCCTGAAGGAAAAACTTTAGATTATTGTACTCATGCTGTTGTTGGTGAGGGTGGAGCAAGTGGAGAATGGGGTGCTGAAAACTGTCAGTATTCTGGATGTAAACAAGAAGCTTGTTTAAAATGTGCTGAATGGGCTGAAACTGATCCGGGTTCGATAGGAAGCAAAGCAACAATGAGTTCTCTTGAACACTGTGCTGATGTTATTGAACATGAGTGTGGTGGAAGTGGTGGAGAAATAAATGCTCCTGTTTGCACAGCAAATACAGGAAACTATAAATCTAGTGCAGGACTTGCGGGTTATGGTCTTACTTCTGGCTCAAAAAGTAATGCTGGTTGGAATGCTATTGACCCTGTTGAACTTGCAAATCAAATGTCAGCAAATAATCTTACACTAGCCTATGTTGAATTTTTAGCTGATCAATATGATCCTTTGAGGACTCCTGCTGTACTTTTCCCTAAATTAAAAGCTTTTGTTGAAGCAATGAGGGCAAAGAATATTACAACAATGATTAATATGGTTCATGGAAAATTAAAAGATGAACAAGGCGATTACATATGCAAAAATGCTTTTGATGATGCTTATTTTAATAATATTTTGAATTTTATGATAACTGAAATAGGAAGCGATAAAGTAATATTGCAAGCAAATCATGAATGGGTCTCAGGATGCCAAGATAAGAGAGATAAGTGGATTAATGTTTTATTAAATTCAGCTTGGACAGGAGGAAAATCTTCTTATATGGTTGCTAGAGGAACTCAGTATTATCTTGAAGTTCATCCTGATCCAGGACAAGATTATCCAAGTGGCGCTTTAGTAACAATGGATAATGGTGAAACTTTAAAAATGGTTAGCATAGACCATAATGGTTGGGTTGAAGCTGTTCCAAGCAAACTCCAAGCCTATGCTCAGAGTGTTATTCAATGTGGTTCTGGAGTAGTTTACTATGGATTTGGACAAACTTCCATAGACTCAGGAGCAATTCAAGCACTTGGGGCTGCTAAAGCTGCGGTAAACTCTGCATAAAAATAACAAAGCTTTAAAAGACAAAAAAACTTAAAACAAAAGTCAAAAAATATGAAAACAGTAAGAATAAAAATATCTGGGCTTGTACAAGGGGTATTCTTTAGAAGATACATAAAAGAAGAAGCCGATAAACTTAATTTGAAGGGTCATGTCAGAAATCTTGAGTCAGGAGAAGTTGAAGTGGTTTGCGAGGGCAAACCAGAAGATGTTGAGTGTATGCTGATAGTATGCAAAAAGGGCGCTCCAAACAGCAATGTTAAAGGTCTTGATACTCAAGAGATGAATCACATTGGCTTTGATGAGTTTAAAATCTTGGATATTTGATTAACTCTTCTTAGAAATCATTCTTTTTTACTTTATCAACCATTAAACCAATAAGGGCACCAACTAAAAAGAAAATAAGAATAAAAAATATAATGCTTATTGCTATAATCAAGAATTGTAGAGGTGGTGAACAATCATAAGAACTAAACCAACCATCTACGAGAGGACAATTAAATATTTTACCAACAATTCCATTAACTATAAAATAAGTTAATGCAATCAACATAAATGGGCTAAAAATAACGGCAAGAGGTCCCTTATAATTCGTGTTAAAAATTTTAGTATAGGTTACCAAACCCAATAATAAAAAGAGAATTATCAAAATGATAACTGCTATAATCCCTCCCTTTAGCCAATAAGGTAAATCTTTCCAAGCCATAACTAAATAAGTATTTTCTTGTTTTTAAATATTTTGCTAATCCTATAAATTCACTTATCTAAAAACATTATAATCTTTATCTTCAGATAAATATTTATATCTGAAAAAGAGCTTTCTTATATGGAATACAATGTTGATAAAAGAGAAATAAAGCTTGATAGAGAGCTAAGCAAGCTTGACAAGCTGGTCATAAGATTTCTTGATATACTCAAGAAATATACAGATTATGTAATAATATCTGGCTATGTTTCAATTATACTTGGAAGAACAAGAGCAACAGAAGACGTTGATTTATTCATTAAAAAAATGGATTATGAAACTTTTTTAAAATTTTATGAAGAACTGGTTAAAAATGGATTTTGGTGCATTAATGCTGAAAGCCCAAAAGATATATTTTCTTTTTTAGAAAATAAAATGGCTGTAAGATTTTCTCTTGAGAATACCTCTGCTCCTAATTTTGAGCTAAAATTCCCAAAAAGACAGGTTGACTTGGATACATTTGATGACTTTTTAACAATAATAATGCCTGAAAATAAAATAAAAATTTCATCATTAGAAAGACAGATAGCTTTTAAGAGATTTTATTTAAAATCTTACAAAGATAAAGAAGATGCATTGCATCTTGAAGAAACTTTTAGGGGTCAGATAGATTATGATAAAGTTAATAAACTTAAAGAGATTGTAAAGGATATAGAGGATTAAATAAAATATGGAAGCTCAAGAAAAAACAGTAATTAATAAAGAAACACCTGCAAAAAGAGAGTTTATGACACCAGGTAGGACAAATAAAGAGGATAGAATAAACTTTGTAAAATACTGGGCAAACTATGTTAAAACTCATTCAGACAAAGAATGGAGCTCACAGCAAAACATAGTCATAGATTCTCAGATGATGCAGCTGCCTGACTGATAATTGAGGTAGGGGGTTGGGTTTTCGATATATTTATAAGCCAGGGTTTCATGGTTTCATTGAGGTGTTGGTAAAGAATCGCCTTAGAATTCTATGAAAATAAAATGACAAGAAAGAATAGAATCAATTCAGAGAATAGGGAAATATTTGGTTTATTTGGACTTCCTGCTTTAGTTGTACTTTTATGTTTTATTGATGCTCAGAACCCAATTCCTGAAAGAAGAGGACAAAAACCAGTAGTTCAAATAGGAGATTACCTTGTGGGTTTTGATTTTAATAAGGATGGAAAGATAGATTATGCTCTTTGGAGTGCTTCAGTTGGTACGCCAAGGGTTCCAAATGGGTGGATTCAAGCAACAGATGAAGATTATAAAAGATTGCAAGAAGCTTATTCTCATAAAAAACCTCTTTCGGTTTAGTTATTTATTCTCGCTTATCTCAACATTTTTAAACACCCCACTCAAAAGGTTTTTAAAGTCCAGAGAAGTTATAATATTAATATGTTCCCTGGTATGGCCTTCGGACAATACCAGGCATTATTTTCACTTTAATTCTATTAATTTTACTATATCCTTATCTATACAGAAAGAAGAGTTGCAAGTCTTCTTTAGATAACTTGAAGAAGTTGAACAAAAATAAATATTTTCTACTTTCTTCCCAAGTTTTTGGACTTTTTTTATTGCAGGTACAAAATCTTCATCTCCCGAAACAATTAAAGCAGTATCATAAAGATTTTCATAGGCACCGGATACTAAATCTACAGCTAAATAGATGTCATCTCCTTTAACTTCAAAACCGAAAGTTCCATCTTCTTTCTTGTATTTTCTTAATCTTGCAAGAATAACATTAAAACCGGGTATTTTTCTTAAAGCATCAAAGAACTTCTGTTGCTCCCAATATTTTTTTGAGTCTATACTTATATCTAATGGAGCGTTATAATAATAAACTGAAACAAGCAATCTATCTCTTTTTAACAGCTGTGCAAATTTATTAAAATCGATTTTAGAAATTTTTAAATCATTTAGACTATAATAAAGATTATTCCCATCGATAAAGATTGATATTCGCTCTTTCTTTTTTTCTGCCATAATATTGTATGCTCTTGTGTATTATAAGTTTTACGATTGCTATAAAAAAGGTTTTTAAATGCGATATACTTCTTTAATTTATGGGCAGAGAAGACCAAATAGTTCAAGAGAGGTTGAGAAAAATAGCTGAATTAAGAAAAAAAGGAGTAAATCCCTATCCCTATAGTTTTGACAAGAAAAATAATTCTCGCGAGTTACAAGAAAAATACTCAAAGTTAAAGGAAGATGAAAGAACTAAAGACTCGGTTAGTGTTGCTGGAAGAGTTATGACTATTCGTGATTTAGGAAATCTAATATTTAGCCATGTTCAAGATGCTCAAGGAAAAATACAGATTGTTCTTCAAAAAGGAAAGACAAATGAGAAACAACTAGAAATCTTTCAAAAATATGTTGATTCAGGAGATTTTATTGGAGTTAATGGAACAATTTTCAAAACAAAAAGGGGAGAGATAAGTATTCTTGTGAAAGACCTAGAGATTTTGTCAAAATCTATGCTCCCTCTGCCTGAAAAATGGCACGGTATAGTGGATAAAGAAGAAAGATACAGAAAAAGATATCTAGACTTAGTTATGAATCCTGATGTAAGAAAAGTTTTTGAAACTCGCGAGAAAATTATAGAGGCTATTCGTGAGTTTCTCAAGTCTAGGGGTTTTAATGAAGTAGATACTCCTTTTATGCAAACAGTTTACGGAGGTGCAGAAGCAAGACCTTTTGAAACTCATTTAAATGCTTTAGATATAAAACTATACATGGCTATTTCTCCTGAACTTTATCTTAAAAGATTAATTGTTGGAGGATTTGAAAAAGTTTTTACAATATCAAGAAACTTTAGAAATACAGGTATAGATAGATGGCATAATCCTGAATTTTCAATGCTTGAGCTTTATCAGGCTTATGCTGATTATAATGATATGATGGAATTGACAGAAGATATTTATGTTTATGTTTGTAAAAAAGTTTTTGGAACAACAAAAATAACTTGCCAAGGAAAAGAAATTGATTTTAAAAAACCTTGGAAAAGAATGACTATGTCTGAAGCTATTAAAAAATCTGCGGGTATTGATGTTTTAAAGATGACTGATAAGCAATTACTCAAGTTTTGTGAAGATAATAAAGTTGAATTTAAACATAAAAGTTGGGGTTGGTTGGTTGCTGCTGTATTTGAACATTTTTGTGAAAAAGAGATTGTTCAGCCTACTTTTATTACAGACCATCCAAGAGAATTAACTCCATTGTGCAAAGTTCATAGAAAAGACGAGAGATTGATAGAAAGATTCGAGCCTTTTTGTCTTGGAGCAGAGATGGCTAATGCTTATTCTGAATTAAATGACCCTAGTGAACAAAAAAAACTTCTTGAAGAACAACAAAAAAGACTTTCGCAAGGAGATGAAGAAGCAAATCCTTATGATGAAGATTTTGTTAATGCTATTGAAGTTGGAATGCCGCCAACAGGCGGTTTAGGAATAGGCATAGATAGAATGACAGTAATGCTCACAGGCCAGGACAGCATAAGAGATGTTATTTTATTTCCATTTATGAAGCCAGAGCTTCAAGAGACTAAAGCTGAAAAAAAAGAAGTTAAAGAAGTAAAACCTAAGCATAAAGAAGAAACAAAAAAAGATAAGAAGAAAAAATAATTCTATGAAAATCAAAGAATATATTAAACTTTTATATATTCCTCTTAGTCTTCTCGTTGCTTATTTTTTAATGATATTAATATGGAAGCTGATTGGCTTGCCTGAAGGAGATAATCTTGTAAAAATTATAACTAATTTTTTTAATAACTATGGCTTGCTTGTTGTTTTTATTGGGGCTCTTATAGAAGGTTTCTTTTTGCTTGGACAGTATTTTCCTGGAAGCACAATTATATTTTTAGGAGTAATATCTGCTGGAAAAAATGGTTTTAGAGCATTTCAAATAGTTTCCTTGGTTGCTCTTGCTTTTTTAATTGCTTATACTCTTAATTATTTGCTTGGTTATTATGGTTGGTATAAACTTTTTGTAAAATTTGGACTGAAAAAGCCTTTAGATAATGCAGAGAAAAAACTTAAGACTAATGAATTCAGAGCAATATTCTTAAGTTATTGGGAGCCAAATCTTTCTTCTATAATGGCTACTGCTGCAGGAATATTAAAAATGAATATTAAAAAATTCTTGCTTTATTCTCTTATATGCATAATTATATGGGAAAGTGCTTGGGGTTTCTTAGTTTTCTTTTTAGGAAGTAAAGCTCTTGAGTTAATGGGCTTAAAATATATCTTGGTTATATTTCTTATATGGGTTCTTTTAATAATACTTTCAGAGATAATAAGAAATAGTCTTAAGAAGAAATAAATCCCTTGTCTCCTCTACCTGCAACCATTAATAAAGCATTATATGATTCTACTAAATCTTTTCTACCAGCAAGATTATACTTTCCCAATACTGTTGCATGATGAAGAATTGCAACTCTATCTGGTAATTGATCTAAATACTTTCTAGCCTGATCTAAATCTTTTCTAGCCTGATTTAAAGATTTCCTACTGGACTCATGAATATTTCCAAGATGTTTTTTTAGATTCAATTTATTAGAAACTCCTCTGACTTCTTCGGCTACTTTTACTGCTGCAACAATCTTTTCAAGTTCTGTTTGGGTTAGTGTATATTCTCTTTCTTGATTTGGCATGCTTTAATTTATTTACCTTTATTTTTAAGCATTTGTGTATTCCTATATATTAATTATAAAACTAGTTTTTAATCTTTCGAAAGATTAAAAAACTCTTAAAACTTCTACAATTATGACAAAAGAGTGTATAGTTATAAAAAGCAAAATCCGGGAAGTTGTTAATGAAACTGCGAGTAAAGAAATCCAAAACGTTTCTGAAGATGTTGCAGAAGCTCTTGATAGGCGAGTTAGAGAAATGATTAAGGAAGGAGTTAAGCGAGCAGAGAATAATCACAGAAAAACTCTTTACGGAAGAGACATATAACTTTTAATTCAATTATAATCTGTATTCTTGAGAACAATTCTTTTTTTAAACATTAGTTATTTATTACATCATGGCATTTGACCAGAAAGACAGAGAGTTAGTTATAAACCTTTACCTCAAATATAAGGAGTTACCGAGAGTAGCTGATAAGTTTTTGATTAGGCGCGGGATTCCTATTGCCCCCGAAACAATAAGAAATATTGTTAAAAAGGCCGGAGTTTATACTCCTGCAAAAAGAGGGGGAGTAAGATATGTTCTTGGCGGAGGAAGAGGAACACTGACAAAAGGAGAAATAGAAGAGATTGTAAGACTTCACGACAGATGCGATGGAGATTTAATGGCTGCAGTAGAGTTAAGCAGGAGAGAAAGCGTGTATAGACCGAGGATAGGATATAAAAAAGATACGATAAGAGACTATTGGCAATGCAGGCATCTTAGAGTGAAAAGAGCTAATAGAGAACGCAGCAGATATTTTTATTGTCACCCTCCTGAAATGATGTGACCTTATAAACCCCCTTATAAAAAGCCAATAGCTCTTAAATGCAAAATATTTGAAAGCAAAAAGCAAAATAAAAAATAATTAAAATAAAAAAGTTTGCGAAAGATTATCTCTTCTTTCTTTTTTTTCTATGTACATGCCTTCTCTTGACATGTCGCCTCTTTTTTTTCTTTGCCATTTTCACCTCTTTTTAATTTATAAAGTTAGTTAAATTACTAATATCATGATTGACCAAGTCTTCGATTTTGTGAGGGATAATTACGCAGGATTAGTTCTTGTTGCATCAGCTACTGGTTGTTTTATCAATGGGATATATCATCGCAGACAAGAAAAAATAGCTGAGCGACTTGCGGAAGTTCCATTTTCTGCGATGAACCCCGAACAAAAAGCAGAATTGCAGCAATTATATCGAAGACATGGTTTGAATGCTGCAGCCGACTTGGTCAGCATGCTTTCTTCATATCAGACCGCCGAGCATTAATTGTAACTAATTATATTAGCCGATTCTTTCCACCAAAATTTCCTCGATTTTACTTTAGAAAAATTAGAGCTGAAATTTTGAGTGATGAAAAAACAAGGAAAATGAGCTTGACGAATGTTTTTTGCTTACCTAAAATTGGGTAGGAAGGTTGGGGGTAGGTGGGTGAGTTATTTCTTAGAAGATTTTATCTTTCCTACTAAAAGTCCAATTAATGTTCCAACTATAAAATAAATTATAATTGAAGCAATTATAACAAAAATCAGTTTTTCAGAAGTTAAATAATAGAGGGCGTCATATCTTCCGAAAAATATGAAAGAAAGCCAAATTGCTGGAAGAGATATAATGGTGAAGATGGCTCCAAAGAAGATAACAATATCCGAATTTGTTAGTGCATCTAAT
>Ga0172371_10011715_pt1 | contig 11648 bp, 7 predicted proteins | sample Lak12m_FD_114543 | JGI IMG/M metagenome (GOLD analysis project Ga0172371, IMG submission 114543) | Freshwater microbial communities from Kabuno Bay, South-Kivu, Congo - kab_022012_12m | ecosystem: Environmental > Aquatic > Freshwater > Lake | place: Democratic Republic of the Congo: South-Kivu...
ACGTTGTCAGGAGTCTTGATGCTGCGGTCAGCCATGGGCGCCCCCTCCAAATCGACGCAAATATCGTGCTGTTGCGGGGGCTGTCAACCTGATGAGCGGTCGGGGGCTACGGGCAGGGGTCGTTGGGGGAAAACGGGGTGCCGAAGTCGCCGCCGGGGAGCTTGGACTTGGAGAGGCACCAGTTGGAGCCGAGGTCGTTGAGGCCGGAGTTGATCTTGTTCGGGGCGAGGTTCATGGAAGCGCCCTTTGGGTCAGGGAAGTTCGGACCGCCGTCGTAGTGGACTTCGTCGGAGATTGCGCCCTTGTATGAAAGGATGATCTCGTCGGAGCTGTTTCCCAGCAGGAAGTTCGAGTAGACGTATCCCACGAGGACGCCGCCGTTGAGGCCGGTGCTGCCTTCGATGCCCAGGACCATGTAGCCATGGGCCGGGACGGACACGGGGTTTTGGGACGAGACCGTGTGGGTGTCGGAGATGGCGTCGGAGATGGTCCAACCGTTGAGGTCGATATCGAAGTCGCGTGTGTTGTAGACCTCGAAGTACTCCCCTTTCGAGTCGTAGACTACCGACGGGTTCTGCATGATCTCAGTGATCACGATGTCGCCCGGGAGAGGCACGTAGGTTTCTATGGTGCAGTCCGGGGCGCATCCGTCACCCAACATGTTGTTCCCGTCGTCGCACACCTCGCCGGAGTCGAGCGTGCCGTCCCCGCAATGTGCGGCGAGGCAGTCTGTCCTGCACGCGTCGGGAGTGGTGTCGCTGTTGTCGGGCCCCCAGTCGCACTGCTCTCCGTGCCCCAGGTCGGTGACGAGGTCTCCGCACACCGGAGACTTGCACGACTTGCGGCAGGCGTCCGGGACGACGTCGGAGTTGGCGGGGCCTTGGTCGCACTGCTCTCCGGAGTCCTTCACGTTGTCGCCGCAGGTAGCCTTCTTGCAGGTCGTGCGGCATGCGTCGGCCTTGGTGTCGGAGTTTCCCGGTCCCTTGTCGCACTCCTCGCCTGAGTCCACGACCGCGTCACCGCACTTGGGAAGCGAACAGTTCTTGCGGCAATGGTCTGGGAGGACGTTGCTGTTGCCTGCACCGTCGTCGCATTGCTCTCCCGGATCGACCCATCCGTTTCCGCAGATGGCGAAGTACGGCTTGCAGTCCTGGCCGCACGTGTCGCCGCCGGCCTGGTTGCCGTCGTCGCACTGTTCGTCGCTGTCCACCACGCCGTCACCGCACCAGGAGTACTTGCAGTTGGTCCTGCAAGCGTCGGGCTTGGTGTCCGAGTTGCTGGGGCCGTCGTCGCACTCCTCGTCAGGGGTGGGCACTCCGTCGCCGCAGATTGTGAGGAGGATGGTGCAATCTCCCTGGCAGCCATCCCAGTCGATGTTGTTGCCGTCGTCGCAGGACTCGCCGGAGTCTTTGACCTTGTCTCCGCAGGAGGGCGACTTGCAGGAGGAACGGCAGGCGTCTGCTTTGGAGTCGCTGTTTAGCTGTCCCCAGTCGCACTGTTCGCCGAAATCGGTGACGCCGTCGCCGCAGTGGGCTTTCACGCAGCTCTTGCGGCAGGCATTTGGTGCGACGTCGGAGTTGGCAGCTCCGAGGTCGCACTGCTCTGCGGAGTCCTGGACGCCGTCGCCGCAGAAGGCCGGCACGCAGGCAGTGCGGCATGCGTCTGGGATCGCGTCGTTGTTGTCCGGGCCGTTGTCGCACGCCTCATTCGAGTCGAGTATCCCGTCGCCGCACTTGGGGGACTTGCAGCCAGGATGACAGTGGTCCGGTTGGAGGGTGTTGAGCAGGCCTTCGTCGCACTCCTCGCCGTGCAGGAAATCGACGACCGAGTCCCCGCACTTGGGCAGCACGCAGGAGGTGCGGCAAGCGTCGGGTGCTGTGTCGGAATTGGCTTGGCCGTCGTCGCACTCTTCGCCGGTGTCGTGCACGGAGTCGCCGCAGTGGGCCTTGAGGCAGTTTGTGCGGCATGCGTTCGGCACTTCGTCGCTGTTCGCCTCGCCGTTGTCGCACTCCTCTCCCTGGTCGACGAATCCGTCTCCGCAGAATGCGGTCAGGCATTTTTCATCCGGGATTCCGAAGATGATCACATCGTCCGCGTCGTCCGCCACGAAGGACGGGACGGCTTCCAGCAAAGTGCCGTCCGGGGCGAGCAGTGCGAGCACGGCCGCTGCGGTTTTTCCGGACAGGGGCCCCTGTGGGTAGAGCATCACCCACGGGATGACGACTTCGACCTGGCCCTCGGCCCCGAAGGTGATGAGGCAGAGGCTTTCGGTAGCGAAGCCCAGGCCGTCCAGGGCAGCGCACCCCATGGTTTCGACCCCAAGCAGGGGGTCTGGGCCGTATCGAACTGCGAGGACGTGGTCTGCGCCGAAACCCGGGAATGCGACCGACAGAGCGCCAAAGACCGCTGTATCGAGGCCCGTTTCTCCCGGGTCGATGGATGACAGCTTGGAGACTCCGGTGGCGAGGGGGAAGTCGCTATCGACCAGCAGGACGAGGTTGGCGTCCGGTGGCGGAGAGACAGTGAAAGCAACGAACAGGTCGGCTTCATCTTGGAGCAGGGCGACCTCACCGAAGTAGAGATCGCCCCCGCCGATCACGGACGAGGGAGGCCACTGGGAATCGATTACGCCGTCTGGGACCGGGCTTCCGATGGGCACCTTGCCGGACTTGCATCCTTTGACGGTGCACAGCTCGGTGGTGCAGAGGATCTTGTCCGCGCACAGCGACTTGTGCTGACACCCGGTGTCGTGGTTGCACGTGTCGATGGTGCAGGGGAGGTCGTCGCCGCAATCGACGGACATGCCGACGCAGGTGCCGACTGCGCAGTGGTCCTGCCAGGTGCAGATGCTTCCATCGTCGCATGGCTCTGCGTTGAAGTCGTGCATGCAGCCTGCTGCGGGGTTGCACGAGTCGGTGGTACAGACGTTGGCGTCGTTGCAGTCCACGAACGAGAACTGGCACGTTCCGTCCAGGCAGGAGTCGGTGGTGCAGAGGTCGGCATCGTCACACGGGGTCTTTTCGTTGCAGCACCCTGGAGCGAAGTCGTAGTAGCAGCCGGAGACCGGGTTGCAGAAATCTGCGGAGCAGTCGTTCTCGTCGTCGCACTCCTGAGCGCTTTCGCACTTGGGAACATAGACTTTCTCTGCGAATGTCTGCTTGTCGAAGAAGAACCCATCGTTGACGGACACGGTGACCGTCCAACTTCCCACATCGAAGGGGCTGTCGGGTTCGAAAGAGATGTCTGCGAAAGCGTCGGGCGGGCCGGGGCTGGACTCTGCGATCTGCCCGTGAGCGGGGCCGGCAAGCGAGAACATGAGGGGGTCTCCGTCCGGGTCGGAAGCGCTCACGTGGACGGCTGCTGCCTCATCGAACAGGAGGACGAGGTCCTGGACCTGAGTCAGTATCTTGGGTGGTTTGCCGACGCCGATGCGGACCGTATCGATGAGCCAGTGGGACAGCTCCCACTCTTTGGGGACTGCGGCGCAGAAGGCGATGCTGAAGGGCGCTGCGGCGATCTTGAACGGAAGCTGGGCTGCGTACGGGGAGACGGTGTCCGGCAGGGAAGCGCCGAACGTGGCCAGGCGGACGGGAGTGTCGATGCCGGGGACGCGGGCCTCGGCCCACGCTTCGAAGATGCCTTCGTCTGGTGCGGGGATTACGGAGAGGCTTTGCTCGAAGGTGAGGGACAGGTCGGCTCCGCCGTCGGGGACGACCAGCGGCCCCACGAGGCAGACCGTGGCGTCGTCAGGGCCGGCGGGCATGGACAGGCCGGCTGTGCGATCCGGGCCCAGGGCAGCGTTTCCCTGAACGACGTGGAATGCGGCCCCGGTGGTGGAGATGCTGCTCCAGCCAAGGTCCGAGAGGCTGGTAGACGATGCGAATGTTTCGACCCAATTGGGCTTCACCTCGCAGCTTTCGACGTGCACGTCCACGCACTGGTGCGATTCCGCGCAAACGGACGTCAGGCAGGCGGGGGCCGGGTCGGGGCAGTCCTTATCCGCGAGGCAGCACGCGTCGCCCTGTGGTTTTACGAACCTGCAGGTGTACCCGACGCAGAGGTCGACGGTGCAGGGGTTGTCGTCATCGCACTGGAAGGCGGCCTTGCAGCAGGCCGGCAGTCCCTGGTTTACGCAGGTGTTCTCGATGCAGGCCAGCTTAGTGCATGGGTCTGCATCTTCTGCGCAGTCCGCGACCGTGTTGCAGCATCCTTTTCCGAGGGGCGAATGGGTGCAGGTGTTGTTCCCCTGGTTGCAGACGTCGGTGGTGCATGCGTCCTTGTCGTCGCAGTCCTTGTTGTTGAGGCAGCAATCCTGATCCGGGATGTGGCGCATGCGGCAGTTGCTTGCGATGCAGACCGGTTCTTTGCAGATGTCCTTGTCGGACACGTAGGGGAAGCAGTCCTGGGGCTGGTGGCAGCACTTGGGGATCCAGATATGGTCGCAGTCGTTGATGGCCATCAGGCAGACGTCCTGGGTGCACTGGTCGCCGTCGTCGCAGTCTGTGTCGGAAGCGCAGCAATCTGGGTTCGGCTCATGCACGCAGAGGCTCTCCGCCAGGTTGCAGGAGTCCGAGGTGCAGGGGTTCTGGTCGTTGCAGAAGTCTGGCGGGGGACCCGTGCAGTAGTCCGGGTTTGCCTGGTGCTGGCAGACGTAGGTAGTGCAGACGTCCTTGGTTTCGGGAGCGTCGTCGTCGCATTCGTAGTCGTAGAGGCAGCATTTTTTGCCGCCCGGGCTATTGTGCTGGCAGGTCTTATAGGGGATGCCCGGCTTCTGCGTGCAGAAGTCGATGGAGCACGGATTGATGTCCTTGCAGTCGGCGTCCTTGATGCAGCAGTCGGGCAAGTCTGGAGAAGCGACGTACCTGCACGATCCGTTTACGCAGGTATCCGATGTGCAGTCGCTTCCGTCGTCGCATTGCGTGAGCTTGTTGCAGCAGTCTGGCAACGGCGAGTAGGAGCAGATGGAGGAGTCGGGGTTGCACGAGTCCTGTGTGCACGCGTTGTTGTCGTTGCAGTCTGCGTCCACCTGGCAGCAGTCCTGGATGGGGGTGTGGGTGCAGAGCGCCTGGCCGTTCTTGCCGCAGGCGTCCAGGGTACAGGCGTCGTTGTCGTTGCAGACCGCGGGCGTGAAATAGAAGAAGAAGGCGTCTGCGTTTGGCTTGCCGGGCGTTCCCTTGTCCATTCCCGGGCCCGCGGGTTTCTGGGCAGTGCGCCAGTTGGTCGCTTCGATGTTGTTGAAGTACGGGCTTACCAGCTCCAGCGAAGCTCCGTCAGTGGTTGTGAACTGGGCGGAGCCGTATTCGATGCGATCGACCTCAACCCCTGCGGAGTTGAGCAGAACGACTTCGTCTGCGCCGTTTCCGAGAGTGAAGTTGTAGTACACGAAATCCGGATCGAGGCCGCCGTTGTTGGCGGGATTGTCGCTGCGAGCCAACAGGAAGTAGCCGCCGGGAGGCACGATCACGGGCGAGCCGCTGACGAGGGTGAACTTGTCCGCGTCGTTGTCCGCCAAGCTCCAGCCGTTGATATTCACGGGAGCCAGAGATGGGTTGAACAGCTCGATCCACTCGCCGGTGGACTCGTCTGCGGCCGCGGGATTCGCCATGAACTCGTTGAGCACGAGCTGGTTTGCGGGGGAAGCGCAGACCTCTGGGTCCGGGATGAAGCTGCATGTCTTGTACCCTGCGGCCAGGTCCATCTCGCAAGCGGCCACGAAGCCTGCCGGCGGTGCGCCGCAGTCGTAGGGGTACTTGCAGCAGTCGGACTTGTCGGGGTCGAGGTAGTAGTTGCAGGTTCCCTCGCCCGTGAGGTCAGTGAAGACGCAGATTCCGAAGGCGCATGGATCGTCGGGGGCGCACTCGTTGTCATCCACGCAGCAATCCGGTTTGGAAGGGATGTAGCGGCACTCGCCGGCAACGCAAACCGCCTTCTGGCAGAGCTGGGAAGCGGGGCAATCCAGAGCGGAAGCGCACTGGGCGACCGCGAAGCGGGCGGTTTCCAGCGGAGGTTCGGGCAGCTCTCCGCATGCGGCCCCGGCACACAAGACGGCTGCGGCCAGGGAGAGCGGCAGGAAACGGGGCGGAGCTAGTCCGTCGTCTCCTGCTGCGCGGTCAGCCATTCGTCGAAGCGCTTGCATTCCTCGGCCCACTTCCGCGCATCGCGGCGCAATTCCAGGAAGCCATGATACAGGCTGCGGACGATGTCTTCAAGGGAAGCCAGCAGCTCGAAGCGTTCGAGCACGTTCATCGATTCGTCTTCTCCGAGGACTGCGGGGACTTTTGCCGAAGTGATGGAGAAGCCGGGACCGGAGAAAGAGAACTCGAAGCGCTTGGACTGGAAGGTTACAGAGAGCCGGGCCTGCTCGATCTGCTTGCCTTTGCGGATGGAGACGTGGGCCTCCTTCCCTTCGGCCGGGGCCTCGCCCTTCAGGATATTCACCTCACCGCCAGCGAGTGGGGAGACGAACGTGACGCTGTTTTCGAACCAGAGATCGACGTTGCCGAGCTGAGTTGCGAGGATGCCCTCGTTTGCCAGGCTGCGGTACATGAGCCAGGTGAGGAACTCTGCGCCGAGCTGCCTGGTGCCTTCGACTTTCTTGGAGAAATCCATTTCGTCACCTCATGCGTCCGGGCGGACGAAGCCGGTTTCGCCGAGCTCCAGCAGTTTCTCGGCTTCCTTGGCTGAGAGAATGTCCCGTGCGACCGAGAAGGGGCTGTCGGGCGTCATGGTGAGACCGAACGTCTCGTTGAAGAGCTCGACAAAAGTCGTCACCACGCCTTTTGCCTTGCCGAAGAACCAGAGCCGGTTGCGCCTGGCGTTGTAGACCATTTCGTAGAGCTTGATGGTGGGAAGCGAATGCGACATGAGCTCAGCGATTACGTCTTCCTTGATCCGTGACAGCTCGGCCTTGGGAAGCGACTCCTTGCCGGACCCTGCCAGCTCCTGGCGGACCCTGCGGCCGAGGTGCAGCTTCACTTGTGAAGCGGGGACGCTGACCGAGTCCATCCGCATGGTGAGGCCGACGATGTCCTCACCAAAGTAGATGGCGCTCTTCGTGAATTCCGTGCTGAACGGGTCGGTCAGCAGCACCCACCCGAAGCTCTGCGTCTTGCCGGACTTCGGGTCAAACGGCTGGAAGCGGTAGCGGACAAGGTTGTCCATGGCCTTCTTCCAGTCTTCCACTTCCCCCTGGACCGAACACGCCAGCGGGGAGATTCTCCCAGACAAAGCTCCCATCATGTTCTCCGTACAGATGTTGAATCGAGGATGATGGTCACCGGGCCGGCGTTCACCAGATCGACGTCCATCATCGCTCCGAATACTCCTTGCTCGACCGAAAGCCCTCTCGCCTTGAGATACGCCACGAACTCCGAGACCATGATGGATGCGGCGTCCGGCGGCATGGCGTCGAAGAACGAGGGGCGGCGCCCGCCGGCGGTGTCCGCAAGCAGCGTGAACTGGCTCACCACGAGGATGCCTCCCCCGACGTCCAGGACTGAGCGGTTCATCTTCCGCTGGTCGTCTTCGAAAATGCGGAGGTGGATGATCTTCTCCGCCAAAGTTTCGAGGTCCTTGCGTTCGTCGCCCTTTGCAACGCCGAGCAGCACGAGCAAACCGGTCCCGATGCTTCCCACCGTGTTCCCGTCCACGTGGACCGACGCCTTGCTTACCCTCTGGACCACAGCCTTCATCCGCCTGCACCAACCTCTTGAGCGTTGCGAGCCCGTCCAATTCCTCGTGAGGGGGCCTGGGACCAGGGCCGCAGCGACTGCTACTCCGCGCCGTAGGGTGCGATGTCCTTGAACGAATCGTCCACGGTCCGAGCGACGTTTGCTTCCGGCTTGTCGAGAGCGACGCTCAGCTCTTGGGCCAGCAGGTTCTTGGCGAGCTCCAGCATTTTCTTCTCGCCGAAAGAAAGTACTTTGCGGCCCTTGGCCACGGAGAAATCTCGCACGACCTCAGCAAGCTGCATGGGGTCACCGCTGCAAATTTTCTCCATGTAGCGCCGGGAGCGCCGGTTCCACGTTTCCGGCTCGAACGTCAAGTCCCGCTCCGCAAGTACGCCGAACACCTTCTTGAGCATCGAAGGAGGCATGATGTGGCGCATCCCCACGTGCGCCTCCTTGCCAATAGGCACAAGAATCTTCTTCTCGGAGCCGCGGACTTTGAGCACGTAAAACACGTGCTGAATCCCCTCTATGTCCCGGGATTCGATGGCAGTGATCTCGGTCACCCCCTGTGCGGGGTAGACCACCAGCTCACCCACCTTGAACTCCACCGCGGCAGCCTTCTTCGGCATTACCCCCTCCGCGCCGAGAACTTCCGGAGTATAGATCGGACAGCGTTTCCCGGTCAAGGCTGGAAGGGTGCGGTACGTCAATGCTCAGAACGACCACTTGGCTTCAGCGAAGACGGAGTCGTTTCGGTCGAACAGTCCCGCGGGGCTGGCGTCGTCCCCTCCGGGGAGGACTTCCACGAGCAGCAACCCTGCGCCCACCTTGAAGTTGTCGGTGAACTTGTACGAAGCTTTGGGGAAGGCGAACAGGCCGCGGTCAGGAAGCTGGACCATCCCCGCAAGCTGGATCTCCAGGGCGTCGAAGTCGAGAAACCTGAGGTGGGATGCCATGGTGATGGTGTAGAGATCATTGCCGACGAGGAACACTTCGCCACCGCCCATATCGAAGACGTGGAAGTGGTAGAACTCAGCGAGGACATCGAACCAAGTGGATTTCTGGTAGTCGAACCCGACGCTGTACGAGCCGGTCGGTTTCGAGACCGGGGAGGGGAAGCCCGCTGCATTCTCAACGAACAGGGTGCGGCTGGGACTGAACGCGGAATCGACTTTGAAGCCCACGGTGTCGAACAGGATGGCGGACCAGGTCAGTCCGACGGTCTGCTGCCTCCTGTATGACGTCTCGAAGATGTTCGAGAAATCAAACGTCTTCATGTTTCCGTCCGCGTCGAACAGGATGCGGTTGAGAGCGGCCATAGATGCCTCGAAGTCTTCCTTATCCTGGTCGGTCATGCCTCCCAACAGAGGGAGCATCTGGGCCATGGAGGCTGGGTCGTGGAGGTCGAGAGTGGTAAGGGTGCGGAGGAACTCGGGGTTTGCCTGACCGTATGCGGCGACTGTCTGCACGTCGTCGAAGAACGTGGGTCCGAGGATATTCGAGATCAGGGAGACCCAGGGAAGCCTGTCCCATCCATAGAAATAGGAGATGGCGACATCTACGTCGAGGACTCGGAACTGTGCCTTGCCGCCCCACTGGCCGTTTTGCAGGGTCTCCTCCGGCGGGTCTGTGGCGAGCAGAAGAGGCTGGACGCGATCTTCGATTGCGCTCCCGGCGATCGTTGACACGAGGCCGGCCATCTGCTCCATGCCGGAAAGAGAGGCGAAGGCCGGGTTGCCCGAGACGGCCGACGCGGGCGCCCAGTCCTGGCCGAACAGGTTTGCACGGTTGGCATTGAAGAACGGGATCCAGACGGCGGTGAAGTTCACTGGCCCGACGGTTCTGTCCGCGTGGACCATGAAGACCGGTACCAGTGGTACTTCGAGGTCGGAGAAGAGGCCCTCGCGCAGGTCCGACGGGTTGAGCACGTCGCTGGGCTTGTTCACTTCGCCGAAACCCCAGCGAACGATCTGGTTGCCGATCCGAAGATTCACCAGGTCCGACGGAACGAAGACGAACGCTTCGCCGAGCTCCGCCTCGGCTTCGTACTTGGTGCTCGTGCTGTTGTAGAGGTACCAGCGCTCGGGGCAGTCCGCCGTCTCGCCGACTGCGAAGTGAGAGAACCTGGCGGAGACGTATGCGCGGACCATGTCGTCGCGGGTGACGTCCAGCGCGAGGTTGAGCTTGGTCCTGAAATCGAACACGTCTTCACCGTGACCTTCGTGCCAGGTGTCTATCGCCGCTTTTTCGTATACGAATCCGTTGAACCGGGCGCTGCTGATGCCTGTGCCGCTCGAAGGCGCCTCGTCCGAGATGCTGACCTGGGCGGAGAGGAGCGTAGCCTCTTCGTCGGGGTCCACCGGCCGCTTCACGATCGTTTCTTCGTCCGGGTCGGGCTGGGCTGCCGCGGCAGCGGGCAGCATGGTCGCGGCGAGGCAGACGGCGAGCGCGAGACTACTTGTCGAACGAGTTCTCATCGAACACGCTGGCAGGGAACGTGCGCGTGCGATCGATCTTGTCGATCTGCATCGTGGTCTTGGAGCCTTTCTGGACGTTCTTCATGAGAAGACGGGTGATCGTCATCTGCCCTCCGACCTTCTCGACCACCTGGGCGACCAGGGTCTTCACGTGCTCGCCCTTCTTGTCATAGAAGAAGATCTTTAAAGGAAGATAATCCTTATTATCTATCCACTGTTCCAGCTTGGAGTAGGGCGAGTCCTTTTCTTTTGGCATGGAATCGATGCGGAAGCAGTCGATGTCGGAGTGCTTCTGGTCCGGCAGCCGGGTGTACTCGCCGTCCTCGATGCCGCGCTGCTCCAGGTCGTAGTAGGTGAAGTCGGTGCCCATGAAGCTCTCGTTCTTTTCGCTTCCGGCGATCCGGCGCTTTTCCTTGAGGGCAGGGAGGTAGAGGTACTGGAGGTCGGAGCCGTCCTTGACCTCCTTGGCCAGGAGCTTGGTGCCTGCGACGTCAGCGGGTTCGATGAACGTGGCGAGGGTCCACTGGAGGCCGTCGGTCTTGGTACCTCGGGTCTCGAGTTTGCGGACCCGCTCCTGTCCCCTCTTGTTCTGGATGGTGAGCGTGATGGTCGCCTGGCCTGTGCCGAAGCCAATCGTGTCGCTGTTGAGCACACGGTCGACGATCTGTTTGGCAGTCAGACCGTCCGGGAAATCATCCGCTGCGGCGGGTGCAGCCAGGAACATGAATACGAGCACGGCGCCTATTCTCATAGTCACCTCCAAAGCATCGACAGTCTTATACCTTGGGGGAGATGGGGCATGCAAGGCACATCCGCACCACAGATCGAGCGGAATTGAATGATCGAAAGGAGGCGTTCTGGTATATTCGGGGCCGCAAGATGCGGAGGTACGGGATGTGCTTCTCTCGCAAAGCCATATTGCTGCTCGTTGCGGCCGTCGTTGCGGGCGCTCCGTTGTTCGCCTCGGCCGAGGTCCCTTATGCGTTGTCGTACCAGGGGTACCTGACGGATGCGGTGGGGAACCCGGTAACCGGGGAGTGGACGGTTTCGTTTGGGTTCTTCGACCAGGAGGAAGGGGGCGATCCGTTCTTCGAGGAGACGCTGGACGTGGCCACGAGCCTTGGGCTGTTCACGGTCTACTTCGGCGCTGACGAGGGAAACCCGCTGTCGCCCGAGTTCTTCGCGGCGGGCCAGGCTTTTTTAGAGCTTTCCGTAGAGACCGAGATCGGACCCGTGGTCTTGAAGCCCAGGCAGAGGGTGGTGAGCGAGCCGTTTTCGTTCTATTCTGCGCAGGCCGGTATCTGCGACGAGGCGACGAATGCGGTGAGCCTGGGCGACGTTCCGGCCGCGTCGTATGTGACGTTGGAGCAGGTACCCCAGCTCTGCGTCGCTCCGGGGGACCTGGAAGCAGCGCTGCTTGCGCTGGGGTTCACGCCGGGGGAGCACTATGCGGACGAGGACGTTGCCGCGTTCCTTGCGGCCAACGGCTACGAGCCGTGCG
>Ga0172371_10011717_pt1 | contig 11647 bp, 10 predicted proteins | sample Lak12m_FD_114543 | JGI IMG/M metagenome (GOLD analysis project Ga0172371, IMG submission 114543) | Freshwater microbial communities from Kabuno Bay, South-Kivu, Congo - kab_022012_12m | ecosystem: Environmental > Aquatic > Freshwater > Lake | place: Democratic Republic of the Congo: South-Kivu...
CGAAGACACTTCAGCCCGCATGGACTTGGCGGCCTGGACGTCCGCCGATGTCCAGTCCCTGCCGGCTCCCCAACGCTCGGTGTTCGACGACTGGGCGGCGGAAGGCGGGGACCTGGAAGACGCGCTGGCGGCGATGTCCGGCGACGCAGATGCTGCAGATCGAGCCGCGGCGACCGATGCCCTGCTGGGCGCACTATTCGGCTAGGCCGCGTCCGAGAAACCAGCGGCGTACGCTTCCAGCGTACGGGAACCAGCCGCACCGCAAGCTGGAAGCTAGGGCACAGGGGCATTCCTATTGCCGCTGGCCGTCGGCCACGCGGTGCGGCGATTGGACTTTCGCCCCGGCCGCGTACGAGACGCTGCCGTGCGGGGCGAGTTCGTAGCCCCAAGCCTGGACGTAATGCGGGCCCGGCTGGAAGTCGTCGCCGCTGGCCCGCAATTGCTGCTGCAGCCGCCCGTCCAGTTCCTGCCGCAGGGCCGCCGCCTCGGGCTTGTCCACCAGGTTCTCCAGCTGGTACGGATCCTGCTGGTCGTCGTACAACAGCCACGGGCCTGCCAAGCTCCGCACGTAGGTATAGCGGCTGGTACGGATGGCCCGATACGCATTGTCGAAGCCGCGGCCGGCAAAGGGCGACACGGCCATGTACAACGCGGCGCGGTCGGCGGGCGGAGTCTGCCCGCGGACCAGGCCGGACAAATCCTCGCCTTGCAGCGTGTCCGGTCGCGGAACGTCGGCCAGTCCCAGCAGCGTCGGCAGGATGTCGGGCGTGGTCAGCGGCGTGGACACAACGCGTCCCTGCTCGCCGTGCGCCGAGGGATACCGCAACAGGAACGGAACCCGGGCGGCTTCGTCCCACGGCACGTGCTTCATGAACGGCGGTGCGCCGTGCGAGCCCAAGGACTCGCCGTGATCGGAGGTGAATACGAGGATCGTTCGCGCGGCCAGGCCGGTCTGGTCGAGCGTCCCCAGGATGTCGCCCACGCACTTATCCAGTGCCGTGCAGTGAGCGTAGTATCCCTGGGCCTCCTGGCGCGCTTTGTCCCGCAACTCGGGCGGCACGTTTGGAGCCAACTGGATCCGGTCCGGCGGATACAGGTCTTGGTACTCCTGCGGCGCCGTGTGGTGGGGAAAATGCGGAGTCCCATACGAGACCAGCAGGACAAACGACTGCTCGGCCCGGGCTTGACGCTGCAAATAGGCTTGGGCATCCCGCGTCTGGGCAAAGGCGTCGTACCCATCCCAGAATTTCTTCTCCGGCGAGTCGCCTTCGTAGTAGTGGGAATGGGGATAGTTGTGATCGCACTCAGCCCCTTTCCAATACTCCCAGCCCTGCCGCCGCTCGGGCGCGACAAACTCGCTCCGCCCGTGCCCGTCCAGGTGCCACTTGCCAATGTAGGCGGTCGCATAGCCGGCGCTGCGAAAGATCTCGGCCAGGCACAACTCGCGGTCGGGCAAATAGGCGTCGTTCAGGAACATCCCGGTCGCCGTCGGATACCGGCCGGTCATCAGCGCGGCCCGGTACGGGGTGCAGACAGGGCAGACGGAAACCACGTTGCGAAAGTTCAGACTCTGCTTGGCCAGCCGGTCCAGATTCGGCGTCTTGACATTCGGATCGCCCTCGTAACCGGTCGCCTTGGCCCGCCACTGGTCGGCCAGCAGAAACACGACATTCGGCCTGCCGGCTCCCTCGGCTGCCGAGGTTGCGGAGCTGCCGAGGCCAAGTCCCAGCCAGACCGTCGCAGCCGCAGCCGCGATAATTCTTGGAAGTCCAAGCATGACGTTCATTTCCGTTTCCTCCAGGCAGAAATTGTAGTAATCGACCAGAGGCAAAAATACACGGTTTCGCCTGCTGCCGCAATAATCGACGTCAGCGGGCGTTTATCTCATCAAGCACGCTGAACTGGAAAGGGATGACGAATCATGCAAGAGGAACTGCCTCGCGCCTGGGAGCGGCTGCAAGCCGCGATGTCCGCTCAACAGAGCATCTCGGCGCTCACGATGGGCGTATACCTGCTGCTGTCCGGCGCCTTGGGCCTGTACCTGCGACTGCTGTTCCGCCGCGGCAGCGTATCCGCCTCGGATTCCGATTCGATCACCCGGGTGTTCCCGCTGCTGACGCTGATCACGACCGGCGTGATCGCGGTCGTCAAGTCTTCGCTGGCCCTGTCCCTGGGGCTAGTCGGAGCCCTGTCGATCGTCCGCTTCCGGTCGGCCATCAAGGAGCCGGAGGAACTGGTTTACTTGTTCCTGTGCGTCGCGGTCGGCTTGGCCCTGGGCGCCGAGTTGCCGCTGCTTGCCTTCCTGATCGTTTTGGTGGCGACGGTCTTTGCCCTGGTGCTGCACGCGCAAAGCCGCCGCGATTCGGGGCACAGCCTGCTGCTGACGATCACGGGCGAAACGCCGGAGGGATTCGGCGAGGGCGAATGCAGCGTCTTTTCGTCGGTCCGCGAGTTGGCCGGTCCCTTTACGCTGCAACGCTTGGATCTGGAGCAGGGCCGCGGGCAGATCCGAGTCATCCTGCGGCGGATGGAGCCGCAGCATACGGCCCAGTTGATCCGCGAACTCAAGCAACGGCTGCCGGACTGCGACTTCTCGTGCGTGAACGTGAATTCATCCCTGTAGGCGAGCGAACATGATCGCGAATCAGACCCTCGCCCACCCGCGGCACGCGGCGATCGAAGCGGTCGATGTCGGCTCGTCCCGAGCCGACTTGGCCCGCCGCCGCGAACTCAAGTTCCTGCTGCCCGCGGCGCAACTCGATCCCGTGCGGCGGTTGCTCGAAGCCAACGGACGGCGGCAGATCCACAACCGGGAAGTATCGGTGGTCCACAGCCTGTACTTCGATGACCTGCGTCTGTCGGCCTGTCACGCCAACCTGAGCGGTCTGGGCCAGCGGCGCAAACTGCGGCTGCGCTGGTACGACGACCCGCTGCCTGGCAAGGAGTGTTACCTGGAAATCAAATGGCGCGAGAACCAGACGACCGGCAAGCATCGGCTGTTCCTGCGCGCGGACGAGCCGCTGGGAGCGATGCCGTACCGGACGCTGATGGCCCGCATCGCCGCGGCCGTGCCCGAACGCTATTGGCCCGTCCTGGAGCAGTACTCGGAACCGACGTTGCTGGTCGAGTACCGCCGCGAGCACTTTGTGGCCTTCGAGCAGCCCCTGCGAGTGACGCTCGATTACGGGATCACGTATTACGACCAGACGGGCAAACAGCGGATTTGCACTTCGTTCGGCCGCCGACACGAGGGCTTGGTTGTACTGGAAGGCAAACTGCCCGCCGGGCACGAACGGCAACTGCGCATGTTCCTGCATCCCTTTGCCGCTCGCCTGGGCCGTTGCTCGAAGTACGTCCACGGCTGCCGGATGTGCGGACTGATTCGGGAGTAGGCGGGTCGAAGTGGTGTCGAGAGCACAACGGGCATGGGTTGCCCAACGGGAGGATTGATTGATGCGTCGCACGTTCATTCCAAGTGTCCTGGGAATTGTGGTGCTTACTTTGGGTTGGTGGAATGCAACGCGTTCCGAGCCGCCGACGTCCGCGGACCCGGCCGGCGCACTCGGCCAACGGGGCGGGCCTCCCGACGGTTTTGCCTTGCCTGCGCCGCTCCTGCTGCAGGCCTTGGACTCGGAGCACGACGGCGAGCTGAGCGCGGCGGAACTGGCTGCGTCCGCCGCGGCGCTGGCCACCTTGGACACCGACCGCGATGGCGAACTGGGCGAGACCGAAATTGGCGCCATGTTCCCCCGCGGCGGTCGAGGGCAGGGCGGTTTCGGGCCGGGGGTCGGCCCGGGTGCGGAAGCCATGAGCGGCCCCGGTGGCGGCCGCTCGAATCGCCAGGGCGGCCCGGGCGGCTTCGGCGGACCCGGCGGTGGCGGCCCGGGCGGCCCTGGCCTCGGCGGTGGCGGCGGGGCGAAGGTGCTGAAGCGGTTCGACGCCGACAAGGACGGCATGCTGGACCAGGACGAGCGTGCCCAGGCGCGAGCGTACCTGAAACAGTCGCGTCCCGCGGGCCTGGGGATGTTCGGACCCGGCCCCGGCGGCCGGCTGGGCGGCTCGGCCGACAGCACGTCGAAGGACGGCCAGGCCACCGCCGGCCCGCACTTGACGCCGGACCAGGTCGAACACTATCCCGATGCCGACCTGTACGACCCGCATGTCCTTCGTACGCTGTTCTTCGTCTTTGAAAACCAGGACTGGGAGCAGGAACTGGACGACTTTCACCGCACCGATGTCGAGGTGCCGGCGACCCTGATTGTCGACGGCCAGACCTATCGGAATGTCGGCGTCCGCCTTCGTGGGAACTCGTCCCTGCACGTGCCCAGCGGCAAGAAACGCTCGTTGAACGTGAGCTTGGATCTGGTCGACAAGAATCAGCGTCTGCGGGGATACAAGACACTGAATCTGCTGAATTCGCATACCGATCCGTCTTTCCTGCGAATGGTGCTGTACGACCTCATCGCCCGCGATTACCTCCCCGCCCCACAGGCCAATCTGGTGCGGGTCGTGATCAACGGCGAGAGCTGGGGCGTGTACGGCAACGAGGAGCAGTTCAACAAGGATTTCGCCCAGAAGTGGTTCGGGGACAGCGACGGCGCTCGCTGGAAGGTGCCGCCCAACTTCAGCGGAGCCGCGGCGTTGGTCTACCACGGCGACAACGCCGAAGACTATCAGCGTTTGTACGAAGTCAAGGCGGACGATGAACCGCAGGCGTGGCAGGACCTGATCACGGTCTGCCGGCAGTTGGATCAACTGTCCGACGACCAATTGGAGACGGAACTCGATCGTCTGCTGAATGTGGATCGCGCCCTGTGGTTCCTGGCCATCGACAACGTCTTGATGGACGAAGACGGCTACTTCAGCCGCGGCAGCGACTATTCCATCTACCAGGACACCCAGTACAAGCGATTCCACGTGCTGCCCCGGGACAGCAACGAAACCTTTCGATTTCACGGTGGGCCTGGCGGTCCTGGCGGCGGTCCTGGTGGTCCTGGTGGCGGCCCGGGCGGTGGCTTCGGACCGCCCGGCGGTGGATTCGGTCCTCCGGATGGTGGCTTCGGACCGGGCGGTGATTTCGGGCCGCCGGGCGGCAGCGGTTTCGGACCGCCGGGCGGTGGCTTCGGCGGGCCGGCAGGCGGCCAGCCCTTGCCCGACGACCAAGCGGACTTGATGGCGATGTTTGAAATGATGGCCGGCGGCTTCGGCGGACCCGAGGGCGGCTTCGGCGGACCGGGCGGACGGGCACGCGGCCCCGGCGGCTTGGGCGGTGGACCGGGGGGCGGACCGGGCGGCGGCTTCGGCGGCAGCGGCGCCACGCATGATCCGTTCAGCATGCTGCAAAGTGACGTCCGGCCCTTGATTCGCCGACTGCTGGCCAACGACCGGTTGCGAGCCCGCTATCTGGCCCACATCCGGACGATCGTCGACCAGTGGCTGGACTGGAACAAGCTGGGCCCGATTTTTGAGGAATACCGCGCCTTGATCGCCGCGGATGTCTTGTCGGATACGCACAACCTGTCCACGTTCGCCGACTTTTTCGACGCCGATACCGCCGACGCCGCGGGCGGTGGTCCCTTCGGAAATCCCCCGGGACTGAAGCGATTCGTGGACGAGCGGCGGAAGTTCCTGCTGGAATATGCGGAATTGGCCAAGCCTCATCCGCGGATCCTGGCCGTGGACCAACCCGGTGAACCGCAGGCGGACCAGCCGACTCGCATCCAGGTCAAGCTCGACCCGCAAGTCCCCGCGGCGTCGGTGTGGATCCACTATGCGGTCGGTCGAGGCGCACCGTTCCAGGCGGCGGCCATGCAATTGGCCTCCGCATCGCAGGAGACCGAGTCCAGCCCGCGGCGGTACTCGGGGCAGATTCCCGCGGCGGCCGCAGGCGCCGACGTGTTCTACTACGTCGAAGCCCGCGCCGAGTCGGACATCGGCACCACGGCGTTCAGTCCCGAGCGAACCGAACTGGGAGCCTTGCACTATCGCATCGGCGGGCCCGCGACTCCGGCCGAGATGACCGTCCCCGCCCCGACGCTGGTCATCAACGAAGTCATGGCCTCGAACCTCGACAAGTAGGAGCCGTCTTGATGTTCACGAACAAGACCCTGTGTTTGGTCGCAGCCGTATCGCTGGGCGCGGTCTCCCTTGTGCTGGCCCAACAGGACAGCGCCGGGCCTGCCCCGAAGGAACGACGGATGCGGCAAGGCGAGTTTGGCCCGCCGGCCTTCCCGCTGCTGGAGATCCTGGACGCGAACCAGGACGGCCGGCTGTCCCGCGACGAAATCGCCGCCGCGGCGACGGCCCTGAAGAAACTGGATAAGGACCACGACGGCAAGCTGAGCGCGGACGAAATCGGCTGGCCGCCTCGACGGTTCGGCGGCCGAGGCTTCCCGGGCGGTCCCGGTTTTCCCGGCAGCCCGGGTTTTCCTGGCGGCCCGGGCGGTTTCGGCTTCCCCGGCGGTCCCGGGGGCGAGAGCAGCGGACTCAGTCTCGCGCAGCGCATCCTGGCCCGCGACGCCGATGGGGACGGCAAGGTCACGGCCGCAGAACTGCCGCCGTCAATGCAATTCCTGCTGCGCCGAGCGGATGCGAACCAGGACGGCGCGTTGGAAGCCGACGAGGCAGAGCGGGCCGGACGTTAGACTCAATACCGGCGGCCGCCGCGGCCGCCACCGCCGCGTTCCTCGCGGGGCCGAGCTTCGTTGACGGTCACCGCGCGGCCGGCGATCCGCTGCAAGTTCAGCCCCTCGATCGCGCTCTTCCCTTCCTCGTCGTTGGGCATTTCCACAAAGGCGAACCCTTTGGAGCGGCCGGTTTCCCGATCCTTGATGACGCTGACCGACGACACCTGGCCGAATTGCGCAAAGGCGGTGCGAATATCATCCTCCGTGGCGTTGTAGGACAAGTTACCGACGTAAATGTTCATCCTGGCGAACCTCCTCAGTCTCAAAAAAACGCTTCATGCGGACCTAGGGACAAAACTGGGAGGTCCAAATTCGATGTGCCAAACGGAAGGGCAGCTGGCAGGCGAACGCAGGAATCCCAGAACCGAGCCAGATTATGCGTGTTTTCGCGCCGAAAGTCAAACGGGTTCGGCGCTCAGCCGACGCTCGCAAAAATCTCGGCCAGATTGTCCAGTCGCGGGATCAACGTCACACCGCCGGGAGTGACCGTAAATCCGCGTCTCCGTTCCAGCTCCAGATCCTCGCCAATTGTCTTGCCGGCGGGGATCCGCACGCCCTTCTCAACGATCGCCCGCCGGATCTTCGTGTGCCGGCCCACGTACACGTCGTCAAACAGGATCGACTTTTCGACGTGGGCATAGCTGTTGATCCGCACCCGCGGCCCCAAGACGCTGCCCACCACCTCGCCCCCCGAGACGATACAACCGGAACAGACGATGCTGTCCAAGGCGTGCCCCTTGCGCCGCGGATCCTCGGCGCCGCTGAACACGAACTTGGGCGGCGGCAAGACGCGCTCGTACGTCCGGATCGGCCACTGGTCGTCGTACAGGTTCAGTTCCGGCTCGACCGCCACCAAGTCCATGTTAGCCGCGTAGTACGCATCCAGCGTGCCCACGTCCCGCCAGTACGCATCCTCCTCGTTACTCCGCCCGCGAAAGGGAAAGGCCACGACTTGGTGCGTCTGGATGATCGAGGGAAGGATGTCCTTGCCAAAGTCGTGGGAACTGGCCTGCGAGTTCGCGTCTTCCAGCAGCAGTTCGAACAGCAGTCGCGCGGAAAAGACGTAGATCCCCATCGACGCCAGGCACTGCGTGGCCGAGCCCGGGATCGTCGTGGGCTCGCGCGGCTTCTCCTGAAACCCGATCACCCGGCTGCTGGTGTCGGTCTGCATCACGCCAAACTGCCGGGCGTCCTCCTTGTCGACCAGCAAGGCGCCGATGGTCACGTCCGCCCCGCTCTCGCAGTGGTACGCGAGCATCGTGCCGTAATCCATCTGGTAAATGTGATCCCCGGCCAGGATCACAATATACTCGGGGCGTTCCTTCTCGATCGTGTAGATGTTCTGGTACACGGCGTCCGCCGTGCCCTGGTACCAGTGGGCGTAGATCCGCTGCTGGGGCGGCACCACGTCGATGAACTCGCCCAGTTCGCTGCAAATGAACCGCCGCCAGCCCAAGTTGATGTGCCGGTCCAGGCTCATCGACTTGAACTGCGTCAGCAACAGCATGCGGCGGAACCCGCTGTTCAGACAGTTGGAAAGCGTAAAGTCGATGATGCGATAGGCGCCCCCGAATGGCACCGCCGGCTTGGCCCGGTCCCGCGTCAAAGGCTCCAGCCGCTCGCCACGGCCACCCGCCAGAATCACCGCCAATGTGTTTTTCATGGTCCAGCCTCCCGCGCGGCCATACCGCACGCGGTTGAGGATGGCACAGTCGTCGATCGTCGTTTAACCGCGGCTCAACGGGGAGCGGGTGGGCGACGCGCTCCCCGTTGGGTCGCGGTTAAACGAGCGAATGCCAACCGCGTGGAGTATCATAACGGACATTGTACGCCATGTTCGCGGAAAAGGGGACCCACGGTCGGCCGGGCGACGCGGTCGGCCGGGCAACCCATTCCGCGATCTCGCCGCCGTGGTGTTGCGCATGCCGCCGACCGCGAAGCGGTCAAGTGCGCGGAGACTATCGCCCGCCCCAACGCTGCAGCCACAGCTCCAAGACCAGCAGCGTCCACAGCCGGTAGCAGTGATTGGCTCGCCCCTGCTCGTGCTCCTCAACCATCCGTCGGACGGCATCCAGGCGGAAGTACTCGCCACAGCGCGCCGCCTCGTTCAGCAACGCGTCATGGGTCAGCGGCCGCAGCTCGTCGCGGAACCAGTGGTCCAGCGGCACGCCGAATCCCATCTTCTTCCGCGTCCAGATTTCGGCCGGCAGGTAATCGCCGAACGCCCGCCGCAGGATCCGCTTGCCTTGCCCGCGGCGATACTTCCAGGCCACCGGCAACGAGGCGGCCAACTCGACGACCCGCACATCCAGAAACGGCTGGCGGCATTCCAGGGAATGAGCCATCGAGGCGATGTCGACCTTGGTCATCAGGTCGCACGGCAAGTACGTGACCAGATCGGCCAGCGAGAACGCGGTGACCGGATCGCGAGCAGCGGCCCGGGCCAGGGCGGCCTGCAGAAAACACGCTGGATCGGAATCCGGCAGCGCCGCTAAAAAGTCGTCCCGGTACAGCCCCGCTCGGCCGGCCTCGTTGTAGATCCCCACCCAGTCCAGATAACGGCGATAGGGCGGAGTGCGGAGCACTTCGCTGAACCGCTTGAACCGCCGCACGGTCGATTTTTGCCGCGCCGACGAAGGCAACCGCTGCCACATCGCGGCCCCGAACACGTGCCGCAACGGCCAGCAGCGGTCCAGGGCCGCCGCCACCGCCACCGCCTTGTACCGCGGATACCCGGCAAACAACTCGTCCCCGCCGTCCCCGCTCAACGCCACCGTGACATGCTGCCGCGTCAGCTGCGAGACGTACCACGTCGGAATCGCCGAACTGTCGGCAAACGGCTCGTCGTAGTGCCAGATCAGCTGCGGCAGCACGTCCACACCGTCCGGCGTGACCTGGAACTCGTGATGCTCCGTCCCCAGATGCTCGGCCACCCGGCGGGCATAACTCGTCTCGTCGTACTCGCGAATCGGGAAGCCGATCGAAAACGTCTTCAGCGGCCGATTCGTCTTCCGCTGGGCGATCGCGACAACCAGCGACGAATCGACGCCTCCCGACAGGAACGCGCCCAGCGGCACCTCGCTCTGCAGCCGCATCGCCACGGACGATTCCAGCGTCTCCCGCAGCCGCTCGATCGCCTCCCCTTCACTGACCCGCAACTCGGCGTTGAAATCGGGCTCCCAGTAGGGACGCACCTGCACGCGGTCCTCGCGGTACACCGCGTAATGCCCGGGAGGCAGCTTGCGAATGCTGCGAAAGATCGTCCGCGGATGCGGCACGTACTGATACGTCAGGTACTCGTCCAACGCCGTGGGATCGATGTCCCGCGGCGTGCCAGGAATCTCCAGCAGCCCCTTCAATTCGCTGGCAAAACTCAGCCGCCCCGGCTCGTGCCGATACACCAGCGGCTTTTTTCCCAGCCGGTCGCGACCCAGCACCAACTGCCGCCGCCGCGCGTCCCACAGGGCGATGGCAAACATCCCGTTCAAGTGCCGGAAGCAGTCGGGGCCTTCGTCCTCGTACAAGTGCACGATGGTCTCGGTGTCGCTCCGCGTGGCAAACGTGTGCCCGGCGCCTTCCAGCCGGTGGCGAAGTTCCGGAAAGTTGTAGATCTCGCCGTTGAAGACGATCCACACGGTCCCGTCCTCGTTGGCCATCGGCTGGTGCCCGCCCGACACGTCGATGATCGACAAGCGGCGAAAGCCCAGCGCGACACCCGGCACCGCGCCGTACGGCGGATCCAGCCGGCAGTCGCTGGCGTAGAACCCATCATCGTCCGGCCCGCGATGCCGCAAGACGTCCGTCATCCGCTGCAACAGCGGCCGGTCGATCGCCAGCGAAGGCTCAGTCCAAATTGCCCCGGTGATGCCACACACGCCAGGCTCGCTAAGGAGAAGACGGTTCGAATTCGATGGTCGGCGCTTCCACCGGGATGGCGTCCAACTTCTCATGGAACGGAGTGGCCGAGTGGCCGGCTGTCTTGATCGCAAAGAGCACCAGGATCGCAACGAGCGGAAGCCAGAGGAGAATGCACGCCGTCCAGGCCAGCATGATCTTCTACAGCTCCCATTCCTTGCTCTTCATCCAGCCGTAGACAAAGGCGATCAGTTGACCGATCCCGCATACAAAGAACAGAACAATGCAGGCCGCGCCGATCCCCGCCCGATTGTTCTGAAAGATCTTGGCGAGTACGACAACGAAGAACACGAGAGAAGCAATCCCCAGGCCGCAGAACAGCAGATACAGCGGGGTAATCAGCAATTCCATCGAGAGACTCCTCCTGTGTGCAAGGGAAATCCGCCATTTCCAGCATCTTATCCGCCCGCGGAGTCTCGCACTACCCCACTGGCGAGACGTCGACGGCCACGCTCATCCAATGCTGGCCGCCGCCCAGGACGACGCCCTTCACCGGGCAGACGTCGCTGTAGTCCCGGCCCCAGGCCACGGTCACGTGCCGCAAGTCGGGCATCTGATCGTTGGTCGGATCGACGTCCAGCCAGCCCAAGCCGGGACAGTAGACGCTCAACCACGCATGCGAGGCGTCGGCCCCAACCAGCTTGGGGCTGCCCGGCGGCGGATCGGTCAGCAGGTAGCCGCTGACGTAGCGGGCCGCCAGTCCCAAGGACCGCAGGCAGCCGATCTGCAGATGGGCGAAGTCCTGGCATACGCCCTGCCGCCCCTCGAAGACCTCGCGGACGGGAGTGCTGACACCGGTCGAAGCCGGCACGTAGCGAAACTCGCCGTGGATGCGGTGCGTCAGGTCCAGCAACGCTTCCAGCAGAGGCCGCCCGGCGGCGAACGAGGGCGCGGCGTACTCGGCCAGCCACGCCTCGCGCTGCACGTGCGGCGAATCGTAGACAAAACAAGCGGCGGCAACCGCCTCGGAATCGCCCGGCTGGACCAGCTGCTCGCACGCCCGCTCCCACGCCACGGTCGCCGCCGGATCGACGTACGGCGGCGAA
>Ga0172371_10011718_pt1 | contig 11647 bp, 15 predicted proteins | sample Lak12m_FD_114543 | JGI IMG/M metagenome (GOLD analysis project Ga0172371, IMG submission 114543) | Freshwater microbial communities from Kabuno Bay, South-Kivu, Congo - kab_022012_12m | ecosystem: Environmental > Aquatic > Freshwater > Lake | place: Democratic Republic of the Congo: South-Kivu...
ATATTATGTTAATCAAACGGGTAAGTTTTTAATCGGCGGGCCGCAATCCGATACCGGGATGACCGGCAGAAAAATAATTGTGGATACTTATGGCGGAACCGTCGCCCATGGCGGCGGGGCATTTTCAGGAAAGGACCCGACAAAGGTAGATCGTTCTGCGGCGTATATGTGCCGTTATATTGCTAAGAATATGGTTGCCGCAAATCTTGCTGACAAATTTCTTGTTCAGTTGGCTTATATCATAGGTTACGCGGAGCCTTTGTCTGTTTACGTAGAGACTTATGGCACGGGAAAATTACCCAATGAGCAATTAGTTAAGCTTATTCGCCAGAATTTTAAACTTACACCTAGAGGGATAATTGATTCTCTTAAATTACTGCGTCCGATATATAGGAAAACCGCCTGTTATGGGCATTTTGGCCGTGATGACGCGGGTTTTAGCTGGGAATTGACGGATAAGGTGATGGTGTTAAAAAAACAAGCTTCAAGATTTTAAACAAAAGAGGAGGTGGTTTATATGCCATTTTTTGAGCCATTGGAAAAGATGGATCCTAAGCACGTTGATTTAGAAAGAGCAAGAAAATCCTTAAGAGAAGAATTAGAAGCAGTGGATTTTTATCAGGAGCGGATTGACGCAACCGAGGATGAATCGCTTAAAAAGCTGCTTGCGCATAATATGAATGAAGAAAAAGAACACGCGGCAATGCTTGTGGAATGGATCAGGAAGAATGATTCAACGCAGGACAAAATGTTCAAAGAGCACGATTAGGAATCAGGAGGTGATTAGTATGCCAGGAAAAGATGGAACAGGTCCTTTAGGGCAAGGCCCAAGAATGGGAAGGGGTAAAGGTGGCGGAAATCGTCAGGGCGCAGGCCCGGGAGGGGATTGCGTATGTCCTGCTTGTGGAACAAAGGTTGTACATCAAGCAGGTGTGCCATGTGCTTCAATAAATTGTCCTAAGTGCGGGATAATAATGGTTAGAGAGTAAGGATTAAATCTTGGATAATGAAGTTCTTGAGAATCATAAAATATATTTAGAGAGAAAAAAGCTTTATCAAAGTTTTGGCTACGATGTAGAAAAGGAAAGAGATTTTATTCTAGAGCAGGCGAAACCTGTCTATGGGAAAATCCTTGAGGCTGGAACTGGTAAGGGGCATTTTGCGCTCTCTTTAGCTAAAGCAGGGTATTCGTTTGTTACCTTTGATATATCAGCGGATGAACAACGTTTCGCAAAACTAAATATTACGCATTTCGGTTTTCAAAAGCAGGTAGATTTCAGAATTGAAAACGGCGAGCGTACTAGTTTTTCTGATGGAAGTTTTGATGTAATCTTTTCTGTAAATGTTCTGCATCACCTGCGCAATGCCTACCAAGTAATAGATGAGTTTATCCGTATTCTTTCTCCCAAAGGGAAAATCGTATTAGCCGATTTTACTGAAGAAGGCCTTAAAATTATGGATAAGATTCACGCTCTTGAAGGTAGTGTGCATGAAGTGGGTAAGATTAAATTAGCAGATGTCCAGGTCTATTTAAAAGAAAAAGGTTTCTCAGCAAGGAATATTGAGAGTGTATATCAGCGCGTATTAATTGCAAGCAAAGATTCAACAAAACTTTTATGATTATTTCAGTTGCTAGTGGTAAGGGTGGCACGGGTAAAACTACTGTTGCAGTAAATTTGGCGTTATCCATAGATAACGTGCAGTTTCTTGACTGTGACGTCGAAGAACCTAATGCCCATATTTTTCTTAAGCCACAAATTAATAAACAAAATAAAGCTTATATTCTTGTTCCTGAAATTGACGATTCGATTTGCGTTTACTGCGGCAAATGTGTCAAGGTTTGCGTTTATAATGCCATAGCGGTACTCCCTGGCCAAGATGGGAAAAAAGGAACTACTTTGGTATTTGCGCATCTATGCCACGGTTGCGGTGCTTGCAGCACTCTTTGTCTTGAGAAAGCGATAAAAGAAGTAAAAAGAGAAATTGGGGTAGTTGAAATAGGGAATTGCAGAAAAATAGAATTTGTCCACGGAAAGCTCAACATAGGCGAAGCAATGTCGCCGCCTCTTATCCGCCAGGTCAAAGAGCATATCAACCCCAAAAAAACCGTAATCATTGACGCTCCACCAGGGACATCTTGCCCGGTAGTTACTTCAGTTAAGGGTAGTGATTTTTGCGTATTAGTTACTGAACCCACACCTTTTGGTTTAAATGACCTGATTTTGGCGGTTGAGGTACTAAGAAAAATTAAAATTCCTTTTGGCGTAGTGATTAATCGCGCCGATTTAGGGAATAATAAAACCGAAGAGTATTGTAAGAAAGAAGATATTTCAGTATTAATGAGAATCCCTTTTAAAAAAGAAATCGCCATGGCGTATTCCAAGGGAGAGCCTATAGTCAAAGTGTTCCCGGAATATAAAAAAGAGTTTGTGCAGTTATATAAACAGGTTATTGCTAATGTTTCCAGCGTAAACACGGATAAAAAATTGGGTAAATAAGGAATTGTTTAGATGAAATTGCCTAAAAAAGTAAAAGAAATATTTAATAATGAGCCGGTTCATCAGCTTGCTACATCGTCAAAAAACGGTATCCCTAATATTTCGAATGCGGGGGCGAAATATATTTTGGATGACGAAACTATAATCATTGTTGATAACTATATGGTTAAGACTTTATCAAATGTCTTAGAAAATCCGGCAGTTTCTATTTTACTTAGAAGCGGCAAGGAGTCTTATCAAATTAAGGGCAGCTGTAGTTATTTTACATCTGGAGCGCTTTATGAAGAAGCTAAAAAATGGATGAAATCGATAGGGGAAAAATATCCTGCTAAAGGAGTTCTTAAAATAAAAGTGGAAGATATATATAACTCAAATAGCGGCTTTGGAGCGGGAGAAAGATTAAAGGATTCGGATAAATAAAATGAATGATTTGGTTATAGATTTTTTGAGACAAAAAAGGTTTGCGGTAATAGGCTCTTTCAGGAGTAGAGAAAAGTTCGCTTATAGGATTTTGATTGATTTGATGAAAAGAGGGTATGAAGTTTTTCCGGTCAATCCGCGCATGGCCGAAGTAGAGGGCAGGGTTTGTTATAAAACCATAAGTGATATTCCATATAGAGTGGATGTCGCTAGCATAGTTACGCCCCCTCAAGTTACCGAGAACATTTTAAAAGAATGTCTACAAAAAGGCATAAAAAAGGCGTGGCTTCAGCCGGGAGCGGAAAGCAAAGATGCCATAAAGTTCTGTCATGATAATGATATAAAAGTGATTCATAGTATGTGTGTAATGATGGAGTCGGTTAAAAAATAGGAGAGTGTATGAATAAAAAAACAGATATTTTAATTCTTGGCGCGGGGCCTGCAGGGGTTGTCTGTGCTGTGACTGCGAGAAAATATTATCCGGACAAACGTATTACAGTGATTAAAGATATTGCAAATGGCGTAATCCCATGCGGCATTCCCTATATGTTTGCCAGCCTCAATAATCCGGATGAAAATAAATTAGGTATGGCTTCTCTGGAGAAGAATAAAGTCGAAATAGTGGTTGACCGGGCTTTGCGTTTAGACAGAAAAGAAAAGACAGTAGAAACTGAGAGCAAAAATATCTACGCTTATGAAAAACTTGTTTTAGCGGTCGGCTCGACTCCGTTGATTCTGCCTATTAAAGGAGCAGATAAACCAGGGGTTCATCCCATAAATAAAGAAATGGGGTATTTGAAGGATGTTATAGGGCAGATCAAGGGCTGTAAAAATGTTTTAGTAATCGGCGGAGGATTTATCGGGGTCGAATTTGCCGATGAACTATCCAAATTAAAAGGAATACGGGTTACTTTAGTCGAGATGTTACCACATTTATTGGCCAACTCGTTTGATGTTGAATTCTCAGAAATGGCCGAAGCGCGTTTAAAGGAGAAAGGCGTTACGGTATTAACTAATACGCGGGTTGAAGAAATCATCGGACAGGATAGGGTGGAAAAAGTTCGATTGAGCGGAGGGCAGGAAATCCCTGTAGAAGGAGTCATCCTTGGCGCGGGATCAAAGCCTAATGTGGAAATGGCGGTTAATGCCGGGTTGGAGATAGGGGCCTGTAAAGGTATTTTAACCGACGAGTATATGCGTACATCGGTGGACCCGGATATTTTCGCAATCGGCGATTGTTCCTGTAAGAGGGATTTTTATACACGAAAAGCTATCCCGGTAATGCTGGCTTCTACCGCGACGGCAGAAGCACGGATTGCGGGCGCGAATCTTTATCAGATAAAAGTTATTCGAGAAAATAAAGGCACGATTGCTATTTATTCCACTTATATTGATGGATTGGTTTTAGGTTCAGCCGGACTTACTGAGAAAACAGCACGTGAAGAAGGTTTTGAGATTGTTGTGGGAAGTATTGACGGGGTGGATAAACATCCCGCAACGTTACCGGGAGCTTGTAAGGGGAAGATAAAATTAATATTCTCAAAACAGTCGGGTATTATCCTAGGAGGGCAGGTAAGCTGTGGCATGTCTTGCGCGCAAATGATCAATATAATTGGTATTGCTATTCAGAAACGCATGTCTGCCACGGAACTAGAAACTTTGCAGGTAGCTACGCATCCTTATTTGACCAGCGCGCCGACAATGTATCCGATTGTGCTAGCCGCTCAAGATGTGTATGGAAAAATATAACGAAGGGTAAGGCTATATGAAGCAGATTGTAGTTATCAGCGGAAAAGGTGGTACTGGTAAAACTGTAATTACAGGGGCGTTTGCCGCTTTAGCAAAAAATAAAGTCATGGTTGACTGCGATGTTGACGCAGCAGATTTGCATTTATTATTACAGCCAAAGATTAAAGAACGCCATGATTTTAGGAGCGGCTTAAGCGCGTCAATTGATAAGAAAATCTGTCAACAATGCGGGAAATGTATTGCTGCTTGTAGATTTAACGCTATAAGTGGTAGCTTTGTGATTGATCATGTTTCTTGTGAAGGGTGTGCTTTTTGCAGCCATATTTGCCCGGTTGGCGCTATAAAGATGGAAGAGAATTTAGCCGGAGAGTGGTTTATTTCCGAGACACGCTTTGGCCCCATGGTGCACGCTAAACTTGGAATCGCTGAAGAGAATTCAGGTAAACTTGTTTCTTTGGTGAGGAAGCAGGCAAAAGAATTGGCAGAGAATAATAATTGCGATTGGGTAATTATTGATGGCGCTCTGGGGATAGGATGCCCTGTTATTGCTTCACTTTCTGGTATTGATTGCGCGGTAGTAGTGACTGAACCTACATTATCCGGCTTACATGACGCGCTAAGAGTTATTGAAGTAACCAAACATTTTAATGTTTCCTCACGATTAGTAATTAATAAATATGATTTAAACCCGGATATGTCAGGAAAAATAGAAGAACATTGCGCGAAGAATGGGATCTCGTTAATCGGAAAAGTCAGTTTTGATAAGATAGTGGTAGAAGCTATGGTTGAGGGTAAGACTATCATGGAGTATAAAGATACTCCTGTTAAAGATGAGATTATTAGAATTTGGGAGAAACTACAGGTTTAAATGAAGGATTATATGAATAGACGGGATATACATGTACTAAAATATTTTTCATCTTTTGTGAGTGTGTCCCATGGGAAGGTTATTAATATTACCGATCCAACACTTACTTTTTGTCCATTAGCAAAACATTTATATAAAGATTTTAGTAATATGCGAGGTAATGACAAAGAAGCTATTAAAAGCGCTATAAAAAGCGCGATTGAATCAAAAATAAAAGATTATGGTTTTTTCGCTGATAATAGAAAACTTTCATACGAAGATGTTTCGATACCATATGGCGCCTCAGAGATGCTCATGTTTGCGTTAAGAAAAGGCGTGATAGATGCAGCAGTTGTAGTTTGTGAAGGGGCAGGGACAGTTATTACAGATGTGCCGGAAGTTGTACAGGGTATAGGCGCCCGGATGAATAGCTTGTTGTTAACTTCGCCTATTAAAGGGATTATTAAGAAACTTAAAAGTGTTGGCTGCCAGGTGATATTTGAAAATGCGCTTATTGATCAGGTGCGTGGAGTTAAGGATGCGATAAAAGCAGGATATAAGAAAATTGCCGTTACTGTATGCGGACATTCAGCCGAAGATTTAAAAATACTGCGTTCATTAAAGAAAGAAAGTGGTATCAGCGTAATATCTTTAGCAGTATGCACGACTGGTATAGATAAGGATAAAATCAATACGATACGCGACTATGCTGATTTGGTATGGAGCTGTGCTTCATTCGATATACGCCGGATTATCGGGCCTTTGGCTATATTGCAGCTATCCCGTCAAATACCCGTTTTTGTTTTAACAAAAAAGGGAATAGATTTTGTTTCCGCCTACGCGGATGAAAGCGGACTTATTAACAGTTTAGATACAAAAAAACAATACCTTTTTTCAAATGAGCCAAGCGGACAATGCGTCTATTTGGGAAGTTTTAAGACATTTATCAGCGAGTCTAAGCTGCCGGTTAATGCCCGGAGTGTGCCGAGTTTTGAAGATAAAAACGAATATGTGCCTTTATAGATAAAGAAGCTTTTAGGGGAGGATGCTTATATGGAAAATAAGAACAACAAGGAAAGAACCCTTGGCTATCCTGAAGAGGTTATTAAGCTTTTGAATGACCCAAAGTTTTTTGGCAGGATGAATGATCCCACAGCTTCGTCATATTTAAAAGGGCCTTGCGGGGATTCTATGGAGTTTTACTTAGTCATAGAAGATAAAAAAATTACTGACATCAAGTATTTTACTGATGGATGCGGCGCTACAAGGGCGTGCGCCGCAATGGTTGCGTATCTGGCTTATGGCAAGACTGTGAAAGAGGCTTTGACTATTTCAGCCGGGGAGGTGATTAAACGATTGAAAGGGTTGCCAGAGAATCACTTACATTGCTCGATACTTTCCGTAAGTACGCTTTACCGGGCGATAGCAGATTATTTGTTAAAAGCATGATTATAACTAAACAAAAGCCAATAGAGGAAATTCTTGATTATATTAAAAATGATTCGGATATTTTTTTAATAGGTTGTGCTGTTTGCGCGACTACCTGTAAAACCGGAGGAGAGGTTGAAACAAAACTGTTGTCCGACCTATTAAGCTCCAAAGGGAAAAACGTAACCGGATGGGATATTCTTAATCCGGCTTGCTACATCTTAGAATCAAAAAAGCTTCTTAGGCGTAAAGAAAAAGAAATAGCCGCAGCAGAATCAATTATCAGTCTCGCCTGCGGCGGAGGTACACAGGCGATAGCTGAGATAATAGGAAAACCCGTTTATCCGGCTAATGATACGTTATTCCAAGGAGAGATAATCCGTCTTTCTCCGCAGGAAGACCGCTTTGAGAAAAAATGTCTCATGTGCGGGGAATGTATTGTTGGTATTACTGGAGGAATATGTCCTGTAACTCGATGCCCCAAAGGCCTGCGTAACGGCCCTTGTGGGGGTGTTAATAAAGGCAAATGTGAGATTGATCCTGAGCGGGATTGTGTTTGGGTGCTTATTTATGACAAGCTTAAAGAATTTGGACAGCTTGAAAATATGGGAACAATAGGTAAGGCAAGGGATTATAGTAAGAAAAAAAGTTATACTTTAATAAATAAACGATAGTTGATGGATAAAAATATGGAATCTAGAAAAATGGAATATTTAGAGCAGGAAAAGCGGCTTAAAGAGAAGATGTCTAAAATAAAACATTCTCTTATCGTTATGAGCGGTAAAGGTGGAGTTGGTAAAACAACTGTGGCGGTTAATCTTGCGTATGCGCTTTCTCTTGTTGGAAAGTCGGTAGGTATTTTAGATATCGATATTCATGGGCCTAATATTGCTAAGATGCTGGGGATAGAAAATCGCTCTATTTATGCATCTGGCGTTGGGATAGAACCAGTAGAAGTCTCAACAAATTTAAAAGCAGTGAGCCTTGCTCTTACGGGTTATGATAGTGACCAGCCGGTTATTTGGAGAGGGCCGATGAAGGCGGCGATTATCATGCAGTTCTTAGCTGATGTTAGCTGGGGAGAGTTGGATTATCTGGTTATTGATTCGCCCCCTGGAACAGGAGATGAGCCTTTAAGTGCCTGTCAATTAATTCCCAATGTGAGCGGAATTATTATTGTAACCACACCGCAGGATGTCGCTATACTTGATGCGCGTAAAAGCGTTTTGTTCGCCAAGGAAACAAAAATACCGGTAGTCGGTATAATCGAAAATATGAGCGGGTTTATTTGTCCGCATTGCCATGTTGAAACAGATATTTTTAAAAAAGGTGGTGGCGAGAAAGTTGCCCAAGAGTTAAAAGTTCCGTTTTTAGGAAGGGTGCCGTTTCAACCGGAATTTGTTGAGTTTGGAGATAAAGGGACGCCATTTGTTTCTTTCCAACAAAAGTCAAAATCAGCTGAGGCTTTTATGAGTATTGTGGATAAAATAAAAGAGTTTGTCGGAGATAGATAATGAAACCCGCGTTTAAATATATTTATGGTCCGGTGCCTTCTTGGAGATTGGGGGGTTCCTTAGGTATAGACCCTATTTCTAAAGGAAGAAAAGTATGCAGCTTTGATTGTGTTTACTGCCAAATTGGCAGAACAGGTTTATTTACTAAAGAAAGAAAAAGAATTATTGAAACTGAGGAGATTATTGCGGAGTTGGGCAAGCTACCTCCATTAAAAATAGATTATATAACATTTTCAGGAGCTGGGGAGCCTACATTGGCTGAAAATTTAGGGGAGATGATAAAAGCAGTAAAGTTAACCCGCAAAGAGTCAATTGCGGTTATAACTAATGGCTCATTAATAGATCTAGATGAAGTAAGGAAGGATCTGGCTTTGGCAGATTTTGTCGTTGTCAAGCTAGATGCCTGTTCTCAAGAGTCTTTACAGGAAATTAACAGGCCTGTTAAAGGATTAAGATTCGATGATATTCTGGAAGGCATAAAAGAATTTCGAAATGAATACAAGGGGAAGTTAGCATTACAGATAATGTTTATTTCCAATAATAAGCAGGATATTAATAAGTATATTTATCTGGCAAATTATATTAAGCCGAATGAAGTTCAGGTTAATACGCCGTTAAGGCCTTGCAATGTTAAGCCACTAACAAAGGAAGAGATTATGAAGATAAAAGGTTATTTTATCTCCGTTTGTAAGGGGATCAATGTAGTTTCAGTGTATGATGAAAGAGCATTTAAGGATATTGTGTCCATAAGTGATGAAGAGACATTGAAACGAAGAGGCAAAATAGAATGAAGACATATTTGGATTGCATCCCTTGTTTCTTTAGGCAAGCGCTTGAAGGCAGCCGGATTGTCCGTGCAAGCCCAAAGCAGCAAAAACGGATTATTGATGAATTTGCCCGGAAAATACCGCAGATATCGCTTGAAGCCAGCCCTCCTGAAATAGCTCGGATCGGTTATAAGCTTTTAAGGGCTGTAAGTTCTAATGGTGATCCGTATCAGGCAATAAAGCAAAAAAGTAACCGCATCGCCTTGAGGCTTTTAGGAAGATTGAGGAATAAGGTAAACCATTCAAAGGACAGGCTTTTAACGGCGATAGAATTAGCTGTTGCCGGTAATATTATAGATTTTGGCGTAAAAAATAATTTAAACATAAAGGAAGAGTTAAAAAAGATACTCGCAGAGGAAAATAAAGTTATTCATAAACAATCCATATTTCATTATGCAGAGTTCAGGCAGGCTTTAAGGAAGGCAAGGGATATTTTATACCTTGCAGATAACGCAGGAGAGGTGGTGTTTGACCGGATTTTAATCGAAGAAATAAAAAAAGCGTATCCGGATAAAAAACTTTACTATGCCGTTAAGGAAAAACCCGTTATAAACGATGCTTTATTTGAAGATGCCAAGGTTTGCGGAATTGATAAGGTAGTGCAGGTGATTTCTAACGGCACAGACGCTCCAGGAACGATTCTTGCTTTATGTTCAAAAGAGTTTAAACAAATTTATAAAAGGGCGGATATGATTATTAGCAAGGGCCAGGGGAATTTTGAATCTTTATCTAACGAGAAAAGGCCTATTTTCTTTTTATTTATGGTGAAATGTCCTGTTGTGGCCAAGGAAACCGACTGTAAAATGGGGAATATAGTATTATTTTACAATTTAAAGAAAAATGGAACCATTAGAAATAAAAAAATATCCAGATAGCGTTTTGAGGAAGAAGGCGCTTGAGATAAAAGGGATTACAGGTAAAGAAGTAAAACTTTTTGAAGAGATGCTTTTTACTATGCGACATTATGCTGGGATTGGTTTAGCGGCTCCTCAAATCGGAATTGCCAGGGATTTGATAGTTGCTGATATTGGTGAAGGCGCGATCAGATTGGCTAATCCGGTAATTTTGAAAACAAAAGGATTAGAAAAAATGGAGGAAGGCTGTTTAAGTATCCCGAGCGTAAGTATAACTATAGACAGGCCAGATGAAATTATAGTAAGCGGATTGAATGAAAAAGGAAAGGTTATTGAATTGGAGGCACAAGGGCTTTTAGCAAGAGTTTTACAACATGAGATAGACCACCTAAAAGGGAAGCTCATTATTGATTATGTGGGTTTATTGGAAAAAATGATGTTGTTTAAGTCGAAATTCATAAAGGCTAAGGATAAATATGCCAATCTATGAATATGAATTTGGGGATGGGGTTTGTAAAAGATGAAGGGGAAAATGAATGCTGTATTAACTTGTATAGCCAAATATGAGAATATCAGCGAAGCCTTATTAAAAAATAATGTCAAAAAAGGATTAGCGGTTATTTTGGCGAATAAAAACCATAAAAATATAAAACCTATAGCGGTAGGCAAAGATTTAATGGTTAAGGTAAATGCTAATATCGGTGCTTCACCTGTAGATTTAAATTTAGCGAAGGAATTGAAAAAACTTAAAGCAGCGATTGAGGCCGGCGCCGACGCGGTTATGGATTTGACCGTTTCCCATAAAACTTCTGATATTGATAAAGTGCGTAATGTTATTATTGAGAATTGCCGAAAACCCGTGGGAACGGTGCCTATCTATCAGGCGGCTATCGAATCCGGCAACCCTCAAGATATGACAATAAAAACCTTTCTTGAAGTATTCGAACGGCATGCGAAAGAAGGAGTTGATTTTGTTACGGTTCATGCCGGTATTACAAAGGCATCTTTAAGTTTAGTTAAAAGAAGGTTGATTCCCGTAGTATCAAGGGGTGGTTCTTTTTTGTTGAATTGGATGACGAAGAATAAGCAGGAGAATTTTCTCTATAGATATTTCGATGAAATTCTGGATATAGCTAAGGAATACAACGTTACCATAAGTTTAGGTGATGGGTTAAGGCCGGGGTGCCTTGCGGATTCAACCGATAGGGCTCAAATTCATGAGTTAAGAGTTTTAGGTGATCTTGCATTAAAGGCGTGGAGTAGAGGGGTTCAGGTAATCATCGAAGGCCCGGGGCATATTCCTTTAAATGAAATACAGAAGAATGTGGAATTAGAAAAAGAGATTTGTCATGGTGCGCCGTTTTATGTATTGGGGCCGCTTCCTATAGATACGGCCGCAGGATATGATCATATCGCTTGCAGTATAGGAGGCGCTCTAGCCGGTTATTTTGGAGCGGATTTCCTTTGTTACGTTACACCTAAAGAACATATTGGATTGCCAGATGTCGAA
>Ga0172371_10011719_pt1 | contig 11646 bp, 12 predicted proteins | sample Lak12m_FD_114543 | JGI IMG/M metagenome (GOLD analysis project Ga0172371, IMG submission 114543) | Freshwater microbial communities from Kabuno Bay, South-Kivu, Congo - kab_022012_12m | ecosystem: Environmental > Aquatic > Freshwater > Lake | place: Democratic Republic of the Congo: South-Kivu...
ATGGCGGCAAAACCCTTGAAGCAAAAAATCAATTTTCCTATTTTTGCGGTAAAATTAAAGATTTTTAATTTTGCTCCTTTTTTTGAGACAATTCCGGCTGCTGAACAAAGAATGATCTTTTTTAACTTTTTTGGAGAAACCGCCGCAAATTTTATTGATATTCTCCCGCCAAAAGAATGCCCGACAAGAAACAACGGCTCTGAAATCTTCTCAATAGATTTTAATTCTTCAATAAATTTAAAAATAAAATCAAGATAGTCTCCCACCGACCAAATTGATGTGGGAGAATCACTTTTCCCAAATCCAGGCAAATCGGGAATTACAACCCTAAAATTATTATTTATAAGAGTCTCACCAGTTGATTGCCAACTGTCAGATGACCCTCCCCAGCCATGAAGAATCAGAACGCACGGACCAGCGCCTCCTATCTTATAGTTTACGCTTATTTTATCTACGCAAGCCTTTTCTTCAAGCATCTTTCTAATAAGCTTTTTTAATATCTACTCCCAGATAATAATACTTGATTATCTCCTGCCAAGTTTTTCCGCTTTGAGCTAAAAATCTTGCGCCATCGGCCATCAGCCCGACACAATGATTGACAGAATTACAGGAAGAATTTTTGTAAGTTGCACCAGCCGGGCTTGCTGTTCCGCCATCAAGATAATCATATCTGTCTTCACAAAATTCTCCTCCGAAAACAGCACAAGCGCTTCTTGTTTTAACCGGAGCTCCGGAAGAATAAAGGCCTCTTACCGGAACATCTTTGAAATAAATGGCTTGGCCCCGAGTATCATTAACGGCTTTCACGATATCTGAAGCAAACTCTTCCCTCCCGTAGCCCTTATAAAGCTGGTCTGCGGAAGTATTCTTTAAATGGAAAAGTTCGTCTTTGCCGTACTTTCCCCCATTTTGAATATGAAAAATAGAATACGACCTTGAGGAGACTATCATTGATTTCAAAAACTCCGCCGGATCTCCTTGGACACTTTCAGAAAGTCCAAAAAGATAATCTTCCAACCCTAATTCGTTTATAACCCATATTTTCTTTGATTTTTGTGAATATCTTATCTCAATTTTCCCACGGAATTTATTATAATTTGCCTCCGGCTTCCACGACGGCCTGTCCTCATATGACAAGATTTCAAAAATCGTATTACCGGATTTTGGAACAAATCTCATATTTATGTCGTTATCAAGAAGATATGTCGTTTGGGCGTCGGCGGCTTTTGAAACAAGAAACTTCCCGTCAAGATAAACATCGTAAGGATTATTAGCTTTTAGTTTTATGCGATAACCGGATGCAGGAGAAAAAATGGCTATCCTTATCTGGGGCTCTTCCCCAACTTTCTGTTCAGGAGTTGGCGTCGGCGTAGGCGTTGATTTTGGAACCTGCGTCGGTTCAGCGCTTCCTGCCGCAAGACTGTCCTGACCTGAAATCGTATATTTTGCAAGTTTTTGCTCGCTTACTATTTTTACATCACTCCATTTGTATCCTCTGCTATTGAAATCTTCCGCTGTTTTAATCCAGTAAAGATTACTACCGTCAACCAGATAAATTTTTGGCCCCCCCTCTGCTCTTATTAAATTTCCTGACTGAATCTCAACTGACGGCAATGGATAAGCAAAAACCTCTTCTTTTGAGGCTGGAATAATATCGGACCATTTAAATCCTTTTTTGAGAAATTCTTCGGCGCTTTTTATCAAGCTTCTTTCTCCTCCAATAATTATATAGACGTCCGGCGAACCATCCGCTTTTATTAATGTCCCGGACGGCCACTTTATTGCGGGCCCATCGGAAAGATTAGACAATTCAGATGATTCAATTTCAACAATTTTTTCCGTTTTATATCCAAGACTTAAAAATTGCTTCAGCGTCCAAAACTTTCTTTTTCTGCCAAAATCAACTAGGTAAATCGCCTCTGAATTTTTCACCTTTATTAATGTTTTATCCGGATACTTCATTACGTCTCCGTCCAGCAATGACAAAATTTCATCTTCACTGACTTTTTTAACGTCGGGAACTTTAAGCCCAAGCGCCTCAAAAAGAGTATGGCTTGTTATAAAACGTTTCCTCCCGTTTTCAATATAATAAATTTTGACTCCATCAAAAGTAATAAGGGACCTGTCGTTTCCGTATTTTATTTTCTGACCACCGTCATAAAGGTTAAGCTCTTCCGCAGAAACCGCTTTAATACTTGACGGATCAAACCCGAGCTTTCTGAATTCTGTTTCGGTCATTTCAAGCTTTCTTTTTTTACCGTCCAGAATGAGAAAAACATCCACCGATTTAAATTCGCGAAGCAATGACCCGTCAGAATACTTAGACATCGCTTTTTGTAAAAAAATATCCAACAAAGACTTTGGCGCAATAACAATTTTTTGATATTGGCCCCCCTGCGCCAAAAAAGAATTTATATCGCTGAATGTTTCTTTTGTTCCTTCGGAAATCTTATATATAGGTCCATTGTTTTTTTCCTGATAAATATAGCCGCTATAAACATCCTTAAATGTTTCTGCCTTGCTTCTTATTCCCGATATCGCCGCTTCCAGATCGTCGCCGGGACAAAGAGTCTGACCAAGATCTCTGTGGCCGACCAACCCAAAAACGTTCTTACAAACGCTGGCGCCATTTTGATTGGTTCCGCAAATCTCGGTTTTTTGGTTTAAATCTATTTTGTTTACTGCGGCAAGCCAGCCGATAAGTTTTTCAAGCGATTCTTTTGCTTTTGGGGTTATCTCCTGCGAAACAAAAGTTCCATTAATTTTTGCGCCATAAGTCCCAAGAAGAGCAATTCCTATTGTTCCCTTATTAAATCCATATACGTGCGCGCCAATAACGCCGTTTGCTCCATACCTTCCCTGATAAATATTTCCATTTGGGTCAACAAGATAATGATACCCTATATCCCCGAATCCTCTTTGCGAACTTCCCGGATACTCTTCCCATCCGGCATTAAATACATGAAATTTGTAAATATCTCTGATTTTTGACTTATATTGTCCCGTGCCATCGCTATCCTGCGGCAATTGAACGCTTGCAGTATGATGGATAACGATTTTTTCTACCTGATAATCAGCTAAGCCATCTGCGGATTTTGGATAATCAGCCTCCCAAGACCTTATTGATTCGTCGGCTCCCCATTGAGCACGGGTTATGATCGTAGGGACAGAAACATCCTCAGCAAAAGCGTAATTTGAACACAAAAACAGCGCTAAACAGCTGGTTAATATTAGAAAAAGTTTATTCATGAATTAAAATAAATCGTTGAATAATCAACTTAAATTATCTTTATTTTTCCCTTTCATTATAGCATTTTAAATCAAAATAAAAAACCGCCATTTAGGACGGCTTTTTATTATTCTTCAAACTACATTGTCGGATTTATCGGGGGCTCAATTTTCTCTTCTTTCTTTGGGGCAGAGTCTTCTTTCTTTTTCCCTTTCATTAAAAACCAAACGCCGACAACAAGAACTATGGCAATTATCACCCAAATCCAATTCATATTTAAAAATTCCAGTCGCCGATTTCAAACGGCAAATTTTCCTTGCGATTTGAAAATTAGTTATCAGGAATTTTAAATTACGCTTACCTTTAATTATATTATAGCATTCCGCTAAACAACCCTGTCAATGCCGAAATCTGCAATAAATTAGGATTTCTTTATCAAGCCGGAAAAAACTTCGTAAATATCGCCGGCTCCCATAATTATAATGACGTCTCCGTTTTTTAGATTTTCCCCAAGATACTTCCAAGCCATTTCTTCTGTTTTGATATAAAAAACGCTTGATTTGCCTATTGACTCTGTCAGCCTTTTTGAACTTGTTAATTTTTTTATGTTCTTTTCTTCTCTGCCGGCAACATCGTAGATATCGGTAATAATTATTTTATCGGCCGGCGCGCTCCTGAAAACTCTGACAAAATCATTGAATAAAAAATGTGTCCTTTGATACTGATGCGGCTGAAAAACGCACCATATTTTTTTTGACGGATATTTCTCTCTTGCGGCCTCAATAGTCGCTTTAATTTCTGTCGGATGATGGCCGTAGTCAAAAATCAATTTATGGTTTTTTTTGTTTATTTTCACAATTTTTTCTTCAAACCTTCTCCATGACCCGCGAAATTCAGAAAGAGCGGAAAAAATCATTCTATTTGACACGCCAAGAGTCTTGGCCGCCTCAAAGGCGGCCAAAGCGTTTGAAATATTATGGCTTCCCGGAACTTTTAAAACCTCTTTTATCTTCTTATTTTCCGGCTGACCTAACGAATAAAATTTTGTTTTATATTTAAAAGATTTAGCCAGGACAAAGGCATTCTTATCATCGCCGTTTATAATCAAAAAACCATCCTGCGGCAAATGGGATATAAATTTTTTGAAACCCCTTTTAATATTATTTAGGTTTTTATAATAATCAAGGTGGTCTTCCTCTATATTTGTCAGAACGATAATCTTTGGCCAATAATTCAGAAACGACTCAAAATGCTCGCACGCTTCAACAATCAAATATTTTGACTTTCCGCCTCTATAATTGGAATTCCCAAACTCTTTCAATTTTGTTCCGACAATAACGGTAGGGTCCAGCCCTGCTTTTTGCAAAATCAACCCAAGCATACAAGTCGTCGTGCTTTTTCCATGGGTTCCGGTAACCGCAATTGTAAAATTATTTTTTGTTAATTCGCCTAAGGCCTCGGGATAGCTTTGACACTTTATTCCTTTCTGCCTTGCCTCTCTTAACTCTGGATTATCTTGCTTGACGGCCGGACTGAAAATAACCAAATTGAAGCCAGCTTTGATGTTTTCTGATTTTTGTCTGCCGACCGCTATTTTGGCTCCCCTCTTTTTTAAATCATCTGTAATGCCGGAAGAAACCAAATCAGAGCCGAAAACTTTATGCCCCTTATCCAAATAATATTTTGCCAGTGCAGAAACCCCTATTCCGCCAATGCCTATAAAATAAACTCTCATTTTTTATGTTTTGATTTTAAAACTAAAATCATAAATTTTACAACCGCGGCATATATCCTTTTTATACGCCTCGGCTGAATAATCAATCTCCACAACCATTCAAGTCCGCTTGCTCTTAAAAATTTCGGAGCGCGCAAAACCTTTCCCGAGATAAAATCAAACGCTCCGCCGACCCCGATTGCAATACTAACCGAAGGAATATTTTTTAAGTTTTCATATATCCATTTCTCCTGTTTTGGCGCGCCAAGCGCAACAAATAAAATCTCCGGCTTTGATTCGTTAATAACTTTGATTGCATCGTTTACGTCTTCTGAAAATCCAACAACGCTTGAATACTTTCTGCTTATTATTTCAGTGGCCCTATTTTTTGCGCCAAGTAAAAAAATCCTGCTATCGGATTGTTTCAAAATAACTTCTGCCAAATCAACTCCGCTAATTCTTTCTTTTATTTTTTGTCCGATGATTTTGCCTGCAAAAATTATTCCCACTCCATCGGCTATGGCCAAATCGGCTTCGTTTAAAATTTTTTTATAATATTCGTCTTTCTGCGCCAAAACAATAATCTCCGGATTTGGCGTTGTAATATAGTGCTGCTTCCCGTCGGAAAGAAAGGAATCAATGGTTTTTAAAACCTCTTTCAACTCCATATTATCAACTTTTACTCCCAAAATTTCCATATTTTATCCGCCAAGCGGAGCAGACTCTAAAACAACGTATTCCGCCCCGTCTCCCAACAGATGACTCTCCATAACCTCAACTGAATTAACCGAAAAGTCAAAAGAAAATTCCTCTTCTATTTTCGGCGCCTCCCGAAGGCCTCGCCATTCTCCCGTCCTTATTCTTGCCAATGTGATATGCGGAGAGAACAAACGATTCTCCGGAATAAAATTGATTGAATTTTCAAGACTAAACGCCTTTTCAAGACCCTGTTTCATCTCTGTCGCTTCCTCACTCTTTTCTCCAATAACCCAAATCATTCTCGGCGCTTTTCCCGGAGGCCCAAGCAAAACCTTCTTAAAACTGCAAAAAAATGGTTGGTAATTTTTTGCCACCTCTTTTGTTATCTCGCAAATTCGATAAAGGTCATCGCTACCAACATAGCCCAGGAACGAAAGGGTTAAATGGAGGCTGTTTCTCTTTGTCCATCGGACAGGAAGTCCGGCCCATTTTTGCTGAATTTCAAATAATTTTCTTTTGATGTCTTCAGGAAGATTTATTGCGACAAAAACACGGTGCCTTGTCATGATTGAATTTTAACATATGCCAAGATACAATTGAATAATGATAAAAGAGGCCTTATTTTACGAAAAATTAGGAAATGAACTTGTGCGATGCAATATCTGCAGGCACTGTTGCGTAATCGGAAAAAACAGACGCGGAATTTGCGGAGCAAAAATAAACAAAGACGGAATATTATATTCCCTTAATTATGGCCGGGTTATTTCCTGCAATATAGACCCTATTGAGAAAAAACCTCTTTTTCATTTTCTTCCCGGAACCACAACCGTCTCTTTTGCTTCTGCCGGATGCAATTTTATCTGCCAAAATTGCCAAAATTGGGAGATTTCTCAATCTCCAAAATCGGAAAAAAATATTCCCGGAAAAATTTTACCGCCGGAAAAAATAATTGAAGTGGCCCTTGAAAATAACGCGCCAAGCATTTCCTACACCTACACTGAACCGACAGTCTTTATTGAATACGCCCTTGATGTAATGCGGCTGGCAAAAAATCAGGCAATAAAAAATGTCTGGGTAAGCAACGGCTATTTGAGCGAAAAATCCTTAAAAGCGATCTCTCCGTTTATAGATGCCGCAAACATAGACCTGAAAAGCTTTGATGATAATTTTTACAGAAAATATTGCGGAGCCCTAATCCGACCGGTTTTAGATAATCTTGTTGAAATAAAAAACAAAAAAATCTGGCTTGAAATCACAACTCTTATCATCCCGTCCTTAAACGACTCTGAAAAAATTCTAAGGCAAACGGCAAAATTTATAAGGTCAAATCTCGGACCGGAAACGCCCTGGCACATAAGCAGGTTTAATAAAGAAATATCCTGGAAACTGAAAAATATTCCCGACACACCGATTGAAACCGTAAAAAAGGCCTGGGAAATCGGAAAGGAGGAAGGTTTAAAATACGTTTATTCCGGCAATATGCCCGGACACCCGACTGAAGACACTTATTGTCCGAATTGCAATGCCCGCACAATAGAAAGAACCGGTTATAATATAAAAAGATACGACAACAACGGAAGATGCCAAAATTGCAAAAAAAACTTAGATTTAATCCTAAATTAAAAAATGGGCCAATTTTTATGACCCAATTTTTAGGATTCTTTCTGCCTCAACGATTGCGGCTTCCGTCTCTTGTCTTATAGTTTCAATGAAAATCCATAAAATATACAGGACTGAGTTTCTGACGGGCGCCTCAAAGCCCTTTATCTGGCTAAAATAACTAAAAATGGCTTGCTTATTACCGCCCCAATTAACCTGATTGAAAATTTTATCTTCAGCTTCCGCCTGAAAATCGGATTCTTCTGCTCTTTTTTTAGACATCAAGACGAAATCGGTTTTTATGTTTGGAAAGACTTTTGAATTTGCCGACCAGAATATAGAAAGGAAATAAGCTATTGTGGAAGAATACAGCTTTTTTCTGTCCTTTGTTCCAAGCACTGAGTTGTCTTGATAAAATTTAACCACTCCCTTTTTCTCGTCCTGAACTATTTTCCCAAACAACGGAGATTGAGAAATAAGAGAGTTGAAAAGCTTGTTGGATAATTTATCCTGCAATACTTTCTTCCCGAAATTAACATCCTTTTTTCCGACAGTAAACATTTCTCACCTCCTTTTAAATTTTTAAAAGACCTATAATTCAAATTAGCATATTAAATAAATGTGCGCAATTTCAAAAATATGATAATCTTTTCGGCCATAGTCCCTCATCCGCCGATACTTCTTCCCGCTGTCGGGTCAAAAGAAGACAGGCAAACCCTCAAAGAGACCCTTGGAGCTCTTGATATTTTGGCAAAAAAATTTGAAAAATTAAATCCTGATTTGATAATCATTTCTTCCCCGCATCGGGATTGGGGAATAAAAGTGCCTCTTTATTTTTTGAAGTCCGGCTTTGAAGTTAAAAATTATCAGACCCCGGAAAACATTATTATTAAAGAGAAAAACATCATGCCGATATTAACGACAAACGCCTCTGCTCAACAACATTTTGAATGGGGCAAAAATTTCTATTCAAAACTTCAAAACCAAAAACTAAAAATCGCTTTTATCGCCTCCGGAGATTTATCGCACTGTTTAAAAGAAAGCGGTCCATATGGATTTAATCCGGATGGTCCAAAATTTGATAAAAAACTGACAGAATTATTAAAAGCAAAGGACATTAAAAATATTTTAAAATTAAACGACTTGTTTCCCGAGGCCGGAGAATGCGGCTTAAGGTCTTTTTGTTTTCTGCTTGGGGTTGTGGAGACCTCAAAAAAAGATTGGGCCGCAAACATTCTTTCTTATGAAGGGCCATTCGGCGTCGGATACCTTGTCGCAGACCTAAAAATATGAACAAATTAACAGACTTGGCAAAATTAGCAACGGAAAAATACATAAGAGAAGGAAAAACCATACGCCCTCCCGAAGATTTCCCGCCGGAGTATCTGAAAAATAAGGCCGGTGTTTTCGTAACAATTGAAAAATCGGGCGAACTTCGCGGCTGTATCGGAACCTATCTGCCGACTAAAAAAAACATAGCCGAAGAAATCATAGATAACGCCATTCTGGCCTCAACAGAAGACTACAGATTCGGCCCGATTAAAGAATCGGAGCTGGCCGATTTGTCCTATATTGTTTATATTCTATCGGAACCAACCCCGATAGAAGATATAAAAGAGCTTAATCCGAAGAAATTTGGTATAATTGTAAAAAGCCAGGGGTTTTCAGCCGGTTCAGACGCGATATTCAATGTCGCCCCAAAGGCGTACATAAAATCCGGCCTTCTGCTTCCCGACCTTGACGGCGTCAACACGACCGAGGAACAAATTTTAATCGCCTGCCAGAAAGCGGGTATAAATCCGAAAAAAGAAAAAATATCAATATTCAAATTTACGGCAGAAAAATATCTGTAAAAAATATGCCAGCAAAAATAACGGTAAAAAAAATCAAGCTTGCTCAAACAATAAACGAAAAAAAAGACAAGCGCGCCAAACAAAAAGATAAGCGCGTAAAAGACAAAGAAACGGCAATCCAACAAATCGTCAATCATTATTTTTTTTCAAAAGGATTTAATCTTGAAGAAATCAAAAAAAGCGCAAAAAAGAAAAAAATAATTTACTCAAGATTTACCCGACCGGCAAAACAACTCTTAGACCTTGCCGGGTCGGTTGATGCCGCAAAAAAAGCAATTGACAAAGTCGCAAAATGGGCAAATTCCAGAAACCTTGATTACGCAATAGAAACCGTCTTTAAAAAATGGCTGGAGTTGGACAGATTAAAACCAAAAGAAGTTGTAAAAAAACCTTTCTTCCTTGGAAAACCGATGATTTGGTCCGAAACAAAAAAGAAATGGTATGCAATTGATGACAGCGGAACCTGGCTTGAATTTGCCGGAAAAGAAAGCGACATAGAGTGGAAAATTACAAAATAAAATGCAAAAGGAAAAAATAATTTTTATCGGAACGCCCGAATTTTCCGTTCCTATTCTGGAGAGCCTCATTAACAATAATTACAGGCCTGTTTTGGTTATAACAGTTCCGGATAAACCGATAGGAAGAAAACAGATAATGACTTTCTCCCCCGTCAAACTTGCCGCAAAAAAATATGGAATTCCCATCGCTCAGCCTGAAAGAATTTCTGATTTTAAAAATGAATTAACCAATCTTTCTCCGGAATTGATTGTTGTTGCCGGCTATGCTCAGTTTTTGCCAAAAGAAATACTGGAAATTCCAAAATACGGATGCATCAACATCCATCCGTCGCTTCTTCCAAAATACCGAGGAGCGTCTCCCATACAATATGCCATCTTGAATGGCGACACCGAAACCGGAACAACGATAATGCTGATGGATGAAAAAATGGACCACGGAAAAATAATTGCCCAGCGCAAGTTTGGAATCGGCGAAGAGAAAATTTCATTTGAAGAATTATCAAAAGGATTATCTGCCCTTTCATCCGGCCTTTTGACCCAAATACTTCCGGAATGGATTCACGGAAGAATAAAGGCCCTGCCCCAAACCGAATCTCTGGCCACTTTTACAAAGATCCTGGAAAAAAAAGATGGCCGGATTGATTGGAGCCAACCTGCCGAAAAAATTGAAAGAAAAATCAGGGCTCTAAATCCCTGGCCCGGCACATTTACCAATATTGAGTCTAAAACGCTCAAAATACTAAAGGCGGAAGTCCTACAAAAAAAAGAAAAACCCGGGAAGGTTTTTCAGAGTGAAAAAAAATTAGCTGTCGGATGCGGAGAAAATTCACTTATTCTGAAAGAAGTGCAGCTTGAAGGGAAAAAATCAGTCTTGGGAGATAATTTTCTGCACGGTCATCAGAATATCATTTCTAAAAATTTAACTTAAATCTTATTGGTCTGTAAAATCAAAATATTCTTTCCAGTAGATATAAAGCTCTCTTGTTGCTGTCAGGTCGCCGCTGTTATACTCGGCGATTTTTTTATATTCCTTTTCTTCAAAAAGCCTTTGCACGTCATCTCCGGTCACTCCACCGACTTTCGGGCTTGTTATCCCAAAAAGATTGCACCACAAATGAAGACTCCCCTTTCTTCTGACCGCCCCATAAAAACTCAACTGGTCCTGCAAATCAATGTGTTTTGCTTCAAATTTTTGACTTGAAAGATATCTGTTTGACATCAGGTCTTTAGTCGGCCGTATCTTGTACTTTGCCGAACGCGCAAGAATAAACGGAACATCAAATCCACGGCCGTTAAAACTGACAAACTCTCTATATTCTCTTGCTCCGTTCCAAAACATATCAAGCATCTGCCTTTCGGTAACTTGTTTGAAAGAAAAATTTCCTTTTTTGTATTCCTCAAATTTCTCTCCGAGAGCCTGGTAGTAAACAACCCCCTGATTTTTATCAAAATCCAAAACTCCGATTGCGACAATTTCTCCCGTTAAGGGAGAAAAACCAAGGCCATCTTTCAATTCGCCGAGCGCTTTATTATAATCGTCTTCATTTTGCGATTCTTTTTTTATCCAACGGGTCAGATTATCCTGAGTATCCTTATCTAAATCATCAAAATTGTCTCCTTTGGTCTCTATATCAAAAACTAATTTTGGCATAATTTATTATTTTTGTTGGCTCTTTGATAAATCCACTACTTGTTCTTTTAGGGCGGCTATTTCCTTCTTTAATTCTATCATCTGTAGCTCCCTGCCGACCGTCACCCGCTGGAATCTTTCCAGTTCCTCAATTTTTTTCTGAAGGTCTTTCGTCCTTCCCTTCACTTGCTCATCAAGATTCTCCGCAAGCTCTCTTAATTCCCTGGTTCTCGCCTGAATCTTAATCTCCATAATAGTTCTGCCCGCCTCAAGCTCTTTGACCATTTCCCTTGAATAATTAACAACCTCCGAAATTTCGTCATTGGTTAAAATATCAAGTTTCTGCTCCTTTCCCCCCTTGGCAACAATCCCCGTCCATTTAATAATTTTTTGCAGTGGAGAAA
>Ga0172371_10011721_pt1 | contig 11646 bp, 11 predicted proteins | sample Lak12m_FD_114543 | JGI IMG/M metagenome (GOLD analysis project Ga0172371, IMG submission 114543) | Freshwater microbial communities from Kabuno Bay, South-Kivu, Congo - kab_022012_12m | ecosystem: Environmental > Aquatic > Freshwater > Lake | place: Democratic Republic of the Congo: South-Kivu...
ATCTGTAACCTGCTTACTTCTTTTCTGCTCATTATTATCTCCTCTTGCATAACCAACCTCCTTTGAAAGAGGACATAATCGCTTTGCATTTAAACAGGACATTTTTGCTTGGCTACAACAAAAAAAATACATTTAGCTTGACAGAGGAACGAAAATGAAAAAAACGGCGGCTCCTTTGAGGAGGGCAAGCTTGAGTAACATCCAATGGCACCTAAGTAAGGTGTCCCGCCACGAGCGCGAAAATATAAAATATCACCGCAGTGCTTGCCTTTGGTTCACTGGTCTTTCCGGGAGTGGCAAATCCACGATAGCCAATGATTTAGAAGTTGTACTCAACACGCTTGGAGTTCATACCTATCTTCTCGATGGAGATAACATCCGCCACGGGCTCAACAAAGATCTAACTTTCAGCAACGAGGATCGCTGTGAAAATATCCGGAGAATAGGCGAAGTGGCAAACTTATTCGTGGATGCCGGCATCATAGTTCTAAGTGCCTTCATTTCCCCCTTTTCCAGGGATCGAGATTATGTTCGTAATCTCTTGCCGAAGGGTTGCTTCATCGAGATTTTTGTCGATGTGAGCATCGAAACTTGTGAATTAAGAGACCCTAAAGGCTTGTATAAAAAAGCGCGCAGCGGAGAAATAAAGGATTTTACTGGTATAGCTTCTTCCTATGAGATTCCTCTCGCTCCTGAGATAACGATTTTCAACGATGATTCTAGTCAGGTATCAGAACATGTTTCGACAATTCTGAATTACCTCGAAAATAACCAGATCATTTCTAGGGAGAAAAGGGCTAGTTCATGAAACAGCAATACTACATAACCCATCTAAAAGAATTGGAATCGGAAGCGATCTTTGTCTTGCGGGAAACGGCGGCACAATTCGAAAACCCCGTTCTTCTCTTTTCCGGAGGCAAGGATTCGATAGTTCTTGGTTGGTTATCGCGAAAGGCTTTTTATCCTGCCTTTCCCCCTTATCCGTTTTTGCATGTGGATACGGGGCATAATTTCCCAGAGACCATCGAATACCGCGATGATTTCGTAAAAATGCTCGGTGTGCATTTGCTCGTTGCTTCTGTTCAAGAATCTATCGATAAGGGAAGGGTGGTGGAAGAGACGGGCAGATATGCATCTCGGAATGTCCTCCAAACCACAACTCTGTTGGACGCCATTGCCGAACACAAGTTCGATGCCGCTATCGGCGGGGCGCGTCGTGATGAAGAAAAAGCCCGTGCTAAAGAACGCTTCTTTTCGCATCGCGATGAATTTGGGCAATGGGATCCCAAAAATCAGCGTCCCGAGTTATGGAACATCTTCAATGGGCGTAAGCGGATGGGAGAGCACTTTCGCGTTTTTCCTTTGAGTAACTGGACCGAAATGGATGTTTGGCAATACATTGCCCTGGAGAAGATACCAATTCCCAGCATTTATTTTGCCCATATGCGGGAAGTTGTGCATCGCGATGGCGTTATGCTCGCCTCTTCTCCCTATCTACAGATAGAAAAAGGGGATAAGGTGGAGACTCTCTTGGTGCGTTGTCGAACCGTTGGGGATATGACCTGTACGGGGGTTGTTTCTTCTAGTGCTTCCCAGATCGAAGACATCATAGAGGAAGTGGCGGCTTCACGGGTTACCGAACGCGGCTCGCGCTTCGATGATAAACGCTCCGACACCGCGATGGAAGATAGAAAAATTGGGGGATATTTTTAAAGGAATAGAAAATTTGCCATGAAAGATAAAAGCTACTTGAATATGGAATTATTGCGTTTTTCGACGGCGGGGAGTGTCGATGATGGTAAGAGTACTTTAATTGGGCGCTTACTCTATGATAGCAAAGGCATTTTTGAAGACCAACTGGAGGCGGTTAGAAAAACAAGCGAGAAGAAGGGGTTGCCAGAGATAGATTTGGCGCTGCTTACCGATGGCTTACGCGCCGAGAGAGAACAAGGAATAACCATCGATGTTGCCTATCGCTATTTTGCCACGCCCAAGCGCAAGTTCATCATCGCCGATACCCCCGGGCACATTCAATATACCAGAAACATGGTTACCGGTGCTTCCACCGTCAATCTTGCCTTGATACTTGTGGACGCGCGTAATGGCGTTATCGAGCAGAGTAAGCGCCATTCTTATATTGCTTCCCTCTTGGGAATTCCGCATTTGCTCATCTGCGTCAACAAAATGGACCTCGTGGGATATTCTCAAGATGTTTACGATAACATAGTGAGTGATTATAAGGCGTTTGCTTCAAAAATGAACATAAACGATATTCACTATATTCCTATCAGTGCTAAATATGGCGACAATGTCGTTAATCGTTCCCCCAATATGGATTGGTATAATGGGACTACCCTTATGTATCTATTGGAAAATATTCATATCGGCAGTGATTACAACATGATCGATGCCAGATTACCAATTCAGTATGTGCTACGCCCCCAAGGGAGGGAGGGATTTTCCGATTACCGCGGCTACAGTGGCAGGGTAATAAGCGGTTTGTTTAGGGAAGGGGAGAAGGTGATAGTTCTGCCCTCTGGTTTCGAAAGCACCATCAAATCGATATACGAATACGATAAAGTAGTTGCTGAGGCTTATCCCCCCATGTCGGTTGCCATCGAGTTGGAAGACAATATCGATATAAGTCGGGGTGATATGGTTGCCAAGCCTAACAATCAGCCCCAGATAGGGCAGGATATCGACGCAATGCTCTGTTGGTTTAGTGAAAAGCCCCTCCAACTAGGTGGCAAATATGTTCTCAAACATACCGCTACGGAGGTGCGAGCGCTGGTCAAAGATGTCGTTTATAAGATTGATATCAATGAACTTACCCGCAACGAACAGGAAAAGAACATCAGCATGAACGATGTTTGTCGGGTTAGCCTGCGCACCACAAAACCACTTCTTTACGATGCCTACAAAAAAAATCGCATAACTGGCGGGTTTATTCTTATAGACGAAGCGACCAACAATACCGTTGCCGCTGGCATGATCCGTGGTTGAGAAGAAAGAAAGGAAATGGAGAGATGAGTAAGAGGGCGTTCGGACTTCGCACTTTTTTTATTTTGGTATTCTTTATTTGTTTACCGTTCTTGGTTTTTGCCGGGACGGTGGAGATTCTCAATGTTTCCTATGATCCTACACGCGAGCTCTACCGCGAATTCAACGCCGCTTTTACGGATTATTGGAAGAAGAAGACGGGAGAGACTGTGGTTGTCATGCAGTCGCATGGCGGTTCCGGGAGCCAAGCGCGGGCGGTCATCCAGGGACTGCCAGCGGATGTGGTAACCCTTGCCCTAGCGGCGGATATCGATGCTATCGCCAAGCATTCTAATTTGCTTCCCGCCAATTGGCAGACACGCCTTCCCCATAACAGTGCCCCTTACTATTCGACCCTTGCCTTTTTGGTGCGCAAGGGTAACCCCAAGAACATCAAGAATTGGGATGATCTTGCCCGCGATGATGTGCAGGTAATCACCCCCAATCCCAAGACCTCCGGTGTGGCGCGCTGGAACTATTTGGCGCTATGGGGCTTTGTCCTTCGTAAAGAGTTGGGTGCCAACTTTATCGATAAGCTCAACGATCCCCGCTATGCCCAAGAGGTGGCTGCCGCTCAAGAAAAGGCAAGGCTCTTCGTCTCCAAAGTTTATCGTAATGTTCCCGTTTTGGATAGCGGGGCGCGCGGTGCTACCAACACCTTCATTCAACGGCGTATCGGCGATGTGCTCATAAACTGGGAAAACGAGATACTGCTGGGAGCGAGGGATAGGGATGCGGATGGTGTAGAAATGGTTGTGCCTCCCCTAGCCATCAAGACCGAACCGGTGGTGGCGCTTGTGGATGGGAATGTGGATCGTAAAAATACCCGAAAAATCGCGCTAGCGTATCTAAATTACCTCTATTCACCCACTGGGCAGGATATTGCTGCCAAGAACTACTACCGTCCCATCGACCCTCAGGTGATGAGAAAATATGCCCATTTGTTTCCCAAAATCGAGCTGTTTACCATAGATGCTGTCTTTGGCGGATGGGAGAATGCGAACCGTTTACACTTTGGCGATGGCGCCTCTTTCGACCAGATTTACAAGCCCCGTTAGAATTAGAGGAGAATCATAGCAGTTGTTCCTACTATCGCGCTTGCGATTGAAACAGCCCAGCATCCTGCCCGGTTTTGGTATCAGCATGGGCTTTACATTGTTCTATTTAGCTCTGTTGGTATTGATACCACTCGGAGGGATGGTTCTCTTCACCGGTGCGCGTATCAGTATAGAAGAATTCTGGTTGAGGGCGGTTGCCGATCCCCGCGTTTTTGCTTCCTATCGCTTGAGTTTCGGCGCTTCTTTTCTTGCCGCTTTGCTCAATTTGTTTTTCGGCTTCATAGTAGCATGGGTATTGATACGGTATGATTTTTGGGGGAAACGCTTTGTCGATGCAATAGTCGATCTTCCTTTTGCCCTACCGACGGCGGTATCCGGCATCGCTTTGACCACTCTTTATGCACACACCGGTTGGATTGGTGCTTTGTTCGCCCCCTTTGATATCAAAATCGCCTATGCTCTGCCCGGTATAGTAATTGCCATGACTTTAGTAGGACTTCCTTTCGTCGTACGCACCGTCCAACCTGCTTTGGAAAGCTTGGAGGTGGAAATGGAAGAAGCCGCTTCCTGTCTTGGTGCCACCCGCTGGCAGGTATTTCGTTATGTCATATTGCCGACGGTGCTGCCGGCGCTTCTCACCGGTTTTGCGATGGCTTTTGCACGGGCAATCGGTGAGTTTGGGTCGGTTTATTTTATCGCTGGGAACATGCCCTATAAGACGGAAATAGCCCCTTTGTTGGTCCTCATCAGGCTGGAACAGTTCGATTATGTCGGTGCTACGGCAATTGGGGTGGTTATGTTGATTGCCGCGTTTTTTTTGTTGTTGATCATCAATCTGCTCCAGTGGTGGAGCAGAAAATATCAAATATAAAGGTATTGCTATGGCGAGCCTCAATTCTTCGAAAACTATGCCGCTAGGTATGCCGATTACATCGAATCGGGAAGCCGCTTTTATCCGAATTTTACTCATCGGTATTGCCCTATTTTTTTTGGGAATGTTTCTGGTTATGCCGTTGATATTGGTTTTCGGCTATGCCTTTAGAGATGGTTTTGCCGCCTATTTATCTTCCTTCACCTCTGGAGAATCTCTAGCGGCAATAAAACTTACCCTTATTACCGCCGCTATTGTGGTGCCTCTCAACACCCTTTTCGGAGTTGCCGCCGCTTGGGCAATCGGCAAGTTCGAGTTCAAGGGGAAGACTTTCCTTATCACCCTTATAGATTTGCCCTTTGCCGTATCGCCGATAATCGCTGGTTTGATATTCGTTTTGCTTTTTGGATCGCTGGGATTTCTTGGTCCCTGGCTTTTGGAACGCAACTTCCAAATCATCTTTGCGACTCCGGGCATCGTTATCGCCACCATGTTCGTAACCGCTCCCTTTGTCGTTAGGGAGCTGATACCGTTGATGCAAGCGCAAGGCAACGAACAAGAACAAGCGGCGTTGACGCTTGGTGCCAGTGGTTGGAAAACATTCTGGCTCGTTACCCTGCCGAGCATCAAGTGGGGGTTGATCTATGGCATAATCCTTACCAATGCACGGGCGATGGGGGAATTCGGAGCTGTTTCCGTCGTCTCCGGGCACATTCGGGGACTTACCAACACCATGCCCTTGCACATCGAAATCCTTTATAACGACTATCAAATGACGGCGGCTTTTGCTGTTGCCTCGCTTCTGGCTTTTCTTGCCGTGATAACACTGGTTGTGAGATTGCTAATCGAGTGGAAAAATTCCCGAGACAACGCCTTGGCTATTCGTGAGGCGCAACAGGAGTATCAATCATGAGCATCGAAATTCGCAATATCAGCAAGACCTTCGGTGCATTCAAGGCGCTGGACGATGTCAGCTTGAGTGTCGGCAGTGGTGAGCTAGTTGCTTTGCTCGGTCCTTCCGGTTCTGGAAAGACCACCATCTTACGGATAATCGCGGGATTGGAACAACCCGATTCTGGAAAAGGGGAAATCCTATTCAACAATGAGGATATGGGGGAAAAGCATGTTAGCAGCCGCGGGGTGGGGTTTGTTTTTCAACATTACGCCCTTTTTAGGCATATGAGTGTCTTTGAAAACATCGCCTTCGGTTTGAATGTCAAAAAACGCGCCGAGCGTCCCGATAAAGGCTACATTCGGGCAAAGGTGCAGGAATTGCTGAAACTCATACAACTCGAAGATCTGGCGGGGCGCTATCCCCATCAGCTTTCCGGTGGACAAAGACAGCGTGTGGCACTGGCAAGGGCGCTTGCCGTCGAGCCTAAGGTGCTTTTGCTCGATGAGCCGTTTGGCGCTCTGGATGCCAAAGTGCGCAAAGATCTGCGAACATGGCTACGAAATTTACACGATAAACTTCATGTTACCAGTCTCTTTGTTACCCATGATCAGGAAGAGGCGCTGGAGGTTGCCGATAGGGTGGTTATAACCAACCTCGGCAAGATCGAGCAGGTGGGAACACCCGATGAGGTTTTCCACCACCCGGCTAGCGAATTCGTTATGAATTTTCTTGGTGATGTCAATACCTTCCATGGGCGTATCGATGAAGGAACCGTTTCTTTCAATTCGATAGAAATTCCACTTTCGGAAAATCATAGCCAAAGAAAGGGGCAAGCGACGGTTTTTATCCGTCCCTATGATGTTACCATCGATACTACTAAGCCTGCCGATTTACCGGCATTGGAAGCGAAGGTGTTGCGCATCAACGCCGCCGGTGCCCTTGTGCGTGTCGAGCTGGTTACGGATTTGGGGAAGAATTTGACATCCGAAATTTCCCAAGAGAGGTTTTCTAGCCTTGCGATCGAAGTGGGGGGTAAGGTCTATGTCAGACCCCGCCACATCAGGATATTTACACAATAAAAGGGTAACAGCATGAAAAGCCGGCACGAACGCCTTTCTTCTTATCAACTTAGAAAAACATCGATTGTGTTTTTCGTGGCAGTTTTTTTGTTGTTTACGGGTGCCGGCCTAGTTGTGCCTTTACTGTCCATGTATGCCCATAGGTTGGGGGCAAGTGGTATGTCCATAGGACTGATGATGGGGGCGCTTCCTTTGGCGGTTATTCTGGTAGTTCCCCTTGTTGCCCCTCTTTCCGATAGGTTAGGGCGTAAACCTTTTATCATCACCGGGCTGTTATTCTATGGATGCGCCACTCTGGGTTTTGTTTTTTTTGAAGCGATACTTGTGTTTATTCTTCTGAGATTTATCCACGGTGTGGCGGTGGCAATCTGCGAGCCGGCGGCTATGGCTTACACCGGTGAACTTTCCCTCCCAGGTCGGGAGGGTTTCATGATGGGGATTCTCAGTGCGATGGTGGTGCTTGGCTACAGTGTTGGTTCGTTTATAAGCGGTTTTATTGTGGATAGCCTGGGGGTGGAGATGACTTTTATCTCTATGACGGCACTGGCTTTGGGCAGCGCTTTGCTGGGATTATTAGGGATGCCCCCTATTGCCAAAGAGAAACTGTTCCCCAAAAGGATAACCAGTTCCGGGGTGATGTGGGGTAAAATACTAAAAAACCGGGAGATGTTGTTGCTCGTTCTACTTACCGTTGTTTTCAATTTTTGCAGCATGGGTGTTATCTGGACGGCGTTGCCGATCTTGGCCGATACGCTCTTTGGTGTTTCGACCAAGTATATAGGTATCCTCGTTTCTGCCTCGATATTATCGAGTGGCGTTATTTTTATCCCCGCCGGTCGCTTAGCAGACCGTTTTAACAAGAAACACCTGCTTTTGGGTGGTGGCTTGCTGGTAGCCTTATCTTTTCTTCTTATGGGACATGCGAGTAGCTATTGGACTATGCTTGCTGCCAGTTTTTTATTTGGTGGGGCTTTAGGGATTGCAATACCTGCCTTGAGGGCTTTGATGGTTCTTAGAGGGGAAAAAATCGGAGCAATGGCTTCTACAATGGGTGCCCTTGTTATAGGGCAGTATATAGGCATGATGTTGGGATCTCTGGCGGCGGGCATTGTGATGGATGTGGGGCAGATTGAACATATTTTTTATCTATCTTCGGCACTTGTCTTTATTGTTGTAATTTCTTATGGAATTTTAACAAAGAGACAGCAAGCAGGGCAATAGTTGGGCGGGGCGCATCGCCATCATCTTAGAGGTATTTCAAGCTTTTCAAGATGGTGTATAACCGAATTAGGCTTGGAGATTCGGCAGATAGTTTTTCGATGGTTCCACCTTCTCTATCCAATTTAGAGATGTCTTCATCTTCAGGGAGACTGCCGAGCAGTTCCATGCCTGTTTCCTCTTTAGCCTGTTTCAAGAACTCCTCATTTTCTTTGTATCTGTTTATGAGCAAACCGATGTTGTCAGGGGCAATCATATCGACATCCCCGCGCGCGATGAGCTCCCCTATCTGATGGGCAGTTTTTATTCCCCGTGCACTCATATCCGAAATGACAAAGAGGGTATTTACCGAATTCAACACCCTTCGTCTTACTTGCTCGAGACCAGCCTCACAATCGATGATCATAAAATCATAATCTCTGGCGATCGCCCCGATACCGTATTTCAACAATTCGTTTATCCCACAAAAACAACCGGAGCCTTCATCTTTACCCATAATGAGCATTCCCGTTGCCTCATCGAGTTGCAGCAGTGATTCCCGGATGAGAACATCCTTGATGCTTGCCGATTCTATCTCTCGTTTTGCTTTGGGATTCTTATTGAGGTGTTCGCTGTATCTGCCGATGGTTTTAGTAACATCGGCGCCCAAGAGATAGGCAAGCCCCATTGCCGGATCGGCATCTACGAGCAAAACCCTCTGCTTCGTTTCCCTGAGACAGCGCCCCATCAAGGCGGCGATGATAGTTTTCCCCACGCCACCTTTTCCCGTTATGGCGATGCGATATTTACAGATGGGGAAAATATCTTTTTCTTCATGAAATAAGCTCATATTTTTACCCTCTTTTTATTTATCGAACATTTTATACACATCACAAGGGGCGAACAAAGACCGAAAATCCGCAGCCACAGCCAAGTGCCAAACACCCTAAATTCCCTATTTTATGAAATAGGTTATTTGAGACCTTTGAATAACTAAGTATTTAGCATTCTTGGCTTGCTCGTCAAGCTGTCAATGTATTGATTATACTGGATTCCCGCGCTCAAGGGAATGATGTATTGGTGAGCTTGTTGTATTATGCAAAGCTCTCCATTTATTGTTTTACCATGGCTTCCCAAGCAAAGAGCGCTGCGCCTAAGGCGCCGATGAGAGAGGGGTCGATGGGCATCTCCCAAAGTTTCACACCCAGTGCTCGCTCCAATGCCTGCTTTACACCCACATTCTTTGCCACCCCTCCGGACATAAAAACCTTTTCCCGAAGCCCTACGCGGCTTACGAGATGGGCAACCCGGGTGGCTACCGCGTCGAAAATTCCCGCGATGATTTCCGTGTTATCGTGCCCTTGGGCTATCAGGCAGATTACCTCACTTTCGGCAAATACCGTGCATTGGCTCGCAATCCCCAATGATTTCTTTGCCTTTAGAGCTTGTTTTCCAAATTCTTCGATGGGTAACTCAAAAGCCCTCGCCATGACTTCTAAAAAGCGTCCGGTACCTGCCGCACATTTATCGTTCATGGAAAAATCCGCCACCCTTCCGCTGCCGTCGTTTTCTAGAGAGATGACTTTGGAGTCTTGTCCCCCGATATCGATTAGTGTGGCAACATCAGGGCAGAGCCAGGCGCTTCCCTTGGCATGGCAGGATATTTCGGAGGTTGTCTTTTGCACATTGGGAACCTGCCTTCTTCCATAGCCGGTGCCAACGATATAGCCAATGTCCTCTCTTTTTACTCCCGCTTGTTGGGTGAGATTATCCAGCAATTCTTCGGCGGTTTTTGTGGGAAGTGGTTTTGCGGGGATGAGGGCACTGGCGAGCATTGCTTCCCCATCGAAGAGGACAGCCTTGCCAGATACCGAACCGATATCGAAACCTGCTACTAATGGTGAATTCACGATGATTCCTTAGAAGGGGATGTGATTTTACGAACAAACCCCAAAGCTAAAGCCCGCGGCTACAAAACCCACACCCAAAAACCAAAACACAAACCCCAAAGCAACGCGGGCTAAAGAGATGCGCCTACTACGGGATTTTCTGATTGCCAGGTTGTTATATTGCGATACTAATAAATGCCTTTCTTTTCGGCTACCATTTGCAAGAATGGTTCTAGACGCGAAGCCATTCCCTCGGCAGAAACAACACGCGGGTCGAGCATATCCGCCATCATGCTGAGCATGGGAATGCCTAATTCTTCCATGAGCTTTTCCTTGGTTATCTGGCTCGATGCCCAGATGTATTTACACTGCCAACTGCCGGAAAAAACAACGGCATCCGCTCGATAGTAGCGGCACCAACTTAAAGTATCTTGGGTAAAGGTTTTCATATGCCCCCGACCATAGCGCGCCATCGCGTTGTTATTGGTGCGCAGCGCCAGGCATCTTAGCAACTCATCGAAAGAAGCATGGTGATAATCGATATCTGGTGGTTGGTAAAGGGGATGGGCAGAAGGCATTGATACAATAACGGCGCCAAAGGTTTCTGCCATCCAATCATAGACCTTATTGTCGAAAATGGGGAGCGTGGAATTCCATAATATCCGAATTTTTTCTTCGTATAAGCCGCCTATACCTTTCTTTATTCGCTCTTGGGCATCGGCGAGGTGTTTTTCCAGCCAGGTTACAAGCCTTTTCGTTCCCGTTAATGTGTAAGAAGAGAGGTTGATCAGGCGCAGGATGAAATTATTGGGAAGGGGGCAGGGGATAGCCGTTCGACATTGGCTTATCTCATGTAAGAGGCGGTAGGCTTGGGCGGAATAGTCCATGACTTCTCGAAATCTATCGATATCGAGTTTTTTACCGGTCATGCGTTCCATATACTGAAAGCCTTCCCGCAATTGTTCCATGGCAAAGTGTAAGGCATCCTCATCGTCGGCATAGGGGTTATCCATGCTGAAAATCTCTAAATCAGGAAAGGATTCGGCAATAATTCCGTTCCAGGTAACGACAGAATCACAGGGCTGGCTGCAACAGAGAATAGCTTTTGGTTTGGGAAAAAGACCTTTTAGAAAAGGGGCTAGACCTACCGCGACAAACCCACAGAAGTGGTCAGGCATGCCCATTTCTCGTCCTTCATCGATTAGGGCACAGAAATATTCGGTAGGCATTATCAAAGGCATTGGTTCGTGACTAAAAGGGATATAGCCCATCGCCTGAACTATTTCTGGTGGAAAAGAAAAATTGAGATAAACCATTTTATCGGGATTTTCTTTAGCCGCCAATATCTGATCGAGATACTGAACAACAGGCTCATAAATCCATGCCGTTTCTTTCGGTATTTGCGGCAAGCCAACCTTGAGTGTTTTTTCGATGACATCGAAGGGAGAAATATTGGTATCTATCGTCTTGGAAAAATCAAAATTCTTGAATTCGTAGTTTTTGATGTTCGACATCCCCAATCTCCTTAATTCTGAATTTGTTCGAGGAAAGCTTCTACCCGAGTGCGGATGCGCGCTTCATCTTGTCCGAGATAGTCTAGTATCAAGGGGGCGCTCAA
>Ga0172371_10011722_pt1 | contig 11643 bp, 11 predicted proteins | sample Lak12m_FD_114543 | JGI IMG/M metagenome (GOLD analysis project Ga0172371, IMG submission 114543) | Freshwater microbial communities from Kabuno Bay, South-Kivu, Congo - kab_022012_12m | ecosystem: Environmental > Aquatic > Freshwater > Lake | place: Democratic Republic of the Congo: South-Kivu...
GAAAACTGGGCGACACCGAATTTGTCAGTCACAAAGTCAGCATCGAGTTGGAGCAGATCCCATTCCTGCCCATGGCAGCGTGGAATGAACTCAGGCGGGCAGCGGTGGAAGCCCTGAGGATCGCCCGCGAGAACAATCGTCTAAAGCTGATCGGCGGGTTCCAGCCCAACAACCTCCCCTGCCCGGAAACCAAATTGGACTATCACGGCAACGTATTGAATGAAAAAGCAGCAGCTTTCTACCGGCGGCACGGCGCTGAGATCCTCGAACCTGCCGCTGAAAGCGGATTGGACCTGCGCGGCGGAGAGGTGATGACCACCAAATATTGCCTGCGCCACGAAATGGATGCGTGTCTGCGTGACGGAAAAGGCAATCGGTTGCAGGAACCGTTAACCCTGCTTGACGAACAAGGAAATCTATTACGCCTGGTTTTCGATTGTAAAACATGCCAGATGGGGGTCATCTTTGAAGGTAAATCCTGACGTGACGAATCATGTCTAAGTTTGATTTTATTATTTCACCTTTTTGACTTTTTTTCTTTTAGTACACAAACAGCTTGACAAGCTCATCATTTAGCGCTATAAAATGACTAACCGGTCAGTTATCAATGGAGGGTTAATATGTCCCCTCGCCCGGACGTGAGCGAAGAGCGAAAATCACAGATCATGAACGCAGCCGAAAAGGTCTTCATAAAGAAAGGCCTGGATGAAGCTCGTATGGAAGACGTTGCCGCAGAAACCGGATTGAGCAAAGGCACTCTCTACCTTTATTTCAAGAGCAAAGATCAGTTGATTTTCTCCATCCTGGAAAAGTTCCTTCAGGGTTTCTTCAAACAACTCGATGCCAGCCAGGACCAACAGATCTCCGCCACTGATGCCATTCACGAGTTTAACGAGGAAGTCCTAGAGAAGTATATCCGCTCCAGCTTGAACCTCCTTCTTGAGGGATTGCGCACGTGAACCTGGTTTTCTTGTCAATAATATTGACTGATAGTCGGCAACAAAATAAGGAGGACAAACTATAATGAATGAAACACCCTGTACCGCCAAACCGGTCGCTTCATGCGAAGGATGTGACTTGAACGGTCCCCTGATGTGCCGTTACGAAAAACGGGACACCCTGCACTTCTTTATGGTCTTCCTACCCCTTTTAGTGACCGCCGTTGGAGGGATGATCACCAGCGGCTTTGGCTGGTGGCTGTTGGGTTGGGTGGGCTATATGCTCTTTTTCTTCAACCTTTGGGAAGGCAAGGTGTTATGCAGTCATTGCCCCTATTGGGCCGAAGATGGGCATATCCTGCACTGCCATGCCAATTACGGAAATTTCAGGATCTGGAAATATAACCCCAATCCGATGAGTCGCTCCGAACAGGTGCAGTTCCTCATCGGCGCATCCATCCTGGTGCTCTATCCTGTTGCGTTTTTGATCATCGCCAAAGAATACCTGCTGGCAAGTATCGGGCTTTCCTCAGCCGCCAGTTTTGGATATCTACTGTGGCGGGACATCTGCGATCGCTGCGTCAACTTCTCCTGCCCTTTGAACCACGTACCTGAAAAGACACGCCAGGCTTTTTTCAGGCGCAACCCAATGATCGCCCAGGCCTGGCAGAAAAAGAGACCTTCATGATCGACCCAGGTATCAGGTCGAATCGCCCATTGCTGGCAGCCGGCTGGATCGAATTGATCTACGGCGCCGGAGAATGCGGGGATACCCTGTTCCTGTTCATCCTGAAGGCGCATCTCGTTTCCATCCGCTATCCGACCATGAATTTCTCCGAGATCAATAACCTATTGATCAACCATCCCCTCTATCTCGTGCCGGTCTTCGGATTTTTCGCAGTGGGACGCCTGATAGCAGCCATCGGCGTACTGCGCAACCGCCTGTGGGGTTTCTGGCTGAGCATTTTTGTCTCCTCGGCGTCAGTTGTATGGGCGGTTTTCTTCCTGCCCCTGGGCGGGCTGGACATGCTGTTCTGTTTGGCAATCGTACTCTTATTGTTGATCGGACGTTTCAACCAACAATCCATACTCTCGAAATAAGGAGTTCTCATGTTTGCCTGGATCAATTTTGCAGTTTTGGTTTTTGCCTCCCTGTTATTCACAGTTTTCTACGTGCGCAGCGCGGCTCCGGCAGGCCGCGAAAAGATCATCGGTCCGCGTTCCTATAAAATTTGCTTCCACGAACGTCTGGTGGCGGGAGGGTTGGAAGCCCTCATCACGGCCAATTACATCCTGTATTTTTTTTCCCCATCGCCAATCCTTTGCCGCAAAAATTCCCCTGGGCGTGGTGGATATCCATCGTCATCGCCCTGGTGATCGGCGTGCCGGCCACGATCCTGATGATGGTCGGCGTGCGCGACGCGGGAGAGGAAGCCATGCATCCCAAGAAGGAACACGTTATGTATTGCGGCATTTATTCCAAGATCCGTCATCCGCAGGCGACCGGGGAGGTTTTCCTGTTTGCGGTGATCGGATTCCTGCTGCATTCACCTTTCCTGGTGGTCTTTTCTCTGGTCTATTTCCCTCTCTTCCTGCTGTTATGCTATGCAGAAGAGCAGGACCTGCTGATCCGCTACGGCGATGCCTACGCGGAATACTGCAAAAAGACCGGCGCTTTTTGGCCTAAACGCCAAGGAAAGCATGACTGAAAATTGTATCTTTAGATTTTTAAGCATCCATTATTGATACGACAGCCTGGATCTTGTTATTGCTTGTATAACCATACTCTCAAGAAAATGCCGCCTCCAAACGAATCAAAAAGGAGATAATCGATGAATACCAACATATTTTTCACACCCTCACCCGGTTTGCAAGCGTTTGGTCCCAATTTATGGATAGTGGAAGGGACAATGGTCCGTGATACAGGAATGTGGTTTACCACACGCATGGCGATCGTGAAATTGACTGACGGATCTCTGTGGATCGAGTCCCCTGTTCCAGTCTCGTTTAATACAATAAATCAGATCACTCAACTCGGAGAGGTAAAGTATCTCGTTGCCGCCACACCCAGGCACGTTTGGCGCCTGGATGCGTGGCATTCCTTATTCCCGGAAGCGCAGATGTGGGTGACTCGCAAAACCCCTTTTACCCTGGCAAAAGGGGATCTGAATTTTACCGGTACTTTACAAGAAAAACCGATCAAGGAATGGAAGGATGACCTTGACCTGGTCCTGTTCAAGGGCAGCCCTTCCCTGGAAGAAGGTTTCTTCTTACATGAAAAATCCAGAACTCTGATCATGGACGATATGATCCAGGTTCATACACAAGTGGCGGGCAGACCGGTCTGGAATACATTTCTTCGTATGGCAGGCGTTTCCGCTCCATTGGGCGGAGTAAGCATCGATATCAGGATGTCTTTTTCCAATCGGAAGACAGCAAGAGAATCTCTTGCCAAAATACTCGCCTGGGACTTCGACAAAATAATCATCGCCCATGGCCCATGCGTAATCAAAGATGCCAAGGCTTTTGTTAAGCAAGCCTTTCATTGGCTGACGCCCTGAAGGATACCCAGTTTGGGCGCACAAATTGATTCATAAAAATCCCTCCTTTCCCCACCGGGCATATTAGATCTTGTTGAAACCACGCGCCTGCCAGCCAATGATTCAATATCCGATCCGTTGACAACGGAAGAAGTGTTAAAAATCGCAAGGAAGCAACAGATTTACCGCTGCAAAGGCTGAAAAAATGCCTTACGCTCGAAAAGACCTTGTTGTCCACTGATACGGTATTGCTGCAAACCGAATAATAAACTTTCCCTACTTTGGCAACAGGCAAAATATTTTTTATCGTTTTTTTTATTTGACAAGTCAAATAAATGATTGTATTATTTGACTTGTCAAATATTTTTCAAGGGGTCAAAGCGTGTTCAAACCCAACCTGAAACTCATTAAATCCTTTCGTATGGGCATGGCGTATGCCATACGTCAGCTTCAAGACCTCGAGATCAGCAGCGGTCTGGTCTTCTTTTTGGTGGAGTTAAGCCAGGTGGAATGGTTGAACATGTCCGACTTGAGCGCCGCCGTCGGCGTGGACAATGCTTACGCCACCCGGGCGGTCGAGAAGCTGGGCAAACTCGGATACATCAACAAGATCCAGGACGAGAACGACCGACGCGCCTGGCGGGTCTCGTTGACCCCGCAAGGCAGCCAGATCGCCGATCGAGTTAACGAGACGTTGAGAAAATGGGTGGAAATCATCACCGATGGAGTATCTGCGCAAGAAATTGCCACGGTCAACCGGGTTTTCGACAGGTTTTACGACAATTCGCTCAATGAACTCAAGGGGAGGCAGTCATGACATTAAAGGCTTATTTCAACTGGTTCAAACTCAACTGGGCCAGGGTTGGCTTGATCCTGGCCGTTTTTCTGACCATTTACCTGGCGCTGATCGTCTTACCGCAAGACAGGCTCCTTTACGTGCTGATGATGTACACCCCGCTCTATATGCTGCACGAGGTGGATGAGTACGTATTCCCGGGCGGTTTTACTGCTTTCTTTTATGAACAGAGATATCTATCATACAGATCCGGAAAAGGGGCTCGTAGACCCAAACGCGATCCTGCTCATCAATATGGTGGTTTGGTTCTTCTTTCCCCTGTCAGGCTTCCAGGCCATGACCGACCTGACCCAGGCAGGCTGGATGCCCTATTTTGTGATCTTTCAAGCCGTGGTGCACCTTATCATCGGCATTGCGGGCAAACGCCTGTTCAATCCGGGCATGATCACCGCCTGGCTGCTGCACGTTCCCTGGGCGATCTGGACGATTTCGCTGCTGATGAAAGCCGGCTTGTTCACCAACCCTTATTGGAACGGATACCTCCGCACGGGGCTTTACATCAATCTCGCGCTGCCGGTGGCCGGTTTCATTTTATGGATGCGTTATCAACATAAGATCAGGCAAGGATGAATGCTTTACTTGCCAAGGAATTTCCACAAGAAATTGTTGCCCGAATGGACGCGCAGCAATGTGGTAAGCACCAGAGGCAGGTCGGTTGAGTCTGGATAGACCAGATAGCGCGGTTCCCAACTTGGATGGAATTTATCCTTGAAGCCGTGCAACCCCCTAAAATTGAAAAAGCGAGATCCGAATTCCGCGATGGCATGCAGCGTCTGTTCCGCGCGCGGATCGTCCGGCTTCTCCCCCACCCCCACGATGGCGCTCAAGCCCAGGCTGAAGGAGTCATAACCATTTTCCTTGCCCCATTGAAGCATTTTGGAAAACATATATTCCATGGTGCCGTTTTCCACGTGTTTATAATGTCGCATCAGATCGATGGTCAACTCGTTCTTGCTGTATTCCGTCACCAGGTTGGCAAAAGCGGTCGGGCTTCCGTCAGGCGCATGAATGACAATGGCCGGTCCATTGCGGATATAGTCGTCGTCAAACCAGCCGTCCGAGAAGTGCATTTCGCCGCCGTGATGCAGGTTCAGCCAGGCATCGCTGATCTCACGCAGCGACCTTAACAATCCATCGTCCAATGGCGGCTGGTGCACCTCGGCCCGAAAACCTGACTTTTCCATCCTGTTGATCGAATAGCGCATGGTCTTGTTTTCACCGCCCTCCAGTGTGAATTTTGATAGATCCACGATGGCTTCGTAACCGATGCAAACCGTCTGCAATCCGGCTTTGCGGTACATGTCCAGATAATCAGGCATGGCGGAGGCATAAGCGGGTGTCCAGTCGTTGCGCGAACAAAAATCGCGGAACAACCGGATGGCTTCCTCGGCTTGTTCAGGGGGGCCGATCGGGTCTCCCAACACCATTACCCCGCGCTGGCTGGCGGCATAGGCAGTGACAGTGTCTTGAGGCCCAAAGAAAGAGGATTTATCTTCAAAAAGACAGGCTCTGGCTATGGACGTACGTCCGTATTTTTGGATGATCCCTTTTGCGCGAGCCCTTTCAGACTCGCTCGCGGGCAGGCGCACCAATACCGGGCGGATCAGCATGATCACCGCAAAAGCAAAGGTGGCCAGTCCGATAATATAAATTGAATCTGCGAAATACCTGCCAACCCCGGTCATTGGTTCCAGACCGGGATTATAGAAGGAACTGAACATTACCACGGTTTGCTGAAAGGCGGCCGCGAGGCTGTACGTGACGCGGAAATGCCTGTCGAGCAGGTAAAAACCTCCAACGCCGTAAACCAGAGTGAATAAGAAAGCCGCCAATAAGACGATCAAGCCCTGCCGCAGCGAGGGTCGATCGGTCTGCGCGTGGAAGCTGTTGCGCAGCAGCACCAGCAGGACCAGCAGTCCCAGGCTCAGGCTGGCCTCTTCAAAATCCAGGCCTTTCATCAGGTGGGTCACCATTGAAATTGTCAACAGGATGATGGTCACAATCCAGGCCACCCGTTTACGCCGCCAAAGGTTGCTGGCCAGCAGGATCAGCGCGAAACCGGCCAAAGCCGAGGTGATGCGGCTGCCGTGCCGGACGGCCAGCGGGATGAACGATTCAATAATGGCCAGGCGGCTCTCCAGGGCGGGCCGGATGGCTGAACTTAGATTAATTAAACCCGTGACCAGTGCAAGTAAGGCTGACAGCCGGATGCCCCAGATTTCAAGGTGATGATATTTATTGGGTTTAATTAATTCAGTTTCCTGGCCCATGATTTTCTCCCGATTGTCAAAGAATTGAATCAAACAATTAAAACGGTCTGTCTTGCATGTTGAAAATTTTTAATTTCATAAATAATAATGAAAGCAAAGGCCGGTTCTCATCCATTGTGTCATTCTTCTTGATATTATCAAATTTTCAACATTATCCAAAGGTTTTTCAAATAATAAGCATAAAACCGCACCCATGCCTGCATTGTACTATTCCTGACTTGGCGAAGCCTGCCAGGATTTGTCTTTTTTGAAAATTCCGCCGCCAAGAAAAGCCGCTACTGCAAAACCGATCAGGCTCGGCAGCCAGAAAGAGATCAAACGATAACCCAGTATTACCACTACGCTTACTTCATCCGGTACCTGCAGGCCGTCATACAATGCCACCATGCTTCCTTCGATCACTCCCACACCGCCCGGGAAGATGAAAGCTATTTTCCCCAGGATGAGCGGTAAGCCATAGCCTGCCAGTAAAACGCCAGGGCTGACAGGATACCCGGCAGCGATGAACATAAAATAGAGCGTAAGGATATCGAAGCCAATGTTGGCGATCGCCCCAATCAATGGGAACAACCACTTCCCATCAGAAAGTGAAGAAATGGTATTTGTAATCTGTTTGATTGAGTCAGCGGTTGATTCAGACGAATAAGGTTTTCTTCGTACCTTTGCCCAACGGCTTGCGAACCAGATCGACAATCGAGTGAGTTTTTCCTGGGAGCGGAAAGTTGTCACTCCTCCAAAAATCAATAGACCCAACACCAGCATAATGATTCCAAATTCTATAAGTTGCAACTTGGAAAGATCATGAGCCACTAAAAGATGAATGGTGCCCAGCAGCGCAATAACCACAAGAACTGCATTATTAAGAATTGATGGCAAAGTTCCAGCCAAAGCCGCCGTATTTCCATCTTTGGTCTCCTGGCGGACCCACCCATACGTGGCTGCTGCTCCTCCAACCCAGCCTCCGGCTACCAATCCGATGCTGTTGGAAGCCAGGGTAATTGCAATGCCCTTAAGAACACCCAAATTCAATCGGTTGTTGCGAATGATGGCATCCAGGATAAATCCAGCACCAGTGTAACTTAACGCTTGCGCGAGAAACGCCAGGCCAATCCCCCACCACGGCATTCTTTGTAAAACAGACCATGATTTTTCAAATGTTGTTATCTGCGGGATGAGAAGGTGCACAGCCAATCCAAGAATGATCAGGATCGGTAAATATCGCCAAACACGAATAACGGGTAGTTTTAATGAATGGGTTTTATTAATCATTGTTCCTGGCTTGATGATAGAACCATCGTTTTGTCAGTTCGGCAGAGATAAAATACAGCGCCACAATCCCAAAAATGATCAAAAGATATTTAACAGGCAGCGGCACAAATCCCAACAACCCGGCTAACGGTGAATATGGAAGATACAGGGTTACCAATATTACCAACCCTGTCATGAACAACATGGTCCGGCTGGGTTTGCTGCGCAGGAACGGCAATCGCGTACGGACGGCAAAGACCACGATGCCCGCCGACAGGATGGACTCGATAAACCATCCGGTCTGGAATACCTGCTCACTTGCTTTCATCACCCATAACAGGACAGCGAACGTCGCGTAATCAAAGAGCGAACTCAGCGGGCCAAAGACCAGCATGAACCGGCGGATAAACTTGATATCCATGCGTCGGGGACATTCTATATACTCGGCATCCACGCGATCGCTTGCAATGGACATTTCAGGCAGATCGGTCAGAAAATTGATCAAGAGGATCTGTTTCGGCAGCATCGGTAAAAATGGCAGGAATAAAGAAGCGCCGGCCATGCTAAACATATTGCCAAAATTGGCGCTGGTTGCCATAAAAATATACTTGGTAGTATTGGCAAATGTCTTACGGCCTTCTACGATGCCTTCCATCAAGACATCCAGCCCCTGTTTGAGCAGCACCAGGTCGGCGGCTTGTTTGGCCACATCCACGGCGTTTGCCACCGAAATGCCCACGTCCGCACTGTGCAGAGATGGCGCGTCATTAATGCCATCCCCCATATACCCGACCACATATCCCTTTTTCTTGAGCGCCAGGATGATGCGTTCCTTTTCGTTTGGATCCACTTCCGCAAAAATTGTGGTCGTCTCAACCGCGTGCCAGAGCGCTTCGTCACGCAGTTTTTCCAAATCGGCGCCAGTCAACACTTTTACATCTCCCAGCCCGACAGACTGGCCGATGTGCCTGGCCACAGCCTGATTGTCACCGGTGATGATCTTTAATTGCACTCCCAGTTTCTTCAACTCCCTGATGGTCTCCACCACCCCGGTTTTCGGCGGGTCATAAAACAGCAGAAAGCCCATGAAAGCCATATTGGCCTCATCCGCGGTGAAATAAGTCACTTTGCTGACGCTGACCGGTTTCACCGCCACCCCCAATACGCGGTATCCCTCCTCACTCCAGGCTTCGAATTGCTTGATGATGCTGTTCCTCGTTGATTGATCGAGAGGTCCTTCTTCTTTTTCGGTCTTCGTGCGTGAACAGCTTTCCAAAATATTATTCAGGGCGCCCTTGGTGATCATGAATTCAGAACCATCTTTTTGGCGCACCACCACCGTCAAACGTTTGCGGATGAAATCGTACGGGATCTCGTCCACTTTTGTATAGGCCTCTGACCCTTTCACCTCTGTATTGGAAATCGCCTCGTCCAGGGGATTCGACAAACCGGTTTGCAGGCTGGCATTCAAGAAAGCAAACAACTTCACCAACCCCGAAGGCTTGCCGTTAAAATCCAATACCTTATCCAGACGCACCACTCCTTCCGTCAAGGTCCCGGTTTTATCCGTGCAGAGCACGTTCATGCTGCCGAAATTCTCAATGGATTCCAGACGGCGTACGATGACGCCATGCTTTGCCATGCGCTGGGATCCTTTCGATAAATTGATGTTAATGATGGCGGGCAGCAATTGCGGGGTCAGTCCAACCGCCAGGGCGATCGAAAACAGGAAGGAATCCAGCACCGACTTATGGAAGAGCACGTTAAAGAAGAAGATGCCGATCACCAAAATGAACATGACCTCGGTCAGCAGGTATCCCAATCGTTTGATTCCGCGTTCGAATTCGGTTTCCGGCGGCCGCAAGGTCAGGCGGTCAGCGATCTGGCCAAAAGCAGTATCTCTTGCCGTTTCAACAATAAGCACTTTGGCGCTTCCGCTGCGCACGTTGGTGCCCATGAACACCGTATTTGTCCTTTCCGCCAGGCCGGCGTTTTCCGGGACCACACCCGGTTTTTTTTCCACCGGGAAAGTCTCCCCTGTCAAGACGGCCTGGTTGACAAAGAAATCCCTGGCCTCGACCACCAACCCGTCGGCCGGGATCAGGCTGCCCGCCGCCAGCAGGACCACGTCCCCTGGGACAACCTGTTCAGTCGGAATGGATTTTGGTTTTCCGTCACGCAGGACGTTCGAGTTGAAGGAAAGCTGTTCCTTCAATTTATCGGCGGCATTGTTGGCATTGAATTCCTGAAAAAAACTCAACAAGGCGCTTCCAAGCACGATTGCCAGAATAATGATGGCGTCCGTCCAATCATTGAGAAAAGCGGATATGAGCGTGGCAGCGATCAGGATCAACACGATGGGGCTTTTGAATTGATTGAACAACAATCCGATCGGTGTGACCTTTTCTTTGGTTTGTATGAGATTGGGGCCGGTTTTTTGCAGGTTTTGCAGGGCGGCTTCTTCCGTCAAGCCGTCCATTGAGGAATTCATGCTTTTCATCACAGTTTCGATCGGATCAGCCCAAAAATGATAATCGGTCATCTTCTACTCACTTTGTTCATTTTTCAAATTGTCCTATAAAACAAGGTTCATTACAAGTGCAAATCCATATTTTTTAAATAAGATGTTTCGATATGCAATCATATAAAAAAAGAGAATATTTGCCAAAAGGCGGGAAGTTGCACTCCACCAATGAACCAAAAAGTGGGTTGCGATCGTCAATCTTCTTTCCCGGATCTGAAAGCATGGAACCATAACTTGATTGACCAGTTATAACCAATAATAAAATTAGATAATACAGGTCTTGATTGTGCCATTTGTTTTATCTATAATGGAGCAAAGAAAAAATTATTCGATGCCTTTTGTCGAAAAAATCGAGAAACAAGGATCAACCTGGAGGATTTTCCAATGAAAAAAGTTCGTGTTTTGGCAGGCACTAAAAAAGGGGCTTTTATACTCACTTCAGATGAGAACCGTAAAAAATGGGAGGTGAAAGGTCCCCTTTTTGCAGGTTGGGAGATTTTCCATGTGAATGCTTCACCCGTCAATCCAGACCGGTTGTATGCTTCTCAAACCTCAGACTGGTTCGGACAGGTAATCCAGCGTTCGGATGATGGCGGCCAAACTTGGAATGCTGTTGGAAATCAATTCAATTACATTGGAGACCCGGGAACGCATCAATGGTATGACGGAACTCAGCGTCCCTGGGAATTCAAAAAAGTTTGGCTGCTGCAGCCTGATCTGCGTAATGCCGAAACGGTCTACGCAGGCGTCGAAGAAGGAGCCCTGTTCATTTCAAAGGATGGCGGCCAGAACTGGCAGGAACTGGCAGGACTAAGGGATGCCAAAGGACACCTATGGCAGCCTGGAGCAGGCGGCTTGTGCCTACACACCATCCTGTTTGACCCTTCCAATCCGCAACGCATCTACGTGGCCATCTCTGCTGCCGGAGCATTCCGCAGCGACGACGGCGGAGCAACCTGGCTGCCGATCAACAAGGGATTGCGTTCAGACTATGAGCTGCCCGACCCGGATGCAGACGTGGGGCACTGCGTTCACAGCCTGGCCATGCATCCCTCGCGGCCGGAGGTGCTTTTCATGCAGAAACATTGGGATGTATTGCGCAGTGATAACGCCGGCGATGAATGGCATGAGATCAGCGGTAACCTGCCCAGCGATTTCGGTTTTCCGATCGTCGTGCACTCCCACGAGCCCAAGACGATCTATGTCGTTCCCATTAAGAGCGATTCCGAGCACTTCCCGCCGGAGGGCAAACTACGCGTCTATCGCA
>Ga0172371_10011723_pt1 | contig 11641 bp, 9 predicted proteins | sample Lak12m_FD_114543 | JGI IMG/M metagenome (GOLD analysis project Ga0172371, IMG submission 114543) | Freshwater microbial communities from Kabuno Bay, South-Kivu, Congo - kab_022012_12m | ecosystem: Environmental > Aquatic > Freshwater > Lake | place: Democratic Republic of the Congo: South-Kivu...
CTCGCTTGAAGACGGCACGCCGGCACACAGCTTCCGGACACTATTGGAGGAACTCGCCTGCATCGTCCGGAACATGTGTCACCGAGTCGGTGCCGATCCTTCCGAACCTACCTTCCTGATGACGACCACGCCCAATTCCCGACAGGCGAGAGCACTCGCCTTGCTGGACGCTATCCGGGTGTAGCCAGAACGCTGCACGGCAATATCAAACCAACCTGCCGACATCACAGGAGATTTATACGCGCAAGCCGGAGGAACTTCAGCCTAACCGGTCGCCCGGCATGCGATCGTCGTCATCAGCAGAAGGATGGGTTCCTGCCGGACGAAGACGGCATTGGTCCAAAGGGAAGGGGGGATCGCCAGCCAAGCTCACGCTGCGACAGCCGCCTTCCTCCCCGGTAGCAACTCCCGGAACAGGCCGTACGCCGCAGCAGCCGTCAGCCCGAGGCACAGCGATTGGAAAATATGAACGCTCGCGAGCGTTTTCACTCCCGTCAGGAAGAACCATCCACCGAGTAGTACGGAGAACAGAGGAGGGAGGTAGGCGTGGGGAGTGGCCCCATCGTCCGTGAATCCTTTCCCGGCGGAGATGTTGATCGCCAGACGGGAATACGTCAGGAACTCGTCCGTTACGGGAAGCGGATCGGCGGCGAGGGAAAACAGCGCAGCCGGAAGGAACGCCCGGAAGAACAACCCCGGGGCGACCCAACCGTCGCGCGTCATGTCCACCGCTCCCATGGGGCGAGGACGAACAGGACGGGGTACACCGGGAGCGAGAAACGCGGTTCCCCCACCAGCAGGGCGTATGTGAACCAGTAACAGAGAAAGAACACCGCAAGGAACGGGATTGCACTCCCCGTCCTGCTCCCCTTCCAGGATCCCCGAACCCGCAGGGCGAGAAAGAGGTAGAACGGCACGGACACCGAAAATAGCAGGAGGAGCAGAGGAATATTGTCCCGTACGCTGGCCACCTTCCCCCCATGGATCCACCAGTCGATCGAGGGCACCGTGAAATACGCCGCATTCCACGCCCTCTGGGCCAGGAAATATCTCCAGTGGTCGGCCACGTAGCCGAACATCCGGGACCGGCGCGCTTCGCCCCGCACGCCGTTCGCGTCGAGTTCCTCGACGAACCGTTCCCCGGCCGGTTTTCTCTCATCCCCCGACCGGTACCGGAAGACATCGGCGAGACTCGACACCACCCCCTCCTTCCCCGGATCCGCCGGGTCGGCGTGGCGGACGTTCCACTCCAGCATCCCCATCCCCTGATCGTTCACCGGGATCAGGCGATGGAAGTGATGGTAGTTCCTCGCCGTCCAGGGGAGCACGACCGCGGCGAAGAGCCCGACGGCAAGGAACATCTCCCGTGCGGGAACCGGAAGATCCCGTTTCCTTCGTATCCACCAGAACCCCGCCAGCAGAAACGGGATGAAGAGGGTGACGGTTTTCCCCAGGGTGGCGACCCCCCAAGCGGCGCCGGACAACGCCGCGCGGGCCGTTCCCGGTTTCCGGAACCATCGCAACGTCGTCCAGCAGGCTCCCGTGGTCGCCAGGAGCAGAGTCGGCTCCTGCAGCACGAAGGCCGTATGCGTCACCAGCGACGGGTGGATGCCGACGAGCAATCCCGGGAGGACCGCCGCGCGCAAGCCCGGGAAAACCTCCCGGGCAAGAAAGAAGGTGAAGACCGCGGAGAGCGCGACGCAAAGGGACTGGTAGAGCTGCGCGGAGACGACGGACGCGGTACCGGTCAGGAAGAACCATGCCCCCAGGAGCGCGGAAAAGAGCGGCGGGCGGTAGGCATGGGGAGTCTCCCCGTCCAGCGTGAAACCGACGCCCTGTCCGATGTTTTCCGCAAGACGGAGGTACTCCCCGGCATCGTTTCCCACTGGCAGGGGGCGCGTCAGGGCGCCGAAAGCCGCGCAAACGAGGACCGACGACAAGAAAACCGCCGCCGTCGCCTTCCACGGGATCTGTTCCGTTTCCCTTCTCATGCCGTCGCCGAATGTATACTACCACTACATCCACGACGCACCCCGTGCCGAAGGAAGCAATCCGATGACGAAAACAACCAAGAGTTACTGGGACAAAAGCTGGCGAAGACGGTCGAGCGAACCCGCGTTCCGTCACTGGTCCTCCGACCTGATGATTTCCGGCCTCGACCGGTTCCTGTCGGGAGATCCGCGGTACCGCTTCCCGGAAGGGGGCACGCTGCTCGAGATCGGCTGCGGCAACAGCAATTTGCTTCCGTATTTTGTCCAGAGGTGGAAGCTGTCCGTCGAGGGGATCGACTACTCCGAAGAGGGGTGCAATCAGGCAAGGAAAAGCCTCTCCCGGTACGGCGTGCCGGGAACGGTCCACCTGGGGGATCTTTTCGCCCCTCCCCCCGGCCTGGACGGAAGATTCGACGCGGTCATCTCATCCGGCGTCGTCGAGCATTTCGAGGATCAAACGAAATGCATTGCCGCCATGCGTGCCTTCCTGGGACCCGCAGGCCGGATGATCACCATCGTGCCGAACATGTGCGGGTGGATGGGGGCTATCACGCTCCGGATGACGCCGGAAATATATGCGGTGCACGTCCCGACAAGCCGGGAGAAACTCCGCGCGGCGCATCAGGCCGCCGGCCTGAAAGTACTGCATTGCGATTACTTCCTCCCCGTCCACCTCGGGGTGCTGAATTTAGATCCCATCCGCCCCCGGTGGGTTAGGAGAGCCCTGGGGCATGGAGCCAACATCCTCTCGAAGGGGCTGAACGTCGCGCTTTCCCCCTTCTTCCCCCTTCTGCGTTCACGGAGACTTTCGCCGTATGTGCTCTGCATCGCCGGGAACGAGGGCGATTCCCGCCGGTCATAGCGAAGCGTAAAGTTCCCTGTATCTTTCTACCCGGTCCCACAGGCCGTAGGCCGATGCGATTTTCCGGACGGCGGCCTCGGACAGGCGTTCCCGCAAGGAAGCATCCCCGAGCACGGTCGTTATCGCTGCGGCGAGTCCCCGGGCGTCCTCCGGGGCCACGAGGAGGGCGTCCACGCCCTCCTCCACGATATCGACCACCCCGCCGATCCGCGTCGCGACGACTGGCACACCGGACGCCATGGCTTCCAGCAAGGCGTTGGGAAGACCTTCCTGCAAGGACGGCAGGACGAACAGGTCGGCCGCGCGCAGGTATTCCGGCACGTTGTCCACCCCTCCGCAGAAACGGGCGGTCCCTGCGATCCCGAGCCGGCCCGCGGCGGCTTCGAGGGATTCCCGGAGGAGACCGCCCCCCAGGAGGAGCAGCCGCGCATCCGGAAAAACCGGGACGATGTCCCTCCATCCCTCGAGGAGATACGCGACACCTTTCCGCGGCACCAGGCGGCCGGCGTAGAGAACGACGGTTTTCGCAGGAAATCCGAGATTCTCCTTCAGCAGCTCTTTCTCTCCCGGTCGTGCGGGACGAAAGATGTCCGGATCGATGAAATTGGGAATCCCGTAGATCCTCTCCGCGGGGACTCCGTCCCGAAGCAACCCGATCCGGATCTCATCGCTGATCGCGACGAAGGCATCCACCCGCCGGACAAGCCGGGCGAGCAGACTCCCGAGAAGGCCGTACCTCCCCGAAAGGGATCCCGCCTCCGTGCCCAGATTCGCGGCTGCCACCTTTGCGACGACCTTCTTCCCCATCCATTTCAGGAACGGGAGGGCGACGAAGAGGGGGATGCTCGCGCCGTGGAAATGCACCAGGTCGTACGACTTCCGGCGCCGGATCAGCACGCCGAGGCACCCGAGCGAGAAGATCACGGAAATCATAATGTTCTTGAGACTGATCTCCTCAAGGATATGGCGTCCTGGAAACAGGGAAGGGACCCGGATCACCTCGACGTCCGTGGAGAATTTCGCGCTGCCGTCGAAAGCCATCTTCCGCGCGACGACGAAGAGCTCCACCCCTTCCTTCCGGAGACGTTCCGACAGCAGTTGGGCCTGGCGCCCCAGACCGCCGAGATCGGGGTGGTACAGCGCGGACACAACGCAGACCCGCGAAATCATGGGTCGATGAACCTGCGGTGCCACAGTTCCAGCATCAGGAGGTTGTAGATGTGGTAATGCCAGTGCCACCGGTTCTGCGCCTGCTCGTCGAGGATCTTGCGGATCGCCTCCTCGCGGAAATACCCGCGTCCCAGAGCGCGTCGGGAAAGGAGCGTATCCCGCACCATGTCCTTCAGGTCCGTGCGGAACCACTCCCCCAGGGGGACGCCGAACCCCATCTTCGGGCGGGAGAGCAGCTTCTCGGGCAGGAGCGCGCCGAACACCTTCTTCAGGACGTACTTCGTCGTCAGCCTCCGCAGCTTCATGTCTGCCGGCAATCGCGCGACGAACTCCATCAGCTCGTGGTCGAGGAGCGGGGAGCGCGTCTCGAGCGATGCCGCCATCGAGGTCACGTCCACCTTTGGAAGCAGCGTGTCCGGAAGATAGGTATGGATGTCCGCGTACAGGGTCGCGTCGAGGAGGTTGTCCGCATCCGTTTCCCGGTATCGCGCCAGAACGATCTCGTCCGAGTCGATTCCCGCCGTTCGCCCTGCGAATTCCGGGGTGTACAGTTCCGCCTTCAGGCCGGCGTCGAAGTGGCTGCAGAATCGCAGGTTCCGACGCTCCGGAGAAAGGGACAGGAACTGGAACGCCCGTTTTGCGATCCACAGGGGACTATGGATGCTCGGCGAATGGGGAATGATGTTCAGGGCGCGGAATACTCCCCGCGACAGCGAATGGGGAATGAAATCGGCCCCGCGCAGGAGGGCGTTCAGCTTGTAACGATGGTAGCCGGCAAAGCTCTCGTCACCGCCGTCCCCGCAGAGCGCGACCGTCACGTGCTCGCGGGCAATGCTGGAAATGTAGTACGTCGGGATCGCGGCGGAATCCGCGAATGGCTCCCCGAACCGCTCCACCAGCAGAGGAAGCACGGAAAGCATGTCCGGACGGAGGGTGAACTCCTTGTGGTCCGTTCCGTAAAGAAGAGCCACCTCGCGCGCATACTCCAGTTCGTTGAACTCCTTTTCCCGAAAACCCACGGAGAATGTCTTCACCGGCTTCCCGGGGGTTTCGCGGGACATCAGGGCGACAACGCCGCTGGAATCCACTCCGCCGGAGAGGAGCGCTCCCAGGGGGACATCGCTCACCAGGCGGATCCGTACAGCCTCCCGGACCTTCTCGAGGAGTTCCTCCTCGAGCAATCCCCTTCTCGCCGCGGTGTCCGCCGGATGCTTCGGTGCAAAGGAGAGCTTCCAGTAGCGCCGGAGTTCCTCCCGCCCATCCCTCACCGTCATCCAGTGGCCCGGCGGGAGCTTCCGGATGCCGTCGTATGCCGAAAACGGAGCGGGCACGCTCTGGAAGGTCAGGTAATGATGGATCGCAACCGGATCGACGTTCACCGGGATTTCCGGGTCCGCCACCAGAGGCGCCAGCTCGGAGCAGAAGGAGAAGAAGTCCCTTCCGCCACGATAGAATAGCGGCTTCTTTCCCACGCGATCCCGGGCGAGAAAGAGGGCCTTCCCCTTCCGGTCCCAGATCGCGATCGAGAACATCCCCCGCAGGCGCTCGACGCACGCCGGGCCTTCCTCCTCGAACAGATGCAGGACGACCTCCGTGTCGGTGCGGGACCGGAACCGGTGCCCGCCCGCCTCCAGCCGTGGTCGCAGATCCTGGAAGTTGTAGATCTCCCCGTTGAAGACGATCCAGAGGGTTTCGTCCTCGTTGGGCATCGGCTGGTGCCCCTGGGGGGACAGGTCGATGATGCTCAACCGCGTGTGCCCGAGGCACGCCTCCCCGAGCGTCACGACCCCCCGGTCGTCCGGCCCGCGGTGGCGCAACCCGTCGCACGCGCGCTCCGCATCCTCCGCCCCGGCGGCCCTGCCGTCCCAACGGATCTTCCCGTAGATTCCGCACATCAGGCGACAACGCTCTCGATCAGGGATTCATATTGCCGAACGATCTTCCCTGCATCATATCTCTGAGCGGATATCCGTGCCGCGGCCCCCAGCCGCTCCCCCAGTGCGGGATCCCCCAAGAGCCGATCGATTGCCTCGGCCATCGATTCCGGGCTTTCCACGGGGACCAGCAGGCCGTTCCCGCCGTCCGAGATCAGTTCTTCGGGTCCCGTCCGGCACCGCGTCGCGACGCACGGAACCCCCAGGGCCATCGCTTCGGCCAGGCCGTTCGGGAACCCCTCGTACCGGGATGGAAGGACGAACACGGTGGCTTCCCGGAGCTCCGGGAACGGGTTTCTCCGGAAACCCGGAAAATCGACTTTCTCCGCCACTCCCAGATCCCGTGCGAGGTACCGGAGCCGACTTTCCTCCCTCCCTTCTCCCAGGAGAAGGAGCTTTGCCGGATTCCTGACACGGCCCATCGCCCGAATGAGGATGTCGAATCCCTTCTCCCGGGTGAACCGTCCCATGCCCACGACCGTGGCCCCCCGGTTGCTCCCCGATCCACGATCTCCCCCCGCGGCGGCAAGCGCAACGATCCCTTTGAGATCCAGCGGGTTGTGGATCGTGCAGACTTTTTCCCGGGGGAACCCGAAACGTTCGACGAATTGGGAGCGGAGGGACTCGGAGTTGACGAGGATCCGATCGGCTGCGCAGTACAGGAAACGGATGTCGAGCCGACGAAGGGTCTCCTCGAGGAACCCTTCCCGGGAACCGACGACGGTCGACCGTTCGGAGAGGATGAGCCGCATCTTCGCCCCCGACAGGTACCGGCCCAGGACCGCGAAGGCGTTTGCGTACCACAGGAAACTCGCCAGGACGTCCGGCCGTTCCGCCTTGAGGATGCCGGCGAACGTTCGCACCCACCCCCACCGCTTCCCATCGGTGTACCTGCCGCAATCGAGGACCGGGACATCCGGCGGGACATCCTCCAGGAAAACCCCCTTCTTCTCGATGAGGATCAGGACGGGGCGGAACCGGGTCCGGTCCAGGTGGCGGAGCACCCTCGACACGACCCTCTCCGTTCCTCCGCCGGAAAGGGCGTGCACTAAGAAGGCGACCTTGATCCGTTCCTTTTCCATCCCTCAACAATACCTCTCGAATCGACGGTACAGGGATGGGAAAGATTCGAACACGATCCTGCGGACCCTGCGAAGCTCGTCCCCCGGGGTGAACAGGAAAAACGCCAGGTAGCACGCTGCAAAGAGGAGCCCCCTGGCACCCACGTCGAGCCAGGCTGCCGGAGTCTTGGGAAGGAGCCATGCCGCGGTCGTCGCGATGGCCACACCGGCAGCCACGGGTGGAAGGACGCCGATCCATTCCCGGTACCGTACCCGGATCTGGACCCGGGAAACGAGGAGGAGACAGACCCCGAACACCGTCCCCATGGTAATACTGGCCGCAAATGCGATCCCTTTCACTCCCATGCCGAACCGGAAGGCGAAGAGATAGTTCAGTCCGGCGCTCAGGGCCACGGAGAGGATGGAAACCCCTGTGATCCAGCGGAATTTCCTTTGAATCTGAAGGCTTCGCACATATACGGGAAGGGCAAAATACGCCGGCAGGCCAAGCACGTAATACCGCATGGCGTCCGCGGTCACCGCCGTGGACCGCGCATCGAACGCTCCGCGCTCGAAAAGCGCCTTGACGAAACCGTCCCCGAAAACGGTGAGGAACAGGATGATGGGAAGGGAAACGATCGTTGCCCCAGAAAGGATACGGGTCAACAGGACTCCCCTGTCCGATTCCTCGGCCAACGGGGTAACGAAGATGTTTTCAACGTTCAAAACGGTAGGGGCCGCAGTCGCAAGCGCATACGCGTAGAACAGGGCGGATACCGAACCGGTCTCCAGAAAGGAGGCGAAGTACCGGTCCACGATCACCAGCCCGTAAAGGATCAGGTACACGGGTAGCATGCGAGCCACGGCTTCGAGTACCGCGTCCACTTCTCCTCCCCGAAGTTTCCCACGGTAAAGGAAAGGCCCCTTGCCGAGCTGGAGGAACACCAGAAAACCGAGGACGTACCCCACCGAAACGGAAAGGGGAACGACGCGGGGGTGTGAAGCAAAAGCGACGACCACCAGAAAGGCGCCTGCCTGAACGATCAGTTCGATAACGTAATATTCCCGGAACCCCCGCCGGGAACGAAAGAAGGAGCCGATCGCGTGATACGGAAGGAAGACAAGGGCGTATGGAACTAGACAAAAAAGGTTTTCCCTAAGGTACCCGGCAGATTCGGCGGGAAATCCCGGAACAAGACGGCGGGCAAGGGGAGAAAAGACCAACATAAGGGCGGTAAACCCTAATCCCATGATCAGCGCAAGCGAGAAGATGGATCCGGTGAGATCTCGAAACCCTTTTTCCCCTTCCCTTTCACGCACCTTCACCAATGATGGGATGCCTGCGGAATCGAAGATATCCCCAAAAACGTTGATGAAAATCGCCAAAAACGAGGTTGCGACGAAAAAGGCATCGAGCCAAGCGGAAAGCCCGAAAACCGCAGCGATCACCATCTGGCGAAGAAACAGGAGAACCTTGGACGACATATTCAGCACGGCGGCGGACGCCACCCCCTGGATCGCCGTCTGCGGCCGCTTAAGCCCCAGTACAGTCATTCCTTCCACGCCGCTTCCCGGGCGGTGAGGGGAAATCTCGCCAATAGGGAACGAAATTGCCGGACGGTCATGCGTCGGCCCAGCTTCCCCGCACGCCTGGAGCGAAACATGCGCGGCACATCGGCAAGTGCGGCGATCTCGGCCCGTAGGGTTGCGAGGAACAGTCGGCCGATGGAATATTCACTGGTGAACTTCCCCGATGCGCCGCGACCGGAAAGGGCGCCCGCCAGGTGGTACGCATATCGGTATCCGGTGCGGAACGGTGACAGCAGGATTTCCCTGGCCGGAAAATTCTTGAAGAGGATCCAGATGCGGTTACGCTCCACCAGAAACGCTTTCTGCGGGGAATACGCTCCCGTCGTGATGGAATATTTATGGTACACGACGGCCGTCGGGACGTAGAAGCAGGTCCATCCAGCCCATCGGGCGCGCAGGCCCAGATCGACATCCTCCCCGTAGGCGAAGAAGGAGTCGTCCAGCAGGCCGATCCGGCCGAGCATCTCTCTTTTGTACACCCCCGCACACCCGCTCGGCCAGAGACACTCCCCCTCCTCGTCGAACCGCCCGTCGTCCTTCTCCAGCCGGTCCCGCCCCCGAGCCAAACCGTCGGGGTAGATCAGGTGGCCGGTATTATCGATCTCGTCCCTACGGTAGTAGTTCAGGATCTTAGGTGTGAACATGCCGGCATCCGGGTGCCTCCGGACGGCGTCGGACAGCGCAGAGAGCCACCCCGGGTCGACGGCGGTGTCGTTGTTCAGGAGGATCACGTACCGTCCCCGCGCTACCCGGATCCCGGCATTGTTCCCCCCGGCGAATCCGAGGTTCGAGGTAAGCGCGACGGTGGAGACCGATCCCGCCCATCGCTCTTTCACCCAGTCGACGGAACCGTCCGTAGAGCCGTTATCGACCACGATCGTTTCGAAATCCCGGAACGTCTGCGAGCCGATCGAGGAGAGGCACTCCTCCAGAAGGTGCCTCCCGTTCCAGTTCAGGATGATGACGGAGAAGAGGGGGGCGTTCGCTTGCGATCCCGAGGCGTCCTCTAGACCGCCGCTCACCGGGGGCCCACGCCTCCCTGAAGCTGCATCAGGCGCCCACGGAGGTACGGCTCCTCATTTTCCGCGAGGGCGTTTCTTAACACGTCGATCGCCCCTTTCCGATCCCCCATTACCATGTACATGTTGCTCATCGTCTGGTACGCTACGACCGGTGAAACGCCGAGATAAATGTAGTGGGACGCCTCCCGGATGATGTGCTGCGGAAGGATCCCCTTTGGAATCGCATGCGCCTGTATGTATCCCTTGAGTTCCGGCGTGTTTCGCACGAACACAAGGAAGAGCCCGTCGGAGAAGACCAGCGTCCACCCGGGGTCGTTGGCGAAGGTCGGCACGATGGGAAGGATCATCCCGGAGGAGTCCATCGACTTCAGCACGCAGTAGGTGATGCCGTACTTGTCGATGATCTTCTGCCATCCTGGCATCGCGCCCGTAACTTCCTGATGATCCATGAAAACCTCTGAGTTGTAGGTGCGGCCGTCGATGAACGTAAGGACCTTCGGGTAGAGTTGCCAGTCGAGGAATCCCCCGATGTCGAAGAAGTTGAACATCTTTCCCGGGACCGGATTTTTTCGAAGGAACTCTCCCGCGGCGAAGGAAAACTTGTGCTCCGTCATCCCGACGCCGTACTCGAGCTGTCCGAAGGAAAACGATAGCGTGGTCACGCCGAATGAGACCAAGGCGAACACCAGCACCGCTGCGGGAACGACTTTCCGGAAAGATGCCACAGCGGGGCGGGCGGCTGCCGGGACCGCCATTATTCCAGCCCCGGTGACTTGCCGCCCCTTACCTTTTCCCTTCTCCTTCCCCTTCCCGTGGTCCCTCCGCGCCTCGGACGGGACTGCTTTAGGGGCGAGCCAGCCCTCCGCCCGCTCGAGGAATCCCGTCAACTGGAGCGCGGCGCCAGGGGCGAGGAACATCCCCATCATCGAGACAGCACGTGCCGAATCCCATGCTCCTTTGAAAGCGATGGCGAACAGGAACAGATCGATCAGTCGCAGGCGACGACCGACGATTCCGAGAAGGATCGATACAAAGGCGAACAATGCCGCCGCCTTGTAGTAGATGTAGAACCCGGTACCCTTGACCGGAGTCAGTTCGGAGATGGACATAAGTATGGAACTGCCGCCGGCTCCCCCGGTTCCCCTTGCAATCAATTGGAGCGGTGTAAGGATTGCGTTATATCCATGAGGGTTGAGACCGCAGAGGACGACTCCCCCTATGCCCGCCAGGACAGGTGGGAGAACCCACTTCTTCAGGAGATTCCATTGAAATTCATGATGCCATGCGGCCCGGGCCAGGGCGTCGACGAAGAAACCTCCGCACAGGACGAACGCCATCAGGTATGTGGGGTGCATGTTCGCCCATAGGAGCACAAGTGGGGGAACAGCGTAGATGATCCTCTTCCGGGAGCCGTAATAATACTCCGTGAGGATGTAGATGGTGAACGAGGTGAACAGGTAGGTGAAGATCTCCGGGCGAGGCTGGATTCGTATTCGAAGAAATCCCGAAAACGCAAAGATTGCGAGAACCGCCAACAGGGGGTGAGCACCCCGCAAGACGGTGGCGCGATGGATCAATAGAAAGACCCCGAACACAACCGCCCAGACCAGGAACGACACACCGTAGGAGCCCCCGACCGAAAACACCAGGTAGAGGATCGCCTGGAAACCCCATTCTCCGTTCGGATTGTAACGCCCAAGGGAAGGATAGTTCAGAAACTCCTTGTCGGCCACGCTCTTGGTCTCGACGATATGCCTTCCCAGCGCCAGATGCGTCCCGTAGTCGCTCGTGAAGATCTTCGTAAGCATCGGCAGCGTAATGAGAAACAGAAGGGTGAAGGAAACGATGTTCAGTTCCTTCGGGGTGAGATCCCACCAGCGGCGTGTCTCACCGCCGGAGGCCGACACCGGTTCGGCCATCTACTTCGCACCTTCAAAACAAGTGATCATGCGCGGATACCTCGCGGGGATTTCATGCAAGAGTCCCCCCCGGCGCTACGCTTTCCAAAGGA
>Ga0172371_10011724_pt1 | contig 11641 bp, 5 predicted proteins | sample Lak12m_FD_114543 | JGI IMG/M metagenome (GOLD analysis project Ga0172371, IMG submission 114543) | Freshwater microbial communities from Kabuno Bay, South-Kivu, Congo - kab_022012_12m | ecosystem: Environmental > Aquatic > Freshwater > Lake | place: Democratic Republic of the Congo: South-Kivu...
GCGGGTGTTCAAGGCCATCCATCGTCCCTCGTGGGCGGTTGCGGCCATCAAGGTGTTGTCGGAGGACGCGATTCGACCTCCCACGCCGTCGGAATCGCCGTCGGCATCGGGCGCCACCCGGACCGAAGCCGTCCCACCCTCCGCCGCCCAGGGGCGATTCCACCAGGAGGTCATGGCCGCCTCTCGCCTTTGCCATCGCAACATCGTTGCCACGTACGAGTCGGGAGAGGAGGACGGTATCCACTACCTGGTCATGGAGTACGTCGACGGCCAGGACCTCGCCAGCCTGATCCGCGAAAGCCCGGTGCCGGTCGAGTCCGCCCTCGGTTGGATCCTCCAGGCCGCCCGAGGCCTCGAATACGCCCACAGCAAGAGCGTCATCCACCGCGACATCAAGCCCAGCAACCTCCTGCTGGACCGGGAAGGGACGATCAAGATTCTGGACATGGGTTTGGCGCGGGTGGTGGAGGAAGAAATTGCGGGGCCCGGCGCGACCCTGGCCGAGCGGCTCACGCTCAAGGGCGAGATGCTGGGCACGGTCGACTATATCAGCCCGGAACAGGCCGTCGACACCCGCAGCGCGGACCGCCGTTCCGACATCTATTCTCTCGGGTGTACCCTCTACCGGCTGCTGACCGGCAAGCCGCTCTACGAGAGCGACACGTCGCTGGGAAAACTGCTGGCGCACTACGAGGCGCCGATTCCGTCGCTCTCCGAGGCGATGCCGGACGCCTCCCCGGTGCTCGACCAGGTTTTCCGCAAGATGGTGGCCAAGCGGCCCGACCAGCGCTACCAGTCGATGGCGGAGGTGATCGCCGCGTTGGAGGCGTGTCCGGAGCGTCATGCGTCGTCGGGGCGTGCAGGGCAGCCGAGGTCGGAGGGGGGCGAGCGCGCGTCCTCGGCGGTCGCGGCCTGCGTCGGCGCGGGCAAGCCCGTCCCCCCGTCGCACCAAACCGTGCACTTCACTCGCGAAGGCACAAGCTGGCTCCGCCATCGGGGCGACATGCCCCCGCAAATGGGCCAACCGGAGCAGGGGACGGCGAAGCTCGGCGACTCCGACACGGGCTCCTAGTGTTCCGTCAGTCGTGCTTTGATGTGTGGCACAGCCGCCCTCGGCTGTGTAAGCCGTCCTGCACAGCCGTGGGCGGCTGTGCCACACGAGGTCATGCTTCATCCATCAGACCATGCTGGACAGAGCACTAGAAGGATGAGGGATAACGGATAAGGGCACCCGCGGGTCATCCCTCATCTTTCATCGTTCATCCTTGATCTCTTCATTCCCTCTGGAAGCAGACCAGGCACATGTCGTCGGCTTGGGGGTTGCTGCCGATGAACTGCCGCACATCGTCGACGACGCCTTGACCGATCTGCTGGGGATCGCCGGATGCCGCCTGGAGTCTTTCGCAGAGACGCGGGAGTCCGAAGACCTCCTTCTGCGCGTTTATCGCCTCCCGGATCCCGTCGGTGTACACCGCCACGAGCCCGCCCCGGGGCACCTGGATCGAGCACGGCTCGTACGCTGCGTCCTTGACGACACCCAACGGGAACCCCGACCCCTGGATTCCGATTTCGGCGGCCTCGCCGCCGGGCGGGCGGATCAGGGGCGGCGGATGGCCCGCGTTGACCACCGCCAATTGCCCGCTCTTGGGATCCAGCACGACCAGCACGAGCGTGACGAAGTGGTTGTCGCCCATCGTCGCCGAAAGCGAGCCGTTCAGCCGGGCGACCGCTTCGGCCGGCCGCCCATCGGTGAGCAACTGGTAGCGCACCTCGGCGGCGAGTTTCGCGGTGAGCATCGCGGCGGCCAGGCCGTGGCCGACCACGTCGGCCACGACGATCGCCAGGCGGCCGTCGGCCAAGGGAAGGTACTGGTAGTAATCGCCGCCGACGTAACTGGCCGGATGGTAGTAGTCGAAGAACCGATAGCCGGCGACCTGGGGAGGGCCTGCGGGCAGGAAACTCCGCTGGATTTGGTCGGCCAACTCCAGGTCGCGCTCCATCTCCCGCTGCCGCAGGGCCATCTCGTGCAGGTGGGCGTTGTCGAAGGCGATCGAGGCCTGGGTGGCCACCGCCACGAATACGTGGAGGTCCTCCTCCTGGAACCGGCCGCGGTAGTTGACCGTGTCGATCTGGAGCGCGCCGAAGGTGCCGCCGTCGGCGTCGATCAGCGGGGCGCACATCACCGAACGAATCGGGGCTTGGATCAGGCTCTCGCTGGACTTGAAGCGGAAGTCGCCCGCGGCGTCGGCCGAGAGGATCGCCTGCTGTGAGTCCATCACGCGGTTGACGATCGTCGTGCTGACCCGCACCGCCTGGCTGCTGCCCTGCTCGCGGACCTTCACGCACCGCGGCACCAGCGCGCCGGCCTCCCCGCGGAACACGATGAAGCCCTGCTCGGCCGCCGGGAAGATCTTGAACAGGCTGTCGAGCACTTGCGGGAAGACCTCGTCCAGGGCCAGGGTCTTGCGCAGGCTTTGGGCAATCTCCAAGAGGGCATTGATCACAGCGCGCATGAGGGGGACCGAGCGGCCGGGATCGCGGGGCGACGAGGCGTCGCACGGGATGACCGCGCGCACCTCCGAGGCCCCTTCATACTCCGCGACGTGAACGGAAGTCGCCGCCTTGGCAGGGCCGCGCGACGGCTCCCGACAAAACTCATACACCGCCTCGCTGATGCGGATGCTGTCGCCGTCGCTGAGTTTCTTCCTCTCCCCAAGGCGCCCGCCGTTGAGCCAGGTGCCGTTGCGGCTGTGGAGGTCCTCCAAAAAATACTCTCCGCCGACCAGGACCACCTGGGCGTGGTGCCGGCTGCTGTCGAGTTGATCGATGGGAATATCGCAGTCCGGGTGCCTCCCCAGGACGCACCGAGGCTCCTTGACCTCCAGGACCTGCCCCGCGTTGGCCCCGCCGACTACCTTGAAATATGCCATGGCTTTGCAGTCTCTTCAGTATCATCCTAACGGGCGGGGCGATCGGCGGTCAACAGGGTCGGGCCCGACGACCCGAACAGTTGCGTAGCGCGGCCGAGCCGCAACCAAGACTTCCGAAGTCTTGGAGACTTCGGAAGTCTACGCAGCGCGCGATGATCCCTGCGGATAAATCGTTAAGGAATCATGACGATGCTCGTCGCGACCGCCCTGTTCCACACGATTTTCCTTGCCGTTCTGGCGGAACCGTCGGCCGCGACTACGCCGCCGAAGCCGCTCAACGTGCTCTTCCGATCTTCAGATTCTGAATTCTGTCGTTTGAAATCCTTCTGCCGTGGGGATCTTGCGTTGCCTTGGCTGAGGGCGAAGGGCTGGTGTCGATTCGTCAGTTGTTCTCGGTGGCGCGCCGGGCGGCGAGGCTGAGGTGGTTGGCGACGGGGGCCGGACTCTTGGCAGTCTCGACCGCGTCGGTCGCCGAGGCCCCCTCGGTTCTCTTGGTTTGCTCATCCCGAAGAGGCGTGCCTCTCGATGGCCTCAAGGCCGCTTTCTTCGTCGCCCTCCCGGGGACGATATTATTCGGAAGAACAAGCGTGCGGTTGCGTCCCCCCCGGGGGCGTAGTAGAATGGCTCCTCAGTTTCGTTCTAGTCCGGCGGTCGTGCCTTCCGTGTGTGGACGGACCACGCCGGTTCCGTGGGATTCGGACATGGAGAACCAGGGCCAACCTGACGCGACTCTCCTTCACACCGACGTGACCTCGCGCAGCCTCCTGGAGCGAGCGAGGGCCTCGGATGCGGAGGCATGGCGGCGGTTGGTCGCGCTGTACGGTCCGCTGGTGCTTTCTTGGTGCCAGCGGGCTGGGCTGACGCCCGAGGATGCCGCCGACGTGTTCCAGGAGGTGTTTGCGGCGGTAGCGGCTGGCCTGGCCCGCTTTCGCCACGACCGGTCCGGGGACACGTTCCGGGGATGGCTGCGAATCATCGCCCGGAACCAGATCCGCCTTCACTTCCGCCGCGAGGCGGACCGTCCGCAGGCAGTCGGGGGCACCACGGCGCGAATCCGCATCGAGGAACTGCCTGATTCTCAACTCGATGACCCGGTGCCCTCAACCGACCAAGAGGAACGCAATGGGTTATTCCACCGGGGGGTGGAGATGATCCGCAGCCAGTTTGAACCGAAGACGTGGCAGGCGTTCTGGCTGGTGGCGGTGGATGGGCGGTCTGCTGCGGAGGCCGCCGGGCAGTTAGGCATGACCCCGGGGGCGGTGCGCCAGGCAAAATATGCGGTTCTCCACCGATTGCGAAACGAGCTTGACGACCTGCTGGACTAGCCGTTCTAGGGGAAGCATCCCCAAAGTAGGACAGTTGACTTCCGGCGTACGGACAAGGGCACACGAAAACAGGTCTGACGCCCGCGCATTCTACATTGTTGGTGGGCGACAACGTCGTCATGGCGTGCTATCCCCGCCATCGGGTGCCATCCAGGTCAATATCGCCGATGGAACGATCCTGCGACCGGAGGGAAAACGATGAATCCGTCGAACTGTCCTGACGATCAAACACTTTCCGGGTATGCCCTCGGCACGCTTCCCGAAGATCAAGCCGAAACGTTGCGGCGGCACGTGGAAAACTGCGAGCGGTGCGAGAAGGCCCTCTCCGGATTGGACGACCTCTCCGACACGGTGATCGACGCCCTCCGCAGAACCCAAACCAACATCAAAAAGGAAGACCCTCTTGCCGACCCGGTCCTTCTCTCTGCGATGGAACGGGTCTTGAACATGGGGCCCAAGGTTGCGGTAGCGGCCCCGCTGGGGGAGCAGGGTCGCGACGACTTGTTGGCGGATCCGTCGGTTGCGGCCCAGTTCGGCCAGTACCGGTTGCTGGAGCGGATCGGTCGAGGGGGGATGGGGATTGTGTACCGAGCGGTTCACACCCGTCTGGACAAGCCGGTCGCCATGAAGGTCTTGCCCCACAAGCAAGCCAAGTCGCCCGAGGTGGCCGCTCGTTTCGAGCGGGAGATGCGGGCGATCGGCAAGCTCGACCATGGCAACCTGGTCCGGGCCTATGACGCCGGAGAGAGCCCGGACAAGCGGTTCCTGTACCTGGTGATGGAACTGGTCGAAGGGGTCGATGTGGACAGCCTCGTCGGGCGGCGCGGTCCATTGCCGATCGCCGAGGCGTGCGACATCGTCCGGCAGGCCGCGATGGGCCTGAAGTACGTCCACGAGCAGGGCTTGGTCCATCGCGACGTCAAGCCCTCGAACCTCATGGTGACCAATAACGGCACGGTCAAGCTTCTCGATCTGGGGCTGGCATTGCTCGCGGAACTGCCGAAGGACGAGCTGACGACCACCGGGCAGTTGATGGGCACGCTGGACTACCTAGCGCCCGAGCAAGCCATTGACAGCCATCGAGTGGACCACCGGGCCGATGTCTACGGCCTCGGATGCACCCTCTTCAAACTGCTGACCGGCAGACCGCCCTACGCGGGCCGGACGCTGGCGCAGGTGCTGGTGGCCCATAGTCAGGCCCCGATCCCCTCGCTCCGCGTAGCGAGGCCCGAAGTGCCCGAGGCCCTCGACGCCGTCTTTCAAAAGATGGTGGCCAAGCAGCCGGAAGAGCGGCAGCAGTCGATGGACGAGGTCATTGCCGACCTGGAGCAGTTCGCAAGGCGGCAAGCCCGGGATGCGGGTTCCACGGTCGGGGCAGGCGTGTGCACGGATCCCGGGACAAAACCGAAGGGTGGTCGCGTCGTCTCAAAACGGGGCCGAGGATTTGACCGCTTCCGATGGATTGCCGTGACCGTCGCCGCTGGAGTGGCTGGTGTTATCCTGCTTGCGGTGCTGATCCGCTTGCGCCACCCGGATGGAAGCGAGACAAGAATCCGAGTGCCCGAGGGGACCGACGTAACGATCGAGGTGGAAGCACCATCGGGGGCCACCTCGCGCAACGCCGACGCAAAGCCGGCTCAACCGGGTGCAGGCCGGGAACCCTCGGGCGCGGTCAAGTTCGAGCTCGACCTTCGCGACTTCCCACCGGACAAGGTTATCGTGCAAATTGACAATGACTCGTACGCCGGGACTGAGCTGGCTAATCCCGTCTCGTTCAAGGCGGGAAGCCACACCTTGTCCGTCAAGGAGAACGACAAAGAAATCCATGCGGCCAGGTTCGACGTCGCCTCGGCCACCAGGCAAGTGGTCCGCGTGATGACGCCCGATCGCCGGGCCGCAGAATGGGCGCTGAGCATCGGTGGGACCGCCAGGGTCCAACCGGCGGTCGGCGATATCGCGGACGTATCGCGGACGGCGGGCTTGCCCCCGAGCAGGTTCCGCCTCGTGGCCATCTCGGTCTTCGGCAGTCGGAGTCTCACAGGAGACGGGCTGACCAATCTCTCCGGGCTTCGCGATTTGCGGGAACTACAGCTCGCCAGCACGTGCGTTTCGGACGACGACCTCAAGTCCGTGGACGGCCTGACCAGTCTGAGGGTGCTCGGGCTGGCAGGCACTCGGGTCACGGATGCCGGAATGCCGCACCTGGCCAAGCTGCCGAATCTGACGACGCTTTGGCTGTGTAGCCTCCAAATGTCGGATCGAGGGCTTCAATGCCTGAACCCTCTTGAGCATATTAGAGTCCTCCACGTCCAGGACACCCAAGTGACTGAGGAAGGTCTGCTCCGCTATGTACATTCCCACAAGATGTTGAGTAGTCTGGCATTGAGCGGAATCCCCGTTGGCGATCATGCGATCGCCCAGATTGCCCGCCGTGGGCCGTTCTATGAATTCCAGCTCTACGGGACGGCGATTACCGATGAGGGCATCCGGCATTTGTTGAGCCAGAAGTCGCTCCGTATTCTCACGATCGGAAGAACGCGAGTCTCCCGGGCCGGAATTCCCGATCTCGCCAAACTCGCGGAACTCGGCACCTTGGACCTGAGCGACCTGCCCTGGTTCTCCGATGCCGACCTCGATGCCCTCCGGCCGCTTGAGAACCTCGGAGGCTTATGTCTCAGTGGAACCGCGGTCACCGATCGCGGGTTGAGCGGCATCGGGCACTTCAAGCGACTCACGAACCTTCTCTTGGACCGGACGTCGGTCACCGACGCGACGCTGGCGCATCTTGCCGAGCTGCCCCGGCTCCGAACGGTCGGCCTGGCAGAAACCAAGGTGACACAGGCTGGCGTGAGCAAGGCGCAATCGGCGCTTCCTCAGTGCAAATTCTGGATGAGCCCCGGAGCTCCCATTTTCTGAGCCGTCGAGTCGAGTAGGGCGGACCGAGCGCTTCTCAGAGTTTCTGCCCGTAGTAGGTGCTCAAGGTCCGCAGCCGGTCGACCAGGTAGGCGACCACCCCGGCGATCGCCAACAGGCCGAGGGCGAAGATCACGTGGCGGTCGAAGTTGGTGGGAAAGCTCGCGCGGAGGGCCGCGGGCCGCCAGAAGTAGAAGTCGACCACGAGAAGGGCGTAAGAGATCAGCGACAGTCCGGTCACGAACCATACGAACCGGACCCGGAACCATAGGCCCGAGGCAGCGATCAAGAGCGGGTAGCCGACCACCAACGGGCTGGCTGCGCCGTCGGCCACGAGGAGGGCTGCCAGGAGCAAGACGGAGTCGAGCGTCCCCCACACGAACCGCGCCGGGAGCGACCACGGCCCGCTCTTGAGAAACTGCTGAAACACCACCGCGATCAGGAGCCACACGCCGATCAGGGCGGCCATTTCCAGGCAGAAGTCCCCCGGACTGTTGCCCCATGCGTAGTTGGTCACGTCGACGCCCAGGAACGCGGAGAGCGTGGCCAGGCGCGAGGCCAGGGCCGGCTCGCGTCGCACCCAGCTCCACACCCGCTGCGCAAGCCCCGGCGGCCGGGCCTCCAGGGCCTCGCCGCGAAGGTAGTGTTCGAGGTCGTCGGCCAGGGCTGCGGCTGAAGCGTAGCGATCCTCGGGCGATCGGGCCAGGCATTTCAGGCAGATGAGTTCGAGGAGGCGGGGCACGTGCGGGTTCAGCTCCCGCGGCAACTGGGGCTCGCCGTTGAGCACTTCCAGCAGGGTCTCCACCGGGTTCTCTTCACGAAACGGCGGCCGGCCCGCCAGCATCTCGTAGAGCACCGCCCCCAGGCTGTAGACGTCGCTCGCCGGGCCGATCCGGGAGGGCTGCCCGGCGGCCTGCTCGGGCGACATGTAACTGGGCGTGCCGAGCACCGCCCCCGTGGTCGTCATCTCCGAGCCGGGGGTGAAGACCTTGGCCAAACCGAAGTCGGTCACGTAGGGCTCGCCCCCCGCATCGAGGAGGATGTTCGACGGTTTCAGATCGCGGTGGACGACGCCGTGCCGGTGCAAGTGCTCGACGGCCCTGGCCACCTTGGCCAAGAGCCGCGCCGTTTCCTCGGCGGCCACGGGTCCGCCGCGGATGCGATCGGCCAGGCTCGTCCCTTCGATGAACTCCATGGTGAAGAAGTGCTGGCCGTGGATCTGCCCGACCTCGTGAACGTGGACGATGTTCGGATGCCGCAGCCCGGCGGCCGCCCGGGCCTCCTCCTGGAAGCGGCGGACGTGCTCCGGCGAGGCGAGGTGACTGGCCAGGATCATCTTCACGGCGACGATGCGATCGAGCCCCTTCTGCCGTGCCTTGTAGACCACGCCCATCCCGCCGCGCCCGATCTCCCCGAGCAGCTCGTAGGAACCGAAATCGTGCGCCGCCCCGCCCGGCAGCGGCTCCTCCGCCGCGATGGTCGCATCCTCGTCCGAGGGCAACGCCGGGAACATCTTCTCCAGGCTGTCGAGGCAGTCCAGGTACGGGCCCAGCTCCGGGTGCTCTCGCCCGAAGGCCGCGCGGTCGGGCCGCGCGCCCGCGTGGACCTGCCGGAGGTACTCGTCCAGCAGCTCGACAAGATGGGGATCGTCCGGCACGTCGGTCATGGCAGGGCCACCGACAAGGGATAGTCGATTGGGGGATTCTAACCCTCGTTCCACAGCGATGCAACGTAGGACGGGTTTCCAACCCGTCCGTTCTCCGGGATGGGCTGTCAATCAGGTAGGGCGGACGGAGCGAAGCGACGCCCACCTGACGCCCGAGTCCAATCCGGCGGGCGTCGCTTCGCTCCGTCCGCCCTACTCGACTCGACTACTCGATTTGGGCGATTTCGTCGTGGGTCAGGCCGTAGAGATGATACACCAGGAGGTCCAGCCGGCGGTCGGCGGCTTCGAGCTGCTCGGCCAGAGCGGCCTCCTGCGGCGCGGTCGACGCCGTGCGATGTTGCCGGGTCAGATCGAGCATGGTTTGTGCGAGCCCCGCAATCTCGTCGTGCCGCGTCCGTTGGTCGGCTTCGGAGAAATCGATGCGCCGGATCGGCGTGCGCGCGAGCACCCGGCCGTTGATCTCCAAGCCGACGCCCCGCCGCTTCGCGTGGTGCTCGTACCACGTCCAGAGCAGCCGGGAGTTCAGCAGCCCGCACAGATAGCTGAGGCTCTCCGGTGTGGTCGCACGCGGCACCACCACGTTGACGCTGAACGGGACATAGGCGGGCCGCTCGACGGCCACGAACGACGGCCGGCGGGCAAACTGGAGGCAGAGGATCTTCGACGACTGCCACACCGCCTCGTCGCGCGGCCAGTGCAGGTGCCACCAGCGGTTCGAGCCTTGGCGCGTCTCGCGCCGCGCCTCCATGATCGGGCGAAACCGCTCCAGGTGTGCTTGGAGCCGCGGATATTGCCCGATGTCGGGACAGGTGCTTTTCGTCGAGTAGATGAGGTGCAGGGAAGGGCGATCGGCGACTGCGTAGCGGGCCACGTCGCCCGGGTCGTAGTACGGCCGCAGCAAGGCCCGCTCGCGGCTCGAAAGATCCAATCGCTCCAGCTCCGCAGGCCGCAGGGCAAACACCCCTTGGCCCGCCTGCCACCGGTTGCCGAACGCGGCGTTGGTCTTCGCGTTGATCGCCGCGGGATTCTCGGCAATCCCTTGCCGCACCATGCCCAGCTCGCCCAGCGGCGGCCAGCGGTCGAGTCGGGCGAGGATGGAGTCGGCCGGGGGCTCGAGATCCACGCGCCCCGCACGGAAAACCTGCTCCGCCGACTTCTCGAACACGGTCGCCGGGAGCGCCCCGGTGACGAGCGCCTCCGCCGTGGCGGCCGATCCGCGCGGCGCCCGCTTGATCGTGGTGGGCCGGTCGCTCCGCTGCTTCACAAGGCGGACGATCATGTGCCGGCCGGCGACTTTGGGGAAGACGGGCAGGTTATCGAGGAGGAACAGCTCGTCGAGGTGCGCGTCGCGCTGGAGCGAGGCCACGAGTTTCTCCGCCCCGGCCCCGGCCGTCCAATACGCGCTGACGATGAACGACAACACCCCGCCCGGCCTCAGAAGTTCCAAGCTGCGGTGCGCGAAGTAGTACCACAAGTCCATGCGTGCCGCACGATACTTTTCGCCGAAGGCCGTGCCGGCGAGGTTTTCCAAGAGCGACTTGGACCCTCGTTCGCGGCGATAGGGCGGGTTTCCCACGACCGCGTCGAACCCGTCCCCCGGCACGCGGACCACGCCGGGCACGAGCAGGGAGTCGCCGCACCGGAGGTTCGACGCCAGTTCGGCGAAGGTCTCCCAATGACATTGCATGATTCCGGGATAGAAGTCTGTAGGGAACGCCCTCCGTGGCGTTCCGCGAATCGCCATGGATGCCACGGTGTCGCGTCCCGGAACGCCACGGAGGGCGTTCCCTACAGACTTGTCGGAAGAGTCCCGACTCCCTTCGTCCATGGTGAGCACCAGGGCCTGTTTGGCCAGCTCGACGGCCTCGGGATCGAGGTCCACGCCGAAAACGCTGCTCAACAAGATGCGTTTCCGCTCGGCGGGCGTCAGGCGCCAGACGCCGTCCGGCCCACGGCACAAAGACGGATTTCGCCCCCGGGCGTGGCGTTCCGGGCCGTCGCTTGCGTAGACGCCGCGATGCCAGTCCAAGAGGAAGCGATAGGTCCCGATCAGGAACGAGCCCGCGCCGCAGGCCGGATCGAGGATTTTCAGGGGCGGTGTCGAGAGCGGGTGGCGCCCGGTGAGCAGCGGCCCGATCGCGTTCCGGACGATGTAGTCGACGATGCAGCCGGGCGTGTAGTACACGCCGCCCGCCCGCCGGCGATCCGGAGCGGCCGTCCTCACCGTCCGGCCTTCGCCCACGATTCGGATTTCCTTCTCGAGGAGCCGCTCGTACACTCGGCCAAGAATTTCCCCGGACTCGGTCCCTCGATCTTCCCAAAGACGCTCGACCACGGTGCGGAGAACCGCCTGCCGGACGGCGCGATTCAAGTCGGCGGGAGAAAGTTGGGGATGCTCCAGGGCGAGGGATTGGCCAAGGCGCTTCTGCCACGCCGATATCTGGTCCAGGAAAGCCGCGGCGGGCGAACCGGTCCTTTGTCCTGATCCTAACTCAGGAACCGAGTGTCCAACACGGCTAGCACCTTTAGGCCCCACTCCTTGCGCTCCTGCGATTCACGTTGCGAGCCGCTGCACCCCTAGACCGTGGCGGCAAGACAAGCGGGTCTTCACAGGTGCCACGGCGATCGCATGGACCGGGCGAGGTGGCGATTGGCCTCCGGGTCGTCGAGGAATTGCTCGCGCTCTGGGTCCCAGCGGAGCTTGCGGCCCATCAGGATGGCGATGTGGGCGAGGTGGCACAGCGACGTGGCCCGCTGGGCGGCCTCGACGGGGGCCGCCGTTTGCTCCCGCGTCTTCACACAATGGA
>Ga0172371_10011725_pt1 | contig 11640 bp, 8 predicted proteins | sample Lak12m_FD_114543 | JGI IMG/M metagenome (GOLD analysis project Ga0172371, IMG submission 114543) | Freshwater microbial communities from Kabuno Bay, South-Kivu, Congo - kab_022012_12m | ecosystem: Environmental > Aquatic > Freshwater > Lake | place: Democratic Republic of the Congo: South-Kivu...
CGGCCCGCTTTCCGCGTTGTCACGAGGGTCACATAGCCCTGCTATGCTCCCCTCGTGACGCCTTGAAATCGAACCGGAATCCGGCGCAATCTTGGTACGCTTATTTCTTGCCGAGCGCCTTAGCTTATCGGCTTTGCGGCCCGGTTCTGATGCCGGTGATCTGCCCGCCCAGCACCTCCAAGGCGATTTGTACCCGTGGGTCATTGGACAAGGCTCGACGTTCCTCTTGCGGCTGTCCCAAGGTCTCGCCAGCCCCTTCGCCTCGGGCGATGATGCGGACAACCAGCCCTTTCTGAAAAAAATCCTGGGCCAATTCGGTCAGCAATTTCAAATGGTCAGTGCCTTGCAGCATATGGCAGATGGAGGGGTCATCGTAAAAGATGACCAAGGCCCCTGCCTCTTCCTTGACCTGATCGGCCTGGGCCAAGGTGCCAGACATCCAGGGCTTACGCTCATGGACATGGCTGATGAAGGTATCCCAATCGCGTTGGACGTCACGAGTGCTGAGGGGGTCGGGGCGAGCCGGGGCGGTGTTTGGCGGTGGGGGGGCGACATCCGCCTTGGCCACCGCTGGCGGGGTGGGGCTATTGTTCTCCTGTGTCTTTGGGGCGTTTGCCGCTATCATGGTTGCGGCAGGGTTCGGTATGGTGGCTTTTTGTGCCGGTGGGCGGCTGTCGCTGGTTGGGGGAGGCGGGGTGGCGGCTGCCGGGTTGACAGGCGGCGTTGGCTTTGGCCTTGCTGGTTGACTGGCCTCGACGGTGATGGGCGGCTGCGTCTTTTCTGGGGAGGGCGAGGCCGGCCGGCTTGTTACGTTCACCGGGGGCAGGCCTTCAGGGCTGGACTCCCTCGCCGCCGGGGCGGGGAGCTGCTCAGGGTGTCCGGCCAGCAGGGCGTCCAAGCGGGAGATGAGGGCGGTGACCGGGACAATCGAGCCGACTTGCACGAGCTTGACAAAGAGGATCTCGAGAACCATGCGTGGGTGGGCGGCGTACTGCATCTCTTCTACCCCCTTCAGCATCAGGGTAAAGACACTCCCCAGGCTCTCCAGAGAGTAGTGGCCAGCCAGTTCCGTCACCAAGGCCAGCTCTTGATCGGAGATGTCGAGGATCTCGGCTGGGGCCTTGCTGGTCTTGCTAATCAGCAAGGCCCGGCAGAAGAAGAGCAGTCCCTGGGCAAAGCGCTTGAGGTCCATGCCCTGGCTGTAGGTCTCGTTTAAGAGCGACAGGGCGGCGGGTAGATCGGCGGCCAGCAGGGAGGCGGTAATCTTGGCAAAGAGACGACGATCGACTAGGCCCAGCACCAAGCGCAGGTCTTCCTCGGTGACGGTCTCGCCGCCGAAGGAAAAGATTTGGTCGAGCAGGCTCAAGCCATCACGGACACTGCCGTCGGCCTCACCGGCAATGATGTCTAGGGCAGGCTGGCTGATGGTCACCCCCTCCCGTTCGGCGATGGAGGCAAAGAACTCGTGCAGGCGTTTGAAGGGGATCCGTTTCAGCTCGTAGCGTTGGCAGCGGGAGAGGATGGTGACCGGCACCTTGTGGATCTCGGTGGTGGCGAACATGAAGAAGACATGCTCGGGCGGCTCTTCCAGGGTCTTCAACAGGGCGTTGAAGGCCTCGGTGGTCAGCATATGCACCTCGTCGATGATGACTACCTTGAAGCGCTCCTGGGCCGGCATGAAGCGAATATTTTCTTTGAGGTCGCGGATCTCCTGGATGCCTCGATTGGAGGCCCCGTCGATCTCATGCAGATCCATGGCGTTACCGGCGACGATCGCCTGGCAGGAGGGACAGTGGTCGCAGGGGGCCTCATCCTGGTTGTGGCAGTTGAGGGCCTTGGCCATGATGCGGGCGATGGTGGTCTTGCCTACCCCGCGTACCCCGCTGAAGATCATGGCATGGGCGACTCGATGGCGGCGCAGAGCGTTCTGCAGGGTACGGACGACAGGCTCTTGACCGACGATATCGTCAAACTTTTGGGGACGCCATTTCCTGGCCAGGACGCGGTAGGATTGAGGTTGGGCCACGTTTCGAGTTCTTGGGGTAGATGCTTGCGGTTAGCGCGGTTGGCGGGACGATGGGGGGATAAAAAAAAAGATAGCCAGGCACCCCCGTGGCACATAAAGGGGATCATTACCGTTGCTTCCTTCCGGACCTGGCGGGGTTCATGAGCCTTTATTGCACGGGACCCGGCTATCAAAAAAAAACTCGTTGGCGGAGAGGAAGGGATTCGAACCCTTGGTACGTTGCCGCACACACGCTTTCCAAGCGTGCTCCTTCGGCCTCTCGGACACCTCTCCTAGACATCCGATGCCGGATGGTTTCAAACAAGGCCCCATATACAATCAAAAACAGGGTTTGCAAAGAAGAAATTGAACAGGCTTGCATTTTGCCAGTTAGGCGGGGTATAGAGACGGGGCGGGGGGGTGAGGTGGCGCAGGCGTTTTGTGGCCTCTCCCTCATGGCACTTGGCAGGATGTGGGTTGAATCGCAGAGGAGTCTTATGAAATATTTCCTTATCACCTTGATGACGGGGATGATGATCTGTCTCGGGGTGGCCACTGGCTATGGGGAGGAGGGGGAAGAGGAGGTCTACGACTATCTCTTGCACCTCTCCATCGATGAGTTGATCGACGTTCCGATCCAATCTTCCGGGCTCTTTGCCATGAACCAGGAACAGGCCCCTGGCCTCAACTCTATGGTGACCAAGGAACAGCTCGATGTCTTTGGGGTCCGTTCGCTGGCCGACTACCTCAATCGCTGGGCCCCGGCCTTTGCCACTGTCATCCATGGCACCCAGGGCACCACCGTCGGCAGCCGGGGGGTATTGATCGACAACAGTTCCAAGACCCTGTTGTTGCGCGACAACCTCAACATGAACAACCGTCACTTTGTCGGCATCAATGGCTCGGAGTTGTCCAGCCCCCTATTGGGCGATGTCGATCGTATCGAGGTTGCCACCGGCCCTGGGGTCTTGCAGCACGGGTCGGGGGCGATTAACGGCTTTTTGAATATGGTCAGCGCCACCGGGGAGAGCAAGGAGGGGGTGAGGATGCACACCTCCTATGGCAGCGGCGACGCGGGCGTGGTGGAGGGGAGTTATGGCCGGGTGATCGGGGCCAAGGCCAACGTCTTTGTCTACGGGGGCCTCGATCGTAGCCGGGGGGTGAAGGCCTATTACCCCCTGTCGGCCGATAAGTGGGCGGGCTTGGGGGGCGTCAACGGCACCCCCTCGGAGACCTTTCTCGACAATGTCCGGGTCGGCAAGACCGATGATGACTATAAGTTTTCATTTCGCTTCCAGTACGGCCGGGAGGCTGATCCCCTGCAGCTCGACCTCAAGGCCTTGCGTAGCCACACCTCGAACGTCGATCCGGTGCTCGGAGAATACCTGAGCACTCAGGCGAGTTGGGCGGAGGAGGTGCGCTTGGCGGCGGAGGCCAGGGGGGGGAGGTATTCCCCCTTCTACGAGCAGCAGGCCGACAATCTCCTCCTCTCCCCAGAGCTCAAGCTCCATCTCAACTCCGACAACGAGATTACGCTCACTCCCTTTTATCAGACCATCAAGACCACCTCGATGTTCAGCGATTTTTTGTGGGACGAGGTGGAGCGCCTCAATATCTCGCTCGCTCCCAAACCTGGCCCGGCCGATACCTGCCCGAATCTTAACTGTGATGACAACTATAGCAACGGCTACGGCGATGAGGTGCACTTTGGCAACACGCTAACTCACACCTTTCGTGGGCTCAAGGATCAGACGATCGCCTGGGGGGCGGAGGAAAAGTCCTTTCAGTTCGGCGATCAGGGCTGGGGCTGGATGACGGTCGGGCTCTTTGCCGAGGATCAACTGCGCCTTGGCAAGTTGACCATCCTCCCCGGCCTGCGCTACGACAAGACCTACTTCTCCGACACCATCGCCACCGTCCCCCCCTTTGACGAAGGCCCCTACTCACCCTCAGCCGACGTCGATGCCCTGACCAAACGGCTGGCGACCTCCTATCAGCTCGACGAGCGGCAGACGGTCAAGCTCTCCTACCAGGAGGGATTTCGCTTCGCCGACGCCTGGCTGCAACAGTGGGGGGCGCATCAGGCCGTCGGCCAGACAAACCAGGTTGATATTGTCCCCGAGGAGTCGACCAGCTATGAGGCGGATTACGCCGTCCACGGGCTGTTGGCCAGGCGGCTCGACCTCTCGCTGGCCCTCTTTTACAACCAATACGACCACGTCCAAGGCTGGATCAACGACCCTGCCCTTGGGCCTTGGGGAGGCTTTGGCAATAGTCCGGTGATGGCGACCTCGGTAGGTGGGGACCTCATCGTTGAGTTCCGGCCGACCCCCGCTTGGCATAGCGGGCTGTCCTATAGCCTGGCCCGCCCGCTTGACTCCTATGAGACCTCGATCAAACTCGCCAACCAGGACGACACCTGGACACGCTACCCGGATCAGATGATCAAGTTCCACCTCGGCCATGAGCTTTTGCCTGGCCTCTTTGTGGGCACGGTGGGGGTCATCGAGTCGCCTCGTTACACCAAGGCGCAGGTGACCGATCCGGAGGTGGCCGCCCTCTTCGATAAGTGGTCGTTGGTGATGGACGCCAACGCTTGGTATCAGATTGACAAGCGGCTTCGGGTATCGTTCTCTGCCAAAGAGATCCTCCACAAAAATTATAATCAGTACCCCGCCTATTTCTCGGGGGAACATCCCTTAGATGCCCCCCGGCCCGCCGCCCCGCAGTACTTCCTGTCCTTGGACTACGCCCTGTGATCAAACCGAAGGTCAGGCCATTTTGCCTCATGAACCACCTTTCTCGCTCATGGGCTGTTGCCCCCCACTGCCCATGAAGAGAGGTTTCCTGTGCTTGACGATCAAGGGTAAACTCACCCTGCTCTTGATGGCAACCAGCGGCCTTGCCGTTGGCTTAGTCTGCCTGATCTTCTATTTTCTGGTGGCTCAGAGTTTTCGCAACGATTACGCCCAGGAGCTGAATAACCTGATTGACATCGTCGGGCATAACTGTGAGGCGGCCTTGACCTTCAATGTCCCGGAAGACGCGGCGGCTGTTCTTGGCACCTTGAGCAACCGTTCCTCCCTCCTGGCCGTCCGTCTCTACGATAGAAACCACGCCGTCTTTGCCGATTACACCCGCAGTCAAGTCGTGGGAGGGCCAACCTTGACCGGTGGCAGGGACCTTGATGACAAGACATCATTAAAGGTTGAACAGACCATTCAACTCCTGGATGGTACCGTGATCGGCCGGATTGTCGCCTACGACGACATCCGGGGCATTGGCCTCAGTCGAAAGAAGTGGCTGTTGCTGCTGGCGGCCACCGGCGCTGTCGCCCTGGCGGCGGCCTACCTCTTTGCCTCCTTCCTGCAAAAAAGTATCTCCCAGCCATTGCTGGCCCTGACGGCGGCGGTGCAGCGTCTGGAAGCGGAGGATTTTTCGAGCGTGCCCGAGATTGAGGTTGGGCATCACGATGAGATGAGTGTCTTGTCGTCGGCCTTTGTCGCGATGAGCCGGAAGTTGGAAGCTTCCTACGCCAAGCTGGCGGACTACAACCGGAATCTGGAAGATCGGGTGGCGCTTCGCACCGAGGAATTGCAACGGGCGATGGAGTCCCTCGCCAAGAGCCAGATGCAACTCGTGCAGTCGGAGAAGATGGTCGCGGTGGGACATCTGGTGGCCGGGGTTGCCCATGAGATCAATAACAGCTTGAACTTCATGACTGGGGCGCTCCCCACGGTCAGCCTGTTGTTCAAAAAAATCGGCATCCTGCTGAGCGATGGAGGAGAGCCCGTCCAGGACCTGGCCTCTTCGATAGCGCCAATCTTGCAGAAGGTCTCGATCTTGCTGGCTAACGCCGAGATCGGTTTAGAGCGAACCGTGCGGATCGTCTCCGACCTCAACATCTTCGCCCGGCCCAGTCAGGGGTCGTCGGCGCCGACCGATATCCACCGGGATATTGAGATGGTGGTGACGCTACTCCACTACGAGATGCGCCATCGCATTGAGGTACGGCGGAATTTTGCCTCGACCTTGCCTCTGGTCTTCTGCCGGCGTGATCAGATCAGTCAAGTGATCATGAATGTCCTGCGCAATGCCATTCAGGCCATCGACGGGCCGGGGCTGATCGACATCACCACCTCGCTTGAGGGGGCGATGGTCAACCTCAGTTTTCACGATAGCGGGTGCGGTATTTCCCCGGAGGACATCGGCCAAATCTTCAACCCCTTCTTTTCAACCAAGGAGGTGGGGGAGGGCACGGGCCTTGGCCTTTCCATCTCCTACGGCATCATGAAGAGCCATCAGGGAGAGATTGTGGTCGATTCCACCGTTGGTCAGGGAACCACCGTTACCTTGCGGCTGCCGGTCGCGCCCAGGCCAAGCCTGGAGGAGGGGGTGGCCTGATGAGACCGTGGGTTGACGCTATCGTCCGACGACTTACCGCCGGCAGGTGCCTTGGTCGCGGCCAGGCTGACTTGAGTTGCCTTTGGTTGGTGACTGTGCTACTGTTCCTCGGCTTCTCCCTGTTGCCGCCTTTTCAGGCGCAGAGTTGGGCCGATGAGACGCCCCCTGTCGGACAAGAGCCGCTGAAGTCCGTCTATCTGTACAATTTCCTTCAGTTTGTCACCTGGCCTATCGACCACCTGCCTGGGGGGCAGCCACCGGTCAAGGTGATCGGCGTCCTCGGCGATGCCGGTATCCGTCAGGCCTTGGCGGAAGTCAGCGCCACCTTGGCCCACAAGAATCAGGGGAACACCATGCAAGTCAGATGGTATGGGGATTACGTCGAGGGCATGGAGCTTGGCGACTGTCATATCCTCTTTGTTGGCGCCTCTGAGCGGCATAATTTTCCAGCGATCCTGGCCAGCCTCAAACAGAGGCCGGTATTGACGGTGAGTGATGTGGCCTCTTTCCTGCGGGCAGGCGGCATGATTACCCTCCAGCCCGATCAAAACCGTCTCCGCTACCATATCAATATCAAGGAGGCGACGGCGGCGGGTCTGCGCCTCAGTTCGCAGCTCCTGAAAACCGCGATCGAGGTGAGAGAGCAATGATGATTGATACCGCCCAAACCCTTGCCTTACTCCAGGGGTTGATCCGCATCCCCAGCGAATCGTCCAAGCAGACCGCAACGCCTGTTGCGAGTCCGGAACAGGCGATGGTCGACCACCTCAAGGGGCTCTTTGACTCACGGGGCATTGCCTGTGAGCGACAGGAGGTCTGTCCCGGCCGCGCCAACCTGATTGCCCGCTTCCCGAACCCGGGCGCGGCGAAGCTCCTGCTCGTCGCCCATCTCGATACGGTCAGTGCCGAGGGCATGGCTGACCCCTTTGGGGCGCGGATCCGGGAAGACAAGGTTTGGGGGCGGGGGGCCTGTGACGATAAGGGGCCCTTGGCCACCGCCTTGAGCACCTTGCTGCAGTTGCATGACCAACAAAAAATGGGGCGGTTTGATGTCGTCTTTGCCGCCACGGTTGATGAGGAGTGCAGCTTGGCCGGGGCTGCTGCCCTCAAAGAAGCAATCGGTTCGTGGGATCTCTGCCTCTGTCTGGAGCCCACCAGCCTGCGCCTGGTCAAGGCCCATAAGGGGGTCTATCGCTGCCGGATCGTCTGCCACGGCAAGGCGGTACACTCGTCTGCCCCGGCGCTTGGCAAAAACGCCATCCTGGGCATGATGGAGATCATCGACGATCTGCAGCGCTTTGCTTTTCGCTTGGGGAGGCACAAGCACCCTGACTTGGGGCCAGCGACCCTGGCGATCACCCAAATTCATGGGGGGGCCTCGATCAATACCATCCCCGATCGCTGTGAAATCTCAGTCGATATCCGCCTGCTCCCCGAGCATCACCCGCCGATGATCGAGAGTACCTTACAAAACCTGATTGGCCAGCGGGGGACGGTGGAGACCCTGTTCATTGCCAAAGGGATGCAGACGGCGATCGACAGTCCCTTGATTGGCGACTTGCAGGCCGTCTTAGCGGCGCATGGCCACTCCCCCGACCCCGTCACTGCGGGTTACGCCACCGACTGTTCTCAACTCAGCGACCATGGGCCTTGCCTGGTCTGGGGGCCGGGTCACATCGAGCAGGCCCACCAGCAAGACGAACACATCGCTATCAGCCAGATCGAGGCGGCAAGCCAAGTGCTGGCGGATTTTCTCTGCCCTCACCTCAACCCAAAGGACAACAACGCATGAAGGGGATTATCCTGGCTGGCGGTTCTGGTACCCGCCTCTATCCGCTGACCAAGTCGGTCAGCAAACAGTTGATGCCGATCTACGATAAACCGATGATCTACTACCCCCTGGCCATCCAGATGCTGGCCGGGATCCGCGAGATATTGGTGATCACCACACCTGACGATCATGAGCAATTCAAACGCCTCTTGGCGGATGGCTCGCAGTGGGGGATCCACATCCAATACGCCATCCAGCCGCAGCCGGGGGGGTTGGCCCAGGCCTTTCTTATTGGCGAGGAGTTCATCAACGGGCGTCCCGTCTGCCTCATCCTGGGGGACAATATCTTCTACGGGCATGGCTTCTCCGAGATCCTGCAGGAGAGCGCCAAGCTCACCAGCGGCGCCACGGTCTATGGCTACTACGTCAGCGACCCCAGACGCTATGGCGTGGTCAGTTTTGACGAGGCGGGCAACGCCACCTCGATTGAGGAAAAGCCGGAACACCCCACCTCGAATTACGCCGTCACCGGCCTCTACTTCTACGACCAGGATGTGGTCTCGATCGCCAAGCAGATCAAGCCCTCCGCCCGTGGTGAACTGGAGATCACCGATGTCAACAACGTCTATCTGCAGCGTGGCGACCTGCGAGTGGTACGCCTGGGGCGAGGCACCGCCTGGCTTGACACCGGTACCCACGCCTCCCTGCTCGACGCCGCCAACTTCATCAAGGTTGTCGAGGACCGCCAGGGCCTGAAGCTGGCCTGCGTCGAGGAGATTGCTTACCGCATGGGCTATATCGGGCGCCAGCAGTTAGCCCGCTTGGCCGAGCCCTTAAAGAAGAACGGCTACGGCCAGTATCTCCTCCGTATTCTAGAAGAGGAGGGGGCCTGATGCGCTTTATCCCAACTCAAATTTCGGATGTCGTGCTGATCGAGCCCAAGGTCTTTGGCGATCATCGTGGCTTTTTCATGGAGACCTGGCAGGCCAAAGTCTTCGCCGAGGCGGGGATCGACGTGCCCTTTGTGCAGGACAATCACAGCCGCTCGAGGCAAGGGATTCTGCGGGGGCTGCATTACCAGATCGAACGGCCGCAAGGCAAACTGGTGCGGGTGATCGCGGGCGAGGTCTTCGATGTGGCGGTCGATATCCGCAGGCAGTCGCCGACCTTTGGTCAATGGGTGGGGGAGCGTTTGTCGGCCGAGAATCGCCGCATGCTCTGGGTGCCGCCGGGGTTTGCCCATGGCTTCTACGTGCTCAGCGAAGCGGCCGAGTTCCTCTACAAGTGCACCGAATTTTATGCCCCGGAGTACGAACGTTCCATCCTCTGGCAGGACCCGGCCTTGGCCATCGCCTGGCCGCTGGTCAACCAGGAGGCCCCGGTGTTGTCGACGAAAGACGCTCAGGCACCGCTGCTCGCGGCGGCCGAGGTCTTTGTCTGAAGGCCGGTTGGCAGGGGAGGGGACGACCATGAAGATTTTATTGACTGGGGCCCAGGGCCAACTGGGCTGGGAGTTGCTGAGGACGGTGCCGCCGGGGGTTACGGTAGTCGCCTGCGGTTCGGCGGAGCTTGACATCAGTGATGCCTTGGCGGTGGCAGCGGCGGTGGCGACCCATGCCCCGGCGGTGATCGTCAATGCCGCCGCCTACACGGCGGTTGATCGGGCCGAGGCGGAGGCCCTGCGGGCAGAGCAGGTCAATGCCCAAGGGCCGGCCAACCTGGCCCAGGCCGCCGTTGCCCGTGGGATTCGACTTGTCCATGTCTCGACCGATTTTATCTTTGATGGCCGCCAATCGCACCCCTATCGGCCCGTCGACCAGCCCAACCCGCTTGGGGTCTACGGCAGGAGCAAGCTGCATGGGGAGGAGGGGGTCATGGCCCTGACCGGCGGTCAGGGGGTGACGATCATCCGTACCGCCTGGGTCTACTCCAGCCATGGCCATAACTTTGTCAAGACCATGTTGCGCCTGATGGCCGAACGAGAGGCGCTGGCGGTGATCGACGATCAGATCGGTACCCCGACCTGGGCCCATGGCCTGGCCCAGGCGGTGTGGTCGGTGGTGAGTAACGAACTCTCTGGCGTCTATCATTACACCGATGCTGGGGTGGCCTCGTGGTACGACTTCGCGGTTGCCATCTGCGAGGAGGCCATGGCCCTTGGCCTGTTGACCAGGCAACCCCTCATCCGTCCCATCCCGGCCAGTGCCTATCCCCTGCCCGCGCAACGCCCCCCCTATGGCGTCTTGGACAAGACCGAATTCTGGCAGGCCTTGTCCTGGCAGCCGAGCCACTGGCGTGTCGCCCTCCGCTCGATGTTGGCGGAACTGCTCTAAGACACTCGGCCAGAAATAATCATCCCATCTTGCTTGTCTTCCGGCCCACTTTCCGCGTTGTCACGAGGGTCACATAGCCCTGCTATGCTCCCCTCGCGACGCCTTGAAATCGAACCGGAATCCGGCGCAATCTTGGGACGCTTATTTCTTGCCGAGCGTCTAACCCTTAACTTCTCCCCCTGTCCCAAGGCCCCACCATGACTCAACCAACAACACTCCTCGTCACCGGCGGCGCTGGCTTTATCGGCGCCAATTTCGTTCACTATTGGCTCAACCATTACCCCGCTGATCGCTTGCTGGTGCTTGACGCCCTGACCTATGCCGGCAACCGTGCGAGCTTGGCGGCTGCTGAGGGCAACCCCAACTTCCGCTTTGTCCATGGCAATATCCTGGATGGCGACTTGGTCTGCGCCCTGCTGCGGGAGGAGGGGATCAAGACCATCGTCCACTTCGCCGCCGAGAGTCACGTCGATCGCTCCATCCATGGCCCGGACGCCTTTATCGAGACCAATGTGGTTGGCACTCACACCCTGTTGAAGGCGGCTAAGTCGGTCTGGCTCGACGGTGACACCCCCGTTCCCCATCGTTTTCACCACGTCTCCACCGATGAGGTCTACGGTTCGCTGGGGCCGCATGACCCCGCCTTCGCCGAGGATACCCCCTACGCCCCCAACTCGCCCTACTCGGCCAGTAAGGCTGCTTCCGATCACCTGGTGCGGGCCTACCACCACACCTACGGCCTGCAGGTGACCACCTCGAACTGCTCGAATAATTACGGGCCGTATCAGTTCCCCGAGAAACTGATCCCCCTGGTGGTCTTGAATATCCTGCACGGCAAGCCCCTGCCGATCTACGGCGATGGCCAGAATATCCGCGATTGGCTCTATGTGGAGGATCACTGCCGGGGCATTGATCTTGTCCTCAAGAAGGGGGCCGTCGGCGGGGTCTATAACCTCGGGGGCAATAACGAGTGGAGCAATCTCGATATTGTCACCTTGATCTGCCGTCTGGTTGATGAGGCCTTGAGCGCCGACAGCCAATTGGGGCAGCGCTTTCCCCTGGCCCCCGCCAGTCAGGGGCGGCAGGCCAAGGCCTTGATCACCTTTGTCCGCGATCGGCCAGGTCAC
>Ga0172371_10011726_pt1 | contig 11638 bp, 9 predicted proteins | sample Lak12m_FD_114543 | JGI IMG/M metagenome (GOLD analysis project Ga0172371, IMG submission 114543) | Freshwater microbial communities from Kabuno Bay, South-Kivu, Congo - kab_022012_12m | ecosystem: Environmental > Aquatic > Freshwater > Lake | place: Democratic Republic of the Congo: South-Kivu...
CAATCAAAAAAATAGTTGGAATCAGTACAATTTGCGGCATTTGCACATTGCACAAAGATCGCAGAATTGACTGAAGCTTCGCCGGATACATTGACCGGCAACATCTGGTCATCAAAATTCATTTTGATAATCGCATTCCGCGGTTCATCCTTGGCACCGACGACTTTGATGCCGTCATTCAGATCCATCCCGCCACTCATGGGCGTTATGGTAAAAATCGCCGGATTATTGCCGGCAAGGCTGATGTTGTTACCGCCATCGCCCGACTGCCTAGCCGTCACAACAACAGTCGATCCGGACACTGACATCGTCACATCCGGATATGACCCGACTTTATCTTTGATTGCCTCGGCGATGCTTCCCGTTGTCGGATTTGTGCCGATGGCGATCTCGTTGGTGGCACCGCCCGCTTTTACAAAAATATACTGCAAACCGCCGATCGTCAGATAATCCGGCTCTTGAAAAGGCGTGACCGCCATTGTCCATGTACAACCCCCGGTACCGCATTCTTTCAAAAAAGTATCTTTGACATTTTCTTCCAATTTGATTTTTAAATCACAATATTCGAACGACAAAACATTCTTATCTGCATTCATTGTGCCGACTCCGGCATTGGCACCGCCGACATTGAGCTCAGATGTCAGATCCGCTTTGACAGCGATCCTGATTTGGTTCGCCATACAGGTCTGACTAACACTGCTGAGATTTTTATCGATATTGCTCCAATTAGTTGAACCGGGAACAACACTATTAATACTAGCTTTATTCAGAGTCTTCACATTGGCACTTTTTATTTCGATCTTGCCACTCGCTTTCACAGCCACGGCAGTTGAAATATCATCCTTTTGAACATCCGGAAGGGGAAAAACTCCCCCTCTCTCCCTTTTCAAAACTTGTGGCGAATCCAAATCCAGCATCGTGCTCACTTCAAATGACCAATAGGCAGAGTTTGGCGTGCAATTAGCAAAAATTCCCTTACCGGCTTTGTTTTCGATGCCATTTGTCAAAACCATATGATAATTGACTTTTTCGCTCTGAGAACCGAGATACGATTTCGGCATTATGATTATAGTCTTGGAATCGGTTGTCGTTGCAGTTGCCGGAACCAAACACTGATCGCAACCATTGCCATTCGTAATATTACAAGCATCATTGCATTTGCTGAATAATTTCACATTACTGGTATCGACATTGAGATTTTTATCAGCAACCGTATCAAATTTAAATTCTTCTCTAAAAGTAACCATGACGACCGAATTTCGTGGCACTTCTTTTTGATTGGCACTAGGATAATAATCAACAATCGCGCAATTCCCAATTGAGCCCGTACCTGGAATCACATGACCTGGGCCACCACCGGCACCGTTGCCGCTTCCGGCACCGTTGCCATTAATAAGCAAATTCAAAATAAAGGTAACGATACCGAAAGAAGATATGATAATCACCAAGCCAATAAAGGCGCTCTTCAAAATGTTTTTGGCTTTTTGCACCTTTTCCGCTTCACCGGCACTAGTCATCCACAGATAACCCGCATACATTATCAGAACAACAGCTATCAATCCCAAAAAACCGAGAAAAAATTGGATGATGCGAGTAACTACAACCACCGGGCTTGTCGCAGACAAGCCGGTCTGCTGTTCGAATTGCTGCTGCTGACCACCCCAAGCCAATTGATCGGTATTGTCTTGGGCAAATACAAGATTATTTATACCCAACAAAAAAACAGCGCCCAGAAATATAAAAATACCCAGACCAACTGTCTTTATAAAAAATTTTTTATTGTTTTTTTTGACAAGCATTAGTCAATATTACAAATCGGCAATTGATAAACATCAAATTGACTTATTCACAATTTTATAATATTATTACAGTATTGATTATAGCATAAAATACTAAAAGACTGCAAATGACTATTGAACAAATTATCAAAAAGGCAAAGGAGAACAACCCCAATACCGATGTGGACATTATTAAGTTTGCCTACGATTTTGCCGATGAGGCGCACGGCAACCAAAAAAGAAAAACCGGCGAGCCCTATATTCAACACTGTCTTCATGCCGCCTTCATGCTAGCGCAAATCAAGGCCGACCAAAGCACCATTATTGCAGGCATTCTCCATGATGTGCCAGAGGATACAGACAGAACTCTTGAAGATGTCAAAGAACTTTTTGGCGAAGAGGTCGCTTTTTTGGTTGAGGGTATTACAAAATTAAGCAAAATCAAGTATCGCGGCGTCGAAAGACACCGTGAATCTTTGCGCAAAATGTTCTTGGCGATGGCTGAAGACGTGCGCGTTATCTTGATCAAATTTTGCGACCGCCTCCACAATCTCCGCACTCTTGATGCCCAACCGGATGAGAAAAAAATTCGCATCGCCAAAGAAACTATGGAAATTTATGTTCCGATTGCCGGCCTCCTTGGTATTTGGCGCCTCAAATGGCAAATGGAAGATATTTGTTTTAAATATCTTTATCCGGAAGACTACAAAAAACTGGAATACAAATATGAAGTCGAAAAAAGAACTGAAAGAAACCAATACATCCAAAAAATCAAAGACATTCTGGGTCAAAAATTACTTGAACAAGGTATAAACTATAAAATCGAAGGTCGTTTTAAGCATTTATACAGCATTTACAAAAAAATGCAGACCAAGGATAGGAAGTTCGACGAAATCTATGATGTGTTTGCCTTACGGATTATCGTCCCCTCGATTTCTGACTGTTACAAGACTTTGGGCATTGTTCACTCTATTTGGAAACCAAAATCAGATCGCTTCAAGGATTATATCGCCGTGCCAAAGCCGAACGGTTACCGCTCCTTGCACACGACTGTTTTCGGTCCTGAAAATAAAGCCACCGAATTCCAAATCCGCACAATGGAAATGCAAGAAGAGGCGCTTTATGGCGTCCCCGCTCATTGGCACTACAAACAGCGACGCGGTGAAAAAGAAAAAGGCGAAAACAAACAGCCGAATTGGGTTCGTGAAATTCTAAAAATACAACAGGCCTCCAAGACCACTGACGACTTTATCGACGACCTGAAAATTAATGTTTTCCGCAACCGTATCTTTGTCTTTTCACCGAAAGGAGATGTCTTTGACCTTCCCGAGGGTGCCACTCCGGTTGATTTCGCTTTTTTGGTTCATACCGAAATCGGCAACAAAATGATCGGTGCCCTGATAAACGACAAAATCGCCTCCCTCGATCAAGCCCTGAAAAATGGCGACCTGGTAGAAATTACAATTCAAAAAAATCGCAAAACCCCTAATCAGGATTGGTTGAAATTTGTCAAAACTCATCGCGCCAAAGAAAAAATCAAACACGCCGCCCGCGCCTCACGTTTTGAACAATTGCGAAAGTTGATTCCGGGAATACGGTAACCATGTAGCATGTAACACGCAACATGAAACATGAAACAATTAAAAAAGAATTCGCCGCGGCGAATTCTTTTTTTACTACTAACTTTATGCTACATGTTACATGCTGCATGCTATCTGTTTCATGCCAACAGTTTCTTCACCGCCTCATTCACCTGACCTCCGTCTGCCCTGCCTTTAACCTTGCCCATCACTACACCCATCACTTTGCCAAAGTCTTTCATGCCACTCGCGTCTAATTGCGCGATGGTTTCTTGGGTAATTTTTTCCAATTCCTCCGCACTCATTTGCTCAGGCATATACTTGGATAAAATCACGATTTCAGCTTTTTCTTTGTCGGCTAAATCCGCGCGATTACCGGCCAAATATGACTCAGCTGAGTCTTTGCGTTTTTTGATTTCTGTTTGAATAACAGCCACGACATCTTCGTCAGTCAAAACTGCTTCTTTGCCCATCTCAATGCGGCGATTTTTTAAGGCCGCGGTCAGCATGCGCAAGGTCAAAAGACTTAATTCATTCTTTGCAATCATTGCCACTTTTACGTCGGCGTTGATTTGTTCTGTTAAGTTTTCCATATGATTTAAAAAATGCCAATCACCAAAAGCCAATCACCAATTATTGAAAATTCTTTAATTGGTGATTGTAATTTGATTATTGGTTATTGATTATTTACCATTTACCGCGTGATTCTTCTTTTAGTTTACCAATCTTCTTTAAGTATTCATTCTTTTCTTGAAGTTTCAAACCAATCAAAGCTTTTTCTTTTTGTTGGATTTTGTTCTTTTTCTTCGAAACGTATTTACGTTTACGAACTTCGTTCAATTTACGACTTTTAATCAAAGTCTTGTTGAATCTTCGCAAAAACCCTTCAAAACTTTCATTCTTGTTTCTTTTAAAATCAACCATATTGACACCTACCTTTCTAGATTTATATTAAATTAATTAAATTATTATTTATATCTTCCGTCATCATCAGCTTGACTGGAGATCTAGACATTATTTAAATCTTCAATATGGAAAAATTAAATTATGCCAAGTTATTTTTATTATCAATGCGCCCATCGAGACCAGTCTCTATAATTATGTATCCATAGTCTGTGGCACCTGGATTCCCGCTTTCGCGGGAATGACGAATGAGCTATTCTGCGTTAACACCGTCCCCCAATCTCTTGCCGATTTCCGCATATATTTTCTTGTAATCAATGATCTCCTGCGTGCCCGACACCATATCTTTCAAAATAATCGTTCCATCCAAAAGCTCTTTCTGACCAAGAATCAAGCACAATCTCGCACCGATACGATTCGCTTCTTCCAGTTGCGCTTTCAGACTGTCTTTTACAAACATCTGTGACACCTTATACCCGTTCTTACGCATCTCTTCAAAAAGTTTGAAAGTCTTGCGTCGCGCTTGATCACCTAATTGTGCTATGAAAACGTGTTCATTCGTATCTCTGGTTATCGGAATATTCAATTCTTTTATTTTCATCACCACACGCTCGACACCGAGACCGAAACCGACCGCTGGAGTAGGACGACCGCCCATGTGTTCGACTAGGCCGTCATAACGACCACCGCCGCCCATGGAAATCTTTTTCTTGCGTTCTTCTTTGTTATGATTGTGTTCTGCCTCAGCTTCATTGCTTTCTGCGGCGATAAATTCAAATACGGTTCGATTGTAATAATCCAAGCCACGCACCAAGGTCGGTTCTAAGTTATACGGAATTTCCATTTCATCCAAATATTCCAAAACTTTGATGAAGTGATCACGACAACCATCGCAAAGGAAATCTACCATCTGGGGCGCACCATCGCGCACTTCAACACATTCCTTTTCCTTGCAATCCAAAAGACGCAAAGGATTTTTCACAAAGCGTTTCTTGCAATCATTGCAAAGCTTTGATCTCTTGCCTCTTTCCTTATAAAAATCTGTTAATTTCTTGATATATTCCGGACGACATTCGTGGCAACCGATACTGTTGATTGCGACTTGCGTATCGATTTGCAATTCGCTGAAAAAATTATGCGCGATCAAAATCAATTGCGCGTCAGCGACCGGACTGTCTTCGCCATACATATCGAAATTGAATTGGGTATGTTGTCGAAAACGACCAGCTTGCGGTTTTTCATGACGGAAAAGCGGTCCCATCCAATAGGTTCGAACCGGTTGCGGTAGATTGAGCATGCCATGTTCAATATAAGCGCGCACCAAGCCCGGGGTCGCCTCCGGACGCAAAGCGATTTTGTCGCCACTCTTATCGATAAAGGTGTACATTTCCTTGGAAACGATATCGGTCTCCTTGCCCGTTGAACGTTCATAAAGATCCAATCGCTCCATTACCGGCGTATCGATACGATTAAATCCATAAACCTTAGCAAGTTTGTTGGATTTCTTCACAATCAAATCCCAATATTTATATTCATCAATCAAAACATCCTTCATCCCCCGCAAACGCGAAAACTTCTGAATATTTTTTTCTTTGGCAACTGGTTTTTTATTAAGTCCTGGCTTTTTTGGCATACTACTTATGTTAAATATTAATTAATTTTTCAAGCCGCCGAAGGCGTACCGTCATCCTCAGCTTGACTGGGGATCCAGATATTTTTTATTCCTCAATTTAGAAGAATTAAAATTTACGAAGTTTTTTTATTATCAATGTCTTTATCAATCCCGAGCACTCGGGATAGTCTCTATAATTAAGTGTCCAAAATCCGTGGCGCCTGGATTCCCGCCTTCGCGGGAATGACAGTGGAATTAAAAGCTATATTGTGGCGCCGTAAACGTCCCAATCTTATCAAACGGATAACCTCTAAACAAAACTCGTCCGATTAAGAAGCTTTTATTCACCGGACCAAAAGTTCGCGAATCTTTGGAGGCATTTCTATTATCCCCTAAAACATATATCTCATCATCACCTAAAGTTGTAATGTCCTCTGAAAAACCGTATGTTTTCACACCTTCCCCCAAATAAGCCTCATCCAACTTGTGCCCATCGGGAAATTCCTTATTAAAAATATAAACTGCGCCATCGCGAATCTGCACCTTTTCTCCTGGCAAAGCAATCAAACGCTTAATGAAATACTCTTGCGGGTTACGTGGATAACGAAAAACGATAATATCACCCCGACGCGGACTATTCAAACGGTAAGAAATTTCATCGACAATAAGATACTCTTTGTCATGAAAATTCGGCTCCATCGAAGCCCCTTTCACATAAAATGGCTGAATCAAAAAATACCGCACCGGAATGATAATAACCAGTGAGATTAGCACAATTTTGAGCAACTCAAAAACAAATAAAGCGAAATTTTTAAACATGGGTTTTATGTAATATTACTTATTAATTTGAATTATCACAAAAATAATCCAGTCGAACAAGTAGTTTTAGTGAATTAATAGAATTAATATAACACTTATGGTGAGAAAAATCAAGTAAACTGCTTAGTAAATTACTTAGACTTGTTTTACTTAGAAAAAATAAAAAAAACAAAACCAGCTTAACTTATCCAAAATTAAGCTGGTTAAAAGAAAAAAATTCAACTATTCACAACCATTAATAGCGTTATTAGTACATTTTGAACCTGCACTACATTTAAAATAATTTCCCGCCGGCGCTTCTAACGCCACTTTTACACAATAACCTGTTGCTGTAGTAGTTGCCATGAAAGATGTTGTTGATGATCCTATTGATACCAATAAAGTTGACCCATTGGAAATTAAACTTTTTCCCGAACAAACATTATTTGAAACATCGCTTAAAGTGGTACCACTATTATCACAAGCTACCCCTGAAGTAAACGTGTTATAAGCCCCGGTACTACTGTTAGAGGCTGCCATTTCCAAAGCGGTAACAATATTTTTTACATCGGTCGTTCTTACTGCATCTCTCGCTTTAGATCGAGCACTATTCAAAGAGATAACTGCCATAGTCGACAGCAAACCGATGATTGAGATTACGACTAGCAACTCAATCAATGTAAAACCACGTTCATTGGTTTTTTTCATAGATTTTTTTTCGCATTTTCATTAATTTAATTCTAGAATTTAAATCAGTGAAAATGGATTAGATTATTAAATTAAAAGCAGATTATAAAAACTGCTTTATTAGTTATCCACATTATACCATAGTTTGGGAAAAATTAAAAATTATCAGAAATAAAAATTAACACGAGGTTCCCCAATCTTACGAAGATCACGCATTTTTGGATATTTAAAGGATGAGGATTGACAATTTTATTTAGATGTGATATTATTAACACATAGTATAACAAATTAGCTACACAATATGTCAAAATTAGCTACAAAAATAGACATCTTACATAGGTCAGGAAAAACCGTTTTTGCCACCGATGAATTGGCGGCGTTTTGGGGTATTGAGGATAAACAAATACTCTATGTTAATATTTCCCGAATGAAGAAGGCTGGTTTCCTAAAAACAATCCAAAGAGGACTATATGCCATAACCAATACTGAGATCAATCATTTTGAACTAGCCATTAATCTCAAAAAAAATTCCTACATTAGCTTTGAAACCATGCTAAGCAAAGAAGAAATAATCCATCAATGGTATGGCACTTACTTCTCCGCCTCCGACCGAAAACTGGACCTAAAAAATAAATACGGCAAATTTTCATTCCGCAGGTTGCCTGAGGAGATTTTGAATAACAAACTAGGAATCAAAAACGAAAAAAATTATTTCATCGCCACTGCCGAAAGAGCAATTTGTGATTATTTTTATATAGCCGGATTTCAGCAACTCGACAACTTAAGCGATATTAATAAGGATAAATTACTGGAAATTGCCAAAATTTATCACAATCAGAGACTGGAAAAAGATATTAACAAATTAATCAAGCAATTATGAAATTAGACAAAAACATACACAAAAAAATAATGCTGAGAATATTGGCCGACATCGCCAATGATGCCTTCCTGGTTAATAACCTTGGTTTTAAGGGCGGTACGGCCTGCTATTTTCTCTATGGATTAGATAGATTTTCGGTAGACCTGGATTTTGACTCTCTGAACGAAGAAAAAGATGAATTAACCAGAAAGAAATTATTAGAATTACTGAGCAAATACGGAACCGTCAAAACAAAAACCAGTATCAAGCTGAAATACTCCGATGAATACCAGGCTTTGAAAATAGATTTGTCCACGAGACATAAAAATAACCAAAAAAATACCTACGAAATTAAAAGCATCGTCTCCGGCATTTCATTAAAGGTTTTAAAAAAAGAAGACATCTTTGCTCACAAGCTAGTAGCTCTCACTAGCAGAGGATCGAGCAATGATAATGAAGTTTTAGCAAATCGAGATTTGTATGATATTGATTTTTTCTTCAAAAAAATGTGGAGCTTCAATGAAGAAATCATCACTCAAAACACCGGCAAAAACATCAACAACTACCTCGAATACGCCGCTCGCTTTGTAAGAAAAAATATCAACGAATCAAATATCTTAAACAGACTTGGTGAATTAGTGGACGACAACAAAAAAAATTGGATAAAGAAAAATTTAAAGGAAGAGGTGTTAAAAGAATTGGCAATACAAATTGAAGTGAGCCGAAAATAACAACAATTACATACTCAAAATCACCAACTCCACATCCTCTTGCGGCAAATCTTTTTTGCTGATTTTTAATTTTTGCTCTTCGGTCGGTTTGACGCCGAATTCTTTGATGAATTTTTCCAGACCATCAATGTCATCAATGGCTAGATCGGGAGTTTTGTAGTGCATTGGGATGACGATTCTTGGTTCGATTTGGGAGATGACCTCGACGGCTTTTTTGGCATCGAGGGTATATTTGCCACCGACTGGGATCAAGAGAATATCGGTGCCAACCAAGGCCTCTAACTGCGCATCGGATAAAGTTGTTGCCAAATCGCCCAAATGTGTCACCGAGATATCATCAATCTCGAAGCGATAAATAACATTCTTGCCGCGCTCATGTCCACCCTTGTCGTCATGATTTGATTCCACACCATGAATTGCGACGCCTTTGACGTCGTATTCGCCAGCCATATTCACCAAATAGGGATTATTGCGAACAGCGGCGACATTGTTGTGGTCATAATGATCATGACTGACAGTCACAATATCCGCTTCCACGGAAGGCATTTTTAAGCCGATTTTTTTATCATACGGATCTGTAATCACGGTGATTCCCTCCGCACCTGCCTTGTCTTGAAGTTTGAAACAAGAATGTCCGAGCCAAGAAATTATCATATATTTATACTTAATTATTAATTAATTTAATATCGTTATATTAGGTTATTTTGTTATTTTTGTAAAGATTCGCTGTCAATCATTATTTTGAGAAATATTTACCATGATCCTCCTCCAAATCATCACCACTCTCTTCATCTTCATCTTCATCTTCATCTTCATCTTCATCATCCTCCTCTTCGCCATCTTCATCATTTTCATCATCAAATTCTTCGTCTTCATTTTCTTCTTCCTCATCCTCACCATCTTCATCATCATCCTGTCCTGAGCCTGTCGAAGGATCTTCTTCTAACTCTACTTTCAAAGATTTAAACACTGGCGCGCCACCAATTTCCTCATCCACATCTTCTCCTAAGAATGATTTCGGCGCTCTCGCCTCATCACGACGATGCAAGGAGGCGCCACTAGTACCGACGTTGCTCATTGATTCATACTGCTCTTTACTGATCATAATCTCGCGTGGCTTGGCGCCATTGGCGGGACCGACTATTCCATTTTCTTCCAGCAAATCAATTAGACGCGCGGCGCGAGAATAGCCGATGCTCATGCGTCTTTGCAATAAGGACGCTGAAGCCTTGCCGGAATTAACCACAATCTCCTTCGCCTCTTCAAATTTGTCATCACCGCCATTGCCACTATCACCGCCCATCATTGATCCGCCGCCACCGGTATTGGCTTGCTCCAAGACACCGGAAATGAAATTGGGCTTACTGGATTTGGTTTTGATATATTTCACTACTTTTTTGATTTCGCCATCACTCAAATAGGCACCTTGCAAACGCAACGGCTTGGAAAATTGCGCATTGATCACCAACATGTCGCCTTGTCCTAATAATTTCTCCGCTCCCATCGTATCCAAAATCGTGCGCGAATCCTGACCGGACGCCACCGAGAAAGCGATACGAGCCGGCATGTTGGCTTTGATCAAGCCGGTAATAACATTCACCGACGGTCTTTGGGTTGCCAAAACTAAATGGATACCGACAGCACGTGACATTTGCGCCAAACGGATAACTGCGGTTTCGATTTCCTTGGACGCTGTTACCATCAAATCAGCCAACTCATCAATAATAAAGACGATGTATGGCATTTTCACGTCTGGATTTGCTTCGTTATAAGATTGAATATTGCGGAAGCCCTCACGGGACAAGAAAATAAAACGACTTTCCATTTCGCGCAAGCACCAGTTCAGCGCACTGACTGTTTGTTTCACATCGGTAATCACCGGACAAAGCAAATGCGGCAAACCGTTGTAACCGGGAAGTTCAACTCGCTTCGGATCAACCATGATAAAACGCAAATCATCAGCTGTGTTCTGATATAACAGACTGACAATAATCGTATTCAAACAAACCGACTTACCGGAATTGGTCGCACCGGCCACCAACAAGTGAGGCATCTTGGTCACGTCATCAAGCCAATTTTGGCCGGCCACGTCCTTGCCCAAAGCCACCATCATATTATGTTTGCGCTCTTTATAAGACTTTGAACCCAAAATCTCTTTCAGGCTCACCATCGCCTTGGTCTTGTTGGGCACTTCAATACCAACCAAGGACTTGCCTGGAATCGGTGCCTCAATACGAATCGGATGCGCCGCCAAAGCCAAGGCCAAGTCATTGCTCAGAGTGGTTACCTTGGACAACTTCACGCCGCGTGCCGGCTTGAAAGTATATTGTGTCACAGTCGGACCGACACAAACCGCGCCCATATCAACTGACAATTTGAATTGCTCCAAAGTATTTTTGATAATTTCTTTATTCTCCTCAATATCGCCACTGGTCGGTTTTTCTTTCTTGTCGTTTAATAGATTCAAAGGAATCTTGATCTCGTCGTTGTATTTCTCCATCCACCACGGATCATTGTCTTCTTCCACCGCACCTTTCTTGCCAAAATCAGGCAGCTCAACCTCTTCTTCCTCTTCTTCCGCGTCAGCGTCCGCCGAAGAGGCGGATTCCTCGTCTTCCTCTTCCTCATCGTTTTCTTCATTCTCTTCCTCTTCTTCCTCTTCTTCCGCGTCAGCGTCCGCCGAAGAGGCG
>Ga0172371_10011727_pt1 | contig 11638 bp, 7 predicted proteins | sample Lak12m_FD_114543 | JGI IMG/M metagenome (GOLD analysis project Ga0172371, IMG submission 114543) | Freshwater microbial communities from Kabuno Bay, South-Kivu, Congo - kab_022012_12m | ecosystem: Environmental > Aquatic > Freshwater > Lake | place: Democratic Republic of the Congo: South-Kivu...
AATCAGTATCGGCCGGATTCATATAGACGACGTCATTGATGCGATTCGGCGGGATGAAATCCAAAATCTTTTCCGCCGTATCGCCGTGCGGATCGATATAGCAGCAGCCCTCGCCATTAATAATGTCGGAAATAATCAGGTTCTCCAAAAGCGTCGTTTTGCCCATGCCGGTCTTACCGATGATATACATATGGCGGCGGCGGTCATCGCGCTTGATGCCGAACGGCCTCAGCTGATGGCGATAATTAGTCGCGCCGAAAATCGTGATGTTGTCATTCTTATTGGCTTCGGGCATACAGTTTTTTCTTTCCACTTCTTTAGAAGAAGTGGAGCAAGAATCGCGACCGTTCAAAATCATGGCTAAATTTTAAGCTTCATTCGCTAAGTCAAAAACGGTCGGCTTACCTTCCTGTTTTGACTTCCCCTGGCGGGGCGCTCATTCTCGCTTAAAATTAGCACAAGATTTTGAAATGGTCGCAACCCAAATAAAAATTAATTTTAAAATCAAGCGAATGGCAAATTAGACGGCGGGGCAGCTTTTTTCCGCGCCTCGCCAACAGGCAGGGTTGACGGGCCGGCCGGCGCGATCGGCTCGATAACCGGCTGAACCGGAACTAACGGCGCGGCGACCGGATTGGACCGGCTAGCCGACGCGGTTTGGCCGGGCGCCATCGGAGCCATAGGCGCGACTCTGATCGGGCCTTGGTGATGCGCCTCCTTCTTGGCGGCCGGAGCGGCGCGCTCATGATATGGCAAACGCGTCGGCGGCGCGGCTTTCTTGCTGCCGATCTTCTCCAATTGACTGGCCTTGACGGTCATGACTGGGAAATGCCACATAGTCGCCAATTCCTCCGGATTAAGCAAAGTCAATTTGGCCGAATTGTTGGATTCACCGTACCAAGCCGACCGGTTGCAATACCAACGCAAAATCCGATTCTGCCTTTCAGCAATGCGCCGATCGACGAAAAAATAATCGATGCCGGTCTTGGTCAGGCCGCCCGGCTTGAAAGCGTTGGCGTCAGCCGTGTTGAATTGCTGGATCGAGCCGACAATGCCGGTCACGCCGCGGCCTTTGGAAAAAACATCTTTCCGGCCGAGATACACCAAGCGGAATTTGACCTTGAACGCCTGCTTGGACAGTTTGCGCTCGACGCGTATCAGCACGTCGCGTTCGCCCGGAGAAATCTTGAACATTTTCCACTGATCTTCCTCTTTCTTTTTTTCTTCCGCCGACCCGAAAGGATTGATGCCGAACGCTTCGCTCATCAGTCCGCCGCCGATAGCAGCCACGCCGCCCATCGGCCCGGAAATTATCTTGGTTGGATCGAATTTTTCCGGCGCCTTATAGTCCTTGCCTTGGGAAGTGGCGACGATTTTCTTGGCTTCCTCGCCCCAGCCCGGCGGCTGTGGCTGGATGACTATCTGAAGCCAGGCCTGCTCGCCCGGGTTCAATTTGCTCATCACCTCCAACAAGTTGGCCATTGGATCCAGAAAGGTCTGGGTCTGCTGATGCTCGAATTCAATATAGGTGCGGATCGGGTAAGGATAGGGCTTGACCAAAACGAATTCCGCGCCCCACAAATTATAAAGCTTATTGGGGAACTTCAATTTGCGGAAAGGAACCGGCCGGCCTTGGGCATCCGCTTCTTCGGAATCATAATCGACGTAATCCGAAACCTCGTTGATTTCCGCGTCGGGATACTGGGAGTAAACGATGGACTCGATAAAATCGCGGAAATGGGTCGGAGTGCGAATTAGAAATCTGGTATGACCATCGATAGAAACAATCTCGAAAGAAAAGCTCTCCGTCACCTTGCCGTTCCAATACTTATCAATCAAATTGGAGGAAGTGTAAACGCCGGCCAGAGCCGCGAACAAATTCTCAACCGCTTTGGGGGTCTGCTCATTATTCTTGGGAATATCGATAGCCAACAGGACATGCTTCCATTTGCCCATGAATTGGCCGGCGCGATGTTCCAAAAAAACATCCTTATAAATGCCCCACATCAGGACAATAATAAACAATACCCAGCCGCCATGCAATAGCATTTGAAGGCCGATAGTTGCGGGATCTTGGCTGGCGAAAGCCGAAAATTGCTGCAGCCAATCGCTTGTCTGCAGATAATCCTGCGAACCGCTGAGAAATCCTCCGATAATGTCTTGGTTGGGATCCATGGTTATATTATAACACAAAAATGTTAAAACATGAAAACACCGGATCATTAAAACAAACTGCCGTTAAAAAAACTCGCGCCGAAATTAATCGGAGCGAGTTTTTTTAAATTTTTTTATGTTCTTGCGTTTTGATATCTTTATGCTTCTTGCTCGGCAACTTGCTCAACAGCCTCGTCGGCCAGAGCAATAGCCGCCGCTCCAGTTTGGAAAAAATATTTGCCTTTGTCGTTTTTCTTGATTTTAGGATTATTCATCAATGACAAGTAAACGGTGGAACGCTTGACATTGCGGCGAAGCAGGACTTTATCGATTAACTGATCTTTAGCCAGCGGACCTTCCGCTTTCAGCACCTCTTCAATCACTTCAGCCACATTGCCCGGCTTGTAACCCCATTCGGCCAAAGCATAAATGCCGCGGCCGACCAAAACGTATTTCTCATCCAAAATCAGCTCATTGTGGACGGTCGGAGCATAAGCGACTTTGCCGTCGAAACCGTTGTCATTGATCGAGTTGGCGATTTCCGTAAAATGCATCGGGCGGGCGGCCTTCTTCAAGGTCAGATAAATCTTATCGTTGATTTTTTTCGGTTTGACGATGCCCCAACTGATTAGACCCCAATTATCGAAAATATCCTGCTTGATCTTTCTGGAGGCGCGCAAATAACTCTCCAAAATCTTATCGACATCCTCCTCGGTGGCTTCCAGCATCGTAGTCAAGGCCAGAATGCGATCCTTATTGGACTGATAAAATTCAGAACCCTTCAGTTTAATCATCAAATCCTCCAGCTTGACCGGCTCTTCATTGGTCTCGATGATCTTGACCATTTCAGTGATGACTGATTTCAAAAAATCAACATCGGCCGAACCCAGGCGCCACAGATGATTGAAGTCGCGATCCTGGCGGACGCGGTCGATATTGTCGGAAAAGATATGCTCGGCCAAGAACAGTAAAGAATTCTCCGCATCCGGATGGGGGGTCATATAATTCAAAACATTCTCCAAAAAGAAGCTTTCTTCCATGACGCCGCCGTATTGTTCCAATAATTGGACCACCAGATTTTCTGCCTCTTTAATCTCTTCTTTGAGATCGCGCAAATCCATCAATTTCTTGATTGACAAATTCTCGATCTGGCGGACGCGCTCGCGGGTGATGCCGTAGCTTTGGCCGATTTCCTCAAGCGTATGCCTGTCCGGCCGGCCCAAACCGAAGCGCCTGGTCAAGACGTCTTTTTCTTTGTCGACCAGGTTGGCCAGCAAAGTATTCAAGGTCTCAACCGGGCTAAAGGTGGATAAGCCGTCTTTGAATTTGTTTTTTCTGACTTGGTCTAAAATTGACATATTTATGTTTAAATGCAGTTGGTTTATTATGTTTAGCGGTAATTAAGTTAAATTCAGTCAAAAAATACATTAATTTAGCTAAAACACCACAGTACTTTGTTTTTATACCCTAATTATATCAAAAATAATTGAATTTGTCAATACGCCCAAAAAATATTAACCGGATTGGAATCAGATCGCCGATCAAACAAAAAAGCGGCGCCCAGTCGAGGCCGCCGATTATTTATTCCGGAGAAAGAGCTTCGAGTTTAGAATCACTGAGTAAAATAACATGGCTATTAATCGCCTTGCGGCTCCGCCACCGATAAAAATGCAGGACTTCCGCTTGTTCGCGATCGGCCAAGACCAATTGCCAATCAGCGCCGCGGGTCTCCGCGCTTAAAGCCAATTTGATAGCCATCGCCCAAAACCAGAGTTCGATACCAGTCCAGGCCGGACGAAGTAATGAAGCTGCCGCCGACCGCCACAGTTATCACGACAGCCGGCAGATAAGCATAATTTATTCTTAATTTCATAGTTTTCCTTGTTTAATTTCTTTTCTGATCTGCTCCATCAAACGGAGATAAAAGTCCAAATTATTAAGCGTGGCCAAGCGCATCGCCAATGGTTCGCCGGTCTTGAACAGATGATGCAGATAGGCCTTGCTGTATTGTTTGAGATTCGTCTGATTGACAGGAGTGAAATCATGCTTGAATTTAGCGTTAGCAATATTAATGGTTTCGTAAAACCTTGAATTATGAATAGCGAATAATGAATTATGGTTTTTAATTCCATGATTCATAATTCTTGATTCATTATTCCTAATATACAGCCGCCCATGCCTGGCTTCGCGCGTCGGGATGACGCAATCGAACATATCGATCCCGCGCTTAGCCGCTTCGACGATATTTTCCGGCGTGCCGACACCCATCAGATAACGCGGCTTGTCCGTCGGCATCGCCGGCGCCAGATAATCCAGCACCCCATACATCGCCTGATGGCTCTCGCCGACCGCCAAACCGCCGACCGCATAACCGTCAAAATCCAACATTGCCAAATCCTTGAGCGACTGCTCGCGCAAATCCCGATGAATTCCGCCCTGGATGATCGCGAAATAGAGCTGATCCTTATTAATCTTCTTAATTTCTGATTTTCTTGATTTCTTAATTTCTGCCCAAGCGGCCTTCGCCCATTTAGTAGTAATCTCAACCGCCGCTTTAACCTCCTGATGCGTCGCCGTCGACGGCGGACAGACATCCAGAACCATTGCGATATCCGAACCAATCACCCGTTGGATTTCCAAGACCTTTTTCGGCGTCAATAAATGCTTGGAGCCGTCCAGATGGGAATGGAATTCCACCCCGCCGGACAGAATCTTCCTAATCTTGGACAAAGAAAAAACTTGAAAGCCGCCGGAATCGGTCAGAATCGCGCCGCGCCAAGCCATAAACTTATGCAAACCGCCGGCGCCCTTTAAAACTTCAACGCCGGGCGTCAAATATAAATGATAGGTATTGGATAATAAAATGTCCGAACCCAACTCTTTGACATCATCAGCCGCCAGGTTCTTAACCGCGCCTTTGGTGGCAATTGGCATAAAAAACGGCGTTTTAATGACCCCGTGCGCCGTTTTTAATTTGCCCAGCCGAGCTTGAGATTTTTTGGATTGTTTGATGAGTTTAAACGGCAACATCTTGACAGATAAATTTATTCCACAATCCCGCTCACCTGCCCCAGAATCGGATCATTGAAAGCGGTCGTGATCGCTTTGACTGTTTTGGAAATGCTGGCACCGGTGTCCAAATCCTTGGCGGTCAAAGAAATCTCCGGCAACAAAATCAACACCCGGCCCAGATCGCTTTCAGCCGGAGCGATGCTCAGATTGAAATTCGCCTCGGTGCCGCGCGCCGTCTTGGGCAATTGGGAAATCATCCAGGTTATTTTCCTGGCTTTGGCGCTGTAAGCCACTTCGCCGGTGTTGTGCGATTCCTTATTATCCCAATTGACGTTATTCGGCAAAGTGGCGGTAATGATGATATTGCCGATATTGTGCAAATTATTCGCCAGGGCCAATTTGATGTTGTAAGAAGAAGCGCTGCCGGCCTGGGGTTGGATCGGCCCGGCGCCCAACGCCAGATTGTCCTCATTGTAATACCGGGCTGACGCCTGCAGGTCAAGATCGGAATTGATGGAGTTATTGACCGTCCGGCTGACAATCGTATCTGTTCCGCCGTCGCTGTTCGCCAGTCCGGCTTCAACATGATTTTCAATATTGAATTTCGTCACTGCCGCCTGATTGAGATCGGCTAAATCCTTAACCCTGATCTGCCAAGAAATCTCGCCGGCTTCGCCCGGCCTCAAACTCAACAACTGCGGCGCTTCCTTGCCAGTCCAAACAATTGTCTCACCTTTTTTCTTGCCATTGTTGTCATCCATTAATGTCTCCCAATCCAAAACCTCTGATTTTAGATAAGCTGTCAACCCGACATTTTTCAATTCCTCTTGACCGGTATTCTTGTAAGTCAAAGTATAAAACAGCAGATCGCCGAAACTGACCGCCTGATCCTCGCCCGAACCATTGATCACCAAAGACAGCTCCAATTGATCTTTAATGACGTTAGTAACGGCTGATTGTTCCGCCAATAGGACGGAATTGCCGCCCGGCCTGATGCTCGCCTTGATTCTTATTTCTTGATTGCCGGATTCAATGAGGCCGGCGTAATTGCCGATAATCTTAATCTGTTCGGGGCTGGAAGTGGCCGCCTCGGGAGAAGAAGTGGCCAAGCTGACAATCATCCAAATATTATTATAACCTTCCTTGGCCGGCGGCTGGGACGAAACGACCGTAAAACCAGCCGGAAATTCAGCCGTCACTTCGATATCTTTCAAAACTGTCTCACCAAAATTCTTCAAGTTAATGGCATACTCCGCATTCTTATTGGCTAAGACCTTTTCTTCGGCCTCAATGGTTAGAGTTAAAATGGAGGAATTAACTCCCAAGTCAACTGAGGCCTTTTGATTGAACTCGGCGTTAATATTCTCCGGCTTAAAAGTCAAAATGCCGGAGAGGTTCAAAATATCGCCCAGACCGGCACTGATCCGGCCGGCCAATTTTATTTCTTTGGTTTCGCCGATTTTCAAAACGCTGATATCCCAAACATTGCCCTTATCCCCAGTCGCCTCCGGCGTACTAGACACATATTGGAAAAACTCGGGATAAAGCAGAGAGATGTTAAGATTATAGAGATTGACTTTCTCGTTATTGCTGATAATGATCGTGTACGTCTGCAATTCGCCGGAGATCACGCTGATCGGCGGCTCGATTTTAAAAGTGACGCGCTCATTAGTGAAGGTCTCCTGATTCAAATTGGAAAAAACAATAAAACCGGCGATTGACACGGCCAAAAGCGCGGCAAAAACCGCCACCAGCGAATAAAGGATAGTCTGCCACAATGGCCGTTCCACCCGATCCAATCTGGTCAAATCCGGTATCTGCCCGTCATTGTCCGTGTAAACATCGGCCAAATCGCGCTGGATTTCCCGCGAACGCCCGCTGGCCAGCTGACGGAGATTTTTTTTCAACCCTCTAGTCAAAATCGAGCCATGATTCTTGTCGGTGATTATTTTAGCGACATCATCCTGCATCGTGCCGATATTATCTTCCAATTCCATTATTTCATCGTCCAAATCATCGACCGGTTTTTTTGTGAACAAAGGCATACATTATCAATTACGAATTAAAAATTACGAATTACGAATTTTAAAAACTGCTTAGCAAAAAAACTTATTTCTTAGTGAAGCCCGCGACCAAAAATTTATCAACATCGGACTTCCCACTCCAAAATATCTTGCCTGATCCGATTTGGGTTGATTCGGGATAAGACGATTTTAAATTGAGATTATCCGGATAAACGACTTCGGCCATGATTTCATCATCGCTGCGGCCGGACTGTTTTTGGAATTTCCAGCTGTAAGCCGCGGTCTCCGGCGAAAAATAATCAGCGGCCAATTCAATCAAGTTCTTCGAGCCGCTATTAAACGAAACCTTGAACGGCAATTTATAAACCAACAACAATTCGCGCGTTTCGCCCGGGCCGACGACCGACCAATTGGCAAAGACGGTCTGGCCGTTTTCATTATAAACTTTTGTTCCGGATGACGGATCGATAAACGCTTCGGCCTCGGCCGCCAACTCCGGCTTCAAAGCCAAAACTGGATCAATCGGCTTGAATTTATCAACCGTAAAGCCCTTAAAGCCCTTGGCCTCGATCAACTCGCTGCCCTGCGGGACATAAACCCGGATATAAGAATTATTGGCTAAAGCCGTAAAATAATCATCAATCGGCCCGATATGGCGGCGTTCGATCAGCACCCTGTCCAAAACCGTGCCATCGTCCTTGATTTCAATCGTCTGATAAATTTTTTGCCTGATGACATTGTCGGTTTTGCCGCCGGCGATATTAGTCGTGTTAACGCTCAAAAAATCACTGCCGGCAGCCGAATCCAATCCGCCGGACCAGTTATTGGACGAAGCGAAATTTTCCAGATCAACAGTCGAAAAATACAGCTGGATGTCGCGCTGGCGCAAACCAGCGCCAAGCGCCTCAGCCAGATTGAAAATATCCCGAGGCTCGGTTTTGACTAATTTTTCCATCAACAGCGGCGCCAATTCGCCCAAAATCTTTTTTGGCTTGGTTTTTTCCGTCGCCTCCAATTCGATGCTTTTCTGCAATTCGGCTTCGAAATTGTCAGGGGTGATAATTTTGCCGTATCGCGGCAAATTGATCGGGCCGACAACACTAAGCAATTTTCCCAAAAAAGATGAGTTGACAGCAATCACGCCGTCAATGGTCGGACCGCCGGATTTCTCATAAAACCATTTAATATTTTTAGCTGAGGTCGGGAAATCCGGCCACCAATTGGAATCCTGGAATTCCCAGCGATTGGCTACCAGCCGGAGAGCTTCCGGCGGAGCGACGGCTTCAGCCAAGCCGGCGCGGACATCATACGTGCCGCCTTCGGGAATCGTGATTTTTTCAATCTGGCCATTCCTCAAATCAACCAAAGCGAAACTGCCCATGAAGCCGCCGGTCGCGCGCAATTCATTGTCATTCTGGAACACCAGCAGATAACGGCGGACATCATTGTCGCCCAAAACATTAACGGCAAAAGCGGCCGTGTCCTGAAGGTTTTTCAAGCTGCCGATCGCCTCCGGCAGAGCCGCTTTCAATTTAATGAATTGGCTCTTTTGCTCAACCGAAAGATTATCCAAGCCGACCTTGCCGGCATTGTCTAAAGCCGCTTTTAACTCGCCCAGCGCCGGCGCCACGGCCAGAGAAAAATTATTGATCCGGCTAGCAAGCGACAAATCGCTCTCGCTCCTCGCCTCAGTGACTCCGCCCAATAACTGGCTGGCGGCATTGGATAAATGCTCGCCCATATCAAGGATATTAGTGCCGCTTTTAAAAGTATTTTCCGCCGGCGCGATTTCTGCCAAAGCGGTCAAAAATGACTTGATTTCCGCCAACGAATTCTGCGCCGAAATAAAATTGGCATTGGCGGCCGCGAATCTGTCCAGCGCCGAGTCCAATCGCATTGACTTCAAGTCGCCGGCTGCCGCATCAATATTGGACAGTGCCTGCTCGGCTTCGCCCATCACCCGCCCTCGGACATTATGGACTTGATCCCAATACGACAGTAATTTGACCGAGGAAACCAAAGCGATAGCCACGCCCAAGAAAACTGCCACCGGTTTTAAAGCCGCGGGAGAAAAAATAAAATTGCCAAGATCCCAAGACAGCGAATCCTTGGGCCAGAACGAGGCCGACGGCTGGGGATTGGCGACCACGCCCTTCCTGGTGAAATTACCAGCCAGATATTTTTCCCGGATTTCTTTCTTGCGATTTGGCGAATAATTGATGATTTTGAATTTGCCATCCTGAATATCGGCGATAGGAGAAATGGCCGGCTTCAGTAATTCAGAAATAGTCGGCTCCGAGCCGGTCGCAATCAACCGATCCAATAAACCCTGAATGGGCGGCGGCGATACCTTGTTTTTCGGCAGCCAAATCGTCTCATCTTTGGAAAATAACCGGCGGATTAGCAGCCGGGCCAAAACAATCGATTTGTAAAGAAATAAATAGATCTTGTAATAAAAATCAGCGAAAAACAAAATCAAACTGAGTGGAGCGATTTCCTCCAAACGCGATTGCTGCCGGGCCTTGGCCTGTTTCTCGCCGATCAAAAGCGGCGCGAATTCCGGCCGGCAAAAAACCGCGCTATAAGCTGACTTGGCCAGCGCGCAGTATTTTCGCAAACCAATGATAATTTCGCTTCGGCGCCAATCCCAAAAATCCAAAATATGGTACTTAGCCAAGAAATCTCCGCCCGGCCAAGCCGCGTAATCGGAATCGGACGTTGCCGAAAAATTCAGCGCGGAAGCGGCCGATCGGCCGCGCCGGGACAGATCGATTAGATGCGGCGAACGATAAACATCCAGCGGGCTCTCGGCTAAGCGGATATTGAACGGCTTGCCCGGATCTTTGGCGGCAATCGCCACCTCTTGCCCCATTTTCATTTCGGCCGTTTCATTCGGATCATTTTCCTCAAATAAAACCAAACCGGCGCCACGGCTCCGTTCGAGTTTTTTCTTCAACGACAATGGCAAGCCAGCAGCTGATTTTCCGCTTTTAGCCGCCACGGCCTGTTTAATCGATTTTGGCTTCGTCACCTTCATGACTATGGGTGTGTAATGGATTTATTATAACACAAAAGACGATTTTAAAACAATCCGCGCTCGGCGGATTGTGGATAAGTATTTTATTGGAAATCCTTCGAATACTCCGCCTCCGATCAATACCGGGGTTGAAGTCAACTTCATTTTAGTTTTAAATACATTTCTCTAATTTCCTCCCCCATTTTGCGCCAGGAATACTTCTTCACATTCTCCAACCCGCTCGCTGACAGTTTCCGTCTCAAATTCTCATCACTCAATCCTGACCCGATCTTGGCCGCCAAATCCCGAGTGTCGTTCGGGTCGAAATAAAGCGCGCTCTCGCCCAAGATTTCCGGCAAGCAAGTCCGATCAGAACTCGCAACCGGCAAACCGTAAGTTTGCGCTTCAAGCGGCGGCAAGCCGAAACCCTCGATGAGTGATGGAAAAACATACAGTTTGGCTGATTTGTACAAACAGACAATTGCTTCATCCGGCAGATAATCGGTGAAAACAACCTGCTTGGCGAACGTTTTCTCCGCGACACTTTCCCTCAAACGGCTGTAAAACAGATTGCCCTTGCCGACCAAAACCAATTGCAAAGCGGGACGAGTTTTTGCTACTTCGCCAAAGGCCTCGATTAATTTCTCCAGATTCTTATGCGGATAAGCGGAGCCGACATACATGATATAATCATCGCCCACGCCCAGCTTCGGTAAAACGATTGAACAATCGCCGGTCGGAACCATCGGCAAATCGACTCCCTCATAAACCACTGCGATTTTTTCTGCCGGAATTTTCAGCAGCCGGACAATGTCGTCTTTAGTGAATTGCGACACGGCAACGACTTGTTTGGCTCGGCGCGCCGCCGACTTGACGATAAAATTGTAAAAAAATAACTTGATCCGATAAATCAGCGGGTGCAGATTAGTCGCGCGCGACGACGGATAATGGGAAATGATCAGATCGTGGATCGTAACGATGAATTTTTTGGCGTAAAGCATCGGCGCGTTGAAGTGCGTGAAGTGGATCAAATCCAGATTATATTGATACAGCAAAACAGGATAAAGCAACTGCTCAAAAATCCCGTAAACCCTGAAATCGGCCGAGACCTTCTTAAACCTGGGATTTTGCGGCGCATACTCGCCCCAATTATCCTTGGCCAAAAACACATAATAATCATTAGCCGCGTCAATTTTTTCCAAATTCTTGATCAGTTCCGCCGTATAGCGGCCGATACCGCCGTGCTTAGTCCCGTAAAGACGCGCATCGATGCCTATTTTCATACGTTTATTCATTAAAGATTAAATTTGTTCAAAAATCTCCAGCAGCTGCTCGGCGGTTTTTTGCCAAGTGAATGTTTGAGCCCGCTTTAATCCGGCGTCGATGAATTGCGACCGCAACTCGCCGTCGCTGAGCATTGTCTCCATCGCCT
>Ga0172371_10011729_pt1 | contig 11636 bp, 7 predicted proteins | sample Lak12m_FD_114543 | JGI IMG/M metagenome (GOLD analysis project Ga0172371, IMG submission 114543) | Freshwater microbial communities from Kabuno Bay, South-Kivu, Congo - kab_022012_12m | ecosystem: Environmental > Aquatic > Freshwater > Lake | place: Democratic Republic of the Congo: South-Kivu...
AATGAATTCGATACGCTAGACTTCGACGATACGGCCCCGCTGGCCGCGCGGATCTCCAGTCCCGGGGAAGCCCCGTTGGGCATCGACTTTGGAGCGTGTTCCCATCTGGGCAACGTGCGCCGCAACAACGAGGATCATTTTGCGGTGATTCGCCGCAAGCGGTCCCGCGAGGTGCTGTTTACGAACATGCCGGCGGGCGACCTGGCACTGCCCGACGACGAATCGTACGTCCTGGTCGTCGCCGACGGCATGGGGGGCGCGGCGTTCGGCGAGCTGGCCAGCCGCTTGGCGCTCAAGACGGCCGACGAGCTGGTGGGCAGCGAGTGCGGCTGGATCACGAAACTGCAGGACGTCGACTTTCCGCCCATCCACGACCGCATCCAGGCTTACGCCGACTTGATCCACGAGACGCTCGTGGACTATGGCCGCTCGGACCCGCGTCTGACGGGCATGGGCACCACGCTGACCTGCGCTCACGCGCTCGGCTCGGACGTGATCATCGCACACGTCGGCGACTCGCGGGCTTACCATTTCCGCCAGGGGCGTCTGCAGCAAGTGACCCGCGACCAGACGCTGGCTCAGGAATTGATGGATGCGGGCATCCCGGCTCAGGAGACCGTGCGATTCCGCCACATCCTGACCAATTGCCTGGGGGGCGAGGCCCGCGCCGCCCGCAGCGAAGTCTACCATCTCCGCCTGGAAGACGGCGACGCCCTGCTGCTGTGCACCGACGGGCTGTCCGACCTCGTCGGCCATCACGAGATCGCCGAGGTGCTAGGCGAAGCCGGCAGCTCGCGGCAGGCCTGCGATCAGCTCGTCAACTTGGCCCTGGCCCGGGGCGGCAAGGACAACATCACCCTGGTCCTGGGCCGGTTTCTCAAGGTGGCCGCCGCCGTCCCGGTCGCCTCCTAGCCGAGAATCGCCGGGAGCCGCCCTGGACTTTCCCGGGCTTGGGGCTATACTGTGGCACTGTCTGATCCCGTCGGTATCTGCCCATTGGATCACTGCCAGGTCCAATGGCTCTTTGAGTACGCGACGCGCGGTTCTCGCCTTCGGTCCTGGGAATTCGTAACAGGACAACGCATGTCTTTTGAACAACTGGGTCTCGCTGCGCCTCTCCTGCGGGCGGTTTCTTCGCAGGGCTACACCTCTCCCACCCCCATCCAAACTCAGGCGATTCCGCACGTTCTGGCCGGCTCCGATGTGCTGGGCTGCGCCCAGACCGGCACCGGCAAGACGGCCGCCTTTGCCCTGCCCATCCTGCACCGCTTGGCGCAGACCGCGTCGCCGCCGCAGCAACGCGGACGGCGGATCCGCGTCCTGGTGCTGTCCCCGACCCGCGAGTTGGCCGCCCAGATCGGCGACAGCTTTCAGACGTACGGGCGCCACACGGGCTTGCGGCAAACGGTCATTTTCGGCGGCGTCAGCCAGCAGCACCAGGTCCGCGAACTGCAACGCGGCGTGGACATCCTGGTCGCCACACCGGGACGCCTGGTCGATTTGATGAGCCAGGGCTTTGTCGACTTGAGTTCCGTCAGCGTGTACGTGCTGGACGAAGCCGACCGGATGCTGGACATGGGCTTCCTGCCCGATCTGAGGCGGATCCAAGCCAAATTGCCCGCGCGGCGGCAGACGCTGTTCTTCTCGGCCACGATGCCGACGGAGATCCAGCAGCTGGCCGACTCGCTGCTGTGCAACCCCGTGCGGATCCGCATCGCTCCGGTCGAGGCGACCACGGCCTTGATCACCGAATCGGTGTGCTTCGTGCCCAAGAAGGCCAAGTCGCAGCTGTTGGCCGAGTTGCTGACCAATCAGGATGTGGCCCGGGCGGTGGTCTTCACGCGCACCAAGCACGGGGCGGACCGCCTGGCCAAGCAGCTGAACAAGGCCGGGATCCGGGCCGAAGCGATGCACGGCAACAAGAGCCAGTCGGCTCGCCAGCGCACGTTGGCCGGCTTCAAGTCCAACCAGCCGCCCGTGCTGGTCGCGACCGACGTCGCCGCCCGCGGGATCGACGTGGACGGAGTCTCGCACGTGTTCAACTATGACCTGCCGTACGAGCCCGAGATGTACGTGCACCGGATCGGCCGCACCGGCCGGGCCGGGGCGTCGGGCATCGCCGTGTCGTTCTGCGATCACGAGGAACGCAAGCTGTTGCAGGCCATCGAGCGATTGCTCCGCCGCAAGTTGCAGGTGGAACGGGCCTTGATCCCGGAAAGCCCGGCCGCCGAGGCCGCCACGGAACCGGCCCCCGCGCGGGAACCGGTGCGGCAGCCAAGCCCCCGCCGCTGGCGCGGAACCAGGCCGAGCAGCTCGCGCCCCAGTTCACGCCCCGTGTCCGCGAAACGGCGGCGGTGGTAGGCTGTCCGGTCGTGTCGACTGCCCACATGACAGGCGTTCGAGGATGTTGGCGATCGACTTGTGTCGACCTCGCGCCCCAGTCCGCCTAGAATAGACGTGTTGCTTGTCCAAAACTCGGAGACGGCACATGAAGACGGCAGTGGTTGTTTCGCAGGCCCACGGTCAGACGGTTTGTCTTCCGGAGGAGTTTCGGCTCGAGGGAGACGAGGTGTTCGTCAAGAAAGTAGGCCGTTCGATCATGTTGATTCCCAAGCAGGTTGATCCCTGGCGATCGCTCGTCGATAGCCTGGGCCAATTCTCGGAAGACTTCATGCAGGACCGAGCCCAGCCAAGTACTCAGCATCGCGAGGCTGTCTTCGAGTGAAATACCTGCTGGATACCAACGTCTGTGTTTTCGTGATTCGGCGGAAGCCGGCCTCAGTGCTGGCGCGGTTGGAGGGGCATTCCGCCGACGACATTGGGATTTCAACCGTGACGTTGGCCGAACTCCGGTATGGCGCAGACAAAAGCCAGCGTCCGGCTCAGAACCACGCGGCGTTGGATGCGTTCCTGGTTCCGCTCCAGGTCATCGATTTTGACGCCGCTGCGGCCGAATGCTATGGACGCGTACGGGCCGAGTTAGAGCGGCGCGGAACACCGATCGGTCCACTGGATACCATGATCGCAGCGCACTCGCTCTGCCTGGCCTTGCCCCTGGTGACGAACAACACCGCCGAATTCTCGCGCGTGCCTGGTTTGCAGTTGGAGGACTGGACGCTGCCTCCATCGTGATCGGGGTTCATGACGGGATTTCGATCGCTCGTTCATCGGCCAAATAGCCTGTTTCTACCGTTGCCGCTGCCTGGAACGCAAGTCCTCCCATTCCAGCAGTGGCGATTCATCGTCCCATAGGTCCTGTGGGTCCGGCAATCGTCGCGGATGCACCGCCGCTGGCGATGGCGTTCGGTATGCGGCGATGGGGAAGCGACCGTCCCAAGCCGCTCCCCAGCGGTGGGCGCCCGGGAAGTCCCGCCGCGAAAGCGTTTGACCGTCAGGGCCCTTGGCCGCCGCTGACTCGCCCTCGGCCGAGACCGCTGGCACGCTGGGCGGGAGGCTGCTCACGTTGAGGTACTGGATCACCAGCAGGACATCGAGTGGAGTCAGGTAGCCGTCGCCGCTGACATCGTAGAAGGGCCAATGCAGATTCTCGTTGCTCCTCGGCGGCAAAGCGGCGTGGGGGCCGCGATTGATCTGGTTGATCAGCACCAGGGCATCCAACGAGCGGACTTCTCCGTTGCCGTCGACATCGACTGGTTTGTCGGGGTACTGCCAGGACGAATACGTGAGGCGCGCGCCGGTCGCCTCGCTCCATTGCCCCAGGCTGTTCCAGGTCCGGGCAAATAACGTCTGCGGGCCCAGGCTCCAGTCGCCGGTGTTGGCCCTCCAGTTCCAGCCGTCGTGGGGGTCTTCGTCTATGCCCAGGACGGCATCGTCTAGGTCCCATTCGCGATTGCCGTTCGTGTCGCGGTAGAAGACTACGCCTTCGACCCCGCCGTCCCCGCCGCGGACTCCCTCGGCCGCAACTCGCAGCTCGGCCGGACCGGTGATCAGAAGGGACTCGACCGTCAACCGTTCGACGATCGGCGCCGCCGCGATGTTCAGCGGGGGCGGATCGATGAACCCGATGAGCGAGGTGGGCACCTCCGTGTCAAAACCTGCGCCACCGGCCAACGAGAACACAAGCGTCTTGTTATCATCCGCTTGGTTTCCGGAGAACTGTACGGTCCCACTCGCGACGGCGCGGATGTCCGCCGAGAACACAAGGTATTCCCGGCGCGGCGTGTACTCGGGCCAGCTGTCCAGGTCGGTCCGATTGAGAAAGGCACCGATCTCGCCGAATTGGCGACGGCCATCGGCTGCACCGGCTTCCGGCGGTTCATCCAGGCCGCTCGGGCCGTTCAGGTAGGGATCATGGAACGTGAAAGAACTCCGGAGTGAGTCGATTTTCTCTTGCGGAGTTGTCGGCTCGACCGGAATGTAGTTGTCGACAATCTGCGCTGAAGGGCGGAAAACGCACTTGAAAGGTCTGTCCCACCATGACAGTATTGCCGGGCAGTGGGGCGCCGTTGCGATCCGTCAAGGCCAAGCGATAGCGTACGGCGTCTGCAGGTGCCGTCTCGCCTTCGCCAGCGATCGGCCCATCGGCGGTCGGGGGCCAAGGCCAGGCCAGCATCTCTCGGGTTTCCAGCCGCTCGATCTGCAACCGACGAGGCCCCGGTTGCAGCCGACGCTTCCCTGGGCTTCGGGGTGGCCCGTGGCGCCCACACGAATCGCGGGGTGTCCCCAACAACGTTCTCGCCTTCCTTTCCAGCCCCTAGCGGTCACACGTTCTCTCGATCCGCCGTCGCCGAGTCGATCGGGTCTATTATATCATCGATCCGTGTGAAGACCTGCTAGAAACGGCCTCGCCTGACCTTCCCGCTGCCAGCGAGCAGCACGTGGTGGAAGCCCGCCGCCTGTTGAGTCAAGCGGCGCGTTATCTGAATCCACCGCCCCGCGTCAGGATTATCGCGCCGGCCGATGTGGAAGCCGTCCTAACCGAGGAGGCGGCCCAGCGCATTTTGCGGTTCCACCTGCTGGACTACTGATCGGACTGCTGATCGGGCTCGTCACGACCGTCGGTTGCCGGCCACAGCGTCGACTTGAGGGGCGGGGGCGTCGAGCGAGTTCCAGACGGGGATTTCCTGCTTCAGCTTCGCCACGTACGCGGTGATCTGGGACTTGACGTTCTCTTTGCGGAGCGTCTCTTTGATGTCGACCTGGGCCTGCTCGAAGGGCACGCGGCCGGCTTCGATCCGTTCGATGACCCGCACGATGTGGAAGCCCTCCTGATCCTCCAGACGTTCGCTCAGGCGGCCGGCGGGCAAGCTGAAGACGGCCTGGTCGATGACCTCCGACGCCAAGCTGCCGCGGCTGGTCCAATCGTGATAGCCGCCCTCGGACGCGTCCACGCCCTGCGACTGGCGCTGAGCGACCGCGTTCAGCGGCGCGCCGCGGAGGATCTCGTTGCCCATGTTGCCCAGCGCCGCCCAAGCCTCCGGCTTGGAGCCGAAGCGGTCGAAGCGGACGGTCAGTTTCTCCCAGCGGGCGCGGGCCGGCAGCTCATAGTCCTGGGCGTGCGCGTGGTAGTAATCGAGCATCGCCTGGTGCGTGATCTCCGGCTCGTAATTGATCTTCTGCGACAGGACCGACTGGCCCAGCGCCTTTTCCACAAAGCTTTGCCGCTGCCGTGCGAGCGACGAGCTGAATTCGCGCAGCTTGGCGTCCAGTTCGGCCTGCGTCTCGACTTCCGCCTTTTTCATCGCCTCGGGCAACTGCTTCTCGTTGAATTGCTCTTCCGCCCGGCTGGTGATCTTGGGCAGCATCTCTTTTCTCTTGTCGTCGGGAATCGAGCGCAGGAAGTCCAAGTACAACAGCTTGGTCTGGATCGCGCTCTCCAACGCCTGCTTCATCAGCTTGTCTTTCTGCTCGTCGATCTGCGCCTTCTGCTGTTCGACGACCTTCGGATCCAATTTCTCCAGGTGCGGCGCCATGATCTGCTCGACCATCGGCATGACGTCGCCGACTTGAATCGGCTGGTCGCCGACCCAGGCGATGATCTGACTGGGCTTGAAGATGGTGGCCGGCGGTTCCTCGGCCACCGGCGGAGCCGGCGCCGTCCAAGCCTGGGGCGGTCCAGACGCCCAGCCCGGCGGAGGCGGTTGCATCCACGGTTGAGCGCCGTTCGGCGTGAACGCTGGGGACAGGGACGCCGTCCGCGGGCCGTCGGTGGCGAGCAGCGGCTGCGAGGTTGGCATGCGGCCGACTTGTTGCTGGTACATGCCCAGCCCAGGCGGACCGTACGCGGCGGAAGCCGGCGGCGAATACGCGGCGGCAGGGGCAGCGTACGGCTGGCCGGGCGGCCCGTACGCGGCGGCCGGCGGCACGGGAGCCCCCGACAGCGGACCTGCGTAGCCAGCCGGCGGCGATCCATAGACCGCGGGCGGCGGTGCCGGCGGCGGCTGATTCAATTCCGTGTCGAAACGTGGCGGGGGTGGCGGCTCGTCCGCAAGCCCGGCGCGCACGAGCACGCCGGCTGCTAACACAGCGCTGAAGCACACAATCGATAAGCCCATCCGTGGGAACAAGCTGTCCGCCTTCGCTGACGAGAGAAGAGAAACAGACAAGCTGAGCCTGCACAATGCGCGGGATTATAGCCACCGGTTCAACGTGGCTGCAACACTGATTTGACCAGAGCCAGAATTGCGTCCGGTTGCGTAACCTCAGCCGGCACACGCAGATACGCACTGTCCTGGTCCACGACCCGAAGTTTTCCGCCGCTCCGTTTGGCCAATTGCTCGATCCGGGCGCGGTTCGTGTACCGGAAGACGAGGAACCGATCTTCCAAGAAAATCTCCCCAATTTGCCACAGCGCGGCTTCGATCTTTAGCGTTTCGCGCTCCAGCATCCGCTCGACCGGTTCCGGCAGCGGCCCGAAGCGATCCGTCAATTCCGCGCGGTATTCGACCAGTTCGTCGGGATTGGTGATTCGCGATAGCTTGCGGTACAGGTCGATCTTGAGCCGCATGTCGGGCACATAGTCGGACGGCAAGTAGGCCTGCCCCGGCAGCGCCAGGTCCACGTCGATCGACAGCTTGGGCGGCATCTGCTTCAGCCGCCGGACGGCATTTTCCAGCAGCTGGCAATACAACTCGTAGCCGACCGCCGCGATATGCCCGCTTTGCTGCGTCCCCAGCAGGTTGCCTGCTCCGCGGATCTCCAAGTCCCGCATGGCCAAGGCGAACCCGGCCCCCAAGTCGCTGAATTCCTCGATGGCCCGCAACCGCCGAGCCGCATTGGGCGTGACGTGCTTGCCCGGATCGATCAGCAGATAGCAGTACGCGCGGTGCTTGTACCGGCCGACCCGGCCGCGGAGCTGGTGCAAGTCGGCCAGTCCGTAGCGATCGGCCTCGTCAATGAAGATTGTGTTGGCGTTGGGAATGTCCAGCCCGCTCTCCACGATCGTGGTGGCTAGCAGCAGATCGAACTTACCCTCGACAAAGTCGACCATCACCTCTTCCAACTGCGTTTCCGGCATCTGGCCGTGCCCGATCCGGATGCGGGCTTCCGGGACGATATGCTGCAGCCGCGACTCGACGACGCGGATGTCCTCGACGCGATTGTGCACGAAGAACACCTGGCCGCCGCGGTTCAGTTCCCGGAGCACGGCGTGCCGGATCAAGTCCGGATCGAACCGCGTCAGCCGCGTCTCGGTGGCCATGCGGTCCTCGGGCGGCGTCTCCAGGTTCGAGATGTCCCGCACGCCGACCAGCGACATGTGCAGCGTCCGCGGGATCGGCGTGGCGGTCAGGGTCAGCACGTCGACGGTCGAACGCAGCGTCTTCAAGCGCTCTTTCACCTCGACCCCGAACCGCTGTTCTTCGTCGATGACCACCAGTCCCAGGTTGCAGAACTGGACGTCCTGGGAGGCCAATCGATGCGTGCCGATCACGATGTCGATCTGGCCGGCGGCCAACCGCTTGGTGATCTGCCGCTGCTCGTGGGCGGAACAGAAGCGGCTCAGCCGAGCGATGTCAAAGGGGAACTCGGCCATCCGCTGGCGAAACGTGTGGTAATGCTGTTCGACCAGCACCGTGGTGGGCGCCAGCACGGCCACCTGGTAGCCGTTGTCGACGGCCTTGAAGGCGGCCCGCATCGCCAGTTCCGTTTTGCCGAAGCCCACATCGCCGCACAGCAGGCGGTCCATGGGGCGGGCCAGGGACATGTCCTTCTGGATCGACGAGATCGCCGCCAGCTGGTCGGGCGTCTCCTGGTAGGGAAACGAGGCGTCGAACTCGCGCTGCCAGTCGCTTTCGAGGGCAAACGCGATCCCCGGCCGGGCCCGCCGCGCGGCCTGCAGTTCGAGCAGTTCGGCGGCCAGGTCGATCACCGCCGACTCGGCCGCCTTCTTCTGCCGCAGCCAGGTCTTGTTGCCGATCTTGGCCAGCACGGGCCGCGTCTTGGTCCCGCCGACGTATTTCTGGACCAGGCCGATCCGGGTGGCGGGGACGTAGATCTTCGTGCCGCCCGCAAACTCGATCTGCAAATGCTCCTCGACGCGGCCCTCCTTGTCCAGCAGCTGCATGCCGCGGTAGCGGCCGATGCCGCGGGCCAAATGGACGACCAAGTCGCCTTCGCAGAGGTCCAGAAAGCTGTCGATCGCTTTGCCCAGCCGCCGCCGCGGCAGCCGGCGCAGCTCGCCGCGCTGGAACAGCTCGCCGCTGGTGATGACGATCACGCGGTCCCGGGCCAGGCGAAAGCCTTCCCGCAGCGTGCCCAGCGGGAAGTGCAGCCGCCCTGCGGCGGCCAGTTGCGTGGTCCGCAACAACTCGGCCAGCCGCTCGACTTCCGCCTCGGTCTGCGACACCAGAAAGACCTCGTGCCCCTCGCCCACGCGATCCAGTTCGGTCCGCACATGGTCGATTTCGCCGCTGAATCGCTCGACGGATTCGATTTGCAGGCGGCAGCACGCGCCCAGACTGCCCCGCGCCAACCCGGCGGCCGTGGCGACGCCGAACCGGCCCACACGCTGCATGACATCGTGAAAGTCGTGCAACTCCTGCGGCCGTTCCTGCCGGGTCAGGTACGCCTTGGCTTCCTCCTCCGAACGCTCCAATTCGTAGAACAGGAAGATCGTCGAGGGCGGCAGGTAGTCGGCAAAGTGCCCCCGATCGTCGGCGGCCCGCGCGACCACGGTGATCTCGATTTCGTCCAGCGACTCCAGGCTGCGCTGGGTCTGGACATCAAACCGCCGCAGGGATTCGATCACGTCGTCGAAGAACTCGATCCGCACCGGCTGCAGCCAGTCGGTGGCGAAGATGTCCAACAGTCCGCCGCGGCTGGAGAACTCGCCGGGCAGTTCGACCGCGCTGGTCGCGTGGAAACCGCGCTGCACCAGCCATGCTAGCAGACCGCCGACGTCGACTCGCTGGCCGACCGCCAAACGCCGGCTGCTGGCCGCCAGCCGTTCGCGGCTGGGCGTGGGCTGCAGCAGGCTCTGGATGCTGGCCGCGATCAGACGCGGCGCGGACTTCAGGCGCGCGGCCGGCGGCGTGCGGGACGCCGGCGGCGCCCCGTCGTCGGCGGCCTGGACCAGCTGTTTCAGCGTCCGCAGCCGGTCGGCATGGATCTCGTCGTGCAGGATCCGCTCGCCGGGATCGGATTCCCAGGCGGGAAAGCGCGCGGCGGGGATCGGCGAGAACAGGGAAAAATCGTCGCAGAACGCGTCGATGTCGTCTTGGTGCGGGCAGACGACCACCAGCGGTCCGGCGGCCGTGCGGACCAGCTCGGCGGCCACCAGCGCGCACGCCGAGCCCCAGACTCCGTCCAACGTGGCCGGCTGTGCTTGAGACAGCGCAGACACCACCCCGGCGAATCCGTCGTGCTCGTTCAGGCGTCGGGCCAGCTCCCGCAAACGCTCCGACGCTGCACTGGCCAGCGATGAAGCTGTCATATTCGCGTGTGCTGATTGTATCGCCCGCCAGCCGGCGCGAACAGGCCAACGGCGGCCGGGACCGTTTGCGGTTGACCCCGGAAGACGCCAGCCGTAGGCTGTTTGCAGGCGTCCGCTGCTGGCCCCCAAACGGGAGTGCATTGGGTGTTGACGCCGTCCGTGCTGTCACGTGCTGTGCGCCCCCGGGCTCAGACGTACAGAATTCAAATTTGGCCGAGCAAAGTCTTTCCATCCTGTTGGGCTCGAACTCGGCCAAATTTGAATTCTGTACGTCTGAGCCTTGGGCTGAATCGTCTCGAAACTGAGGTCAGACCATGCCGCTGGACCCGCAGACCCAAGTCCTCTTGGAGCAGATGGCCAAGGCGAACTTGACGCCGTACGAAGCGATGACGCCTCAGGAGGCGCGCCGCCAGACGGCGTTGGGCAGCTGTTTCATGGAGCGGCCGCCGGAGGTGTTGGCTTGGGAGGACCGCGAGATCCCCGGGCCGCAGGGCTCGCTCCGCATTCGGCATTACCGGCCGTCGGCGGCGGCCGTGCTGCCGGTGGTGGTCTTCTTTCACGGCGGCGGCTGGGTGATGGGCAGCATCGAGACGCACGACGGCTACTGCCGCCAGCTGGCCAACGCGTCCGGCTGGGCGGTGGTTTCGGTCGACTACCGGCTGGCCCCGGAGCACAAGTTTCCGGCGGGCCTGGAGGATGCCCACGCCGCGACGAGTTGGGTCAGCGAGCATGCCGCCGAAATCGGCGTGGATCCCCAGCGGATCACCGTGGCGGGGGACAGTGCCGGGGGCAACCTGGCCGCCGCCGTGCCGCTGCTGGCCCGGGACCGAGGCGGACCGGGCCTGCGGTTCCAGCTGTTGCTGTACCCGGTCCTGGATCACCATTTCGACACGCCTTCGTACCGCGCGAACGCGACAGGCTATCACCTGACCCGTGACGCCATGATCTGGTCCTGGGGGCACTATCTCCACAGCCCGCGGGACGGTGCGCTGCCCTACGCCTCGCCGTTGCGGGCGGACGATCTGAGCGGCCTGCCCGCCGCGCTGGTCATGACGGCCGAGTACGATCCCCTGCGGGACGAAGGCGAAGCGTACGCGGCGCGTCTGCACGCGGCCGGCGTGCCGGTGACGCTGAAACGCTATGACGGCCTGATCCACGGCTTCGCCCGCCGCACCAACGTCCTGGACCGGGCGCGCGAGGCGCTGCAGGACGTGGCCGCGGCGCTGCGGGCCGTGGGTGGGCCGTGAATCCGCTTGAGCTTCATACTGCGAAGCCGCATGCGAATCCACGAGTCCAGTTTCTGGAACATCCAACGACAAGTGGAAAACTCCGTGGCGAAGTAATTCGCCGTTCCCCTGATCACCCGGTTCAGTTTCCGAACGAGGCGTCGTGAAATTCTGGTTCAAAGACCGGCGCCAGAAGCCTACGTATCACCTCTTGCGCCTTTCACGCTTCGTAACCCCTCTGACGACACTATCGCGATGATGCGAATCATCCTCTCCGCGTGTCAACAAACTCGGCAATCGGCAGGAAGCCACAAAAAGCACAAGAAGCACAAAAGCAAACAGTCAATTGAACAGAAGGCAACAGAGGAAACGGAGATCTGTTGCATCTGATCGTCGAGATCAAGGGCTACCGCCGTGAAGACGCCAAAGAGAAGAAATCCACGATGGAAACCTATTGGGTGCCGGGCGTGAACAACCTCGGGACCTACGGCCGCTGGGCCTTCGCCGAATTCACGGAC
>Ga0172371_10011731_pt1 | contig 11635 bp, 11 predicted proteins | sample Lak12m_FD_114543 | JGI IMG/M metagenome (GOLD analysis project Ga0172371, IMG submission 114543) | Freshwater microbial communities from Kabuno Bay, South-Kivu, Congo - kab_022012_12m | ecosystem: Environmental > Aquatic > Freshwater > Lake | place: Democratic Republic of the Congo: South-Kivu...
AGCGATATCCGGCGCTAGATACGTCTGCGAGCCGTCGCTTTTGATCACCACCCTGTCTTTATCATCCCCGAAAGCGGTTGATTTAAACCAGGTTGCCCCGTCCTGCTCATAAAAAAATCCTTTTTCCTTCAATTGGGCAAAGGATTCCTCTATCTTTCCGCTTTTAGCCAGCTCTTTCTGCGAATACCAGCAATCAAAATCAACCCCGAAATCCGATAATTCCTGCTTGATGATCTTTAAGATATATCCGGCGGCGAAATCACCAGGCTGGTCATCTTTGATCTTTTGCTTATCCGCCTCTTTGGCAATATCATATATATAATCGCCCTGATAGTAATTCTCGGGAAACTCTATTTTTTCGCCCGCTAACTCCCTGCGCCGCAGCTCAACGGACTTGCCGAGGATATTTATCTGGTTGCCCTCATCATTAAGGTAATACTCCCGCTGCACGCTGAAGTTCAGGAATTCCAGGATGTTCGCCAGGCAATCCCCTACCGCTGCCTGACGGGCATGGGCAACCGATAATGAACCGGTGGGATTGGCGCTGACAAACTCAATTAATACCTTTTTGCCTTTACCGGTATCTATCCTTAAGGCCTCTTTACCTTGGGCGATTATTTTGCCCAGCTGATCATAAAAATAACCCGGCTCAAGGTAAAAGTTCACGAAACCCGCGCCTTCAATCTTCACCTGATTGATCGAATCCTTTAATTCCGATTCCGGGATCTCTCCCTGGATTATTTCAACTAATTGGCCGGCGATTTGGCGGGGTGGTCTCTTAAGCAGTTTGCTTAATTTTAAGGCGATATTGGTGGTAAAATCCCCGAAGCGGTTATCGGTGGGAAAATCAATGATTATTTCCGCGGGGGGCAGCTTGTCTAACCCGGCCTTTACCAATGCCCTGCTGACCAGGGCTGTAAGCTCTTCTAGGATATTCTTATGCATTTATGCGCGGCGGGAAACCCTGACTCTCTTGGCGTCGGACCAAAGCCTCTCTAAAGAATAAAACTCTCTCACGGGTTTATAAAAAGCGTGGGCGATCACCGAAACATAATCCAAAGCTATCCACCCGGATTCGTCTGCCGGAGAGATCCTTGAGAGAGATTTTATTCCTTTGTTCTCCAGGTCCTCCTGGATACCCCTGGCGATCGCGTTTGCCTGCCTCAAAGAGTTGCCGCTGGCAATTACGAAATAATCGCAGAAACCGGCTGCTTTTGAGACATCGAGGATAATGACCTTCTCGGCCTTTTTGGATTTAGCAGCCAGGGCAATGGCTTGAGCTAACTGTTTTGATTCTATTTTTAAATACTCCTGTTCAAAAAACCAAGCTTACTTTGCTTTTCCTAATATTTTATACATTCCGGTACCGCAGGAAGGGCATTTGCCTCTTACAGCCGCCCGGCCGTTCTTCATGGTAACCTTCTGCTCGTCTTTCATATCTTTCTTGCCTTTGCATTTAACGCAATATCCTGTTTCAGCCATTTGTTTCCTCCTTGTTATGCAACTTACCGGTTGCAATTGTCCACTAATGTTATCACAGCTTAAATTTCATGTCAAACAATTCTTCAAGGCGCGCCTTTCTTCCTGCCATGGGAATGTTTTTCTTCTATTTCCCCGACTATCTCCTCCAGCAGGTTCTCTAAAGTGACCAGGCCCAGGGTTTTCTTTTCCCTGTCCGCGATAATGGCGATCTGGATCTTTTCCTCCTGGAATTTCTTTAAAAGATCGTTGACCCGCATCCCCGGCCCTGCATAATACGCCGGGTGGATCAGGTCCTGCAGGAGGAATAATCCTTTTTCCCTTAATATATAGAGCAGGTCCTTGGCGTAAACTATGCCGACGATCTTGTCCAGCGAACCTTCATATACCGGAAGCCGGGCATGCCCCTCCTCCACGAATATATTAAGCAGCTCTTCGGAATTAGTGTTGATATTGACGCCGATGATCTTATCCTTGGCGACCATCACGTCGCTTAACTTGGTATCCCCGAATTCAAAGATGCGGTGGAGCATCCTGCGCTCATCTTCGCTTAAAACCCCCTCCTCCTTGCCGATCTCGATCATGGTCTTTAATTCCTCTTCGGTGACCAGGGGCATCCTTTTGGCCGGGCCTACTCCGAAGAGCTTAAGGATAAAATTACTGATCCCGATGAAAAATATGATCAGGGGCTTTAAGATCACAAGCAATAGCTCCATCAGCGGGGCCACAAATATTGCCACCTTTTCCGCCCGTTTTGCCGAAAGTATTTTCGGGGTAACCTCGCAGAAAATAAGCAATACCATGGTGGTAACAAAGGTAGAAACAGCTACCCCCCAGCGGTATCCGTAAACCTGAACGAATATACTGGTAACTATGGAGGAAATGGCGATATTGACGATATTATTGCCGATAAGAATGGCGGCTATCACCTTATCCAGCTTGGCTACCAGCCGCTGGACGCTCCGGGCGCGCTTAATCCCCTTCTCCAGCATATGGCGCAGCCGGATCCTGCTTAAGCCGATGATCGAGGTTTCAGAAGCCGAAAAGAAAAAAGAAAGCACAAGCAGGATGAACAGCACCAATAAAGCCCCGGGAAAAATAGCTACTGCGGTATGCTCCATTATTTTAAGTTGAGTTTCGCGTAGATCCTCTTGCGCTCTCTTCCCAGCGGCCCGATCAGGGCAAGATTGATCTTTTCGCGCTTGAATATTTGCTGGGCAACCTGGCGTATATCTTCAATGTTTACCTTATTTACCTCGGCCACGATCTCCTCTAATGTATAGGCCTTATCCAGGCAGGCAGTACTCTCGCCGATCCAGAGCATATACTCCATAGTATCCTCTAAAGCCAGCATGAGCTGGCCCAGGTAAAATTCCCTGGCTCTTTTAAATTCATCCTTGCTCACATGCTTATTCCTGATCCTGCCTATTTCCTTAAAGATCAGCTCAAGGCATGGCCCTACCTTAGAGTTATCTATGCCGGCGTGCACCAGGAAAGCCCCGGTGTCGGAATAACGCTTGACCCCTGTGCCGATCTCATAAGCCAGGCCTCTTTTTTCCCTAACCTCGTTAAAAAGCCGGCTGGACATATTCGCCCCCAGGATTATATGCAGAATTGCCTGGGCATGCCTTAAAGGATGGTCGCGCTTCAAGGCGTGGAACCCCAAAGCCATATGCGTCTGCTCGGTATTCTTATGAAAGATCTTAAGCTGCTGCTTATCCTGGCTCTCCTGCACAGGGACAAAAGGGTTCGGATTACCGCTCTCCTTGCCCGAGAAAATAGCCAAGACCTTTTTTTCCAGCCCCTCATGATCCAACGCGCCTACCGCGGCAACTACGATATTGGCCGGCGTATAATGCGCTTGCTGGAAGGAACGGGCAATATCCCGGTTGATATGCTTTACCGACTTGACTGTCCCGATCACCGGCGCGCCTAACGGTTGAGCCGGCCAGAGAAGCCCGTCCAGCAATTCATAAACATAGCTCTGCGGAAGGTCCCGGTACATTTTCAATTCCTCCAGGACAACCGTTTTTTCCTTCTTTATATCAACCGGCCTTAAGGAGGGATTGAGCACCATATCGGATAAAATATCCAAGGCGCTTGATAAATAGCGCCCGGGGATCTTGACTAAATAACAGGTGAGCTCTTCGGAGGTAAAGCCGTTAAGCGCGCCTCCTACCCCTTCAATGGATTCTTTGATCGAACGGCAGGAATGTTTGGCGCTTCCCTTAAAAAGCATATGCTCCAGGAAATGCGAGATACCCTTCTGAGCAGGTTCTTCAAAACGGCTGCCGATATTGATCCATATGCCCAAAGAAAGCGAGCGCACCCCGCTCAAGCGCTTGGTAATTATCCTTAAACCATTATCTAACCTGGTTTTCTTATACATTAAACTTGCCCGCCAACTCACCCACTCTTTGCACTAGATCCGCCCGGCCGATATTCTCGCCTATTTTCTTTACGATAGCGCTGCCGATGATCACCCCGTCGCAGATCCTCCGCAAGGAGCGCGCCTGAGCGGGATTTGAGATGCCGAAACCCACGCAGACCGGCTTGGCTGTTGCCTTCTTTATCCTGGCCAGGTTCTTCTTGAGGTCGCCTGCCAAAGTTTCGCGTCCTCCGGTTACCCCGGTCAAAGAAACATAATAAATAAATCCCCTGTCAACGCGGGATATTTTCTTGATCCGGCTATCCGAGCTGGTCGGGGCGATGAAGCAAATATCCGCTAATCCCTTCGAGTTAGCGTAACGGATAAATTTTTGCGCCTCTTCAGGAGGCAGGTCCGGGATGATCACCCCATCCACTCCCGCAGCTACTGCCTTATCCACAAAACGCCTGTCCCCAAAACAGAAGATCGGGTTGTAATAAGTCATAAGGCATATCGGCAAGGCGGTTTTTTTACGCAAGCACCTTACCAGATCTAAAATTTTTACTAAGTTTGTGCCCTTTTTAAGGGAATATTCGGAGGAGGCCTGGATCACCGGGCCGTCTGCCATGGGGTCGGAAAAAGGCACGCCTAATTCAATTATATCAACCCCTTTACACTCCAGCTCCAGGACGAGTTTGGCAGTGGTTGCCAGGTCAGGATATCCGGCGGTAATAAAAGCGATGAACGCCTGTTTTCCTTGTTTCTTCAGTTGGCGGAATTTTTTATCAATACGATTCATGCAGGTCCTTATCCCCTCTTCCGGAGAGGCAAAGAATGACGGTTGAATTTTTGTTTATGGCCTTACCTGCTTTTTTCAGGTAACTAATGGCGTGCGCGGATTCCAATGCCGGGATTATCCCTTCAACTTCGGATAATAATTTAAATCCTTCCAAGGCCTCCTTATCGCTGACAGCTACATAAAGAGCGCGCTTTATCTCCTTATAATAGGCATGCTCCGGGCCTACCCCGGGATAATCAAGCCCCGCGGCAATGGAATGAGCATTCTTGATCTGGCCGAATTTATCCTCCAGGACATCCGACTTACATCCATGCAGGACCCCGGGTGAGCCGGCTACCAGGCTGGCAGAATGCTTTCCCGAAGATAACCCCAGGCCAGCTGCCTCAACCCCGATCATTTTCACATTTTTGTCTTTGAAAAAAGGGTGGAACAGGCCCATGGCATTGCTTCCGCCGCCGACGCAGGCAACCAGGTAATCCGGCAATCTCTTCTCTTTCTTTAATATCTGCTGCCTGGCTTCCTTGCCGATCACTGCCTGGAAATCGCGCACCATCATGGGATACGGATGCGGGCCGGCAACTGTTCCGATAATATAATGCGTGTGGCGCACATTGGTGACCCAGTCGCGCAAGGCCTCGGTCATGGCATCCTTCAGGGTGCAGGTCCCGCTTTTTACCGGGACAACTCTTGCGCCCAGCAATTTCATCCGCAAAACATTCAATGCCTGGCGCTTGATATCCTCGGTGCCCATATATATATCGCACTCTAAGCCGAATAACGCCGCGACCGTTGCCGTGGCTACGCCGTGCTGTCCGGCGCCGGTCTCGGCGATCACCCTCTTCTTGCCCATCCTGGCTGCCAGGAGCATCTGGCCCAGAGTATTGTTAATCTTATGCGCTCCGGTGTGCAGCAGGTCCTCCCTCTTTAGATAAACCTTTTTTATCCCGAGGTATTTGCTCAACCTTCTGGCAAGATATAACGGAGTAGGACGGCCGGCGTATTCGCTGAGATAATCGGCCAGCTGCCTGCGGAATTTTTTATCCCGCTTTGCGCAGGAATACTTCTTCTCTAATTCATCCAAAGCATAGATCAGCGTCTCGGGGACAAATCTTCCTCCGAAACTGTTGAAATGCCCTGTTTTATCCGGTAAAGTTTTTTTCATTAAAATATCCTTTGGTAATCCTGTAATGGTCCGCAGTTCAGGTTTTCCCAGAAAGCACGGAAACCCTCAGCCAAATCATTAAGCATCAGCTGCGCGTCAAACGGGTTTAGCGGCATATACAACTGCGGTAAATTCGCTCCCAGGGATGAAAGCTTATCCATCCCGGACTTAAAAGTGAAGAATGCCAGATAGACAAAAATATTGGCCAGAAGGACAAAGGCCGCCAGGAGTATCAGGCATCCTGATAAACAATGCATGCCGGCGCAAAACGGGCACTTCTTCATTTAGTTCACCTATCGGCGGGTCCTGTCGGCTGATTTACCCCGTACGTGCTCCCCGCCTGCGGCGGATGCGCGCGCACGGGGGCCCCAATCAGCCGCCACCCGCTATCACCTGCACTTCCTGATAAATTCCTTAATCTTACCGTGGTCCTTTTTGCCCGGCCTTATTTCTAAAGAACTTGAAGCATCCACCCAGTCGGGTTTTAATAACTTTACGGCCTTTTGCACATTACTGCCGGTTAACCCTCCGGAGAGAAACACAATTCGCTTTATTTTAGCTGTTTGCGCCAGTAATTTCCAGTTAAATTTCTCTCCCGTTCCGCCGGCCTTGCTTTTAGAGTAAGTGTCAAAAAGATAGGCGTAGGTTTTATACCGCAAGATCTCATCCGGATCTATTTTTTTACCTACCCTGAATGCCTTAATAACCTTATAGCCCTTGAATTTCCGGCAGTAAGCGGGGGATTCGTTGCCGTGGAACTGCAGCATATCCAGGCGGCAGGCGCGGGCTATTTTTTTTACCCTCCCTGCTTTTTCATCCACAAAAACCCCCACCCGAAGGATCTTGTTGGGGAGAATGGCCGAGATATTGGCGCATTTCTGCGGGCTGATATAACGGGGGCTTTTTTTATAAAAAACAAACCCGAGCGCGTCTGCCCCGAGTAAAAAACTTGCCAGGCTATCCTCCAAATTGGTGATCCCGCAGACCTTTACCTTTACCAACCCATTACCTCTTCCACTTTTTGTTTTATCTCCGGGGCCTCCATAAAGGCAGTGCCGATCAACACGGCACTGGCCCCCAGGATCTTCAAAAAGAGCACATCCTGGGAATTTTTTATCCCGCTCTCCACAACCACTATTTTATCCCTGGGGATCAGGGTGAATAATTTTTCCGTGGTCTTAAAATCAACCTCCAGGGTGCGCAAATTGCGGTTATTGATGCCGATGATCGGGACTTTCAAGCTTAGAACCTTCTTCAATTCTTTTTCATCGTGCACCTCCACGATGTAATCCATTCCCAAAGAATCGGCTATTGTCATGAATTCAACCAGTTTGTCTTTGGTCAATAGATCCGCGATCAGCAGGATAGCGTCAGCGCCTAAATAACGCGACTCATAAACCTGGTATGCCTCCAAGATAAAATCTTTTCTTAAGACCGGGCCGCTGAATATACTCTTTACCTCGTTGATATAAGAGGCCTGGCCCTTAAAAAAGTCCTCTTCGGTTAAAACCGAAACCGCCTGGACCCCGGCCTCCTGGTAATTCCGGGCGATCTGCTGAAGATCAAACTCCTGGCGGATCATCCCTTTTGAAGGGGAGGCCTGTTTGATCTCGGCAATAAGCGATATCTGGCGCGGCTTGGCTATTGCCTCTTTAAACGGACGCGTGGCAGGTAACCCCGCTAATCCGGCCTTTAGCCCCTCTTCATTTAACTGCAGTATGGACTGCGCCAGCCTCTCCCTTTTCTTAGCGACGATCTCTTTTAAGATATCTGTTTTAGCCATATTACTTTGAATATGCTTTCAATAATTCAAGCTTTCTGGATGCCTGGCCTGAATCAATGGATCTTTCGGCAAGTTTTATGCCCTCGGCTATTGATACGGCTTTATCCGCCGCATAGATCGCGCATCCCGCATTCAACAGGACTATATCGCGCTTAGGGCCTTTTCCTCCCGCTAATATATCACGGGCAATTTTTACATTATCAACTACATTACCGCCTTCCAGGTCACCCGGTTTAGCCCTGGGTATGCCGAAATCCTCCGGGGCAATTTCATAATCTTTTAAGGCCTGACCTTGCGCCTCGGAAATAAATGTCCTATCCGTAGTGGTCGCTTCATCCAGGCCGTCAAATCCGTGCACCACCAGAACATGCTTAGAGCCCAAATTGCGCAAAACCTGAGCCAGAGGCGAAGTCCATTCCCGCGAATAAACCCCGATCAACTGGTTGGTTGCCCGCGCCGGATTGATCAATGGGCCCAGGATATTAAAGATGGTCTTTCCGGCGATCTGCTTTCTTGCCGGCATCACATGCTTCATTGCCGGATGCAGGTTCGGCGCGAACAAAAAAGCTATGCCGATCTCTTCAAGGTATTTTTTTATCTTCACCTTGTCCATGTTGATATTAACCCCTAATGCCTCCAGGATATCCGCGCTGCCGCATTTACTGGATACCGAACGGTTGCCATGCTTGGCTACGGTGATCCCGGCTCCGCTGGCAACCAGGGCGCTGATCGTGGAAATATTAAAGCTCCCCTTTTTATCCCCTCCTGTACCGCAGGTATCCAGGATATTTGGCCTGTCCACGATTATCGGCTCAACATACTTAAGCATTACGTTCACCGCCGCAGTAAGCTCAGCGACGGTCTGGCCTTTTTCATTTAGCGCCGACAGGAAGAGCACGATATCGGCGGTATCGGTTGTGCCGCTTAGGATATCCTGCATCACCTGCTGCATCTGGGAGTCGGTCAGGTCTTTTTTTTGAACCAACTGGCGGATCAGCTCTTTGATCATTTTAATTTCAGGAAATTATCCAGTATCTGCTTGCCGCTTTTGGTAAGGATGGATTCAGGGTGGAACTGCACACCCCAAACAGGATAAACTTTGTGTTTTAACCCCATGATCTCCTTCTCGCGGGTCTGGGCGGTTATTTCAAGGCAATCGGGAAAACTTTCCCTAGCCAATAGCAGTGAATGATAGCGCGTGGCGCTAAAGGGATTGGGTATTCCTTTAAAAATATCCTTTTTATTATGGTATATCTTTGAGGTCTTGCCGTGCATAAGCCTTTTTGCCCGCACGACCTTGCCTCCGAAGACATATCCTATTGCCTGATGGCCCAGGCAAACCCCCAGGATGGGGATTTTCCCGGCGAATTCCCGGATGACCTCACAGGTGATCCCGGCATCCTCCGGCCTCCCGGGCCCGGGAGAGATCACGATCTTGGCTGGCTTTAGTTTCCTGATGTCATTGATCGTCAGCGAGTCATTGCGGAATATTTTGACCTCCTGGCCCAGCTCGCCCAGATATTGCACCAGGTTATAGGTAAAAGAGTCGTAATTATCGATCATCAGTATCATTCTTTTTCTCTCCACACTTTTGCGCCTAAGTTAATTAATTTCTTTTCAATGTTCTCATAGCCGCGCTCCAAATGGTATATCCTGGATATGGATGTCTTTCCGCGGGCAGCTAATCCTGCCAGGACCAAACAGGCGGATGCCCGCAGGTCGCTGGCCATGACCGGTGCGCCGGATAAACTTTTTATCCCTTCAACAATGGCATGCGGCCCCTCCCTTTGGATATGCGCTCCCATACGGTTAAGCTCAGAAACATGCATGAACCTGTCCGGATAGATCTTCTCGGTGATAACGCTGATGCCTTTGGTAACCGACATTAAGCTCATCATCTGCGCCTGCATATCCGTGGGAAATCCGGGATAGGGAAGGGTGGTGATATTCACCGCCTTTAATCTCCTGTTTCCTTTTACGCGTAAAGCCCCGTCGCTATGGCCCAGATGCGCCCCTGCCTCATCCAATTTATCGATAAGCGCTCCCAGGTGCCGGATCTGCACATTCTTGATCAAGACATCCCCGCCGGTAATAAGCGAAGCTAATATCAGCGTCCCTGCTTCAATGCGGTCCGGGATTATGGAGTGAGTTGCCCCATGTAAATGCTTTACCCCTTCTATCTCAATGATCGGCGTGCCCTGGCCTTTTATCTTAGCGCCCATTTTGATCAGGAACTCCGCCAGATCCACTACCTCCGGCTCACAGGCAGCGCCTTCGATCACGGTTTTTCCGCTAGCTAAAACCGCGGCCATCATCACATTGTCGGTTGCCAAAACCGATGAGCCGTAAACACCTCCCAGATAAAGATAGGCGCCGCGAAGCTTCTTTGCTTTGGCATCCACATAACCGCCATCAATGTTGATATCCGCGCCCAGGGCTTTGATCCCCTTAAGATGCAGGTCCACCGGCCTTGCCCCGATAACGCAGCCTCCGGGCAAAGAAACTTTGGCCCGGCGCAATTTTCCCAAAAGCGGGCCTAAAACGCAAAATGAGGCACGCATCGTGGAAACCAGTTTATACTCGGCCAGGTAATTCGTCGCCCGGCCCCGGGAAACCATGACCCTGCCTTTATCGAACTCCGCCACTTTTCCGAGTGAACGCAATAATTTAAGCATACTGTTGGTGTCGCGCAGGTTCGGAACGTTTTTTATTTCGCATGGCTCATCGGTAAGCAAGGTGGCGGCCAGGATCGGCAGCACCGCGTTCTTTGCCCCGGAGACCGTTACCTCACCTTTTAATTTCGCCCCGCCTTCAATGATCAGCTTATCCATGACACTATCACTCTTTCTATATTGTTATAATCCTTAACTGTTTCTATTATCTCAAATTTTCCGGATTTTTTTAGCATATTTTCTATTTTGCCGGACTGGCCAAAACCTATCTCCATAAGCAATAAACCTCCCTTGTTCAAATACCGGGCTGACTGGCTGATGATCCGGCGAAAATAATCCAGGCCCTCCTGGCCTCCATCCAAAGCCAGAACCGGCTCAAAGGATATCTCCCTGGCTAAACTCTTCAGTTCCAACGTCGGTATATAAGGCGGGTTAGTGACGATCAGATCAAACCTCCTGCCGGACAAAGAAGAAAATAGATCGCTTTGGATAAATTCAATTTGCGCCCGGTTGAGTTCTGCATTCTTACGGGCAAGCTCCAATGCCTCGGGAGAAATATCCGCCGCACTTACTTTGCAATCCTTGATATTCTTAACCAAAGATACCGCGATGCAGCCTGAACCGGTCCCGATATCCAGGATTTCCAGCGGCCTGGCGGTTTGCCGGCTAAGCTTTGCGGCTATTTTTATTGCTCTCTCAACCAATATCTCGGTTTCCGGGCGAGGGATCAACGCGCGTTTGTCCACCATAAATTTTAAACCCATAAACTCGGTAGAACCAAGAATATACTGCAGAGGTTGGCCCTTCAGCCTGCGTTTTAATATAGATGAAACCAACTCGCTTTTATCTTTAGCCAGCTCCCTGTCCTTGTTCAAGTATAAAGACAGCCGGTCGCAATTCAAAACATGGGTTAAAACCAGTTCAGCTTCGTTCATTCCTCTTCTCTTCCTCTGCCTTTAATAAAGCATCAAATAATTCATCCATCTGCCCCTCTAAGACCGCCTCTAACTGGTGGGTGGTAAAATTGATCCGGTGGTCAGTGACCCGGCGGTCGGGAAAATTATAAGTGCGGATCTTTTCACTGCGGTCACCGGTGCCGATCTGGGTCTTCCGGGCGCTGGATAGCCTTTTTGCCTCGGCTTCGATCCTGTCCTCCAGGATCCGGGCAGCCAAAATCCTCATTGCCTTGGCTTTATTTTTTATCTGCGAACGCTCATCCTGGCAGGCAACTACAGTGCCGGTAGGAATATGGGTGATCCTCACCGCCGAGTCGGTCTTCTGCATATGCTGTCCGCCTGGCCCGCTTGAACGGTAAGTGTCTATCCTCAGGTCTTTGGGCTCAATTACCAGGCCAACCTCTTCCGGCTCCATC
>Ga0172371_10011732_pt1 | contig 11635 bp, 5 predicted proteins | sample Lak12m_FD_114543 | JGI IMG/M metagenome (GOLD analysis project Ga0172371, IMG submission 114543) | Freshwater microbial communities from Kabuno Bay, South-Kivu, Congo - kab_022012_12m | ecosystem: Environmental > Aquatic > Freshwater > Lake | place: Democratic Republic of the Congo: South-Kivu...
GAGCGGTGACATTCAAGATGCCGTTGGCGTCAATGTCAAAAGTCACTTCGACTCGAGGCATGCCGCGCGGCGCAGCCGGGATGCCCTCCAACCGGAAGCGGCCCAGGCTCATATTGTCCGCCGCCATTGGACGCTCGCCTTGCAGTACATGCACATCCACAGCAGTCTGGTTATCATCAGCGGTCGAAAATACCTCAGTCTTCTTGACCGGAATAGTCGTATTGCGTTCAATCAGCGCCGTCATCACGCCGCCCAGGGTTTCGAGACCCAGGGAGAGCGGCGTCACATCCAGCAATAATATGTCTTTGACTTCACCGCCCAATACGCCAGCCTGGATCGCTGCGCCGACCGCGACCACCTCGTCCGGATTGACGCCCTTATGAGGTTCTTTGTGGGTGATCGAACGCACCAATTCTTGCACCATCGGCATGCGGGTGGCGCCGCCTACCAGGACGACCTCGTCCATTTCGGAAGTGGATAAACCGGCGTCCTTGAGAGCGGACTGGAAGGGTCCACGCAAGCGACTGACCAGCCCCTCAGTGATCTGTTCGAAGCGAGCGCGGGTCAGCTTCATCTGCAAATGTTTCGGACCGCTGGCATCGGCAGTAATATAGGGCAGGTTCAGTTCGGTTTCCATAACGCTGGATAGTTCAATCTTAGCCTTCTCTGCTGCTTCGCGCAGGCGCTGCAAAGCCTGGCGGTCATTGCGCAAGTCAATCCCGGCTTCCTTTTTGAATGTCTCCGCCGCATCGTTAACAATCGCCTGATCCCAGTCGTCGCCGCCCAAATGCGTATCGCCGTTAGTGGATTTCACCTCGATAACGCCATCGCCGACCTCCAGCACGCTCACATCGAAAGTGCCGCCGCCCAGGTCAAAGACCAGGATCGTCTCATTTTCTTTCTTATCCAATCCATAGGCTAAAGCTGCGGCAGTCGGTTCGTTGATGATGCGCAATACTTCAAGACCGGCGATCTTGCCAGCATCTTTGGTTGCCTGGCGTTGACTATCATTGAAATAAGCCGGGACGGTGATGACCGCTTTGGTTACCGGCTCGCCCAGGTAAGCTTCGGCGTCAGCTTTGAGCTTGGATAAGATCATCGCTGAAATTTCCTGCGGGCTGTATTCCTTGCTGTTCTGAGAAATATGAACGCGGGCATCTCCAGCCGGGCCTTTGACCACCCGATAGGGAATCATACTGCGCTCTGCCGTAACCTCATCAAAGCGGCGTCCCATGAAGCGCTTGATCGAGTAAACGGTATTTTCCGGGTTTACCACAGCCTGGCGTTTAGCTGTTTGCCCGGCCAGGCGTTCCCCATTTTTATTGAAGCCGACTACAGACGGTAAAAGCCGCGCGCCCTCGGCGGTTGGGATGACGGTTGGATCGCCGCCTTCCATCACTGCTACTACGCTATTCGTCGTTCCTAAGTCAATACCAATAATTTTAGCCATATGTCTACCAATCTCCTTATGTAGCTTTCATCAATCATTTTGATATATTGAAAGGATACTCAACGTATGATAGAAGCGCGTTAGCATAGCGTATGAGAAATGTAAATATTTCCTGGATAAGGGCCAGTTTACGAACGTGGACTAAAAAGTTAGGCGCGGTGTCTGGAGACTGCCAAGTGAGGAAAAAGAACCATCAATCATCGGAGACCGTTTTTTATGGTCCATTGGAAACTTTAAGGTTCAGTCGTCATTTAAATCCCCGGAGGGGAGCGTTTGAAACGAAACAAGCCAGATGTGGGGGTAGAGAGGCCTGTCCCCCCTGTCTTTGGGCTATGAAATTAATAAAGCTATGCGCTTAGATCAAGCGCAGCGCGCGAAAGTTTCTTTAAGGAAGCCTAACCTTAAAGTATTGATTCTTTTTAGACTCGCGTAGGGCGGATGTATTGCAAATCCTGCGCCACATCTGCTAGAATAAGACTGTCTGGGCTGGTGGAGGGGGACAATCCTGTTCATGTGATTTATTGTGAATTGACAATTCCTTTCTTTTGCCTACCGTAGCTTGCGGCGGGTGTTGGTCGAATCATTATATTTATCTATTTGGAGGTACGCCATCATGAACGCTGAACAGGCTTGGCAAGCCGCACGTGGTCAGTTACAAACTGAGATGCCAAAAGCGGCCTATGATACCTGGGTGCGCGAGGCAGAGTTCGCCGCTTATGAAGACGGCAGCTTTATTATAGCGGTCTCCAACGCTTATGCACGCGATTGGCTGCAAAGCCGCCTGTCCAGCACGGTGACGCGTCTGTTGACCGGCATTATGAACCGGACGGTGCAGGTAAGCTTTGTCGTCTGGCAAAATGGCAACCAGCAGACCGTTGAGCAGCCAGAATCCCTTAATGTCTATACCGAAACGACCAGCCCGGCGCTTAACCCCAGTATCAACGCCCGCTATTCTTTTGACAATTTTGTGGTCGGCGCCAGCAACCGGCTGGCGCACGCCGCTTCGATGGCGGTGGCCGAGAAACCTGCCCATGCGTATAACCCGCTATTTTTATATGGCGGAGTGGGTCTGGGTAAGACGCACCTGTTGCACGCGATGGGGAACCAATGCCACCAGCGCGGCTTGCAGGTTTTATATGTTTCGTCGGAAGCCTTCACCAATGACCTGATCAACGCCATCCGCACCCATACCACCCAGGCTTTTCGGGATAAATATCGCAACACCGATGTCTTATTGGTGGATGATATTCAGTTCATTGCCGGCAAAGAATCGACCCAGGAAGAATTTTTCCACACTTTCAACACCCTGCACGGACAGGATAAGCAAATCGTGATTTCCTCCGACCGCCCGCCGAAGGCGATGGTCACGTTGGAGGAAAGGCTGTGTTCGCGCTTTGAGTGGGGCTTGACTGCCGACATCCAGCCGCCAGACCTGGAAACCAGGCTGGCGATCCTGCAAGCCCGCGCCGAGCGAATCAATTGCAAGATGCCGGCCGAATTGATGGAACTGATCGCCCGCCGTGTCCAATCAAACATCCGCGAGTTGGAAGGCGCGCTCACGCGAGTAGCCGCTTTCGCCGACCTGAGCGGTTTACCGTTGACGCCGCAATTGGTGGAGACGGCCCTGGCGGATTTATTGCCGCGGCGCAGTGAAGTGCGCCCCCAGGAAGTGATTCGCAAAGTAGCGGAAGCTTACGGCGTCAGCGTAGATGGCCTTTTGGGGCGCGACCGTTCGCGCCAGGTGGCGCTGCCCCGCCAGGTCGCGATGTACCTGCTGCGCGAGGAAGCCAACGTCTCGCTGCCGCAGATTGGCGAGGCGCTGGGCGGGCGCGATCATACTACTGTGATGTATGGCTGTGACAAAGTAGCCGTAATGCTGGAAGAAGACGACCGTTTCCGTCGTCAGGTGCTTTCGATCAAAGAACGGCTATATGGGCCAGAAGCGCTGTCGCCGGTGCGCGTGATATGAGCGTTTCGTAATAAGGTTAGATTGGGTATGATGATACGAACGAGACCATTCGGGTTTCTAAAACTCGAATGGTCTCGTGGCATCCAGGCAATCTGATCTGCGTTGTGTTTGAGATACCGGGATAAAGTAAGCATAAATGCCAGGTTTTTACAACCGACAACCGTTTATAATTCCCCCATCATTAAGCAGGCGTTAGAAGAATTTCAATTTACTTGCCGCAGTTCAAGAGAGGTGGAAGCATGAAACAACTGGCTAAACTGATGTTCGTTCTTGGCGTTGCCATGGCGATGGCGCTTGGATTCGTTCAGATGACGCGGGCGTTGCCTGAGAACGGCGCGCAGGCCATCCTGCACGTGCCGGATGATTATGCGACCATTCAGCAGGCAATTGATGTCGCCAACGATGGGGATACGATTCTGGTAGCCGAGGGCGATTACCTGGAAAACCTCTCGATCACCAAAGGCATCACTCTGACAGGCGGATGGGACTCCACCTTTAGTTCACGCCAACCCGGCGCGAGCGTCATTGACGGACAGGGGCTGGGTCGAGTCATCAGTATTACCTGCGCCTTAGACGATACCGTAGTGGTGATAGATGGCTTTACGATTCAGAATGGCGACGCCAGCGGACTGGACGCGCCAGTTTTGCCCTCGTTTGACCTGGCTAGCGCCTGGCAGTCTCACGCTGTAAAACAGCCGCCGGCGTCAGGCCGGATGGAGATAGACCCGGCCCGGCAAGCAACAGAGTTAAAAGTCCACCTGGCGCGCCTGGTTGAGCGAGATGTGTATCCGGGGGGCGAAGCTGCTCTGCAGGCCATGTTAAAACAGCTAGACTGGCGCATGGCTCAAGCAGAACAGGCGCGGTCTTTAGCCAGCTTAGTCCCCGCCATGCTATCCAACGAGCCGGACCCGGCTGCCAGCGCAGGCGGCGGCGTTTACAGTTGGAATGCCAGCCTGCGCCTTTTAAACTCCACCCTGGTTGACAACATTGCCAGCCAGGATGGCGTCGGTGCAGGTGGAGGGGCTTTTATCGGACAGGCTGCCTCCGAGGGCGTCCAAATTGCGGGGAATTTCTTTGTCCAAAATACAGCCAGCGGGGGTGATGATGGAGCGGGAGGCGGCCTCTACCTCTATCAGTCCCCAGGCGCTTTAATCGAGGATAACAGCTTCGTGGAAAACGTAGCCAGCGCAGGTGGAACCGATAGCGTTGGCATGGGCGGCGGTTTTGAACTGGATACCGTTATGGATGCCGAGGTGCATCGCAACCAGGTCGTGCGCAACACGGCCAGCCTTTCTTGGGAGGCTGAAAAGGGCGCGGGCGGAGGCGCCCATCTGATGGCTGCTGACGGCGCGCAGTTAAGCGATAATACCTTTCTCGGCAACCTGGCAGCTATGCGCGGCTACGGGAATGGCGGCGGCCTGTTCTTGGGCATGGAATCAGACAACGTGTCACTCACCGGGAACACGTTCAAAGAGAACTGGGCGGTCATTTTTGGCGAGGCGCAACTCTTTGGCGGCGGCGCGGAAATGATTAATTCCGTCAACGTGGTGTTTACCCATAATCTGGTGGAAGGCAATATCGCCGGCGTGTATGTGCCAGGCGTTGGCGATACCTGCGCGGGAGGCGGCATCCTGGTGGGAGATGTGAACTATCCGCAGGTGACGGACAACATCATCAGCAGAAACGTGGGTTGCTATTTCCATAATGGAACGGGCATAGCCGGGATCGGCCAAGGCGGCGGCGCCGTGATTGATGCGGTTTACCAGGCGCAGGTATCTGGAAACACCTTTTCTGAAAATGCCGGCAGCCTCTCCGATATAACTGGAGACGGCGGCGGGCTGTGGGTGGGCGGTTCGTTCGACAGCCGTATTCTGGATAATCTCTTTCAGGAAAATTGGGCGACTACTGAACAAAACGGCGACGGCGGCGGTTTAAGCTTGAGCGGTGTTAACGGCACTCACGAGAACACGGTTGTGGATAGCAATATTTTCTTGCGCAACCAGGCCAACGCGCAGGGGGCGTCGAACGGCAGTTCCTCTGGCGGAGCTTATGCGGATACTTTCACCTCTGGCTCCAGATTCGTCAATAATGTGCTGGTAGGGAATGCGGCTGATGCGGGCGGCGCGATTTTCGTGATCGCCTCCGAGACGAATCAGATCATCAACAACACCCTGTTCAATAACGCCGGCGGCGGCGTGATGGTGAATACCGCCTCTCCCGTTGAACTGGTAAACAATATTGTGGTCAGCCACACGGTCGGCGTCAGCGTAACCAATGGAGCTGTCGCAATCGTGCGTTACACCCTTTGGAATGGCAACGGTGTGGAAACCGCCGGCGATGGCGTCATCACGCACACGAATCCGGTGACTGGCGCGCCCGCTTTTGCCAACCCGGCGCTGGACGATTACCATCTCACAGTGAGTTCCGCAGCTATTAATGTGGGCGACCCGGCCGGCGCGCCGCCCGCGCCAGCGGTTGACGCCGACGGCGTCCCTCGCCCGCAGGGATTGGCAGTAGATATCGGCGCGTATGAATGGCGCGGGTACTGGCAAATCTTTCCGGTCATCATGCAAAACTGGCGCGATTACACGGGCTGGGCAGTGGGAGAGAACGCAGATGGTTACGGGACGATCCTGCACACTACCGACAGTGGGAATCACTGGACGCGCCAGGGCAGCGTTGGCATGATCCCGGACGCGGTGCTAAACTCAGTCAGTGCAATTGATGAGAACAATGCCTGGATCGCCGGCGAGCAGGGCGTCATCCTGCGCACGCGCGACGGCGGCCAGACTTGGGAGCAGCAGTCCCTACCCCCAGACGCCCCATCTGGAGCGCAAGTCTATGGCATCAAGGCGATAGACGGCAATACGGCCTGGGCGGTAGGTTATCCGGACTTGTTACTGCAAACCACCGACGGACACACCTGGAAACTCATGCCAACCGCAGCGGACCTGCAATTCCCCTCGCCGGTGCAATATTCCGACGTGGACGCAGTGGACGCCACGCATATCTGGACCGTCGGCGCCTATGGGCCGGGTCAGCGCGGGAATCCGGTCATCGCCTTCTTCGATGGCTTCCTCTGGCATCGGCAAGGAGCAGACGTCATCACCCCAACTCCGGGTCGAGCTCATGCTTTGATTGGAATCAGCGCCCTGGACCAGAATACAGCCTGGGCAGTGGGTGGCTGGTCCTTGCCAATGGTGAAAACAACAAACGGTGGGATAACCTGGCAGTCAGTTGGTCCAATCGTGAGCAGCGGCGATATGAACCGGGTGGTAGCCGTCACCGCTGATAGCGGTTGGACGGCGGGAGACTATGGGGGCGTCAAACGCACGGACGATGGCGGTCAAACCTGGCAACTGCAGCCCACCGGGTCGGGAGCATTTCTTTTCACGATATCCGCCATGGACTTGCAGACAGCCTGGGCGGTGGGGCCGAAAAACGGTAGTGATCTGGCTGGCTGTCTGCTGCGCACCTTTGATGGGCTGACTTGGGAAAAGCGTCTGGCGCCGGCGCCGGCTGGCCTGATCGGAATCTCAATCGTCGGCGCGCGGCGTTGAATATTATGGAAGTGCGCCAACGGCGCAGCGGTTTCCTGAAACAATACTGGTACGAAATCAGCCAGTAAAAACCAACGCAACCCCTAAGACCGCTCGATCTGCTCGCAGATTGCCCGCCCGACCTGTGAAGTTTTCGCCGAACCTCCCAGGTCGGGCGTCAACGTCTCTCCCTGCACAACGGTCGCCTCGATGCCGCGCATGACCAGGCTGGCAGCTTCCGCCTGACCCAGGAAATCCAACAGCATAGCCCCGGCCCAGATCATGGCAATCGGGTTGGCGATCCCTTTACCCATAATATCCGGCGCCGAACCATGCACCGGCTCAAACAGCGAGGGGTATTGGCGTTCGGGATTCAAGTTGGCGCTGGCGACCAACCCCAGGCTGCCCTGGATCGCTCCACCCAGGTCTGACAGGATGTCGCCAAACAGATTGGAGGCCACCACCACATCCAACGTCTCGGGACAGGTGACCAGGCGCGCCGCTAACGCATCGATATGCCATTTTTCAGTGCGCACATCCGGGTAGTCCGGCTTGAGCGCCTCAAACACCTCATCCCAAAACACCATGCTATACTGGCAAGCGTTGGATTTGGTGGCGCTGGTCAATTTTTGTCTGCGCTTGCGCGCCAACTCAAAGGCGTAACGCATCACCCGCTCGACCGCGAAGCGGGTGAAGATACTGGTCTGGATGGCGACCTCCTGACCGGTATGCAAATGCGTACGCCCGCCAGCGCCAGAATATTCGCCTTCGGTGTTCTCGCGGATGACTACGAAATCAATATCCTGCGCGCCTTTGCCGCGCAGCGGGCTGTGGATGCCAGGCAACAGCTTGCTGGGGCGATAATTAATATACTGGTCAAAGCTCTGCCGGATCGGCAGCACAAATTCCCACAGCGTAATGTGATCGGGAATAACGCCCGGTAAGCCGATCGCGCCAAAATAGATGGCGTCATAATCGGCCAGGATTTTGAGCGCATCGGGAGGCATCATCCGCCCATGCTGAATGTAGTAGTCGCTGCCCCAAAGAAATTCATCCGTCTCTAAATGGAACGAGCCAGTGACGCGCTCGACGGCTTGTAAGACTTTCAACCCCTCCGGCATGACCTCTTTACCAATGCCATCCCCTGGCAGCACGGCAATCCGAAAAGTGTCAGACATTTTGATGTGCTCCTGCGCTTTAAATTTGGCTTGTAACTCGGCTTGTGATTCGCCTGAGAATCGATTATCATCGGTGACCGGATGATAATCGCCTGAAAAACGTTCCAGGCATTTTATCAACCGCTCATCCTGCCGTCAAGCGATCAACCTGTTGACCTCTATTCTGCTCGCTCTTGCCGCAATTCTGATTTGGAGCACCCTGGCGCTATTTGGTTCGCAATTGACCCACGTCTCGCCTTTCCTGGTGTTGGGCGTGGCGTTGCTATTGAGCGGATCGTATAGCCTGGTACGGCGCTCCGCCTGGCGCATCCCACTGACCACGCTGGCAGTCGGCGTTGGGGGCATCTTTGGGTATCATTTCCTGTATTTCAGCGCCATGGCGCGGGCGCCGGCGGTAGAGGCCTCGCTGATCAACTATTTGTGGCCGTTGTTGATTGTAGTGCTTTCGCCGTTGGTGTTATCAGGCTACCACTTGCGCCCGCGGCATGTGCTGGGCGCTCTGCTCGGACTGGCTGGCGCTGGGTTAATTGCCACCGGCGGCCATCTCAGCCTGCGTTTTGAATATCTGGGCGGCTATCTTATGATGGCTGGCGCGGCCCTGATCTGGGCGCTCTACTCGCTGCTGACCAAACGCGTGCCGCGCTTCTCAACCGAATCGGTGGCGGCTTTTTGCACAGTTTCGGGCTTACTGGCGCTGGCTTTCTACTTCTTGGCGGGCGGCTCGGTGGGCCAAATGAGAGCGCTTTCCACCCATGATTGGTTGGTGATCGTGCTGTGCGGCCTGGGGCCGATGGGCGCGGCTTTCTTCTTTTGGGACGCCTCTTTAAAGCGCGGCGACCCACGGAGGATTGGCTCGCTGGCTTACCTGACTCCCCTGCTTTCCACACTTAACCTGGTGATTTTTGCCCGGCAGACGCTTACGCCGGTCTCCTTCATCGCCATGGCGCTGATCATCAGCGGGGCGATTGTGGGAACCGGCGTCAAAAGCGACCCAGCCTCGTCCCGTTAGCGACTTAACCCTTGCAGGTTTACTTGAGTTGAGAATGGCTACGCTGCTGCCAGAGGCGGCGCAGCGCCAACAGCCAGCGTTGCAGTTTTTTCCAGGGCATCTCCACTTTTTTGGGCAACTGCTCTTGGGCAGGCCAGGGGGATAGGTCAAACATTTTCCACCCCACATAACGCCCCAGCAGCATAATCGTCGCCAGCACCGGCGCCGCCAACACCAGTCCCACCAGTCCCAGCCATTTAGCGGCGACAATGGCTGCCACCAATACCGCCGCCGGGTGCAATCCGAGCGTCTCGCCAATGATGCGCGGCGCAATGATATAGTCAAAAAACTGGTCAAAGACGATGCAAAGCCCGATTACCAGCAGTGTATAAGCGACCGGCTCTAAACCAAAATAGTTGCTGGTTTGGAAGAAGGCGACAATAGCGGTCACCGTCCAGGTAATAAACGGGCCTAACCAGGGTACAAAACGCGCCAACCCGGCCATCAGGGCAATCGCCAATGTCAGTCGCATGCCGAGCGCCGAGAGCAAAACCGAATAAACGATCACTACAATCAGCGAGATGAGCAACTGACCGCGCAAGAAGGCATCCCAAATGCCGCCCAGCTTTTTGACCAGCTTCTGAATGTCGGAATGGTAGCCGGGGATTTCGATGTGCAGCAAATTCTCGCGGAACTGTCCCGCCTCTGCTAAAAGAAAATAAGAGACAAACAAGACAAATAACATCCAACCGAATCCAGTGGCCGCGCTGGCAGCCACCACACCCAGCAGACTACCCGCCTGGCCCAGTATGGGCTGGACGATGCTCAATACCTGGTTGACCAGCGATTGCAGGTCAAGCTGGGTAAAATCAAAACGCAGCGGGCCGAACTCAAAAGTGCGCGTGGACAGGTTATTCACCATCTGCGGCAGATCGGTGATGAAATTCTGGATGTAGCCGATCAAGCTTTGCGCTTGTTGTACAATCGCCAACCCGGCCAGCGTAATCAGCGCGATCAGAACCACAGTCAATAGCAAATAGATGACATTTACCGCGCCACGCCAGCTTAGATGTAGCGCCCGGCTGGTCCAGGCTGCCACCGGATGGATAAAAAAGGCCAGGATGAAGGCCAGCAATAAGGGCGGAATGACATTCAGGAAATTAACCAGTAAAGCGGCGATAATCGCCACAATGGTCAAACCGACGACCGTTTTCGTCGAGGCGCTCCATTTGGGCGATTCGGGCTGAGGTAATTGTACATTGGTCATGGGCGGTTCTCCCTTAGCGGATGCAGGTAAAACAATCTTACCAGAAATCTAAGCGACCGAAGGAAGCTTTCTGGCAATAAATGAGGTAAGCCCATCGGCTGTGCGAAAAATAACCACTCATCTGGATTGTGTAAATTTTCATTCAATTGACCCATAACAGATTCTGTGGCATAATCGCAGCTTATCGAAACACCCACAGGTGAAGATGGAAACGAGTAAGCTGGAAACGATCTGCCAGCGACCCCGGGTCAGTGTGAGCCGGGGCAGGTCTGCCAGCCGAAAATCCTTCCGGAGCCGCAAGCGGAAATAGCCGTTCGCCATTAGCCCTGAACCTCTGAAATTCTCACTGGAGGTCAGAAGTTGGCGGCTAGAGGCTAGAGTAAGTACGCCGGGATCGTCTCCCGTTATCATCGACGCGAGCTTAGCCCTACCGCTTTCAAACCTTGCCCGTTCCATAGAGGCAAAAAACGATAAGCCAGGGCTGTCCTTGACCGAGCCGCCCGCCTCATGGCGGGAAGCAGGGTGGTAGCGCGGGAGCGTGCTTTGCACTCTCGTCCCTGTTTTGGACGGGAGTTTTGCTTTAACCAGTAGAGACGTTGCATGCAACGTCTCTACTGGTTGCCCGATTATCTGTACCTGGAGGAGTTATGCCATTTAAAGAAGTACCAACCAAAGTTGATTTCCCGGCGCAGGAGCGCGAGCTGCTGGCTTTCTGGAAAGAGAGCGGGGCGTTTAAGAAGCTGATGGAAATCCACCAGCACGACCCGCACTGGTCTTTTATTGACGGTCCGATCACTGCCAATAATCCGATGGGCGCGCACCACGGCTGGGGACGCACCTATAAAGATCTGTACCACCGCTTTTGGAGCATGCGTGGCCGTAAGACGCGCAACCAAAACGGCTTCGATTGCCAGGGTCTGTGGGTGGAGGTCGAAGTTGAAAAGGAGATGGGCTTTCAAAGCAAGAAAGACATCGAAGACTTCGGCCTGGAAAAATTTGTGCGTAAGTGCAAAGCGCGCGTGCTGCGGTATGCGGCCATCCAGACCGAACAATCCATCCGCCTGGGCTATTGGATGGACTGGAACGATCCGGATCAACTGCGCTGGTTGGCAGGCTTGATGGAAACCGACCCGATGCGGGTAATCACCGCGCCGGGACCCGATGGGCCGTACACGAATACGGTTGAACAGGTGGTCGGTCATCTGGGGCTGGCAGAGTTGGCGGGCAGCTACTTCACCTTCTCC
>Ga0172371_10011734_pt1 | contig 11635 bp, 16 predicted proteins | sample Lak12m_FD_114543 | JGI IMG/M metagenome (GOLD analysis project Ga0172371, IMG submission 114543) | Freshwater microbial communities from Kabuno Bay, South-Kivu, Congo - kab_022012_12m | ecosystem: Environmental > Aquatic > Freshwater > Lake | place: Democratic Republic of the Congo: South-Kivu...
AACGCCATTGCCTTAAAGGTCTTACACCAGCTCCACGTTCGTAAAATGCGGTCCCCGCAAATCGAACTCAAAAACGAGTTCTTGTTTTTATTTGTTTTTCTAGCATGCCCTTCTAGTTTTAACACTTGGTTCTCGCAGTCTAGATCGGCACATTAGGATCTGGTAAAATCATTAAAAATGCCATAAAAAAATATGGATTTAATAATTTTAAGAAAGAAATTCTCGAATTCAACGATGATATAAACCAAGCATATGAAAAAGAAAAATATTGGATTGATAAATATGATGCTGTCAACTCGACTGAATTTTATAACGTATCTGTTGGCGGGAAGGGTGTAATATGTTAAATAATAAGGATTCTATAGATAAATGGAAAAATGGCGTAAAAAAATCTGTGAAAACAACTATAGAAAAAAGGAAGGGTAAAACATATGATGACATCTATGGAGATAAGGCTGAGGAAGAAAAAGAAAAAAGAAGTTCTTCTTTATTGGGTAAAAAGAGAGACCCAGAAATAGGTAAAAAAATAAGTTAAAAATTAACAGGCAATATTCCCTGGAACAAAGGATTGACAAAAAACGATCCACGTGTTAAAAAATATATTGATAATCATACACATAAAGAATTTCTAAAAGTTTATATTTTATATTTTCCGGATAAGAAAAAATTAGAATTTAAAGGAAAGAAAAAATTAGAATCTTTTATTAAAAACCACATAAACAATAATCTGAATATGAAAGGTAGAATAAATGTTGATAATTTGATAAAAAACGAACATGATAAAAACTTCGTGGTAAAAATTAAATAAAAGATTAAAAAATAATATTTAAAAATGAATTATTTAACAACTAAACAATTTAAAGAATTAATATTTAATTTCGAAAAAGAGAAGGATTTTAAATACGATGGTAATAAACCGTGTATAATTCTATGTTCAGCCGAGTGGTGTGGGCCGTGTAAGATGGTAGCTCCAGTGTTAGAGGAGTTGGAAAAAGAGGGTAATTTTACTTTATATAAAGTAGATGTAGATGAGGAATATGAATTATCAGAATTTTTTAATATACGTAGTATTCCAACAATAATATTCGTTCCTTTAAAAGGGAAACCGATATCACATACAGGAGCTCTGCCAAAATCAGAGTTAAAGAAACTAACCAATAAATATTTTGGAGATTGAAAGAAGAATTAAAAATAAGTGACGACATCTATCAATATCTTAACATTTCAGAATTGAAAAAGGATGATGTTAAGATATTGATAGAATATGTCCACTATAAATCATTATTAAATTTATTTACTTATGTAATAGAGAATAGTGGAGATAATGTCGATTATTTATTACCAGATTATATAGACACAATTAGTAATATAAAAATTTTAATAGATAAAATTAAAAATATTAGTTAAACACAATATTTTTCATTAATTTTGTTCGTTCATTTATAAAAATATAAATTATGATAGAGACGAATTTTAAAGTATTAATGTGTAATGGAGTATACACTGACGTGGCTTTACTGGATAAAGGTATCTATACAACCCAAAAACCAACAATATATTCCAAAGACGAAACTATAGAATATTTAATTCTTAGAGGTAGAACCATGAAAGATATTGTTGGAAATTGCTTTATCTCAGAAGAATATTTCGAAAATTTAAGTAAATGTGAATTAGTTGATATAACTATTTCTATTAAAAAATAATAATATGAGAAAATATAATATTGATTATTATTCTACAGAAGAAACATTGACATGTGATTGTAGAATAACAGACAAATTAAAATTTACCGCTGCATCATCTCTCAATGAATTAATTGACAATCTAGATATTTTTATTAGAAAAATAGATCTAAAAGTCCCACCACGAAGAAAAGACATGGTGTTTTTTGTAAAAGAATTAAGATTCTATGAGGTCAAAGAAATTGATGATGCTGGAGATTTTTATATCGTCAATATATCTAAATTGAAACGCCATGAATGAAAAATTTCTAGAAAAATACATTAATAGTTATTCTCCATCAGGTTTAGAAATAAATTCTCAAAAGTTATGGATAGAAGAAGGAGTTGTATTTGCTGATGAAATATCTGTAGAAAATTATGGTAATGTAATAGCTAAGAAGAACGGTAAATCAGAAAAAAGGATATTATTAGAGGCGCATGTTGATGAAGTATCATATAGAGTGAATATGATAACAAGTGACGGTTTCATATATCTAATAAAAAATGGAAACGCTGATCATCAAATAGCTCCATCTAGTAGAGTTAAGATACATACAGAAAAAGGTTTGGTAGATGGTGTATTTGGATGGCCAGCTATTCACAACAGAGAAACTACAAAAACACCAACCATTGAAAATATTTTTATTGATTGTGGTGTTGAGTCAGGTAAAAAATTAATAAAAATGGGTGTAAAAATAGGTGATTTAGTTACCTTTCCACCAAATTTTCAAATTCTTGGTAATTATTATACAGGAAAAGGATTAGATAATAAAATAGGTGGATATATTTTATCACAAGTATTGAATAAAATTAAGAACGTTGAATGTGATTTAACTTCATATTTTGCTAATGTGGTTCAAGAAGAAGTTGGCCATAGAGGGGCTAATATGTTGTGTCAGAATTATAATCCAGATTTGGCTATTATCATAGACGTGACTCATGACACAACAACCCCAATGATGAATGCTAAAAAAAGTGGCAATATAGCTTGTGGTAGAGGTCCTGTTATATCGTTAAGTCCAACCACACAAATTAATTTTGTTAAATTCATAGAAAAGGTAGCCACAGATAACAAAATTAATTATCAAAGAAAAGCTCTTGGAAAATCAACAGGAACAGACGCTGATGATTTTGCTAACAGAGGTATTGTGACCGCATTAGTATCAATTCCGTTAAGATATATGCACACAAAGGTCGAAATGGTTCACGCTAGGGATGTTGAGCATACTATAGATCTATTATTCCATGTCATAAAAGATCTTAAATCTGATTTTAATTTTAGCTTAATATGATAGTAAAACAAGCTACATTGGCTATCTCAGCTGAAATAAAAGACAGGCATAAATGGGGTATTGAATTCAGAGATAGTGATAATAATTTAGTTTTTATGGTGGCTATACCTCCAACAAATTCTAATAGAACTGATGTCATTTGGGACGAAAAATGGATTGGTGATCGAGGTGAAAACTGTCAAATTTTAAGATATTTTTTTGATTTTAAAGAAAATATTAAAAAATTAAAAGGAGAAAAAATTGCTATAAAAATTGAAAATGGGAATCCTAAATTATTTTATTATGAAAGATAAATTCTTGAATGAATTATTGAGTTTTTTAATTTGTTGGTGGCCTTTTTTATATGACCCGTCAAAGAAAACACAAAAATTTTTAATTTTTGTGATGAATTTGACATTTTTGACTTTAAATATTTAATATATAATATAAAGTTCTTTGATGTATTGATGTGTGGTTCTGTAAAGAAATTCTTTTTACAGGTAAAATCATAAAAGTAAATAAATTTAACGAAAAACAAGTTAAACAGTAAAAATATAGTCTGGATCAGGGACTGATCAACGGACTTAAAACAAAAACACGGTGAGGCGTTCTCGTTGGAGAAGTCATTGAAACGTGAAACACAATACTCTCCACAATATTACTGTAAATGCCATATGTGTCATTCTATATCAATGAGTGACGGAACTGGTTGGCACGTTTGCTGTAATTGTTTATATCATTTTTATCTTTAAGATAATTTTTCATTTCTAATATGAAAATATCATTTGATGCTATTTGTCTATTTTATCAAAATAATCGCTATTTACATCATATTTTTTATTACCAATAATATGATCTCTACCATTTCTTTTTATTATATCATATATAGTCTTATATCTTTTTATATTGAATTTTTCTTTAATGTTTTTCAATGGTGTATTTAATTTTTTTAAATGAATAACTTCTTTTTCTTGTTCTTTTGTTAATTTATTACGCATGATTTTTTTAATATTAAATATTAAATATTGTAGGGTCTAAATAGTAAAAATTTTTTAAACTATTATTAAAATATTCATTACAAAAAATAAAAAATCATGATAAGCTGGATTGGAGGAAAATCGAAAATATCTTCTTGGATAATACCATTTATACCAAATGATATAGAGACATATGTTGAGCCATTCGCTGGTGCTATGTGGGTATATTTTAAAATGGAATTAAACAATTATAAAAATCTTAAAACAATAGTATATAACGATATCAATGATTATCTTGTTAATTTATTTATGTGTTGTAAGGATCATGAAAATTTTCATAATTTTATTAAAGACGTAGATTCTCAGGACAGAGATAAATTTTATAATTTTCAAATGAATTTGAATAAACATTATCCATATAATATGCCAGATTTTAATAATGCTTTGAAATTTTCATATATAGCTACTCAAGTGTTCTCTGGAATATCTCCTTTGAGTGGAAAATATATTGATTTAAAGGGGAAATATAAATCAAAATTTGATACCTTCAAAGGAAAACTAATAGATGATAAATATATTAACAAATTAAATAGAATGACAAATTTTGAAAATATAGATTTTCAATATGTTATAGAAAAATATGATAATGAAAAGGCTTATTTTTACGTTGACGCTCCTTATTACAAAATTGGTGAAAAATATTACAGCAATCAATCTTTCAAATTAGAAGATCACGAAAGATTAGCTAATTGTTTAAAAAACATAAAAGGTAAATTTTCTTTATCTTATTATGATTTTCCAGATTTATCAGTATGGTTTCCTAAAGATAAATTTAAATGGGAATCTAAAAACTTCGCTAAAGCGTCTATGGCTAAATCTGGTAAAGAGCAAACTGTTGGGACAGAATTATTGATAATGAACTATTAATCAACGTATTTTCCTGAAAATATTTCTTTCAACCAGCCTCTCTCAGATTGAGATAATCTACCCACCCAATCCATAAGATCTTGATAATCATAGAATTTCTCCTTAAAGATAGTGGAATATTTTGATGATGATGCTGGTCCAGCGAAAGCGTCCAATTTTTCATTAATATTTAATGATTTTAAATGTTTCATACCATTGTTTTTTTAAATATACTATATTGTTGTATAAATTCTCGTATCATAGATTGTAAGTTATCTGCTAACACTCTATATTTCATATCTAGATCATCGTGTGGTTTACCAGGTCGCCCTTGATATTTTCTGATTGTTATTTCCAATTTTTCAATTTCAGCCGTTAAATCATTAAATCCATTTTTTATTTGTTTGGCATACTCTTCATATTCTTTTTCGAATAGAAAAGAATCAAATTTTATTACGTTTATATTTTCATTTTTCTTTTTTTTTACCCTTTCCGAAAGTCCTTTATGTTTAGTTTCAGCAAAATGTTTTACATCTTCTGGATCCATACTTCTAGCCGCTTTTTTAATTGATGGTGAAGCTCCTTTTAATTCTCCTTTTTGGTAGGCTCTCACCATTCCCATAAATCTTTGTTGTTTTTTTGATTTTGAAGGCATTTTATTTTTTATTTTTTTTTATAATAAATTAAGATCTTCTTCTGGGAGCTCCACCTGTTCCTGCCAAATTCTTCAAAAGTTTTTAAATTTTCCATATTTACGTTTGTTTTTTTATTATATATTAATATTTTATTTTAACTTATTGATGAAACTAAACAATTTTCTTACATATTCTTTATTTCTATATTCACTTGTCATTAAATAGACTAAATAACAAAAATATAATAATTTTTCTCTCATTATTTTTTCGTCTACATTTTCTCCGCCAACATATCTAAATTCCACATAATTTTTTTTAAATATGATTCCAAATGATTTTGCGCACGCCATTTCCGATTTCAGCCCACCATAAAAATCATACAGATCTATTGTTTTTTTTTGTATAATATTTTCTATTTCTTTTATATTGTTAGAATATAATAATTTGTATATAGGCTTCTTTTTAAACATATCAATTAATTTTTGTTTAATAGATCCACAATAACTTGTTATTCTATCATCTATTCCCTTGAAAACAAATCCACTTTTTTCTTCGTCAGATATCATGATAATACCCTTTGTCATGTTAATTGGTGAATTATCACGAGTCCCTATATTTATATGGATTGAAGTTCTATGACTAAATTTCCAATGTTTCTGATTTTTAAAATCTTTAAAAAATATGTCCATATATTCCATGGCATCTTTTACATTGTCAAATGGTTTTAGTGTTTCGCTGGGGAAATTTTTCATGCCAGATGGAACGCTGTTAACTATTTCTACTCCATATAATACCGTTTCATCATCATGAAATGATATTCTGTTCTTATATTTTTGATAAAAATTTGGGAAACAAAATTTAAAATCTTCCATCATTTTTCTATTTTGTCTTGATGGATACATCATGACAGATTCGTAGCGAGGAACATCTTTTAACCCTTTAACTCTTTCTTTACTGGTTTCTATTTCTATTTCAAATCCAATTGTAAAATAATCAACCAAACCAGTTAACACCAATTTAATATCTTCGGATTTAAATTCAAATAAATAATTTTGAAATTTTTTTATCATGGTGCTTCTTCTATATCTTAATTTTCAATAGATTTATCAGGCCTATTTCCTTCAACTCTAGCTACATGTCTTCTGTTGTAAACCAACACTGGCGGTCTTGGTTTAGGCTTATTTTTTTTCTTCTTTTTTCTATTTATAGTGTAAGTGGTGGTCGTAGTAATAGTAGTTTTTGGTGGTGGTCCACTAGGTTCAAGAAATTTAATTTCTTCATCATCTAAATATACTCTCACAAAAGATCCGTCTTTATCAAAATTAATTTCATATTTTCCATCTGAAGCCCTAGCTCCTTTGAACTCACCTATTCTATTAAAATATTTACTACCCTCTTTTTTATAAATAACGTTTTGACCATAGACAAAATCTCCAACATCCTCACTTTCTTCTAATAATACAATATTATCTGGATCTGTTGTTATACTTATTGTTGAGGTCACTCCATTTTTTAAAGTTATAGAGTACTTTCCATCAGATAATTTAGAATTCACTTTACCAATAAGACCAGTATATGGACTAATAGAATTGATATATCTAATTTTATCACCATTTTTAAATGATACTTTTGGAGGGGCTTTTTCTATATTTTCTACTTTAGTCTTTTTAATTTTGAACTTTTTATTATATCTATTTGTTATTTGCAATTCATACATGTCTGTGTCCATATCATATCCCGTTATAGTTCCTTTACATCCATAATTTAGGCTATCTGGTTTAGTATAAATAATATTATCATCAATTGTAAAATCAATATTGGTAGGGATATATTTTTCTAATCCATAAGGATCTACATCTAGTACAGTAACAATATATTCTGATGTGTTAAATGTAACATTATATTTTTCATTACCTTTATGTACTTTTGTGATAACCCCAATCTTTTTATTTAAAAGATTATCACATTCGTTTTTGTATATTATTTTATCTCCTCTTTTAAATTTATCATAAAATCTAACAAGTTTTATATGGCTTCTATCAACATTATATAATTTACTTTCACCACCATTTTTGTTTACTAATTTTAAATCTATTACTTGACCTCTTACCCAATCTATTATTCCTTTACAACCACTAACATTTACGCCCATATAATCACTTCTATCGCCAGTATAAATTATTTTGTCGTTTTTGTTAAATTCCTTTGGGTATGGTATTTCTTCTCTTGTTATTCTTTTTGGCTCATCATTAATTAGCTTTAAATCTTGTGTTGGTATATTTTGTAAATAAACTAAAGATCCTGTAGAGTCTTTTATACTTATATGATAATATTGATCTTTATTGTCCAAATTTCCCCTAGCTCTTGATGTTACTGTGCCTTCAGATTTATTATATTTAGATAATTTTTGTTCATCTCCACAATCGAATACAACTTTATCACCTGGTTTGAATTTATCTTCTGGATTCATTTCTGGAAATTCTTCTGTATATACTATATTATCAGATGTATCAGATGTATCTCTCTCAAGTTTAACAAATGGCACTGATGGTATTCCAACACTCATGTTCGATTTGTCTTTAATTACAATATCAGCTTTCATTTTACCATAATCTGATCTAACTTTTGTAACAACTCCTTTACATTCATCATATTTTCCTTCTGGATCTAATAAAATAATTTTATCACCAGTTCTAAATTCCTCTTCTTCTTTTTCTTTTTGTGTTTTTTCAAAATCTACAATTCTACTTAAATATTTATAATAAACATAATTAAAAGATTTTCCAAATTTCACTAAACAAACACCACATTCATCTATGCTTTTTATTACACCTCCATATTCTTTAAATTTAACATAATCTCCCTCAGCTAACGGAGATTGGGATACGTTGCTAGGCTTTTCATCAGCATTTTTTAATTTAAAATTCTCAATAGGTATATCTATTATAGTATAAGCTCTATCTAAATTTGGATTTCTAATTTTATTGAACCTTATTTTATATTTATTCTTTGACGTCCCATCTTCCATTGATGATATATCTGCAATTTCACCTTCAAGTTTGTCATATTTACTTCCAGGTTTATCATATATAACTGTATCATTTTTTTGAATATTACCACTTTGCGGAGGAACATAAGATTTATCTAGTTTTTCTATTGGATTATTTTCATAATTTACTTTTTTACATACTGGTAAAAAATCTAAGTTTTTTAATTTATTAAATCCACAATTAAAATATCCATCTATCATTTTTGGAGCTCCTTTTAATGTTGTTAGATTATTATTAGCGCATTGAAATTCTAGGGTATTTAAATTATTACAATCCAGTGAATTTAAATTACAGTTATTACATATATAAGTTCTAACTGATCGTGGCCCATCTTCTAAACTAGTTAATGGATTATTACTACAATCAAATATTCCATTTACTCTATCTGGCGCTCCCTTTAAAGAAGTTAGTCTATTATTTGATATTATAAAATTACCATTAACTTCGGTGGGCATATTTCTTAAACTTCTCAAATTGCCGAAGGACCATATAAAATTGCCAGTAACTCTACCAAAAGTGACTGGAGACCCATGGGCTAATTTATTTGTTATGGCAACATTTGAATTTATATTTACAACATAGTCTTTTGTTATTTCATAAGATCCTGGCATTATTCCTAGTTTTGTGAGACTATCAACTATAGCTTTCCTTTTTGGATCAAACATATTTGGAATTCTAAATATTGATTCGTTGGCTTTTTTCATTTATACGGTCCTTTTATTTTATATATATATTAAAAAACAAATTCAATAAATTAGAAAGGTGATTAAAGATTTATATATGAAATTCAAAAATATTCTTTATAAAAAAGATAAAAAGATATATGATTTACTAGTAAGAAAAGTAAAATTAGATATACTTGGTATATCTTATACTAAAAATGAGGATGATAAAATCATATATGTAGTTATACTTGGCGATGGAGATACAGATAGAAAAATACCAGTTATAGTAGACTATTATGAAGCTCAAGCTATTGCTATAGAAGTAGAGAAAATATCACCAATTGTACCTTTAGTATATGATGTTTTAAGGAGTATGATAAATGATCATAAAATGAAATTTAATGAAATATTGATATCTGATTATAAAAAAGATATACTAATAACCCACTTAGTAGGACCAAAAGAAAAATTTGAAATTAGAACAGCTGATGCTTTAGCTTTATCTATAAGGATGAATTATCCTATTTTTATATATGAAAATGTGTTATCAAATGTGAATGAAGTCGTTCAAAAATATTATGATATACGAAAAGCTGGCCAAATGGATTCAGATAAAGATAGATTAGAAAGATTCACTATAAGTGAATTAAGCAATCTTTTACAAAAAGCTATCAATGAAGAGGAATATGAAAAAGCATCTGAAATTAGAGATGAGATAAACAAAAAGAAAATGAAAAAGTAAATCATCATTTAAAAAAACTATTTATGATTTTTAATATATAAACCAAAATAAAAAAATCAAGTGAAAAAACGTTGGTTTTGGATACTATTATTAACATTAGTTGCTATAGCTGTAGCTGGTCTAGCTGCATATTTTAGTGTATTTGGATTATCTAAACTCTTCGCTGGAGCTGGTTTCTCAGCTCTTATTTTGTTTGGAGCATTAGAACTTGGTAAATTAGTGGGGGTTAGTGTTTTATATAGATTTTGGAACGAATTTAACAAAAAATTTAAAAGTGTTTTTGTTACTATGATATCTGTCATCATGTTTATCACTTCTATGGGTATATATGGTTATTTAAGAAATGCTTATGATGTGGTATCAAATCAGTATAGTATTGTTTCAAAAGAAACTAAAATTGCTGAAAATAAAAAAGCTGTATGGTTATTAGAGATTGAAAGATATCAAAAAGAAATCGATAGTAAGAATAATCAAATTAACACATATATTAACAATAGAAATACACAAGAAGGCGTTATTTCGAATTTATATAATAGAAGTATAGACACCACTTTAACAGCGAGTCAAAGCGCTTCTTTTAGAAATAGAGCAAGTGAAACACAATCTCAGATACAAAATACAGACAATCAGATTAAAGATTTAAGAGAGCAAAACGCGACTTTATATTCTAAAATAAACGCGTTAAATGATTCTATTACCGCGCAAGATAGAAAAATTATAGAATTTGAAAATACTGATGTTGCTGTAGAAATTGGCCCATTTAAATATATTGCTGATTTAACTGGAATAGAAATGGATAACGTTGTTGGTATATTAATTTTCATGATTATGTTTGTTTTTGATCCATTTGCTATATTTTTGGTAATAGTTGCTAACAAATTATCTATGGCTAAACTGGGAGAGGACGAAAATGAAGAAGAATCTAATAAAATTCCAGTTAAAGATAGATTGAAGTATTTATTTAAAAAGAAAGAAAAACCTCAAGATATAGTTATAGAAGAAAAAACTATAGAACCAAAAAAAGAAGAACAATTAGAAAATAGTGTCGATACTTATATAGAACCTTATGTTGATAAAGAGATAGAAACAGAAGAAAATACATATGAAGAGGAGCAGGATGTGCCTGATGTGCCTGAGGTTCCAGATGTGCCAGAAGTTCCAGATGGACCTGTCGGACCTACTGCGCCTGATGTGCCTGAGGTTCCAGAAGTACCTGAGGTTCCTGATGTGCCTGAACCAGATGGTTTTTTAAAAAAAAACTCTTCAGGTTGCCCAGATGGTTACGAAGAAACTAAAATCAATCTTTCAAAAGATAATATAAAAGTAGGTCTAAGAGTCAGTCATGATGTTTTTGGTGATGGCACTATAATAAAATGTGACGACTTAAAAAACAGAGTATTTGTTCAATTTGATGATGGTAAAATGAAAGAATTAGATCCAGAATACGCTAAATTAAAAGAGTTTATATGTGTAGAAGTTATGTCATATATGGATTTTTCTGTGTCTGATGGTTCTACAGATAATGTTTTAAATAAAATAATTGAACCAAGCGTTGAGTATATTGAGCCAAGCGTTGAGTATATTGAGCCAAGCGTTGAGTATATTGAGCCAAGCGTTGAGTATATTGAGCCAAGCGTTGAGTATATTGAGCCAAGCGTTGAGTATATT
>Ga0172371_10011735_pt1 | contig 11633 bp, 8 predicted proteins | sample Lak12m_FD_114543 | JGI IMG/M metagenome (GOLD analysis project Ga0172371, IMG submission 114543) | Freshwater microbial communities from Kabuno Bay, South-Kivu, Congo - kab_022012_12m | ecosystem: Environmental > Aquatic > Freshwater > Lake | place: Democratic Republic of the Congo: South-Kivu...
CGACTGCCGCAACACGATCCTCATCATGACCACCAACGCCGGCGCCGAGGCGATCAAGAACGAATCGGCCTTCGGCTTCCAGAAGGCCGACGACGACGCCTCCTACGAGAGCATGAAACAGCGGGTCGAATCGGAGATCGAGAAAGTGTTCCGGCCCGAGTTCCTCAACCGCGTCGACGACGTCATCGTCTTCCGCCACCTCACACTGGCAGACCTCGGCCAGGTCGTCGAGCTGGAACTGGGCAAGGTCCGCCAACGCCTCAGCGAGCACGGACTCACCCTGGTGCTCACCGAGGCGGCCAAAAAGTGGCTCATCAAGAAGGGCTCGAACCTCGATTTCGGCGCCCGGCCGCTGCGCCGCTCGATCGAGAACTTCATCGAAGACCCGCTCTCCGAAGAACTCCTCAAGGGCGAGTTCCAGGGGAAGGACACGGTCACGATCAGCACCAAGGTGGTGGGCGGGAAGAAGCAGCTCGTGTTCATCGGGTCGGTGGGCCCGCTGGCCGAGACCCCCGAGCCCGTCGGCGCCGCCACGGGAGAGGCCGACGACGAGGCCGCAGAAGCCAAGTAGCGGTCGCCCGCGTCATCGCCATGACGGAACCAAGGAAGCCCACGGGTGGCAACCCGTGGGCTTCTGTTCTGCTGTTTACCAACAATGAAGAAGCCCGCCTCGTTGGAGGCGGGCTTCTTGTGCAATGTGGGCGATTGAGTCGGTACGTCAACCTCTCTTGGTGCCGTCCCTTTCGGGATTCGGCTCGAACTCATCGTATCGACTCGTCGCTCCACACGCAAAAGAATCCTACAGGGCCAAGCCCACTAGGCAAGGGCCGTTCCGTCGCGTCGACGGAACCTCTACGCGTAAGGGAGTTTGCGGCTTTCAAGCGGAGTAGATGGACACTTGGGCGACCGGCGAAGCGTCTGGCCGACATCGTCCCAGCACTCGATCGGCCCCGGCAATTCGCCCTATTTTTCGGGTGTCGCCCCTCCAACGAGGGCATCCAACGACCAGGCTCCCGCGCCGACGATGAGAAGAAAAATCCCGCCGAGCAGCATGCAGTAGTCGGTCCGAACTTCGTGGGCCATGGCCCACAAGCCGGCCTTCTCCAAGATCGGGACCTTCGTAGTCCAGATCGCTACGGAGATGATGACGATCAACGGGATGGAGGCAAGGCGGGTCAACGCGCCCACAATCAGAAGGGACCCGCAAGCCGTCTCAAAGCCTCCCACGACCGGGGCCAGGATTTCGGGACTTGGAATGCCGATCTTGGCGAAGCGGCCCACCCCGAGTTGGTCGGGATAGACGAACTTCTGAATGCCCTCCGAAAGGAAGACCCCGCCCACCAGAAGGCGGATGAAGAGGACAGCGGCCGGGGCATGGGTCGCAAGGATCTTGCGAAGTCTGCGCATGGCGTGTCTCCTCGCTCCAAGGCGGAAGAAAATGGAAAAAGGGGACTGGCACCGAGGCGGCAACGTTCCTCCTCATGCCACACCGGATTGCGCCACGGAGCCAGTCCCCTTCTTCCGCGGCCCGTTACTCCAGCGTGGGCCGGGCGATCAGGCCCAGCAGTTGGGCCTCGCCCCCTTCTTTCTCGTAGACGCCGTAGAACATCGAGGAGCAGTCGAGCCAGAGCGTGATGCGGTGGAATTCCTCCGGGGAGAGCTTCACGTCGTAATGGCCCTCCTGTAGGATCTGCGTGAGCTTCGCCGCCCGGGCCCCGAACTGGCCGGGATTCGTTCGGAGATTATTGCCGTAGTTCGTGAAGGCGTACGGCAGCAGACTGTTGTAGGAGGCGTACCATTTGCGCTGGATCGGGTCCCGGGCCAGGTTGATCGCCTTTTTCTCGGCGTGGCACTTCACGCAGTGGCCGTCCAACACCGGCTGCACCAGCCGCGGGTAGCTGAAAGGGGCCGACCCGTCGACGTCGGGCCGGATCTTCGACGCGGGCCGCCGCAGCGCGAGCACATTGTGGTCCACCGGCAGCGGGGCGCGATGCTTGGGCTCGTGGCAACCGTTGCACACCAGGTGCTCGCCCTTCTGGAGGTACGTGGCCGAACGCATCGACTGGATCGCCATCCCGCGCTCGTCCAGGGCCTGGAAGAATAGCTCGCGGTTGGCCGGGGCGGTGAAGTGCGCGGAGCCGTCTTCTTCGACCGGGACTGTGCCCAGCACGTGGCGGACCGGAACGACCGAGTCGCCGGCCAGCGCCACGCGGGCGCCCGTCTCATGCGGCGGCCCGCCCGACGGAACCGTCATCGGAAGCACTTGGAGCACTCGCAAGGCGGCGATCTTGGTTCCCGGCGGCCAGGGCTTGAGACCATTGTAGGTGTTGATCACGGTGAGCGTCCCATGGCCCGGCTCGGCCGGGGGCACGCCGGTCCCCGGGGCGTCGCGGAACGGCTTGACTTCCGCCGGCGGCGCCGGCGGCCTGATCCGGGGCTTCAGCGGGATCGGGCTTACACAGCCGATCTCCGGGTCGCGGTAGATCAGCTCCTTGTTGCCCCAGGAGTCAACCAGGTAAATGCCGTAGTCGCCGGCCCTGCCCGGGGCCCCGCAGGCCATGGTGGCGTCGTACACGCACAGGTAATAGTTCTCGCTCAGCGGCCACGCCGTGCCGTAGGCCTCGCGTCCGCCTTGGCTTTCGGGGAAGCCCACGTCGGGGGTGATCCGCTTCACGGCGCTCATCGCGTCATCGTCCGGGATCTCCGGATCGACCAGCACCAGCGAGCCGAACGCCTGGCCGTGGTGCGGCGCGGCCGTGGCCACGAACTCCTGCGAGCCGGGGAGCACGCGGCAGCTCAGTTCCATGTCGGGCCGGGCGTTGCGCGGGGCGAAGTTGCCCTGCACGGCGCGCGAGTCCCGCCCGTCGAGCGAAGTGATCCACGGATGATGGGCCGTGCAGCCGAACCGGTCGACATAGTCCCATCGCGTATAAAGGATTCGGCCGTCGTTGGTCACGCTGGGGAACCACTCGTTCGTCTCGTGGACGCTCAGGGCCGTCAGGTCGCTGCCGTCGGCGGCCATGTCGTAGAGCGTGTACGTGGGGCACACCCGGCCGCAGCGCAAGTAGCCGCCGCGGCGCTCCGTGATCAGCGCGATCCGGCCGTTGGGTAAGAGGCAGGGGTGGAAGTCGTTCCAGGCCCCGTCGGTGAGCTGCTCCAGGCCGCTGCCGTCCACGTTCACCCGGAAGATGTGGAAGCAGCGTCCCTCGTCCCAGTGGCCCTGGTTGGGGTCGGTGTGGTGCCGGTGGGTCTTGTCGCCCTTGCACTCCACGTAGGCGAAGAGGATGGTCTTGGCGTCGTAAGAGAGATTGGGAGAGAGGAACGAGCCGCCCTCCTGGTCCGGGCCGCGGAGGTGGCCCACGCCGTCGTAGGACAAGGGCGGCGGAATGCTCGGCCCGCCGCCGAGCTTCTGCCCCTTGAGCCGGCCCCGCTGCACTACCGAATCGGCCAGCACGTCGCGGAGTTGCGGCTCGGGCGGAAAAGGGGACAGGCACCTTTTGTGCGAAGCACCCTCCGGGCCGTTCCGGCAAAAGGGGCCTGTCCCCTTTTCCTTCCCGAAGGCGTTGGCCAACACGTAGAGGCCGCCGCCCGGCGCCGCCGTGATCCCGTAGAACTGGTCGCACATGTGGTTGTAAATTCCCCGGTGCCGCTTGACGAAGACGATCTGGTCGAAGTCCAAGAGCGGGTTCTTGAAGGCGATCTGCCGTCGCACGCGACAGATTTCCTTGAACAGGGCCAAACGCGCGGCAACGTCGGTCACAGCGACCTTTTGACCCTCGGCCCGAAAGCGGCCGAACTCCGCTTCCTCATTCACAAAGTCCGCAGTGGGGCGCATGCGTTTCAGGTCGGCCAGCAAGGCCGCCGTGCGCCGCACGACGACGTCGACCGGGTCGCGGTCCGACGGCTCGATCAGTGCCTCCGGGCGGAGCGTCTCGGAGGCCACGCGGTCGAACTGGGCCTTGTTGTGCAGGTCGTACTTCAGCACGGCGAATTGGATGTCCACCTCGTTCAAGGGCACGGGGTGTGCGTTAGGCAGTCGCTTGACCACCGAATTGCGGGCGCGGAAGGTGACCCCCTCGACCAGCGGACGCAGCTCGGCAATCGAGGTCCAGGGCCGGCCGGCCGCTTCGGTAACGGCCCGCAGGCGCAGGTAACGACCCTTCTGCTTAGCCGGGAATCGGACCACGTTCTCGGCGTTCCCATGCGCGAACTTGCCGGCGACGACCGGCTTGCCGAAGCTCTTGGGGCTGTCGCCTACAAAACACTCGTACTGGCCGATGGTGCCGTTTCCGCCGCCCCGCCGCGGAAGGTAGGTGAAGCCGGCGATCTCGTAGGCGACTCCCAGGTCGACGAGGATTTCGTGCGGTGGCGGAGTCTCGTAGAAACTGCAGTCGGTGTGCCACATCGTCTCGGGGTTGCCATCCATGGCCCGGTAGCCCTCGTAGCCGGCCATGTCGCTATCGACCTGGATCTTCACGATCACGACCTTGTCGGCACCGGACGCGGCGGCAGCCAACCCGCAAACCATCGCCAACAACGAGGCCGACACGTTTCTGAAGCTCATCGCGGTCTCCTTGGCTGGTCCGATTCAACATCCATAAGCAGATGACGTTGCGCGATTCTGGTCATCGGCGTGGCTGGTACTTGGCGGGGAGTTCTGGGGTGGGAGCCGACGCCGTCCATTGTAGCCGACCCGAATCGCCGTGTCACGCCCCATCTGCGCTAAGCCCCTACTTCGCCGTATAGCCGCCGTCGACGGCGATCAACGCTCCGGTCACGTAGGCCGAGGCGTCTGAGGCGAGGAACACGATCACGCCTTTCAGGTCGGTCTCGTTGGCCATGCGGCCGAGGAAGGTACGGGCGTTGTATCGCTCGACGAAGGGCGGGTCCTGGTGGTTGAAGAACCCGCCGGGGATGATCGCGTTGACCCGCACCCCGGCCGGTCCGAACTTCGACGCGGCGAAGCGGGTGAGCTGCACGAGCCCGCCCTTGTGGAAGAAGTAGTCGGGCGACACACTCCAGGTGAGCCCTTCGTAGAGGGTGTAGTCGGGTCCGATGACCCCGTGGATGGAGCCCACGTTGACAATGCTCCCCCCGCCGCGCGCGGCCATGTGCTCGCCGAATGTGCGGGTCATCAGAAACAGCCCGGTGGCGTTCACCACCATGCTCTTGGTGAATTCGGCCCCGGGGCTCGACCAGTTGCACGTGCTCCGGCCCACCGAGTTGTTGATGAGGATATCGACGCCGCCGGCCGCGCTTGCCACCGCGTCGAGCAATTGCTGGATCGACTCTCCGCTGCCTTGATCGAACTGGAGCGGAGTGACCGTGAGCCCGGCGGCCGCGAACTTCTCGGCCTGGGCCCGGAGGTTTTCGAGGTTGCGGCTGGCCATGAAGGTCCGTGCCCCGGCCTCGGCGAGGGCCTCGACGATCTGCCGGCCGTAGAGGCCCGCCCCTCCGGTCACGACCGCCGCCTTGCCGCGAAGGTCGAAGAGTTCTTGCACCGTCCGTTTGTTCGGGGTCTTTTCGGTCATGCATCTCTCCTCGTATTCACGCCAAGTGCCCTCGCGGATTGGGTGGCATGCTCTCACGACGCGAAGCGTCGGGTGAGCATGGACACCATCGTGGCGTCTTCCATGCCGACCCTCGGCTGCGCCGAGTGACGGCATGCCACCCAAACGCAACAGAGACTCATCATACATATTGCCACGTGCCGTCGCGGGCGGAGGCCAGGGCCGCCAGGTTGGCCCGCAGCGTTTGGATGCCGTCCTCCAGGCTGCACGGCGGCGGCCCGTGGCCTTCGATGGCGTCGAGGAACCCGTTGGCCTGGGCGAGGAACAATGCGTCGCGCGGCAACTCTCCCGCCGGCTCGTCGTGCCAGGGCTGCTCGGGACCGGGCATCCACCGCCATCGGCACGCGTGGTTCTCGAAACGCAGCGTCCCACGCTCGCAGACTACGGTGACGGTCAACTCGTTGGGGGCCTGGTGCTGGTTGAGGCTGTAGGACCCCAGGACGCCGCCTTGGCGGGTGAGGACGTGGACCGTATCTTCGACCTCGACCCCTTCGAGCACCTGGTGGGCCGCGTCGGCCAAGAGGCGGTCGATCGGGCCAATGAGCCACTCGCCCATGTTGAGCACGTGCGTGATGGCGTCCTGAATCGCCCCGCCGCCGGTCGCCCGGTCCTTGTAGTAGATCTCCCGGTATGCGGGCCGGTAGGTGGGGAAGTGCTGCCCACCGACCGCCGCAAGCTCGACGGGCCGACCAAACCGCCCACTGGCCAAGGCCGCTCGCATCGCCCGCAGGATCGGATGGGCCCGATACACGTAAGCCACCGCAGCCACAACCCCGCGCCGGGCAACGGCCTGCCGGAGCGATTCTATTCCTTCCAGACTCGTGCTCAGCGGCTTCTCGATGAGCAGATGGAGCCCGCACTCGACGATCCGGATCGCCATCGGCACGTGCAGATTGGCCGGCGTGGCAATGACCGCCGCGTCGTGGGGGTCGGCCAGGGCCGCCTCCAGGCTCGCGTACGTCCGATCGACGCGGTACTCTTCGGCCAGACGCCGGCGCAAGTCGTCGTTGGGCTCGCAAATCGACGGCTCCGCCCGCCCGGTCGCCTGGAAACATCGCAGGTGCCGATGCCCGATCGATCCCACGCCGACGATCAGCAGCCGACGGGGCTTGACCATGGCACTCGCCTTGGCTCCGAGAAAGGCATTGCTCTCGTTCCCACGCTCTCGTTCCCACGCTCTGCGTGGGAACGTCCGCTTGAGGACGCCCTGCGTCCTTCCTCGCCCGCGCCGCAGAGCGGCGACCCGCGCGTTCCCACGCGGAGCGTGGGAACGAGGATTGAAACGCCGGCCATTGTAGCCCTCGCCGCTGCGCCCGGCAACGGATGGATGTCGTCGTGCAGCACTGCTTGCCCGCCGCCTTGGCTTGCGTTATACCAAGGGCACCCAAAAAGCCGCGACCGCTGGTCGCGCCCCGAAACGGCGAGGACGTCGGATCGCGGGTCCTTTCATCCTACGAGGAGGAACTTGCCATGCGCCCTTGCGCGAGTCTATCGTTCCTGGTGTTGTTCCTGGCGTGTCCGCTGGCCTGGGCCGAGGGATTGCTCGAACACAGCGACGTGTTCGTGTCGGGCAAGGACGGCTACCACACCTATCGCATTCCGGCCATCGAGGCCGCGGCCGACGGCTGCCTGGTGGCCTTTGCCGAGGCCCGCAAGAACAACATGGGCGACCCCGGCATGGAGAACAACGACATCGACCTGGTGATGAAGCGGAGCACGGACGGCGGAAAGACCTGGTCGGCGATGCGGGTGATCGAAGATCCCGGCGAGAAATGGTCGGCCGCCAACCCGGCCACCGTGCTCGATCGGCAAAACGGCCGCCTGTGGCTATTCTATCTCCGCTGCAAGCCGGGGCGGAGCACCGACAAGGCCCGGGCCGGCACCGACGACATGCAAACGCTCGCCCGCACCAGCGATGACCACGGCGCCACCTGGTCGCCGCCGATCGACCTCACCGCCGTGGCCCGCGACATGAAAAACTCTCGCTGGCGATCCAGCGTGATCGGGCCGGGCGGACCGATCCAGGCCCGCGGCGGGCGGCTCATCGCCCCGGTGTGGAAGGTCGATCCGGCGGGCGTTTTGGCCATTTTCAGCGACGACCACGGCCGCTCCTGGCAGCGCGGCGACGTGGTGCCTGGCGCGCAGGGCGGCGACGAGAACCAGGTGGTCGAGTTGGCCGACGGGCGGATCCTCATGGATATCCGCCAAGGCTCGGGCCCGCACCGCAGGCTGGCCGAGAGCACCGACGGCGGGAAGACCTGGTCCGCGCCGCGGCCCGGCGTTACGGTCAGCCCAGTGGCCTGCGCCCTTGAGCGCTACACGCTCAAGAGTGCCGGCGACGACCGCGACCGCATTCTCTGGACGGGCCCGAAAGGCCCGGGCCGAAGCCACCTCGTGGTCCGCACTAGCTACGACGAAGGCCGCACCTTCGTCAACGAGCGCCCGATCTCGGACCAACAGGCCGCCTACTCCGACCTCACGATCCTCAAGGACAAGACCGTCGGCGTGCTCTGGGAGCGCGGCGAAAAGCGCGGCTACCAGTTCATCACCTTCACCCGCTTCAACCGCGAGTTTCTCGAACCGGGGAAGTGAAGGGTGGGCGAGAAATCGCTCGGCCGGCTGCGGCGGGTCAGTCGGGGTTCTCGTTGATGAGGTACTTTGCCACCACCGCATCCAGCGTACACGGGGCGGGGGCGCCGGCGAGCAGAGCACGCAACGCGTCCAGGTCCGACTTCCAGACGGTGTCGCCGGGGGTGCACAGGCACTTGCTGCCCGGCTCGTAGGCGGTGAGGAGCCGGCCGGCTTTGTAGTAATAGTGGGCGTCGCTGACCTCGGTGGCGTAGGCCCGCATGTAGGGCATGATGTCGGTCGGCCGGAACCAGAGCTTGATCTCGCGTTCCGCTTCCGCCGGCGATGCGGAGGCGTGCACGAGATTGTCCATGCGGTCTCCCACCACGTTTCCCGCCTCGTCCTTGACGGGCACCACCGTGCCGAGCGTGCGGATCGTTCCGGGGACCCGGTCGCGGGCCACGTGCGGGTTGGTCGGGCCGGCGATGTCGCGGATCTTCTTCACGGCGTCCGGGCCGCAATACACCAAGGCCACCACGCGCCGCCGATTCGGCCCCGCCGGATAGTGGACCCGCCCGGTGATGTACTCGATGAGCGAAGGATAGAAATGCTTGCCCCGGTGCTCCGCATAATGCTCCTCGGCCAGCATCCGGCTGACGTGGACGATCTTGGCCCCGGCGAATCGCAGCCCGGTGTGGAATTCGGAGAACTGCGAAAGGATGTAGCCCGTGAGCGAGAGCTTGAGCGCGTCGGGTTTGATGAGCACGAGCGTCTGTTCGAGTACCGTCGGGTCCATCGATGTCTCCTGAAAAATCGCTTGGTTCGGCAAGCGTTCTGCCTTCGCGGCAAGATTCTATGCGTCGGAGGGTTCAGGGTTCAGGGTTCAGGGTTCAGGACTTTCAATCGACGCTCCGTGGGAATCCTGAACCCTGAACCCTGCATCCTGAACCCTGAACCCTGAACCCTTTCGTTGCATCCTCAGGCCGCGCTAGGCGTCCATGAGCCTTGAGGCAGGGGTTTCGGCCTTCAACTCGTCGATCATGCGGCGCGTGGCGGCCTCCACGGCCGACTGCCAGCGGGCTTCTCCGAACTCCTTGGCGTAGCGGCCCTCACGATAGGCGAAGAGGATTCCCCGGGAATTATTCACGATGGCCCCGAAGCCGCGGTCGTCGAACGCGCCGGCCACCTGCTTGGCCGTCCCGCCCTGGCTGCCGTAGCCTGGCACAAGTAGCCACACGTGCGGCATCTGGCGCCGGAGTTGGGCCAACTGCTCCGGATAGGTTGCGCCGACCACGGCCCCCACCGCCCCATATCCACACGCCCCCTGGGTCTGCCCGGCCAGGCTCTCCACCATCGCGGCCACGTGCTCGTAGACCATCCGGCCCTCGCCCTTCAAGTCCTGAAACGCTCGCCCTCCGGGATTCGAGGTCTTCACGAGCACGAAGACGCCTGCAAACCGCCGCACGGCCATCTCGACGAACGGTTCGAGACTGTCGTCGCCCAGGTACGGGTTGACGGTCAGCGCGTCGGCCCCCCAGGCGCTCAGGTCCCCCCTGCCCAAGTAGCCTGCGGCGTAGGCCGTGGCGGTCGACCCGATGTCGTTTCGTTTGCCGTCCACGACGACCAACAGCCCTTTGGCCTGGGCGTAGCGGATGACCTCGCCGAGGGCCGCCATTCCGGCCGGGCCCAACTCCTCGAAGAAGGCCGCTTGGGGTTTCACGATCGGGACCAGCGGGGCCACCACGTCGATCACGCCACGGCAGAACTCGGCAAAGGCATCCGCCCGAGCCGACAGCCCCGCTTGCGAGCCCGTCGGCCGCAGCCCGCTGGGCAACAGATCGTACCTCGGGTCCAAGCCGACCATCACCGGGGTAGCACGCCCCCGGACCGCCGCATAGAGCCGCTCAGAAAACCCTTCCAACGTGCATTCCTCTCAACCAGCTCGCGAGGCCCCGACCAGCCGCTGCTCACAACAAGCACCGATTGGGGGAGTATATTGTGACATTTCTTGGTGAGATTGGGAGGGGCCCTCAGATCGGATAGACGTTGCAAGGCCTCGGCCGATCTGCCATACTGGTGATTGGTCCGAGACGGCCAGCCTCCCGCCTTTCGGGCGGGCGTTTCCCGTCGGTTGCCGAGGGGATCGTCCGCGGATAGGATGGGAGGCGAAGGTTTGAGGGCCACCCGTGCGGGGCGTGGCGCAGTCTGGCTAGCGCGTCTGAATGGGGTTCAGAAGGTCGCAGGTTCGAATCCTGTCGCCCCGACCTTTGACAACCGGTGAAAGCGGCTGACGAACAGCGTCTAACCCCTTGCCTCGCAAGGGGTTTTTTGCTTCTTGGGGGCTCTCCCGGTTGTCTGCCATTTCGACAGGCGATGACGGGTTCTGACCCGCGTTGCCAACCTCCGTGGGCCAGTTTTTGGGCCAGTGGTCGCCGCTGTGGGCTTGTGGTTGGGCCAGGGGCGGAAGAGCGCGAAGGGCGTCGGCAAGGTCCGCCCTCTCCAAGTGAGTGTAGGCTGCCATCGTCAGGGCAAGGGTCTTATGCCGGGCAAGCTGCTGTGCCGCTTTCGGGTGGACACCTGCCCGAGCCAAGTTCGACACGAACTGGCTCCGAAGAGCGTGGAAGTCGAAGGTCCGTTTGCGTTCGTCACGGCCTTGGCGTTTGCCTCATCGCCGGAGAACACGGCGTACACGGCACCAGGCCCCGCCAGTACCCACCCGGTCAAAGCCGCCAACACGCCGCCCGTGACTATCACGGCGTAATTGAGTATCCGATCCTGCAATTGAACGCGCAGACACACTTCCGCTCGCAACTGCTGGTACTCCGCAAGATGAACCGCTTGCAAGTTGCTCGGGTCACTCATAGCTTGCCCGCCTTCCTGGATGCGATGCCACCAGCCGTCGTGCCGCCGTGAAGGTGTTGCTATGGCTTTGGTGCTGCAAACTCCAAACTGCCAGTCCATGCCAGACTCGCTCCGATGATGAGCGCGACACAGCAAAGCCAAAGAACCCCATACCCGAAGATTCTCCGCACCGTGCCGATGCCGAACGACCGCCACTTGCTCGCGCGGTCGTCGATGATCTTGGCTGGGTGCGACGGATCACTGAACAAATCCGACAAGACAAGATCGACTTTCTGTTGTGACCGGGTAAGGACCAAGGCCATGAGGAGGTAAATCACCGCGCCCACCGTTAGCATAATCTGGGAGTCTGGCTGGCTTCTGGCGTTCATGGCTACAGCGAGAACGAGCGAGCCCTCAGCTTCGGGTGGAGTTCGTCGGCGTTCATGCTCATCGTACAACCCTCACCATGAAAGGACCGACACCGCGCCAAGAGAACATGCAACCGCCCTGCTTTGGACAGCCATCATAGAGTAATTCGTTTCTGTTGCGGAACGGGTGTTTTTCGTGTTGTTCGCCGGGGCAGGTGGATCTGGTTTGTGTGTCCGCGGCGTTGTAGAACGCCTGGATGCGGTTTTGTGGGCGGGTTGTGGTGTC
>Ga0172371_10011736_pt1 | contig 11632 bp, 8 predicted proteins | sample Lak12m_FD_114543 | JGI IMG/M metagenome (GOLD analysis project Ga0172371, IMG submission 114543) | Freshwater microbial communities from Kabuno Bay, South-Kivu, Congo - kab_022012_12m | ecosystem: Environmental > Aquatic > Freshwater > Lake | place: Democratic Republic of the Congo: South-Kivu...
AGAAAACACTCCTGCCTCTTGCCGGCCTGTTAATAGTAACCGGGCTGATTTTCATTGCCAGATCAATGACCATGAAAACACACGCTGCGCCCGGATTTTCGGCTCTGATGAGGCTGGATTATTGGTGGGAAACTCTAAGAATAATAGGCGGCAGGCCATTGACCGGGGGGGGTATAGGAAATTTTAATCTGCCCTTAAGCCGCTATGCTCATAATTCCTATCTGCAGATATGGGCGGAAATGGGCATTCTGGGAATAGCGGCTTATTTTTGGCTTGTATTCAGAATCCTAAGATCGGCGTTCAGTAAATTAAAGACCGGCGGGGATAAAAATTATTCCATTGCCCTGATAAGCGCGGTCATTATTTTTCTTGCGCATAATCTCATTGACTTTACATTCTTTCTGCCGGAGGTTACGGCGATCTGGTGGATAATGCTGGGACTGATTATCGCTTAAAATGAACCTTGTCATTGTGATCCCCACGTATAACGAAAAAGAGAATATCCGGCCTTTAACGGAAGAGCTCCTGAGAATTGTGCTGCAGGCAAATATCCTGCTGGTGGACGATAATTCACCCGACGGAACGGGAAAGGTTGCCGACGAACTGGCAAACAAGAATAGCCGCATCAGCGTCCTCCACAGGGCAAAGAAGGAAGGGCTGGGAAGGGCTTACATCGCCGGTTTTAAAGAAGCGCTAAAAATGGGCGCGGACTATATCATCCAGATGGACGCGGATTTCTCGCATGACCCTAAATATATTCCCCTGTTTATGGAGGAGATTAAAACAAGTGACCTGGTCATCGGTTCGCGTTTTCTTGCCTCGCGCAAACTCCCTAACGTTTCGGTTCTAAGCATTCTGGCCAACCTTTATACGCGATTTATCTTGAACCTGAAAATAACGGATTGTTTGGGGGGCTTTAAATGCTTCCGCGGGAAAATACTTGAAAAAATAGATTTGAATAGTTTTATTTCAAATGGATTTGTCTTTCAGGTGGAATTTATTTACAAGACGCGCAAAAATGGCTTTAGCATAAAAGAGCTCCCGATTAATTTTTACAGGAGAAGATCGGGGAAAACAAAAAAAACGATAAAAATTATATTAGAGGCTTTTCTTAAAATCCTGCTGTTGCGGTTAAGCCCCTCATAATAAAGCTATCATTCTTTTCTTGCCGCGTAAAATATAGTAAGGAAATTGAAATTTATTAATTCAAGCAGGGCAAACTCGTTAAATGCCTGTTGAAGTTTTTTAATATTAAATTTTACCGTATGGCCGCAACCGTTAGAATAATACGGATCATTATCCTTCCAATAATTAAGAATCGTACCAGCTGGGTTTACGCAGGCGCCTGAAACCGGTCAAATACTTAATCTTTTTCCTGCCGATAAGAGTATCGGCAAGCTCCATTCCCATCACTTTTAAGGTGTTGATAAAAAACCACCAATACAGGCCGCGCTTATGTTTATACTTGGAAAAGAGCCCTCTGATGAGCCAATGGGGGCGGTACAAAACATAGCGCTTGTTTATTTCCATGTTCAATTTGGCAAAATCATTCCTAGACAAACCGGTATATGATCGCATCAAGGGAGTAGCCCAGTCGTATTTACTGAAATCATCCTCTTCAAGAAGATTGTTCTTCTTGGCCTCCTGATAAAGATAAGTCCCGGGGACAGGAGCTACCGGGTGGAAGGCGGGATAATCCATATCGATTTCTTTGGCGTATTCTACCAGCTTTAGCATCGATTCCTTCGTATCAAAAGGAGTGCAGGTAACAAAGGTTCCCTGTCTGAACACCTGGGGATATTTTTTCTTGAAAAGCAGGAATACCTCCTTTATTAATTCCTGGGTGTAAACGGATTTCTGCAGTTTCCTTAAATCTTCAGTACATCCTCTTTCCACGCCGATCAAAGGATGAATCATGCCGGCGCGCACCATCTTTTCCAGTATCCCCAAACGTTCATCCTTTAAAAGGCAGTCCGCCCTTAAGAAGGCCCACCAATATAAATCCTTGTAATTTCTCTTTAAAAGTTTGGAGCAGAATTCATCAGTCCATTTTGGTTCGAGGTTAAAAGTAGGATCGGCCCAGATGATGTAACGCCGGCCATATTTATTATAAATTATATCGACCTCTTCTAACGCCCTCTCCACGCTCTTGGTCCTGTACCGGGGCATTATCTCCAGTTCTCCTCTTTCCACGTCTGTCTTTGACTGTTTACCCCAGAAGGTCCAAAGTGAACAGAAATTGCAGCGGTCAACGCACCCCCGGGAATGCTCAAGGGTCACGCTCCGCGGCCAAAGATAGCCGAAAGGTGAATACTTGCCCATAGGCATCAGGTCAAAGGCCGGCAGAGCAAAGGCATTCAAGTTTTCGGCCAGCGGCCTGAGCGGATTTTTAATTATCTTGCCGTTCTCTTTATAGGCTATGCCTTTGACCGCGGAAAGGTCCCCCTTATTTTCCAGGGCCCTGATCAGGTCAACTATGGTTTCTTCCCCCTCGAATCTCACGATAATATCTATAGGGGAATCGTTCAGACTGTAATCTATCATCCAGGAAAAAAAGTGACCTCCGCCGATCGTAATTACTTCCGGGTTTATCTCTTTAGCCAAGCTAAATAATTTTAACGCTTCGCGGTGGTAAAGCGCCTCTTCTCCCGCTCCGATGAAATCCGGATTTTCCTTGCGCAGGATATCCTTCAGGCTCTGCCACCCTATCTTAAGCGGCGGGCAATCTATTATTTTTACTTCTATATGAGGCAGGCTATGCTTTATGGCAGCAGCTATGCAAGGCAGGCCTAGCGGCAAAAGGAAATTATCGGATTCATTAACGAACGGCCAGAGATACCTGGGCGGCCTGACTAAAATAAATTTTTTAGCCTTCATCGGCGGGCCTTCCTTTGTGCGGATTATTTGTCCGGACATAGAACAAGCTTCCGTCAATAATATCATCCAGCAGATTACCGCAGGCATTGAGCATTTTCTGCCTGTAACCATCCGGTATGCTGAATACTTCATCCGCGATCTTGCGGCAGTAATTGCATCCATCGCAGTTTCCGGATTTGCATTTCCCCTCAATAAAAAATTTGATAAACCCGTCGAGCTTTTGATTGTCCAGGAATGACGGGTCCTCAAAAACCATACGGCTTACGCGGCGGTGAAAAAGGAACATATTATATTTTGCGGGATGCAAAAAATATTTGATCCTCTGCCAGGAATACCTTTTAGAAAAATAAATAAACTTGTGCGCGTCCGGGAATAGGTCAAAAAGGTTCCCCTTATACTCTTGGTGTGTATAAGCTTCTACTATAGGAAGAATAAATTCGGTCTTCAATCCCCGGTCAACCAGTTTTATCGTATCGATGCCTAAATTATCGTAATAATGCATATCTTCGGGGCGGATCCACCCGGAAGATATCATCCTCCAGGGCTCAACTAACTTTAAATATTTGCAGTTCAAAGAACAGTGGTCGATAAGAAAACCTTTGTTGGCATGTTTTGATTGTGAAGCATGGCCAACTGATATGAAATGATAGGGAGAAAAAGGACACCCGAATAAGCAGGGCAAATTAGCAATTAATTGCAGTTGGCATTTAACGCTTTCGCGAATATTCTTTAGTAATGCGAAATTCCTGTTAAGGTCTGTAACAAGGGTGATCCTGTTAGCCCCTAGATCCTCCCAATGTTTTGCTTTAGCCGCATTAGCGACGCCTGCTCCGACAGAGATATTTACTTCAAGTTCGGGATAGCGTTTTTTTATCAGTTGGAGCAGGTACGGCATGCTCACTGTTACGCTATCCACCCCTATCCCCACCAGCCAATCCAGCAGTTCTCTAATCTCTCTCTGGCCAGAAGCGGTAAACTCCAAATTATTTAAACATAAAGAATTCAATAAATAGTCGAATTTTATGCCGCTCTTATGGATTTCGGATATTTGCCTGCCGGCTTCTTTCCTCGCCACCCTCACCGACATAGAACTCGGGCGGCCGGCTCCGATGAAATCTTTGTCCAGCTTCCCGTAGATTACGGCAATATTCGATTTGTTTAACCCGGCAAAGAGGTCATTCTGCCAGTTGGTGGGAACCGATAATTTAATTTTCATCTTCTGCATAAATTTAAGGCGCTTAATAAAACCGTTATTTTATTTATCGCCGAGGGGAGATCTTTCGTCCTTGTGAGGATTTCCTTAAATAAAAAACCGGGACTGAAATAGAAATCCTTCATGATTTTTCTTCTTAAGGTGATTATCTCGGGCAATGATATGGTATCGGGAGTGGAAAAAGGCACCGGTTTGCCTTCAGCTACCTGTCCCCATATATCTGGAGAAATCCTCTGCTCGATTAGTGCTTTTTTTAATATCTCCGAACCGGGCACTAACCATGTTAAGTGGAAATCAATATAATCCAGCTTCAGTTTTCTTATAAATTCAACCGTCGCCCTGATGTCCTGCAAAGATTCTTCGCGTTCTGCCAGCATAAAACATCCTTCGGCAAAAATCCCTGCCTTCCTTGTCTCTCTGATAACGTTTTCGATTTGCCCGTTCGTAATAGGCTTTTTCATGATTTTATTCCTGATAAATTCTGAACCGGTTTCTATCCCGTATTTAACGTGGGTGCATTTGGCCATTTTCATTAAACGCAATAATTCCCTGTCTACGCAATCAATCCTGGTTAAACAGGTCCATTTTATTTTATTCCTTTTTTTAATCAACGTTTCGCAAAACAACTGCACCCTCTTTCTGTCATAAGTGAAGGTATCGTCAAGAAGCTCGACATAATCAAATCCCTGCTTCTGAAGGTAGCCGAACTCCTCTATCACATTGGCAACGCTTCTTGCTCTTAATGTCCCTTTATTGGGCACCCCGCAAAAGCTGCATTGAAAAACACAACCCCTTGAAGTTACTGTTGAAGTGATTTTACCTGCGAACAAAGGCGAGGAAAATTGGTAGGGGCAAAGATGGCGGGCTGGAAAAGGCAAGCTGTCCAGGTCTTCAATCATTTTTAACTCGTTTACCCTTATGCCGTTTCCAGACCTGGTTATAAGATTTGGGATATCCATAAAATCGCTGCTGTTATTTAGCAGCTCTTTAACCAAGCTTAATAAACTATACTCTCCGTCTGATATAATCCCAAAGTCAGCGTTAAGATAAATTACCGAGTCTGGGCAATAGTTTACATGCGGGCCTCCGATAACAATTTTTGAACCTTTTGAAACCTCTCTTATTCCGGATATCAATCTTTTAACTAAGCACAGATCGAACGAAGTAACATATATGCCGATGACCTTTGGGTTAGAACGGCCTATTCCCTGTATAGCCTGGCCGAGACCCCCCTTTAACCGGGTCAAATCGATTATCCCAACCTTTATTTTCTCCTTTTCCAGAACAGCCGCCAAATAGAGCAGGCCCAGGGGCAAACAGGCTCTTTCCTGCAATGCCCTTAATAACGGCTGCTTTTTTGATAAGTCATCGCTAGCGCAGATCAAGGTCACTTCTTCTTTAGAATACATAGGGCAGAAAGGAGCCTATCCTATCAACGGGAATTTTTTCTTTAAAAGGCCCCTGGCAATTTTCATCCTTATTGGCGGCATCATGAAAAGAATTATACCTAAATGCCTTGCAACCGCCTCCGCAAACATCTACTAAAGAGCACCCTCCGCATTCTCCAGGAACGGACAGGAAATCCAACAGGTCTTTATTGCTGCTGGCCTTGTCCAAGATAGAGTAAAGCGGTTCACTCCTGATGTTGCCTAAACTCAGATTCAAAAACGGGCAGGGTGTAAGGGTGCCGTCTGATTTTATGCTGATCATGCTCACAAAGGCGGAACAGGCTTTCGGACGCTTGTTCAATACCGACAACACTTTATTTTTATATTTTTCGCTCTTGTTAAACATCCAGGATAACGTCCCCTGGAACTCTTTCTTGCTGGTTATGCATAAACCATCTTGCGGGCATTGTTTTATATAGGGCAGGTACACGGTTTTAGCCCCCAGCCCCTTTACAAAATGCTCGATTTTGTCTAAGTGGCCGGCGTTACAAGACATCATTACGGTAAAACTATATGTCGGCACCCCCGCCTTAATTAGGCGGCGCATCCCGGTAACGGTACTCTCCCATGAAGCGCTTTCCCCTGTTATGCTATCGTGTATGTTTTTGTCTGAGGAATGCAATGTGGCGATAACCGCCGCTACCCGTAATTCTTTTATTTTTCTTGCGATCTCAGGGCTTATCAATGTGGCATTGGTAAATAAAATTATCTTTTTGAGCTTCCTCCCCGCGTAGCCGATAATCTCAAATAGGTCTTCCCTTAAGAGCGGTTCTCCTCCAAGGATATGCAAATTCAAGTTCTGGTTCACAACTTTCAGCTGGTCGATGAACCAAAAGATCTCTTCTGTTGTTAAGGTTTCCCCTTCTTCATGACGGCAGTAACAATTCCTGCATTGCAAGTTGCAGTCCTTATTTACATGCAACTTTATCGCCCTGTATTTATAATTCAATAAATTAAAGATTACCTTTCTTGCCGCAGCATGAACCATGTTCTTTGAATTAACATTCATGTACATAAAGCGGTAAATCTTCTTTATCAGCAAGCCGGTCATATTATATCCTGTATACTGCAATCCATACCCCGTCGGTATACCATTCCCTGATCTTAAAATAATTCTTATCAAACCAGGCTTTTACTTTCTTGGCGTACGGCTCCAGGCCTCCACGCCGCTTCCAGGACGCAGAAAACAACCAAATCCGCTTATCAACAAGACTCCCGAAGCAGCCCTTTTCTATGTTTACTGGCTCAAATTCGCTTTTAAAACCGAATGACCGCTTATTTATAATTTGACTCTCAAAGAATTTGTCCCCTGGAGAAATGTAAAAATAATACTTAGTAATCCCCCTGTATTCTTCTGTTTCCTGGCGCAGGTAATGAAGGAAGGTATACATAAAACCATAATTGGAAAATCCGACGATATCCCCATCTTCTTTATTCTGCAGGAATAAATTCACCAAGGGCCTGATTGGCTTTTTTAGGAAAATTATGGCATTGGGCCGCCTGGCCGGCAATATATCATTATAATAATTAACCAGAGAAAGAGCGATGCAGACAAGGAAGCCCAGTATAACAAGCGATTTAAGCCATCTGTATTTTATCGAAGAGATCCCTTTGGACAGAAGGATATAAAGAAACGGGCAAAAGATTATCATATTGCGGTCAAGATAGACGGGGAAAAAAATCTTAGAAAAAATGAGCGCCAAAATTACGGGGGCAGCAAAGAAAAAAAACAAAATTATCAATTGTTTTGCCGCCATATTAAAGCAGGCAAAGAACCCAACGCCTAAAATAAGAAATAATGCGGCCTGAAAGACGGCTGGGCCCGCATTATACCCGATGACAAAATTATTTAATGAAGCTAGGATAAACCCCGGGCCTCCAGAAGCAGGAAGCCAGTTTGCATGCTGTAAGGTGGCGAATTGCCGCATAAAGGTTGGGTAAAGAAAAATAAAAAATAAGAGCCCGGAGCCCAGAAATGAGATTAACCATTTTAATATAAATTTACGGTTATATATGACCAGGACGGCCTGCGGAACCAATAAGAAAAAACTGAAATATGTCGTAAGGAACAAAAAGGATAATGAGAGAGAATACCACAGCCAGTATTTATTATCGTCTGACTTAATAGCTCTTAAAATAAGATACGTGTTCAATAATGAGAGGGCGGCGGAAAGCGAAAAGGCCCTGGCTTCCTGGGAATACCAGATCTGAAAAGGGGAAAGGGACAAAAAACCGGCAGCGAGCAATGAGACTGAACGGCTGAAAAGAAGCCCACTTACTTTATAAAGCAACGCTATTGATAAAATTCCCAGCAGGCTGGAAAGAAACCGCAGTGAAAATTCGCTTTTGCCGAATATTCTTGACCACTGCCGCAATAGGGCAAAATAAAAAGGAGGGTTTTTCTCAAGAAAATTATTGATGAAATTTCTATTTTCGGCCGAATATGCCGTTGAGATATGTCTATGGGTAATCACTTCGTCAAACCAGAAATCGCGCTTATCAAGCTGAAAGAGCCTTAGGCCAAAGCCAAGAACAATTATTCCTAAAAACAGCAAACTGGTCTCCTTATTTTTTAATATTCCTTCGCGCATAGTATCTATCTTTTTAAAGGCTTTAGGGACTATTTTTGTCCGACTAACAGCAGGGATTCGGATACTCCCCTGATCAAACAAAAATGTTTGAGTTTTTTAAGCCCTGCCTCTGTGAATTCATTTTCAGCTTCATGTATTTTAACCGGATACCATGGAATTTTCTTCGTTTTTCTTTTTCTGCGCATTAAAATCTCTTTAAAGGCTCCCTTATGATAATAACAGATAAAAACATACTTTTTTGTGACCCGCCGCATCTCTGATAGAATTTGCTTTCGTATGGAAGGTGGCGCATATCCAAAAAAGCGAAAAGAAATAACCGCATCAAAAAAAGCGTCAGGAAATCCTGTATTCTGCGCATCAACAACCCTGAATCCGGCGTTACCGGTAAAGTTTCTTTTGGCGGCATTTTCGGCCGACCTTCTCACCATCTCTTGCGAGATATCGCCTCCCACGACTTTATACCCCTTTTGTGCTAAGAAAAGGGAGAGCCTGCCGGTCCCGCAGGGCAGGTCTAATATACAAGCGCCCGATGGCAATCCGGATAACCGCAATGCCTTGTCAATTAATTTCTTCTCCAAAAGGTCTGTAACCCTGCCTTTTACAGAAAAAAACGTCCTTTCATATTTTTCAACGATTTCCTTTGACAGATATGCTTCTTTTGCTTTAAATTCCATACCTTCCCTGGCTTGGTAAATCATTTAGAGGGGGCAACGCTTTTTCCTACTACCAGTTCCATAATCAAACATACTGCCGTCAAAAAGGCTATCCAGCATCTCCTTATGCGTACGCAGCAATTCTTCTCTATCGTTTTCCGGCAGGTTTACCGCCTTTTCCGCGATACCCCGGCAATAACCACACCTGCCGCAATCGCTATGGTCGCACTTTCCCTCGACAAAGAAATTCAGGAAGTTGTCCAATTTGCTGTTATCAAGAAAAATGGGCAAACTGGATGGCATATTTTTTAAATAACCGTACAAGCGTAAAATATTGACTTTGGCCGGTCTGCAGAAAAATAGGAATTTTTTCCATAAGAATCTTTTTCCGGAAGATAGGCGCTTAGTCCCGTCGATGAACAAGTCCATAAGATTGCCTTCAAATTTCTCTTGTGAATAGGCTTCTATCGTCCTGGATAGGAATTCGGTCTTTGCATTGCGCTCGGAAAGTTTAATGGAATTTACTCCCCATTTCCGGTAAAAATGCAAATCTTCGGGCCTGATCCAGCAGGAAGAAATTAGCCTCCAGGGCTCAAGGAGTATTAAATAGTTGCACATAAATTCACAGTAATTTATTAAGAAGCCGCCTTTTCCCCCCAGGGAATTTGAAGCATGATTGGCCCCTAAATAATGATAAACCATAAATGGGCAGCCGGTTAAACACCTGGTATTGGCGTATAACTGTAAGTCGCAGTTGACGGCGTTTCTGATTTGTTTTAAAAGCCTAAAGTTACGGTTTACGCTCCATGGGGAAAGCGAAATTTCGTCAGCACCCAATTCCTCCCAGTATTTTGCCTGTATCGCGCTATCCACCCCAGCGCAGACCGAAACCTTCACCCTGAATAACGGATAACTCTTTTTTATCAATTGTAACACATAAGGCATAGCTACGGTTATGGTATCGACCCCAATCTCAGCCAACCAGTCTAAAAAAACTCTAATATCCCGCTGGCCCCTGGCCGTCCATTCGCGGTTACCCATACATAAAGCGTTCAAAAGATAATTGAATTTCAGGCCATTTCTGTGGATAAGCGCTACATGCTCCTTTACCCGCTGTTTTGTAACCGAGGAGAGGATTAATGCAGGCCTGCCTCCGCCCACGATATCTTTGTCGAGTTTACCATAGAGCTCCCCTACAGATACTTTGCTTAGCCTGTCTATTAGCTGCGGCTGCCAATTCGTAGGCACTGATAGCTTCATGGCTGTTTTTTCCCTTTCAAACGGCTGGGACCTTTCTTGTTTACCCTGTATATTTCCAACGTAAAAGCACCGATACTATTTTTCTTGGCTAAAGACAGCGTATCTTGCAGACGGTATTCCTTTAATTTGTCTTCATAAACCTCCCTGAATTCTTTGCCCCAGAAAAAGTATAACCAATTAGAATAAATCAAAAATAACCAATCCGAGTCAATAAAACTTGGGATACTGGAGAGGAGATGAAACCGTTTGAGCGGGGCGATATTAGAGTATGCCCAGTAAGCCGGCTTAAAAACTCCCTCCAGCTTTCTTAAGTTAGCCCCCCCGAAAGGAAACGATGAATCCCGGAAATATTCAGGCCCGTAAAAATAATAAACAAAAACCGGGACGAAAAAACCGGTTTCAATTTCGATAGTTACCCTATCTGTATCCTGAACGGGAAATTTTCTTGCCTCAACCGCAAGAGGGGCAAGTTGAGCCGGCCAAAATTGCTGCGCGGGCGACTTGAAATAGCCGACGGCAACAAATGCCGAATAGATGAGAAGGGCGGAAAAAATCAGCATGCCCGCATATTTATGTATTTTTTTTAGGAAGAAACCCGTTAAGATAAAGACCGGGAAAATATAAGGGAACGAATACCTGGCGCGAGAATCATCTTTTATCCCGGCTGTCAAATAATTGATTATAAATACGCTGGCCAAAAAAATAAATGCGAGGGCAATAACGGTTAATGCTTCTTTTTTATCCTTTCGTCCGAGAAAAACAAGCCCGTAGATGAGTGAAAAAAGGGCAACGGCAAAGTAAAATATTAACAGCCCATGGTCGTGAAAAATTCCCTGGCTTAACCTGTTCAATGCGACATTAAAAAAATTATACGCGGCCGAAGTTCTAAAGCGCACTATTTCCTTAATATAAAAATCATCTAAAAAGCGAGTAAGCCATGGCAGAAAGAATATGAACGAACTTAACAGCCATAACCAGGTTTTTCTTAGGAGGCGCCCTGAAAGGAACATGCAGGATAAAATCAGCTCTAGAACGATAACCAGGGCCCCGAAATAAAATGTATAAAGTATGGCGGTATTAATGCAGAGCAAAACTATCTTATAACGGCCATTGGACTCCCCACCAAAGATCATCTTAAAAAATACATAAAAGGATGCCAAAGCCAGAAAATTAAGGAATGAATAGCACCTGATCATTTTGGAGAATAGAATATGCGAATAATTGAGCGATGCTAAAGAGGCGGCCATTAAACCGACTCTTTTGTCAAATAATATCCTGGAGAGCAGGAAAATAAAATACAGGGCCATTAGATTAAAGAAACTTGAAAGGAGCCTTGCCCAAAAAAGGCTTTCTCTGGAGATGTGCCATATAAAATGCAATATGGTCTCATAAAAAGGCGGGAAATTGTTAAAATAAAAACTGGGGTCCTTTTTTAAGCTCCAGATCTCGCCTAAGGATCTTTGAGCGACATTAATGCTGAAAAATTCATCCTCCATCATTTGGCAGTCCTGGATTCTATAGAGACCCAAAATGACCGATCCGGTTAATATAGCTATCAAAATCAAGTAACTTAACGGCTTAAATTTCGCA
>Ga0172371_10011740_pt1 | contig 11630 bp, 10 predicted proteins | sample Lak12m_FD_114543 | JGI IMG/M metagenome (GOLD analysis project Ga0172371, IMG submission 114543) | Freshwater microbial communities from Kabuno Bay, South-Kivu, Congo - kab_022012_12m | ecosystem: Environmental > Aquatic > Freshwater > Lake | place: Democratic Republic of the Congo: South-Kivu...
GACACACGTGCCACGAAGCCCGATTCGCACGGACGGGGGACATCATCAAGGGGGAATTTACGGTCCGACGAGACTTCAAACGATCCCCCGGAAAATGAGGTGGCGGATTCTGGGCGCCCTTTCGCCTTGACAACAAGCGAATCAGTCTCGTAACATGGCACATTGCCGGTCTGTGGCCTGCGACGATGAGGAATCTTTTCTCTTGGGAGGAATGGTGGGGTTTCAAGAGGCTGCCCGAAGAATAGAAGAACTTGCCGACGAGTGCGTCGACTTCCTCGCCCGTATTTGCTCCATTCCAGCCCTCGGTCCTGAAAATCAGGGAACCGGCGAGATGGAAAAATACCGGGCCGTCAAGGATGAGGTGCTCTCCCTCGGGCCCGCGAGAATCGAAGAGGTTCACGCGCCCGACGAGCGTGTCCCCGACGGGGTCCGGCCCAATCTTCTCGCCATCTTCCCCGGAACCGACGCCTCTCGAACGCTCTGGATTCTGTCCCATATCGACGTGGTCCCTCCCGGCGAATTGAGCTTGTGGGAACATGACCCTTTCAAACCTCACCGCGAGAATGGATTTCTCTACGGGAGAGGAGTGGAGGACAACGGCCAGGCGCTGGCGGCAAGTCTTTATGCCGCTAAGGCAGTCAAGGAGACCTGCGGGTTCGGACTCAACGTGGGGCTCGCGCTGGTCTCCGACGAGGAGACGGGTAGCAAACTGGGGCTCGACTACGTGTTGCGAAATCGGCTCGAATTGTTCAGGCCGCAGGATCTCATCCTCGTTCCGGACGCAGGGAACAAGGATGGGGATCACATCGAAATCGCGGAAAAACACTTCATACAGGTCCGCTTCAGAGTAAAAGGCGCACAAGCGCACGCCAGTCGGCCGGATATGGCGATCAACTCGCTCAGGGCGGCCGCACATTTCATTGTGCGATTGGACCAAGCCCTGAGGAACCGATTTAGCGATCGGAACCAGTTCTTTCATCCGTCCCACAGCACCTTCGAACCCACCCGGAAGGATGCGAACGTCCAGAATGTCAACACCATCCCTGGAGAGGACGTTTTCTACTTCGACTGCCGGGTCCTCCCGGAAACTCCGCCATCTCAGGTGATGGAAGAGATGGAGCGGGTGGGGGATGAAATCCGGCGAGAGTTCGGAGTGGAGACCTTCGTGGAGGAACATCTCTCCTTTGAGGCCCCGGAGCCCACACCGCCGGATGCCCCGGTGGTGGTCTCGCTGGCTCAGGCGGTTCAGGAGGTGTACGGTGTTCAGGCTCGACCGTGCGGCATCGGAGGACAGACCGTCGCTGCTTTTTTCCGCAAGAGAGGGCTGCACGCGGCCGTATGGGAGAAGATCCTCCAGCTTGCGCATGCTCCCAATGAACGGATTGCAATCGATAACCTCGTGGGAAACGCCAAAGTTTTCGCCAGAATGATGGTGTAACCCGGCGGAGAATCTTTGCTGAGGGTCAATTGCCGAGACCGGGGCAGGTCGCTCGTCCGGAGGGCGTCTCGACCGGGAGAGTAGGCATCTCGGACGCGTCTGGCCCGGAGGTTGTGGGCCGATGAGATTTCCGGAACGGGCGAAATGGTTCCGGAATTGGCGGCTAAAGGAGGATAGGGGGTATGGATCGACTGAGACCCTGTGCGGGAGTTTGGGCCGCAGCACTGGTGCTCGTGATTCTCACCGTGGGAGTGATGCCGGCCACTGGAGCTGGTGACACTGCGCGTCAGCGCAAACGTGGGAGCAACGACAGCCTTCTGACCCTCCGTCAGGCCGTTGCCATTGCCGTTGCGAGAAACCTGCGCATGGCTGATTCCCGGCTTGCCGTCGCGGAAAAGGAATACCAGCGCCGTGAGGCATTTTCGGATTTCTTCCCGTCCCTTGATCTTCAGTATTCGGCCACGGGCTACAAGTATCAGCAGGCGGGAAACGTTTCTGCGTTGGCCGGAGCCCACGACAGCCGCTGGACATACCGCGGAAACCCCCAGGGCGGCGCGGGCATGAACCCGGACTATCCTTATCGCATCGACCCATACCGCGCTTTCTCGATGACCGCCACCGCCTCCCAACCGCTCTTCACGGGTGGACGGCTTCTCAACGATTACAAGTACGCCCGTCTGGGTGTGGATTACTCGGCCTTCCAGTACGAAGTGGACCGCCAGGATCTCATTATGGAGGTCTACGAGGCCTATTACCAACTGGTGCAGGCGGAGAAACTCCTCGAAGTGGCTGAGGAATCAGTCCGGGCGCTCCAGGCCCTGCGGAATCAGACCATCGAATTCTACAAGGCCGGCGTGGTTGCCAAAGTGGACGTTCTGTCCACCGAGGGCCAACTCGCCCAGGCCTATATTCAGCGAACCCAAGCCCAGACCGACATCGATCGGTATAAGGCCACGCTGAATTTCCTCCTCCGGTATCCGCAGGAGACCCCCGTCGACGTGGAGCAGGATCTGGCGTATCGACCGAACGATTATCGGATTCCGGACATTTATGCCACAGCCGCTGCCAACAGGCTCGAGATACGGCAGGCCAATATCTCGGTGGCTCAAGCCATGGCCCTGGTCAATTCCGTCAAGGCGGATCTGTTGCCGCAGGTGAGTGCCCAGGCTCAGGGTTCACGCATAAACGACGACTGGAATCCTTTCGATCCTGAAGCCGTCAATGATTGGAAGATCCAGGGATTGCTGACCTGGACCTTTGACCTGTTCCGCCGGCGCGAAACCGTCAAAGAGAAACGCGCGTCCCAGGCCAGAGCCTTCGTGTCCCGCGAACTGCTCGTGGAACAGATCATGGAGGAAGTAAAGATCGCGTACCTCGACATGAAGCGCTCGGAAAGCGACATCGACAACAACCGGAAGGCGGTGACGTTCAGGAGAGAGAGCTTCAGAATCAATCAGGAGCGGTACAAAGAACAGGTCGCCACGTACATCGAAGTTCTCGACGCTCAGAGGCAGTTAGCGCTGTCTGAGGGCGATTACTACATTTCTCTCATCGGGTACCGGATCAACCGTGCTTTGCTGGAACGCCGGTTGGGAATTCTCGTGCGATAAGACGATGACCGGTCGGGAGGCGAGCCATTGAAAACTCCGTTGGTCTTCATCACCCTGCTTGCGGTCACGCTTGCGGCCCTGGCCGTCGCACCTGCGCCAGCGCAACAGACGCCCGCGTCCGCGACCGCGGTCAGCTCGTCTTCCTCCAGAGCCAGCAGTCTTGCCATCCGTCAAAACATCCTCAAGCAGCAACAGGCCGCGATCCGGCGGCAAATTAGCGTGGCAAGCCGGTGCATTGCCACATCGAGCATGTCTCAAGTTTTGCGAGATCCCCTGGGGAACATCAACAGGGTCCCTCAAACGGATCTGGTAGACTGCGCACGTAAACTCGCTGAACTGCGGCGACAGTTGGCGAGCCTGCAACGGGCATTCGCTCAACTCAGCCAGGATGCGCAGGTTGCGGGGCTCGCAGCGGAGAGGAAACTCCGTAGCGCGCGAAGACAGGCTGTGTTACAGGCCCTGTCGGGGAAGTGAGAGACCCGCGGCCTCGTGCCCTGCGGTGTGTGCCGAGGAATAGCCTCGTTTAGCCCCATCCACTGCCAGGGCGCTCAGCGGATGGAGAGAATTTCCCCCTGGCGTCCTCTGTCGCCTCCGGCGGCAAGGCGACTGCCGATACATCCCAGCCGCGTTTCCGCCTCACGCCCTCCTGTTTCTTCCCTCGGACAGGATGCTCTTCCCTCGGCTTATCATGTCCTATCCGACTCGAGCGCCACTGCCTGCCAAGCCTGCCTTGCCCGCATTCGTGAACGACCTTGCGAAACCGACTACTTATCGCAATGCACTGTCAAAGAAGTGAAACAGGGCGGGCCGGGGGGACTTCCGAACGAAGGTTGAACGGCTCCGCGTCGTCCGAAGTGAAGGAATTCCCCAGGCCGGCTTCCCTCGCATCCGACATCATTTTTATCGACTATAGTGGCGGCATCGAAAACAATGGAAGACCGAAAACTGAACAGTGACCACGACTGGAGCTCATTTTAAGGACAGATGCGCTCCACGATCATGTCGGCCATAACCGTGAGAATCCGAGAGGTCGTAGTCAAGATCGCCATGAGGTGATTTGACTCAAGGTCGTCGAAGCTCCACCGGCTTTCCCGTGAACAGTGCAGCGAATTTCAATGAGCGGCGCTATACCACAGTTTGGCGACCTTTGGGCGCAGGGAGGAGAGACCTCAGGATTGGGTTTTGAGATTCGCGGAGACCGTGGAGATCGATTCCTTTTCGGGGACGTTCGTGGGGGGGGGTGAAGTGGTACGTTTCCCGGTGAGTCGTTTTCACGCGGTGCGTACGGCAATCGCCGCGGCCACGGGCTTTCGACTGCCCTCCCGTGCCGAGAAGGGACGCGCAGGTTCACACGAGAAACCGTTTGACCGTCGTCTCGTTCGACACGCGCGCCGCATCATGGGGCGCAGTTCGCCTCCCGCGCCCTTCAGAGAGACTTTCCATCGTAGCGGCAACGATTCCGAAAAGCTCCGGAGTATTTCTTGGCTGCGCCGGGGAGTGGAGACCCCTCGAAGGTAAGGGCCCTGCGGCGAGGTCCGGCACTCCGCGAGCGCAAACAAGGCATTAGACGCAACCGGTGGGCTTGGGCAACCCTGCCACTTTACAGGCGCCTTTGGCCGGTCCCGACGGAAACAGCTCGTAGATCTTTTTGAGCTTGAATCCCGTATCCTTGCAGACCTTCCGGATCATGGGGGCGATGTTGAACTCCAGATAGTAGTTCCGGAGGTAGTGCACCACCTTCCAGTGCTCTTCCGTCATTTCCTGGATTCCCTCGGTTTTGGCGAAGAGACGGGCAACTTCCTCGTTCCAGAGGTCCGGATCCTGCAAGAAACCGTCCTCATCAACTTCAAAGGTTCTACCTTCGATTTCCAGCGTAGGCATACGATGGTCCTCCTTGATCTCAAGTTTGCCGGCGGTGACTCGGCAAATATGCTAATCTTGTTGATGTTATCACTAGATTGATCCAAACACAACACGGAAGGTGATGAATGATTTCGCGCCCTCCGGCCAAAACCGTCCTTTCGGGATGAGCTCCGTCCCGATGCGCTTGCGGGAAGGGATTGGCCGCGGTCCGGTTCCCCGACCGCTGTTGAGCCGGCGACCCTAGTGCTTCTTGATTTTGGCTTCCACGTCCTGGATGTACTGCATCAGGACGCCTTTTGCCGCAGTCCGTTTCTCTCTGGCGTAAGCCTCCTTGTATGCGGTCAGGGCAGCACGATAGTCTTTCTTGATCTCGTAGACGAGACCCATGAGACCGTAAGCATCCGGATAGTCGGGGTTCAGTGCCACGGCCTTCTTGAGATCCTCGATGCTCTTGTCGTACTCGCCCTTCTTGGAATACGCGATGGCCCGGTTGTGATACGCGACGAAGAACTTGGGATTGTCAGTCAGGGACTTGGTAAAAAGCTGAATGGCTCGATCCCACTTCTCAATGCGTAAGGCGAACTCCCCTTGCTCGTAATAGTCCAGGTAGTCCTCTGCTTGGGCGGCGATCCCAAACGGGCCGCAGACGGACAGACACACCAGAAAGAGCAAAATCTGTATCTGCTTGCCACCCATGCTCACATCCGGAAGGGCCTCGGAGAAAGACAGTATACTAACACAGAATCGTTCTTTTGGAACCCCTCGCCCCGAAAAATCTCCCCGGAAAAGTTTTTTTCGAAGGCTTCGGGGACCCAGGTCCGCGTGAGGGGGAGATGCCGGGCACGCGCCCGAATCCATGCGCCCGGCAGCGCGTTTCCGGTCAAGGCCGACGTGAGCTGTCGCGAAAGCTGACGGTCTAAAGGGGGCTGCGGTAGAAAACGGATTGCTCCCTCATACCCTTCGGTCGCAGCGAACGATGAGAAGCTCCCCCCGCTTGACGTCCGGGTTGGCAGACTCCAAGCAGCGACCAACGAAAGCGGCCGATATATTAAAGGTTTTTGGAAAGGGGAGCGGGGGGAGGACCTTTTTCCTAAAAGGTCTCCACCCGCATTGGCCTTTTCACAGGAACCGCGGCTTACCTGCTCATGACAGGAAGGGCAGCGTCAAACGGGGGTTTGGACGGCCAAGCCCACTCTGTGTCCATCTCTCGTTCCTGGGTATTGTAGATGTCGCCGACAGCCTTGACGCCAAAGGTGTGGAGCCGCTTCTCGTCATAAGGGAAATTCCGCAAGGGGAGCATCAGATACAGGTTTGCCTCGTTGTTCCGGGGGCGAATGTCCGGATTCTGGTTGTCGTACCGGGGCAGTTCTTCGCCGAACGACCGGATCATGATCCGGTCGGGACAGATTTTGTACATGGCCACGAGCGCGGCCTTGACGTTGCGCGCCCGAGCCAGCGCCAGCCGATAATTGGTGCGGGTGTCGCCCAGGAAGCTGCTATGGCCGTCTATCTGCAGCGTGTATTGAGGAATGGCGTGGAGGAAGTTTGCCACGCTTTCGAGCTTCATCGCCTCGGAGGAGAGCAAATCCGCGCTGTTGGGCTTGAAGAAGACTTCCGGGTACGGGAACATGATCTCCCGGACGGTAATGTCCCAGACAAAATCTTTCATCTGCCGCTTGCTGCGCACGTCTTCCCAGTGCCGCGCGTATCCTCCGGTCAGCTTGCATACCTCGTACAGGTTGCGCCAGCCTGCTTCGAACGTTCCGAAGTACACGCCGAAAACCTCCACCTTGTCGCCGTAGCACTTCTTCAGGGCCGCCGCGGTCTTCTGCGGGCATTCACCCTGGTTTCCGCCGTCCGTAAAGATGACGACCGCAGTGCGCCCCGCGGCCGTACTGATCAGCGAACCAGCCACCTGAAGCGCTTCCGGGAGCGCCGCGGTCCGGCAGGGGCCCGCTCCCTCCACTCGCATGCAGTTGTAGAACTGGGCGTATTTGGGTCTCGCCCACGGGCTCAGCACACTGCGGATCTTTGGCTGCGCGCAGTCGCCGTACGTGATGAGCGCGGTGTTCATGTCATACTGCCACCGCGGGATGTGGGGCATTACCAGGTTGAACAGAGCGAAACCCCTCGTCGCGATGAACAGCTTCGAGTGATCGAAACCTTGAGGGTATCCCTGCACCATGGAGTCCGACACGTCGAAGAGGAAAATGAGGTTGTGGAAGCGCGGAAGGTAATCGTGCTCCTTCTCCGGCATCACCCCCGGAAAGCCGAAAGACGGGATGAGCGTCAGCAGAGCCGAGAGCATAAGGGCGGGAAGCCTTGTTTTCATCAACCTCCTCCTGGTGGACTCTCAGTTAATAATGCTAATAAACTACCTGAAGTCCATGAGATCCGTGTGTATATTAAAGTATTGGATTAATTATGTCAAGAGGGAACTGACCGAAAAGACAGGCAGTCATTTACGGGGAGATTTTCGCGAACGGGTGTCTGCGGCGTCGGACCGGATTCCGGTCGCGCTCGGCAGGAGGTGGCATCGGCGGAAAGATATGCCTATAGTGAAGGGAACACAGGACCGGAGACCCCGGAATGGGGCGACGGCTTCCGCGAAGCGGCATGTCAGCCTGCCGGGCGCCGCCCGCCCTCGCCCCGGAAGCGAGCCGATCTCAACCATGGTGAAAAGAGTATGCCCGAGAACCTTCAGCGAATCCTCATCGTAGACGACGAGCCCAACATGTTGCACATGCTCAGTGCCATCCTCAGGCAGGACGGCTTCGAGCCGGCATGCGCGCAATCAGGGGCGGAGGCCCTGGAACTGGCTTCCGTCAAGCAGTTCGATTTCATCCTCTCGGACGTTCGCATGCCGGGCATGGATGGGATTCAGCTCGTGGAAGTCCTGAAGGAAAAGGGAATCGATGTGATCGTGATACTCATGAGCGCATACGGCAACATCAACCTGGCTCTGGAAGCCATGCGCAAGGGAGCGTACGACTACATCTCCAAGCCGTTCAAAACCGATGAGGTGGTGCTTACCCTTCGCAAGGCCGCGGAACGGGAACGCCTGCGCCGGGAAGTGGTGCGCCTCCGGCGCAGACTCATGCGAACCGAGGGGGATCCGGAAATCATCGCGGCGAGCTCTGCCATGCACGCAGTTTTGGACGAGGTCCATCAAGTGGCGCGGTTCGATACGTCCGTCCTCATTACCGGGGAGTCAGGCACGGGAAAGGAGCTGGTGGCACGGGAGATCCATCGGTTGTCACCGCGTTCCCAGGGGCCTTTTGTGGCCCTCAATTGTGGCGCCATATCTCCCTATCTCCTCGAAACGGAGCTTTTCGGCCACGCACGGGGGGCGTTCACCGGAGCCGAGACGGACCGAATCGGTCTCTTCGAGGAAGCGGACGGCGGCACGCTTCTCCTCGATGAAGTCGGAAGCCTCGACGTAGCTTTTCAGGTGAAGCTCCTCAGAGTCCTCGAGCAGGGAGAAATCCGGAGGGTAGGAGAGACCGCGGACCGGAGAGTCAACGCCCGGATTCTCGCCGCCACGAACGAAAATTTGGAAGCCGCCGTTGAGAGCGGCGCATTCCGGAACGACCTCTATTATCGCCTCAACGTGATGCACATTCATATCCCCCCTCTCCGAGAGCGCAAGGAGGACATCATTCCGCTGGTGGGGTATTTCGTGCAAACGCTGAATCGCAGACTCCGCCTCAAGATCGCACACATCAGCCGAGAGGCGGAGGCTACACTGCTCGCTGCTTCCTGGCGCGGAAACGTCCGTGAGCTCCAGAACGTCATCGAGAGGGCCATGATCTTGACGCCCGGCGATTCGATCACCTTGGAGAGCTTGCCCTACGATTTGCGCACGTCAGCCGGCAGGCTGCCGGCATCCTTTTGTGAAGAGGATGCTCTTTCCTTGAAAAAGGCGGTCAAGGACCTGGAAAGGACCTTCATCCTCCGCGCGCTCAACAGGACAGGCGGGAACCGCTCTCAAGCCGCGAATCTCCTGGAAATCAGCTACCCGTCCCTTCTGCAAAAGATCAAGGAGTACGGTATTACCTAGTACGGCGGATGTGCGCTCAGCGGATTGTTCGTGTGGAGCACCTGGACCTTCACCCGATCGCCGGCCTTGAAGGGAGCGTCCGCGGGCGGAAGGATCATCAGGCCGTCCGCCAGAACCATGGATCTGAGCACTCCCGAGCTCTGGGTGCCCGTGCTTGATGCCATGGTCTGCCCGTCCTGATCGAAGAGCTTGCATCTCACCAAGTGAAGCCGACCCGCGGAAATTTTCACGTCCTCCGCGAGCGCGGCCTCGACCAACTGCCTGAACAGCTTGGTGTGCCCCATCATCTTCAGGAGCGCGGGTCGCACGAACTGCTCGAACGAGATCATGGCCGATGTCGGGTTGCCGGGAAGACCAAAGACCGGCTTGTTCCCGATGGTGCCGAAAACCAGCGGCTTTCCGGGCTTCATGGCCACCTTCCAGAATTTCACCCGCATTCCCAGCTTCGAGAGCGTGTCCTTGACGAGATCGTACTTGCCCACCGACACCCCGCCGGACGTAAGAATCACATCCGCCCTGAGGCCGTCGGAAATGCGCTGCCGCTGGATGAGCTCATCGTCCGAGGCGATTCCGAGGGAGAGCGGAATGGCCCCGCATTCCTGGACCTGGGCCGCGAGACTGTAACTGTTGGAACAGACGACCTTGCCGTCACCGAACGGCTCGTCGAGATCCACCAGCTCGTCGCCCGTCGAGAGGATAGCCACCAGGGGCCGCTGGTACACGTACACGTACGCGTGGCCCAGTGTGGCCAACATCCCGACCTCAGGCGGACGAAGGATGTCCCCCACCGAGAGCACCTCTTCGCCGGTTCTGACGTCTTCGCCCCTCTTTCGGATGTGCGCGCCCGGTCCGGGGTCCGCGAGGCAGACGATCTGGTCCCCGTTTCGTTCCGTGTCTTCCACCATGACGACGGTGTCCGCGCCCTGCGCAATGAGGCCGCCTGTCATGATTCGAACCGCTTCCCCCACTCCCAGGGCGCCGTCGAACGGCCGACCCGCGGGAGAATCGCCGATGAGACGGAGCGCTCGTGGATTGTCGGAGGTCGCTCCGGCAATGTCCTCGTGGCGGCAACAGTACCCGTCCATCGCGGAATTGTCCGCGGTCGGAACGTCGCGAATCGCGGCAACGTCCTGGGCCAGCACTCGACCGAGCGCTTCGAGGATGTGAATCCTCTCGCTCCCCAGGACGGGAATCTCTTCAAGCACCTTCTGTTGAGCTTCACCTATTTCGATCACGTCAGTTTACTCTTCTCTTGCATGAATTATCGGCCGGTTCGGATCACCGCAGCGGCCCGCCGATCGTGGACCTAGTCTAAATGAATACCATCAGTGGGGACTTTTTTCAAAGTTGTCTGTTCACTTGATTCTCCCATGAATTGAACGTCAAGTTTCCTCGTTCAGAGCCTCTTTGGTCTGCTTTTCGAGACTGGGCACTTTCTCCTGAACTGCCGACCAGACCGTGTCCAGCCTTATGCCAAAATACTCATGGATAAGAATGTTGCGGAACCCAACGATCTTAGCCCACTCGACGTCGTGGTAGAGGGATCTAACTTCCTCCGGCAACCGATTAGCCGCTTCGCCGATGACCTCAAAGTTTCTGATGACCGCATCCTGAGTTTTGGCATCTTGTTGGAATTCCTCAAACGACATGCCTTCCGTGAAGTGTCGAATCTTCCGGCAGGATTCCAGGATATCGTCGAGATACAACCTAAAGTCCCTGGGCATAGACCGTCTCCTCCAGGATGGTGGAACGAATGCGCGGTTTGATGGTGTCCGCGGTACCCAGGTCAACCGGTCGGCCAAACAGCTCTTCCAAGTAGAATTTCAGGTCGAAATAGTTGTCAAAGGTTGCCTTCTCGAACTCCACGAGGAAGTCCATGTCGCTGCTTTCCGTCTGTTCACCGCGGGCGTACGAGCCGAATATCCCGAGACGACGCACCCCGAAGCCGCGGATGGTTTCGCGATTCTCTTCCAGTTTCCTCAAGATTTCGTCACGGTTCATCGTGTGATCTCCTCGGAATCTGATCCCAGGTTCGTCCTTCAAGGATGCGGCCGGCCTTCTTTTTGTTTCTACCACCCCACTGTTTGAAAAAAAAGGCAACACCGCTTCTCAAACACTGATCTCTGATATCGGTGACCCATTCCGGAGCCATGGGGCGTGCTCGTGTGCCTGATTCCCCGCCGACGATGACCCAATCGATTCCGTGCAGGTTAAGATTGGGAATGGGTCCGAGCAGAGGCTCGATAGACAAGAACTTGACGTGCGCTCGTGTTGCCCGCAGGTGATCGATACGGAAGGCGTAATCCGCGTTCTCGACCGTCACTCCCATCCATATGTTATCGGCCCACGGCAGCTCCTGATCCAGGTCCAAAAGGCGTTCGGATCGCTTTGTCAGCACCTGGAACTGGTGATGCCCTGCCTGTCGCATGACCCCGAAGACTTTCAATATGAACTCGGTAGGCACGTCTTCGTGGAAAAGGTCGCTCATCGAGTTGACAAACACCCTTTTCGGGCGCTTCCATTGGAGGGGCGCGGCGAGAACATGGTCATGGAGCGTCAGTTTGAACCCATTTCGGTAGTTGGGGGACCCCATGGCCTTCAGCCGACGGGCCATGCACTCTGCGTAGCAGGACGCGCAGCCCGGGCTGATTTTGGTGCA
>Ga0172371_10011741_pt1 | contig 11630 bp, 8 predicted proteins | sample Lak12m_FD_114543 | JGI IMG/M metagenome (GOLD analysis project Ga0172371, IMG submission 114543) | Freshwater microbial communities from Kabuno Bay, South-Kivu, Congo - kab_022012_12m | ecosystem: Environmental > Aquatic > Freshwater > Lake | place: Democratic Republic of the Congo: South-Kivu...
CCCGGGAAACACCGCCATGCGAGCCATCTGGTACCTCCCGCGCTGGGTGGAGCCACCACGTCGGCGGCCCACTCTGGGAGGTACGGTATATAGCAATCATCTTGATTGCAAATTGGAATCAGATACTGTCGAACGCGTGCGCGAGATCATGGCCACACAACACAACCTCCACGTGCTGGCGACCGTCGACGCCGAAGGCAAACCGCATTGCCGATGGATGGGAGCGCTGGTCGAGGACCCCCAGGCCCCGTGGACGTTCTACCTCGCCTGCGGGAAGGCCTCCCAGAAGATGGCCCAGATCGCGGCCAACCCGAACGCCCAGTTGCTCTTCACCGACCAGACGACGTGGAACGTGGCCACGCTGTCCGGCACCGCCGTCGTCGAGACGGGCCCGGCGGCGCGGCAGTGGCTGTTTGACGCCGTGCCGGCGATGAAGGGCTACTACACCGGCCCTGCCGACCCCGGTCTCGGCGTCATCCGCTTCACGACCCGCTGCCTGGAGCTGCTGGCTACCCATGAGAGTCACGAGCCGCTCCGGGTCTATCTGACCCAACCCGGCCGAGCCGGAACCAAGACGGCATGCTGAGTTGGCTGTCGTCGGCCGGGTTGCTCAGGTTCTGGTGCGGACGACGGGGCCAGCACCCGTCACTCCCCGGGGGTCCCGACGGGGAACAGGATACACTGCCTGTCCAGCAGCCCCTGACGCAGTTCGGCATAGGGGACCTCGGTCATGCCCCGCAGCCCGCGGCGGATCGCGATCGACGCGGCGATCCCGGCGGCCTGACCCGTGGCCATGCAGGTCGTCATCATCCGGATCGTGTCCATCAGGCCCTCGTCGACACTGATGCAGCGCCCGCTTGCCAGCACGTTGTCGAACTCCTCCGGGATCAGCGCGCCGTACGGCACGGCGGAGAAACCGCCCAGGGTCCCGCGCTTCGCCGGCGCAAAGCCCCGCTTCTGCTCGGTGCTATGGCTGCCGTAGCGCCGGATGATGTGCACCACGGGCTCCGCCGGCATGTCGTCTCTGGCCAGCATCTCCTCGGTCAGCTTGGCGACCCCGCAGATATGCCGCCCGGACCGGACGCAGACCTGTTGCGCCGCGTTCACCAGGAACGACGCCGCGCCCCGCGCATCCATCCGCCGGATGACTTCCTCCGCCAGGCCGCTGACGAGCTGCCGGCCGTACTCCCCGAAGCGAAAGAAGATCGTGCAGCATCAGCATCCGTAGGCCCCCACGCCCCCCGGATAGCCGTACTTCTCGATCAGCAGCGTCCGCCTCCCCAGCCGCGCGGCGGTCACCGCGGCACCGATCCCGGCCGGCCCGGCGCCGACCACCACGACGTCGTACTGCCCCTTCACCGGGATCTCTGCGCTATACGTCATTGCAGTCCCATCCGGGCTGGCCACCGTTGCCGCCGAGGTCCGTGGATACTGGGGGACCCACTGGCAGAACCTCTTCTGCAAGTGGGTGTTCAGTGTTCGGTGTTCGGGTTTCCGTGGGCTGGCTTTCCTGAACACTGAAACCCGACACCTGAAACCCGGCTCCTGCAGAGGTCCTGCAAGAGCCTCTGAGCTCTATGGATACTACCGTCGCCCGGCCGCGGGCGCAAGCGGGGCGCGGCATGGCCCCCGGCCGCCGGCGGGTACCACCAACGCCCCGCGTCAAACCGCCGAGAGCTCCCAGCGGTTTGGAGGCGCGGATCTCCGTATCCGCGCGGCGGCTTGCGGAGAAGCCGCACTCCAGGCGTTCTCGGCGTGGCCGGGAACCTGCCCCAACCGTGCGGATGTTGCTTCATCGAGCGCAGCCAGTGCCAGCGGGCACCGGCCAGCGCGCCGACAGGCCCATTACCGGCGGGTCCGATGGTGCCAGGTTCAGCCTCGGCGCCCCGGGCGGGCCGTGTGCCGACATGCGGGTACTTACTTCCGCCCGACGGTACTACTGTATGCGCAGCCGAAGGCCCCCGCGGCCCCGCACTGGGCGGTGCCCGCAATGGCCTCTGGCACGAGTGGAGAAACCGACATGACTCCTCGCTGCCTCCCCACCGCCCTGTTGCTGGCGGTCGCGCTGCCCGCCTCGGCGGCTGAGGCACCCCACGCTGTCATCATCGCCCGGACCGGTCCTGCCAGCGGCGTCCCGGCCCCGGTGACGGTTGCGGTGGACTTTGGCGCCGTGGCCGAGGCCCTCGGCCTGAGGGCGGCGGCACCGGTCCTGCCGCTGGTGGCCGGCCGCGAACTGCCGGATGGCGGCCTGGAGCCGGTACCCGTCCAGTTCGATCCCACCGAACCGGGGTCGCGGGCCGGCGACCTCACGCTGCTTCTGCCGGCCGTGGCTGTCAGCCAGCGCGTGCGGGTCTACTTCACCGACCAGCGCCCGGAGCTGGGCGCGCTCTCTGCGCCGGGCCTGACCGTCACGGAACAGGCCGGCGCGGTTACCGTCGGCAACCAGCACTACCGTGTCACCCACGACCGTCGCCGGCAGGGCGGCCTCCCGAGCACGGTCCAGTTCGTGGCCAGCGGCAAGGTCTGCGCGGCCTTCTCCCTCAACGACCGCATCTACAACCCCGAGGTGGGCGGTGGCTTCCGGCTCGCGGAAGACCCCGAACCTGGCCTCGACATCCTCAGCCGCGGCCCCCTCCGGGCCGTGGTTCGGGTGCGGGCCCGGTACCTGCAGGGCGGTAAGGCCCCGCCGACCCAGGCCCGGGCCGAGTATGCCTTCAGCTACTACGCGGGATCACCGCGGGTGCGCGTCCGGGCGACCATGACCCAGGACCAGCCCCAGAATTGGCACGAACTGCACCTCTGGGAGTTCAACACCCCGGACGCGAGCTTCAGCCGCTGGCTCACCGGCAAGCCCGCCGCCGGCGAGGCGCTCAAGGCCGACCAGGGCAGCCACCCGGGCGGCTCCTGGGGGGCCCTGGCCGACGGCCCTGACATCCTTGCCGTCGTCGGGACCGCGGCCATCGTCTACGACGGGCGCGGCGGCTATGGGACCTACGTGCATGGGCCGTGGGTCGGCTGGGGCTCGGTCCAGGAGCGGCTCGAGGTGAGCCTGTTCATTGGCCAAGCAGCTCCGGACCAAATCGCAGCCGTGCTCGACCGGGCGGCCGACGAGGCCACTGCCGGCCAGGCAGCGGTGGTCACGGTAGGCCCGCTCGAGGCGGCCCGGCAGGCACTCCAGAACTCCCTGGGCGCCCTCCCGGCGACCGCGGCCTCCCGTTGGCGCTGGCTCGCCTCGCTGGCCGCCCGCCTGGGTGGCGAGACCACAGCCCTGCCGCGGGCTGTCGCCGTGACCCGCCAGCTCGCCGAGCTGGCGGCGAACAGGGCCCCCGTCACCCAGGCCGAACAGGCCCTCCGCCAGGCCACCGGCGAGGCGCTCTGCCTGCTCAGCAACGCGGCCGTGGGCTGGGCCTTCGCCCGCGAGGCCGGAGCCCTCCGCCCCATCAGTTGCTATGATTTCGCCACCCGCAGCGAACTCATCGCCAGCTCGCCGGTGCCGCTGTGGGAGACCGAGCTGCAGCGCCCGGACAAGACCACCCTCACGGTCAGCGCCGCCCAGGGCACCGCCGCCTTCCTCAGCCTGGCCGACGGCCAAGCGGAACTCACCTGGACGCTGCCGCCCGAGCTGGGCGGGGCCACGGTCCGCGCCGCCCTGCGCCTGGACGGCCCCGCCGGCGCCTGGACGCTTGCCCTCAGCCGCCTCGCCGAGGGCTGGGCGGTGCGCACGGCCACCTTCCCGCAGATCGCGGTGGGTCCTCTCGGCCCCACCATCGATGACGACTGCCTGATCCTCCCGCAGGGCAGCGGGGTGCTCCACAAGGCGCCGCTGCGCTCGAACGTCTCGTCTGCCGGCCATTACCCGGATGGCTGGGCCTCCTTCCAGATGATGGCCTACTACGGCCCCGTCGCCGGGGTCTACGTCGCCTGCCACGACCCGCTGGCCACCACCAAGCAGATCGTCACCCACCGCACGAACGATGCCATGGCCCAGGTCCTGGCGTTCCGCTACTGGGCCCCCAACATGGGCGTTGCCGGCAATGGCTTCAGGACCGACGCCCCGACCATCGTGCGGCCTTTCCAGGGCGACTGGTTCGACGCCACCCAGATCTACCGTGCCTGGGCCGAGGCGTCGGCCCAGTGGTGGCCCCGTGACACCGCCTGGGGCCGCACCGATACGCCCCAGTGGATGAAGGAGGTCTGTGTCTGGGCCCTCTCCAACGGCACCGCTGCGGAGTGCGTCGCCAAGGTCAAGGAATTCGCCGCTGCCATGGGGGCTCCCACGGCCTACCACTGGTACAGTTGGCACGAGATCCCGTTCGACGTGAAGTACCCGCATTACTTCCCCACCAAGCCGGGGATGAAAGAGGGCGTCGCTGAGCTGCAGGCGGCCGGTGTGCGCGTCATGCCCTACATCAACGGCCGTCTCTGGGATACCCAGTTGGAGGACTTCCAGCAGACCGCCATCGCGGCGGCGACCAAGGGCGAGGACGGCAAGCCCTTCATCGAGGAGTACGGCTCCGGGGCCAAGCTGGCCCCCATGTGCCCGACCCAGAAGCTCTGGCAGGACAAGGTCCGCGAGATCGTCCTGCGCCTGACCAACGACATCGGGGTGGACGGGGTCTACATCGACCAGATCGGCGCCGCGGCACCCCGCCTCTGCATGGACCCCTCCCACGGCCATCCCCTCGGCGGCGGCCACTGGTGGACCCGTGATGGCTACTGGCCCCTGCTCACCGACCTGCAGGCCAGCCTGGCCCCCGGCAAGATGATCACCACCGAGTGCAACGCCGAGCCCTATGCCCGCTGGTTCGACGGCTACCTGACCTGGCACTGGCAGTTCAACGGTCAGGTCCCCGCCTTCTCCGCCATCTACGGTGGTCGCATCCAGCTCTTCTCGCGTGCCTACAATGGCTCGTCGCAGCCCGACGCGCCGGAGCGCATGGCGCACTGGATGCGCATCGGGCAGCAGTTGGTCTTCGGCGAGCAACTCGGCTGGATCGAGCCCGCCTGGGTCCTGAAACAGCCCGATACCCTCGACTTCCTCAGCCGCGCCGCCCGGACCCGGCATGCCCTGCTCGACTTCCTGGCCTACGGCCGCATGGCCCGGCCTCCGGCCGTGGGCGAGGGTATCCCCGAGGTCACCGCCGACTGGGCCTGGAGCGGCACGTGGATGGTCACCACCAGTGCCTTGCAGCGCGGGGCCTGGTGGGCAGAAGATGGGCGCCTGCTCCTGCTCTTCGCCAACGTCTCCGGGGAGCCGGTCCAGGCCGAGGTCACGTTCCGGCCCGAGGGCTACGGCTGGCCGGCCGCGGCCGAGTTCCGCCTGACCCCGGTGCCGCTCGCCGGCAAGGGCCGGCCTGAAACCCACGCGGGGACCTACCGGCTGCCCCTGGCGCTGGCCCCCCGCGAGATCGCCGCCTTCGAGCTCCGCCGCGACGGCACACGGTAGCCATGGGCCCTCGCCGCGGCGCCCGCGCTTGTGGTGTGCTCGCACGCCCAGCGCCCTGGAGGCCGGGATCTCCGCATCCCGGCGGCGGGTTACGGAGGACCCGCCCTCCCGGCGTTCCCGGCGTGGCCGGGAACTTGCCTCAACGGTGCTGATGCTGCCTCATCAAGCGCAGCTAGGCCTTCGCCGCCGGCGGTGCCGGCGGCGGAACCAGCGTCGCCCCCTTGAGGAGGCGGCAGAACTCCTTCTTCGAGACCTCGTGGTGGGTCCCCTCCTTCGCGGTCAGGTCCTTCATCGCCTTGTACTGCACCCGCAGCCGCTCCAGGACCACGATGCGGAGGTACTGGTCGCCCTGCTTCCAGACCTGGTTCTGCTGGAGTCTCATGGTCACCCCCGTCATCCTTCGGCGGCCTCTTTGCCTCGAGCCAGCTCTGCCGATACGATATTGCAGGTCTTTGTCTCCATGTCGTAGGTGATGACCACCGTGCCTTGGGCAAGCTGGCTCATCACCTGGGCGATCATGGACTCGGCGTCGGACAGCTCCGTGCCGTCCCTGGTCACGACCTCCTCGACGATCCCGCGGACCGCCTCGGGGCTGAGTTCCTGGTATGGGATGATCACGGGAGGCGTGTCCTCGGAGGAGTCTTCGGCGCCACGCTGGGCACAGGCGCCACGGTGAACGATAGTGATGGAGTGGCACGGTACAAGCCGCCTGGGCGGCCCCGGGGCAGCGCCAGCGTTGTCCGGGGTCAGTTCGAGCTGTGGCGCTGGCGGGTCGCCCCCATCTCCGGAGGTCCCTCATGTCAACCCTCGCCAACCGGCACCGGCATCACGACGGCGGCATTCCCGCGCCTCGCGGTGAGGGTCGGGCCGTCGCCCGCGCGCGGCTGAGCGTGGCGTTGCTCGCCCTGACCGCCGGCCTCGGCGTCGCCGCCGAGGCCCCGCCGCTCATCGAGCCAGCCACGCTGGCAGCGTGGGGCGCCGAGGCGCTGGCGCAGATCCAGAAGGACCTCTCGCAACCCGGCAGCGCGCTCTATGCCGAGTACGGGACCCCCGACGGCCAGCGCGGGGCCGACTTCGGCAAGTACGCCTTCGTCTGGCCTGCCAGCTACCAGCTCCGCGCGCTGGCGTCGGCGTGCCGGGCGCAACCGGACGCATACACGAAGCCCCTGAACGCGCTGGCCGAGGCGCTGGACGAGTACTGGGTCATCAAGGATGGCCTGGGCGGATACGCGGTGCTGCCCAGGGGCGCTGAGCGGTACTACGATGACAACGCCTCCATGGCCCTCGCCCTCCTCGACGGCTACGAGGCGTGCCGTCGGCCGGACTACCTGGAGCGGGCCACCCGGGCCCTGGCTTTCGCCGCCAGCGGGGAGAAGAAGACGCCCGGCGGCGGCATCCGTCAGCATGAGGATAAAGAGGGTCCGGCCGCCGTCTGCGCCACCGCCCCCGCGACGCTGGCGGCCTTACGCCTCCACCGGCTGACGCAGGACCCGGGATACCTGCGCATGGCGGAACGCTGGTATGCCTGGCTCCTCTCGGAGAACGCGGGCATCCGGGACCCGGCCAATGGCCTTTTCCATGAACAGAAAGAGGGGCCCCGCGCTTACACCTCCGCCTGGGTGCTGCATGCGGGCGTCCTGCTGTATGAGCAGACCAAGGACCGGACGTCCCTGGACGAGTCGCAGAAGATCGCCCGGTCCGCCCTCGCGAACTGGATCCAGCCCGACGGCTCGCTGAAGGAAACCGGCCAGTGGGGAGGCAGCGATCTGTGCGACGCGCTGCTGGCGCTGTACGCCGCGGACCGTGACAGCCGCTGGCTGGCCGCGGTCCATGGCATGCTCCGTTTCGTCCACGATAGCGGGCGCGACAAGAACGGCCACTACGGAGAGTATTGGCACGAAGCGCGCGGCGACCAGGCACTGCCCAAGTTCCACCTGCTGTACATGGCCCCCGTAGCACGCGCCTACTGGGCCGCCAGCGTCAGGCAGCAAGACATGAAGGGGAACCGATGAAGAGCATTGGCGGACCGCTCGTGCTGGCAGTGTGTGCGTGCGTGGGGTCGCAGGCTGGCGACGCCCCGGCGGCCAGCGCTCGGCTGGGCCACATGAAGGCCGACAGGGTCCTCTTCCTCGGCAACAGCATCACGGCCGTGCCGCAACGCCATGAGGCCGTCTGGTGGGGGCTCTCTGCCAGTACCGTGGCCAGCGACTATGCTCACCTCCTGGCCAGCGCCATCGGGGCGCAGACCGGACGCCGTCTCACCATGCTCCCGACGACCGCCCCCAAGACCCATCCGGACGGCAGCGTTGACCCGTGCGACAGCAACGTCATCAACATCGCCGACGTCTTCGAGCGCGCCTATGCCTCTTACGCTGCCGCGAAGATCCCGAAGCAACTCGCCTGGAAGGCCGATATCGTCATCCTGCAGTTCGGCGAGAACATCCCGCCGGCGACCTTCAAGGCCGATACCTTCATGCAGGGCCTCCGGCGACTCGTGGCCGACATCAAGGCAAGCGGCAACCCGCATATCTTCATGGCCGGCTACATCCTCGGGTCGAACCCGGCCGTGGACGGGATGAAGCGAACGGTCTGCGAGGAGGACCGGGCCCAGCGGGCGTTCGTTGACCTCAGCAGTGTGGCCAAGGACCCGTCGAACATGGGCGATTACGGGCACCCCAATGACAAGGGAATGGCACTCATCGCGGAGGCCCTGTTCAAGGCCATCCTGGCCCATTCCGCCACGGCCGCGGAGCCAGAGGACGGAGTCCGGGGTGGCGGGGACTGACCCGCGGTACCGCCCCGGGCCAGGGCCCGCGCCGCAGGCATGAGGACCCACAACATGGCCAGAGTCACACGCTACGGCCGCACGGCCGCGCTCGCCGGCACCCTCCTGCTCGCCCTGGGACCGGCTCTGCAGGCCGCCCCGTACCCGTGGCAGGAACCCCAGGCCCGGGTCCTGCCCACGGGGGACCTGGAGTGGGCGCCGCGACCGTTTGCCTTTGCCGCGGGGGGCTCGACGCGCTTCATCGACTTCGCGACCGGCGACGACGCAAACCCGGGCGACCGACGCGAAGCGCCGTGGAAACACCATCCCTGGGACCCTGAGGCACGCGCCAACGCCAAGGCTTGCCGAGGGGTGATCACGTACGTCTTCAAGGGCGGTACGGTCTACCGTGGCCGCCTGGCGGTTACCGAGTCCGGGGCGCCCGGGGACCCCATCCGCTTGACCCGCGATCCCTCCTGGGGGGAGGGCGACGCGGTGCTGGCGGGCTCGATGCAGGTCACCGGGTGGACCAAAGGCGCGGCTCACCCGGACATCCCTGCTGCCGCTGCCGTCTGGTGGGCAGACCTGGATTTCGCACCGCGTTGCGTGTGGACCGTTGGCCCCCGCGGGGAGGTCCACCGCATCCCGCTGGCCCGTACCCCGAACTGGACGGTCTCGGACCCGGACGACGTCAAGAGCGAATGGTGGTACTGGGACTACCAGGGAACCAAGCCCTTCGACGTGTTCACCGAGGTCCGCGGCAGACGCCTGCACCTGGGCGTCGATACGATCCATCTGACCCAGCCCGCCGACGACTACCAGGATGCCATCCTGTGGACTGAACACGGCTGGGTGATGGGCGCGCCCTACCCCGTGCGCGTGGAAACCGTCGACACCCAGGCACACGGCCTGGGATTCGGCGGCCGCTGGGGCGCGGCGGGCGACTACAAGATCGTCCGCTTCTGCCGCTACTTCCTCGAGGATAAGCCCCACTACCTCGATGACCCCAAGGGGGAGTTCTGGTTCGAGCGCAAGGGCGACGGCGGACGGCTCTACCTCCGCCTGCCGGGCGACGCGGACCCGAACGGCAGTCATATCGAGGCCGCCCGGTACACCCATCTGATCGACGCGAAGAGCCTGAACCACGTGCACATCACCGGCCTGACGTTCCGCTTCACGAACCCGCATTGGCAACTGGACGGCGTGCCCTACGCCCAGGGCGAAGACCTGGACCCGGCCTGCGTCCGGCTGCTGGGACCGGGCACGGACCTACGCGTCGCGAACTGCCGGTTCGAGCATGTCCAGTCGGCGGTGCGCCTGAAGGCCCTCGGGCCGGAAGACGTCATCGATGGCGTCGTGCTCTCCGACAACGACCTGCGCGACATGGACCGTGGCGGGTTCAACCTGGCCGAAGGCTCGGCATGGGGCGAGGTGCTCCCCCGTTCCGGCCTGCTGAACGATGTGCAGATCCTGCGCAACAGATTGCGGAACCTTGGCTTGCGGCCGACGCGCTTCGACCTTGGCTTCGCCATCAACGTGCTGAACGCGCGCACCGCGCAGGTCGCCGGCAACGTCATCGAGCGCTGCTACAGCGGCGGCATCAACGTGGCCGGGGCCAAGCGCAGCGGTTCGGCCCGGGACTGCCCCCTGACGCGGCTGCTTATCTACCACAACAAGGTCACCGACCCTCTGTTGAGCAACGATGACTTCGGCGGCATCGAGACCTGGCAGGGCGGCCCGGCGTACGTCTTCAACAACATCTCAGGCAATCCGGGCGGCTACCGGAACTTCTGGCTGCTGGACCCGAAGAGACCCGGCAGCGCCCGCTTCGGTCACGCCTACTACCTCGATGGAGCCTTCAAGAACTACCACTTCAACAACATCGCCTGGGGTAAGTCCAGCGACCCCTTTAGCCGGCTCGGGAATGCCGCGGCGTTCCAGGAGATCCACAGTTACCAGAATACCTTCTTCAACAACACCGTCTACAACTTCGTCAAGGGCACCCGGAGGCAAGCGCCGCAGGCGGGTCGAGACAAGTACCTCGGCAATGTCTGGCAGGACATTGGGGAATGGGTCTTCTGGCATGCCCCGCCGGCGAAGGCCGCCGCCGAGGGCAATGCTGCCGACGCAGGCTCACCGACGGAGCGCTTCGCCCTCGAGACCAACGCCTATTCGCGCAATGTGTTCCACGCGGTACCGAAACAGTTCGCGGTGATCGCGCCGGACGGCCGCTGGCACGAGAGCGTCGAGGCCTTCCGGCAGGCGTTGGCCGCGGGTCACGCCCTGGCCGCCGATGTCGGCGAGATCGCGGCAGTGCCGCCGCTGCGCGATCCCGCTGCCGGCGACTTCCGCCTGACGGCGGACTCCGCGGCCCTTGACCGCGGCGTGCGGGTGTTCGTGCCATGGGCGCTGTACGCCGAGGTGGCCGAGTGGGGCTTCGCCCGCCCTGGCGGCGACCCGAGTCAGGTGCTCGACGAACACTGGTACCTGACCCCATACCACCTCAAACGCGATGACTACTACCGGCGGCCCATGTACCCCCTGCGGGCCGTGAAGGTCACCGCCGACAGCTATGTGGCTGGGGCCCTCGAAGACTGGACCGCCGGCGCCCTCCAGCTCAACGGTCGGGACCAGTATGCCGCCCTGACCAACGCCGAGCTGGCGGAGCCCTTCCGGTATGAGCTCACCTACAGCGCCGGCGGGAAGCCCACCACCGAACAACGCCTCGCTTCGGGGCCCGACCTGAAGAACGTGCAGGTGCATGCCTCCAGCTTCCTGATCGAGGTCTGCTTCAGGACGGAAGCTGGGCATACCGGCGGCGTGCTGGCCGAGAAGATGGCCGGTGCGGGTTACTCACTCTCGGTCGGCAGCGACGGCGGCCTCACCTTCGTCGTCAAGGCAGACAAGGGGTCCGGCACCGTCGCCGGCAAGGCCCGCGTCAACGATGGCGGCTGGCACCACGCTATCGCCGAGTGTGACCGGCAGGCCAAGGCGCTGACGCTCTACGTCGATGGCCGCCGCGACGCGACCGGAACAGGAGTCGACGCCGACACGAGCCTCGCCAATGACGGCGACTTCTACGCCGGCGGGACACCGACGGGCCGCTGCCTGGCGGGAGCTCTCGACTTCATGCGGCTCGCCCTGGGGACCCTGGCCGAGGCGCAGACAACCATCGACGAGCTCTATGCGTGGGAGTTCGACGGGCCAGCCCGGCGCGACTTCACGGGCCACCCGCCGGCAGGGGCCCGCCGCGACGCCGGGGCGATGGAGGCGGCCGACTGACGGGCACACCCCTGCCTCATACCATTTGGACGTCAGCCGTAGAGCATTGCTGGACCGGCCGCGGCCACAGGGGCGAACGCCCCCGCGGCCATGCCCACGAGGCCGTGGGCGCTCCAGCCGGATGACCGGGGACTGCGC
>Ga0172371_10011742_pt1 | contig 11630 bp, 9 predicted proteins | sample Lak12m_FD_114543 | JGI IMG/M metagenome (GOLD analysis project Ga0172371, IMG submission 114543) | Freshwater microbial communities from Kabuno Bay, South-Kivu, Congo - kab_022012_12m | ecosystem: Environmental > Aquatic > Freshwater > Lake | place: Democratic Republic of the Congo: South-Kivu...
GATGCCATCTTCAAGCTGGTGAAAGCCGAGCAGCTGAGCGGTACCCCCCACGAGGGCAATGACCCCGACAACCGTTGTAAATCCGCTCATCTTCACCTTATTCAGATAGCGTGCCAAATTCAGGCCGAGCATGATTAGCCCGAGGCCGATGGACCATGCGCCCTTGGGAACCGTCTCTTCGGGCACAAAAGCAAAGCCGCCCAGCATGATCAGAAATAATCCCCATGCCACAGACTCCAACCGCTTGTTCAGAGCTGCTTTTTCCTCATTGACGACCATTTCTTTCTTATCCGCACTGCTCATTTTTACCTCCTGATTAAAAGAACCAATGCCGAAATGAAAAGGATAACCGCGATATTAAGATTATAGCGTCCAAAATAGAAAAAAGAGCAGATAAAGCTTTATCTGCTCCCCAGGAATCATCCAAAAGCTACCGGGCGGAATTCTTTGCCTCCCTGACAAGCCTGCGAATGATCTCGACGCCCGTCCCTACAAGGCTGAGGATGAGGATCACTCTCAGGCCGGTATTGACGCCTGCTTCGATTCGGGAGAAATCCCAATCGGCAGGCAAAGGCAGCGATCTGAAGCCATCCGCGGTGATCAGCGGGAAGGAGCGCAGCAGGAAGACTGACAGCACCATATTTGCGCCATGGGTCAGGATATTCCACCAGTTGGTCAGGCTGGTCGGGCGCCCCTGGGCCAGCAGTGTGGCACTGCGCGAAACCTCAAGCCCGGTGACGGCCATCATGAAAGGCATGAAGCGCAGGAAGGAATCAGTGAACAATGGGATCAGGGCAGCAGTTTCCATCGTGTTAATTTTCACCGGGAACAGCCCGTGATTATTCAGGACGTAGGTGAAGAAAGCCAAACCAATGACGCCGAAAACGATCTCCAGAACTGTCTCGGTAATGGTTTCTCCCTTATCAGACTCGCCAAGCTCTGGCAGGGAATCCGCATTGAACTTGTCGAATTCTGCGAGCTCTTCGATCTCTTTCTTTTCATTCACTCGCTCAATGATGGCAAAGGTCAGGGTCACGAAAGCGGCTGCCGAGAACGCGCCGTTCCACAGCATACCCAGGTATTCCAACGCGGGGAAAGCAGTGCTGTCCGCCTCGCCGATAAGGGTCTTGATGATGATGCTCAGGATCAGCGCGCCGACCACAACCGGCACCACAATGCGCAGCACCAGAATATACGCCGGGAACAGGCGCGGGCCGATCAGCCCGCGTTGCGGTCCAAAAGAAGCAGCCAGTTTGCGCGGCGAACCCATCTCCGTCAGAACCTCTTTCACCTGAGTATCAGTGATCTCCTGATCACCAGATGAGCGTTCTTCGAGAAGGTCCATGAGCGAGGATTCGATCTCGGCTGCGATATCATCGCGTTTCTTGCCTGTCAAAGCCCTGCGGACGCCCAGTAGATAGCGGTCCAGTAAAATCCGTGCATTATTATTCAGTTTCATTCGTCATACTCCTAATTAATTTATCAATTTCTTTAAGCTCGTTCTTCAGAGCTGCATACACTTCCCGGCCAGTATCGTTCAACCGGTAATAGCGGCGTGGGCGGGGGTCTTCCACACGCCACTCGCTCTCCAGCAGTTCCTGCTCCTCCAGCCGCCGCAAAAGGGGGTAGAGCGTATCCTGGCCGATGTCAATGCCGCTGTCATTCAGGTTTTTCAACAGGGCATAACCGTACTGCGCCTGCTTCAAGAAGTTCATGACAACTGTCACTCTGAGCCCGCTGGACGAGGAATCTTGGGACAGAGTTTGAAGAAACCAGATTCCTACCCTACGTGTATCCTGTCAGGAGGCTGCGCACCGGTTCCCAGTCGGGTTTTGCCTTCTGAAAAAAAAGTTTTTTTTTATCATACTGAGACCGCAGGTCGAAGCAACTCGTCCAAAAACGCAATAGTGCAAATTAAGGGTACAAGGGAAAGATTCTTCAGTCGCTTCGCTCCTTCAGAATGACATGTAAAAATTATGTCGTTCCGCTCGAAGAGCGCTCTTTGATCGATTCCGAAGGACGAGGAATCTTGGATTTGGGTTTAAGTAAATCAGATTCCTCAGGCTACGCCTTCGGAATGACAGCGTTACTTATAAAGAAGGGGATTCTTCTTGGAGGGAGACAGAATCGGGCAAGGGTGCTCGCCCTAAATTGTTGATATTTAAAATAAAATAGTCACCCTGCTCAAAGAGCGTACCTTGTGCAAAGGGTGACCTACACAATGCTTTTGTGGAATGTCATGGAATTCCAAACCAACATGCTGGAAGTTGTGAAGCATGCTTCACAACTTCCAAATGATCAACAAACTTATTCCGCTTTGCGAACCCTGGCTTTCAGTTCTTTTTCCAGTTTCTGAATGACCTTCTCGCGCAGCTTGCCCACTTCCTGGTCGTTCAGGGTGCGATTGGGCGCCTGCCAGGTGAGCCGGTAAGCCAGGCTTTTACTGCCCGCCCCAACCTGCTCGCCGCGGAAAATATCGAACAGGTCCACACGCTTGAGCAGGAAGCCGCCTGTCTTTAGGATCGCATTCACGATCTCCGCGTTGGGCATGTCCTCGCCGACGATGACCGCCAGATCCTCGATCACGGGCGGGTAGGCAGGCACCGGTGCGGATTCGAAACGCCCGGCGCTCAGTCTGTAAAGCAGGTCCATATCCAGGTCGGCTGCCACAACAGCAGGCGGCAAGAAATGATAATTCTCTTTAACTTTGGGGTGCAGCTCACCCAGCCAGCCGATCTCCTGACCGCCAGCTTTGAGCAGCGCGCACTTGCCGGGGTGGAAAGTGGGGTGCTGAGCAGGTTCAAAGCTGTAATCCTTGATATGTAGTATGCCCAGCAGAGCTTCGACCACACCTTTCAAGTCATAGAAATCCAGCATTTTTCCGTTCGCCTTATCCCAGGCAGAGGGGTGGCGCAGCCCGCTCATGGCGATCGCCAGGCGGATGGGTTCACTGGGAAGCAGCTGGCCTTCAATCGGGATGAAGACCGGGCCAGTCTCGAACAGCGCCAGCCGCTCGCGGTGGCGGATGTTGCGTTCCATAGCCTCCAGAACGCAGGCCAGAAGGCTGCGGCGCATGACGCGCCGGTCCTCGGCAATGGGGTTCTGCATCTCAACATACAGCTGCGCTTCAGGCAGCTCGCCAGCAGGGAAAACCCGCATTTCAGCTTCGGGGCTGGTCAGGCGATAGCTGACCACTTCCTGCAGACCCAAACCCGCCAGCGTATCCTGGAAAGACCGGTCGCGTTCTTCAGCAGGGTTCCCGCGCTGCGGCGGCAGTTCGTCGCTCAGGCGCGCCGCGGGGATCTTGTCGTAGCCGTACAAGCGGGCAACATCCTCGATCACATCTGCTCTGCCGATCGCGCCCTCGCCGATATCGGTGCGGTAGGCAGGAGAGCGCGCTTCCACGGAGGTGCCATTGACTTTGCATTCAAATTCCAAACGGCCGAGCAGGGATGCGATCTCCTGCGCGGGAATGCGGATGCCCAAAAGACGCTCGACATCGGCCTCACTGACCGTGATCAGCGGATCGTTATAGCGCTTGGGATATTCATCGATCAGCCCCGCGGCGATCTGCCCACCGCTCCACTCGACCATGCGCTTCAGGCACAGGCGCACGCCCAGTTCAGCCAGTGCGGGGTGCACGTTGCGTGCAAAGCGGTAAGCTGCTTCGGAGTGCATACGTTGTGAGGCGACTGTACGGCGGATATTGATAAAATTCCAGGCGGCACCTTCAAGCAGGATGTTCTGAGTGCAATCCGAGATCTCGCTTTCCTGCCCGCCCATCACGCCGGCAATGGACAGCGCTCCGGCAGTATCGCATACCAGTTCAGTGAAGTCATCCAGCTTGTGCGGGGCACCATCGAGCGTTATCAGGTTTTCATTTTTCTGAGCAGTGCGGGTGATGATGGTTGGCGCCTTATCGCCAGCACGCTTGAGCAGCACATCATAGTCAAAGGCATGCAACGGCTGCCCGCTTTCCAGCATGACATAGTTGGTGGCGTCCACCATCGAGTTGATGGGGCGCATGCCTGCCAGACGCAGGCGATACTGCATCCGATACGGGCTGGGCTGCGCTTTCGCGCCGGTCAGCAAACCAATGACAAAGCGCGGATTGAGGTCGGGGTTGGTGATCTGGATGCCGACCTTGCCCGTGATCGGCTGCCCGGCGGATGGCAAACTAACATCCGGCAGGCGCAGGGGCAGGTTGAAATATGCCGCCACCTCGCGCGCAATGCCGATGACGCTGGAACAATGGATCATATTGGGCATCAGCGCGATGGAGAAAACCGCGTCACCCATATATTCCACCAGCGGTATCCCTTCGGGCGCGTCGCTGTCGAGCAGCAGCACACCCTCATGTTCATCCGAGATGCCCAGCTTCTTTTCGGAGCAGATCATCGAGAATGAATCCACACCGCGGATGGTCATACGCTTGAGCGTGGTCAGTTCCTGCCCGGGCTTGTGCCCGTCATACAGGCGCGCGCCCTCGCGGGCATAGGCAACCTTCAGGGGCTTAGCCAGCGGTCCGGTGCCCTTGAATTCATACAAGTTGGGCGCGCCGGTGAGCACAACGATCTCTTTCTCGCCGTCATTCAGTCGGCAGAGCACTAGCCGGTCGGCATTGGGGTGCGGCATGACCTCATCCACACGCGCGACCACGAACTTGCCGCGTTCCCATTCGAGCCCGTGAAAGGTGATACCGGCAGTCTTATCCTCTGGTTTCAGCAAACCGACCAGGCGCACATCCTCCACTTCCATGCCGAGCATGGTCAGCGCGTTGCCCAGCGCCGTGAGGGAGATGTCGATATCTACATATTCTTTAAGCCAGGAGTATACAAGTTCCATTTTTTTTGGCCTTTCCTTAAAACTGTTCCAGAAAGCGAACATCGTTCGCCCAGTAATTGCGAATGTCATCAATGCGGTAGCGCAGCATGGCAATGCGCTCGGGGCCAAGGCCCGCGGCAAACCCGGAATAGATCTCGGGGTCGTAGCCGCCATTCCTTAATACCACCGGATGCACCATGCCGCAGCCCAGGATCTCGAGCCAGCCGCGCAGCTTGCACACTGCGCAGCCTTTGCCGCCGCACACAAAACATTCCACGTCCATTTCGGCACCGGGTTCAACGAACGGGAAGTAGGATGGGCGGATGCGCGTGCGCACCGCTTTGCCGTACATGCGCTGCGCGAATTCCTGCAGCGTGCCTTTTAGGCTGGCAAAGGTGATGTGTTTGCCAACTACCAGCAGCTCCACCTGGTTGAACTGGAACTCGTGGCTGGCGTCGGTCTGTTCGTAGCGGTAGCACATGCCCGGCAGCACCACGCGGATGGGTTCAGGCGCGAATTCGCGCATGGCGCGCACCTGACCGGGGGAGGTGTGCGTGCGCAGCAGAACACCTTCTTTTTTGGTGAAGAAGGTGTCCCACAGGTCGCGCGCGGGATGATGTTTGGGGATATTGAGCAGCTCAAAGTTGTTCTCATCGCTTTCCACTTCGGGTGAGCGGTAGATCTGGAAGCCCATTTCCGCGAAGATGCGGTACACCTCGCGCAGCGTCTGGGTGGTGATGTGCAGGCGCCCGTTCATTGGCGCGCGCCCCGGCAGGGTCACGTCCAGCTGCTCGTTCTTAAGGGCGTCGATCAGCGCAGCCTGGCGGGCTGCCTGCGCTTTTTCTTCATAGCTCTGCTCCAGAACGGTCTTTACCTGGTTGGCGAATTGTCCGATCTGCGCGCGTTCGTCTTTGCCAGCTTCCGGCAGGCGCTTAAAGATCTGCATGACCGGGGAAGATTTCCCCAGGTATTCCGTTTTCCATTTGATCAGGTCAGCTTCAACGGTCAAGGCAGCCAATTCTTTTTCTGCCCTGGCCTGCAGTGTTTCCAGCTCCTGGATCAGAACACTTTTTTCGCTCATTCTTTCTCCTTCAATATCAGTGCGTTTTAAATAAAATACCCGTCCACATGGGACGGGATCAACCGCGGTACCACCCAATTTGGCTGAAGATCAGCCCGCTCAACCCAACAGCCCGGTAAAAGGCGATCGGTCGCGCTGCTATCGCTGCGCCTGCGGTGCGGACTATTTGGTGAAACCGTTCGCCCGCACGGCTCGGGAGGGAACTTCTCCCGGAGTTGCCAGCGCGGGGGTCTCAGTCTTGCTCCCGCTTTCCTGTCAGGTCTTTCCGGCGTACTTTCCTCTTTCAACGCCATTGTGTTTAATTGCAGTAATTATCCTCTAAATGAGTTTTATGTCAAGAACCAATCGGGGGAGCCATGATAAAGACAACAAATATTATTTCATTAGTATGATAAAGGGGTGAAGGATCTGGACTTGGGTATAGGAACCTTACTTTCAAGGATATCCTTTCCCATTAGATCCTTACCCAAAGGGTACTCTACGCAGTCGCTTCTCATGGCCGCACACGTCTTCGAGCAGATGACAGAAAAAGTTGATCATTTGGTTGGGTATACCAACGTCTGCTGCGCATTTAATTCGCGAGGGCTTGGGTACTTCTTCATTTTCCTCCCGCAAAATGTTTAAGAATAAATCAGCCCATCAGTGATGATGGGCTGATAATATGATAAAAAAAAATTAATGGTCTGAAATTAATCCGAAACCAGTGTGCCAACCGCCTCGCCGTTGATCGCGCGGCGCAGGGCATGCGGATCCCAAAGATTGAGCACCAGGATGGGAAGCTTGTTTTCCATGCACAGCGACACAGCCGTACTGTCCATCACCGCCAGGCGCATCTTAAGGGCGTCGATGTAAGAGAGAGTATCGAATTTCTTGGCGCCGTGGTTGGCTTTGGGGTCGCTGTCATATACGCCGTCCACATTGGTGGCCTTGATGAGCACATCCGCACCGATCTCGGTGCCTCGCAGCGCAGCAGCGGTATCCGTCGAGAAGAAGGGATTGCCAGTGCCGCCGCCGAAGATCACCACGCGCCCTTTTTCAAGGTGCCGAATGGCACGCCGGCGGATGTAAGGTTCAGCCACGGTGCGCATTTCAATGGCCGACTGGACACGGGTCTGGACATCCAGTTTTTCAAGGGCATCCATGAGCGCCAGGGAGTTCATCACCGTTCCAAGCATGCCCATATAATCCGCCGTGGCCTGTTCCATGCCTTTTTCCACACCCACGCGCCCGCGCCACAGGTTACCGGCGCCGATGACAATGGCGACCTGCACATCCATCTCGCGCACTTCTTTCACACGCCGGGCAATATCGGTAGCGCGGTCAGCATTGATGCCAAAGCCTTCGGGCCCGCCCAGCGCTTCACCGCTCAGTTTGAGCATGATCAGGTTATATTTTGGTTTTGCCATCCCTCTCCTTCCATCTGCTAAAAAAAAGCCAACCATATGGTTGGCTTTGCTTCTGTTATTCTTCCGCTTTGTCTTCGGAAACGCTTTCCTCGCCCAGCGCATAACGCGCGAAGCGCCGGATGATGATATTCTCGCCCATAGCACCGATGCGGGAATTCAGCATCTGCTCAATGGTCACAGATTCATCACGAATATAAGGCTGGCGCAGGAGCACCGTTTCGTCCTTGAATTTTTTAATGCTGCCTTCAATGATCTTCGGCAGGATATTCTCGGGCTTGCCTTCTTCACGCGCGCGTGCTTCAGCGATCTTCTGCTCATGCTCAAGCACTTCTGCCGGAATATCTGATTCCTTAATGTAGGTCGGAGATGTGGCTGCGATCTGTAATGCAACCTCGTGCGCGAAGGTGCGGAATTCCTCCGAACGTCCGACAAAATCGGTTTCGCAGTTGACCTCTACCATTACGCCCACGCGTCCGCCGCCGTGTGAATAGATCTCCACGATGCCTTCGGAGGCTTCGCGGTCGGCCCGTTTGCTGGCAGCTGCCAGGCCTTTTTCGCGCAGAAAATCCACGGCTTTATCAAAGTCGCCGCCGGATGCTTCCAGCGCATTACGGCAATCCAGAATACCGGCACTGGTCGCCTCTCGCAATTTTTTAATATCTTCAGTAGTTACAGCCATCATTTATCCTTGATTAATATAATACTCTATTCTTCTTCGTCGTCTTCGATGTCAGTTTCCAGAACATCTTCGATCTCTTCTTCAACCTCATCGTCCACGGGTTTGACGGTTTTCAGGACGGCAAAAGGACTTTCTTCAACAACTTCAGCGGCTGGCTCGCCTTCGGCACCTTCAACGGCTTCCAGCTCGCGCTTGCTTTCGGCAAGTTTTTGAAGGGTCGCGGCGCCAAGCAGTTCTTCGTCACCGATCTCTTCTTCAAGCTGGATGCGTCCGCGGGTTCGGGTGCGGCCTTCGTCTTCGCCAATAACGTCGCGTTCGGTTGTAACAGCGTCTTCTTCCTTATACATGGCCTTGCCTTCCAAAACTGCGTCAGCGATCTTGCTGACAACCAGCTTGATGGCGCGGATCGCGTCGTCATTGGAAGGAATGACGTAATCGACATTCTCGGGATTGCAGTTGGTGTCGACCATGGCAACCACCGGAACGTCGCGCAAATTCGCTTCATGCACGGCGGTTTCTTCGCGCATGACATCCACTAAAAAGACCAGGGTGGGCAGTCCGTTCATATGGCGGATACCGCTGAGATGCACCAGCAGGCGCTTGATCTCGCGGTCGATCATCAATTGTTCTTTTTTGACCAGGCGGTCGATCTCGCCGGTCTCATGCATCTTTTCCATGCGCTCAAGTTCCATGATGCGCGCGAAAATGGTGGTCCAGTTGGTGAGGGTGCCAGGCAGCCAGCGTTCGATCACATAGGGCATGCCGCAGCGTTCCGCTTCCATCTGGATGGTTTCCTGCGCCTGGCGCTTGGTGCCGACAAAGAGCACGGTGCCGCCTTCGGCAACATTGTTGCGGATCAGTTCATAGGCGCGCTGCAGACTCTGAACGGTCTGCTGCAGATCGATGATGTGAATGCCGTTGCGTTCGGTAAAGATATACGGCTTCATGCGGGGGTCCCAGCGGTTGGTGCGGTGGCCGAAATGAACACCGCTTTCAAGCAGGGCTTTCATAGAAATATCGAGACTCATGGTATTACTCCTTTGCGTTTTTTTCCTCCGCGGCTTTCGTTTCAGCCCCTTGCCTCCGTTCTACGGTGGCACGCAGGGGCCGATCAGGCCGCGTGTGTATTTTTTGCCGCCCAGTGGACAGCCCGCCAAGTATAACACAATTTGCCGAAATCCCTGTGCGCGATCAGATAAATGGACACAGGTATAATGATGGCAAGTTTTAATTGATAAGGACGCAGGATCTGCATGCACATACTCGCAACCAATGATGACGGCATCTTCCATCCCGGCCTGCTGGCGATGGTTCAGGAACTGCGCCAGCTGGGCAAGGTCACGATCGTGGCACCCGACCATAACTGGTCAGCCTCAGGGCATGTTAAAACCCTTCGGCGTCCGCTGCGCGTAAAGGAAGTGGCGCTGGCAGACGGCAGCAAAGGCCTGGCCTGCGATGGGGCGCCATCGGACTGTGTCACCCTGGCCGCTCTGGGACTGCTGCCCGAGCCGGTGGACATGGTAGTTTCTGGGATAAACCCCAACGCCAACCTCGGGCATGATGTAACCTATTCCGGTACCGTTACGGCAGCCATGGAAGCGGTCATTTGGAATATTCAGGCCATCGCGATCTCGCAGGATTCGCCCGAAAATGCTGAAGGCCCGTTGGAGTTCGGGACTACAGCGAAGGTAGCCGCGATCGTCGCGCGCAAGGTCTGGGAGAACAAGCTGCCCGGCAACACACTTTTGAATGTCAACGTGCCTTACTGCGGTATTGACAAGATCAAGGGCTATCGCATCACCCGCCAGGGGCTGCGCATGTATCACGATATCATCGTCAAACGCGAGGACCCGCGCGGAACGCCCTATTACTGGATCGGCGGCGACTCCCCGACTGGCCTGGTGGAACCCGGGACGGATATCGGCGCGCTGAGCGAATGCTATATTTCCATCACCCCGCTTTCGCTTGACATGACCGCGTATTCCTTTAAAGAAACGCTTCAAAACTGGGATTTTAAATAATCAGTTAAATCGGCCCAACAATACGTTTAAGGATGAATGTTTAAGGTCCTTATTTCAGCGCTCCTGGCGCTTGTCCTCCTCACTTTTCCACTCTCCACAACTCTGGGCGCACCAACACGAGCACCGACGGCTTACGACGTCATCGCTGCTGTGAACAATCTGCGCGCCAGCTATGGATTGCCCACTTATGATGTTGACCCCATCCTGATGATGGCCGCACAGACCCAGGCAGATTACCTGGCGTCGACACCAAACTTTGGCAGCGGGCATGTCGGACCGGGCGGCAGCGATGCAGACGCACGCGCTATTGCGCTCGGCTTCCCATATGTGGAAGGGCTGGACATCAACGAGAACTGGGGCATGCTGCAGGAAGGCGAACCGATCGAAACGCTCATCTTCGACATGTGGGGTGACGCCCTGCACACGCACACCATGCTGCATGACCGCGGGCAGATGATGGGTGTGGGAGTGGCTGTCACGGATGAGGTAGCTTACATCATCCTGGATGTTGCTGCGTACTGGGGCGATGCCGGGCTGACGCCGCAGCCAACCACCCTGGCTTACGGAGCGAATGCCGGCACTCAGTACGCGGTGTCGCAGTATATCGCCCCGGTGCTGACTGCCCAACCTGGAACGGACGGTTCAGTCTGGCATCGCGTCATGTCGGGGCAGTCGCTGTGGATGATCGCTCATCACTATAAAGTGGATGTTGAACGCCTGCGCGCATTGAACAATATGGGTGAAGACAGCACTATTTATATCGGCCAGAAGATCCTGATCCAGCTGCCGCAGACCCCAACCCCGACAAATATCATCACTTCCACTTCCACTGCACAATCCGCAACCCAGGTGCCCCAGATCACCGCCCGCCCGACCCTCCGCCAGACCACTCCCACTGCGAAAAGCATTGATGTGCCTCCTGAGCGCAATGACCGCGGATGGTTCCTTTTCTTTTTCGCGCTGTTCGGCGCAGGCGTCATCCTGGTCATTCTCAGCCTGTCGGCACGGAAATAGATCTTCCGCCTCTGCGCTGAATACGCAATGACAAAAAAGCACCATTATTTGAGCCCAACTAACCCGTCCTATCCTCATTTATAATTCCGACCATGAAAAAGATACGGATTCTCCTGCTTATGGCAGTTTTTTGCGCTCTTGCGTTTCCAAAAGCCGGGGTGCGTTCAGCAGCGCCCTCACCCTATGACGTGATCGCGGCAGTCAACGAGCTGCGCGCGGGGAAGGGCCTGGCAGCGCTCGAAATTGACGGTTCGCTGATGGCTGCCGCCCAGGGCCAGTCGGACTATTTGGGCAGCACTTACGGCACAAATTTTCCGTCCTGGGATCAGGGGCATACCGGCGCGGGCGGAACCACAGCACGCGACCGGGCGATCGCGGCCGGTTACCCTCTGGCAGCCGGCATGAACGTGGTTGAAAACTGGGCAGGCGGAAACAACAGCACACCGCTTTTTGACGTGATCTACGACTACTGGTCGGATGACGCCCATATGAGCACTATGCTAACCGCTGACGGTGTTGCTGTTGGCGCAGGTGTGACCGAAGGGGACGGGTATGTCTATTACATCCTGAATGTCGCCGTCAGATACGGTTCGGGCGGATCGAGC
>Ga0172371_10011744_pt1 | contig 11629 bp, 9 predicted proteins | sample Lak12m_FD_114543 | JGI IMG/M metagenome (GOLD analysis project Ga0172371, IMG submission 114543) | Freshwater microbial communities from Kabuno Bay, South-Kivu, Congo - kab_022012_12m | ecosystem: Environmental > Aquatic > Freshwater > Lake | place: Democratic Republic of the Congo: South-Kivu...
GCGACCTGGAGCAGGAGATCAAGCGGCGGCAGAACGCGGGCGATTTGGAAGGCGCCGGCCAGCTGCAGCGCCAGTTGGACCAGCTGAACCGGATGAACGATCAGATGGACACATTGCAGAAGCTGGCCCAGCAGCTGGGCCAGTGCCGCGAGTGCCTGAAAAACGGCGACGGCAAAGCCGCCGCCGCCCAGCTGGACCAGATGGCCCAGAACCTGCAAGAGTTGCAGAACCAAGCGGATCAGCTCGAGACGCTCGACCAGATGCTGGACGAAATCGCGATGGCCAAGGAGGCGATGGGCTGCCAGGCGTGCAACGGCGAGGGCTGCGCGGCCTGCCAAGGCCAATTCGGAAACGGGGGCGGCCAAGGCGATCAGCCAGGCCGGGGAATGGGCGAAGGCCAGGGGATGGGCGAACGGCCCGAAGCCAAGACCGATACCAGTTTCTACGAGTCCCGCGTCAAAGGCAATGTCCAGCCCGGCGAAGCCGTCCGCACCGGCTCGGCCAGCGGCCCCAATCAGCCCGGCCGGACGCTGCAGGAGACGCGAGACCAACTGCAGAGCAGCCTGCACGAACAGGCCGACCCGCTGCTCGATCTCCGCCTGCCCAAGAAAGAACGCGAGCACACCCGCGAGTACTTTCGCCGCTACCGCGAGGGTGAATGATCCCGCGGTCGGGCGCTTCGTTGCGGCCAGGTTCGTGGGACCCTCTGACGGCGACAGGCGTCCTGAATTACCCCTCGACGCGAGTCAGATCCTCCCACCGTCCGGCCAAGAACGCCCGGACATTGGCCAGGCTGGCTTCGGCCATCCGCCGATTCGCCGCGTGGGTATTGGAGCCGACGTGCGGCGTCAGGAGCACGTTGTCCAACTGCCGCAGGTCCTTGTCCGCCGCGACCGGCACGTACGGCTCGGCTTGAAACACGTCCAAGCCGGCCCCGGCGAGCCGGCCCGCGCGGAGCGCGTCGAACAGGGCCGCTTCATCCACCACGCTGCCTCGCGACGTGTTGATCAGCCAGGCGGTCGGCTTCAGCAGCGCCAAACGCCGCGCGTCGATGAATTGCAGCGTGTCCGCTTGCGCCGGCAAGTGGACGCTGACCACGTCGGCTGCGGCCAGGACGGCATCCGCATCCGTGGTGTAATCGGCCAGCCCGTACTGGTCGAGGACTTGCCCGACCGTCCGGCCTTCGTCCCGGGCGAGTTCTTCGCGGCTGCGCCGGCCGCAGGCCAGGACGCGCATCCCCAGCCCGTAATGGGCGATCCGAGCGACCTGCCGGGCGATGCCGCCGCAGCCCAGCAGGCCCAGCGTGCGGCCGTACAGTTCGCTGCCCGTCTGCCCCGCGAACCGCCCCGCACGGAACTGCTGGTCCAAGCGGGGAAGCTGTTTGACCAAGCAGCCCAACAGCCAGAACACGTGCTCGGCGACGCTGGCGTCCAGCGTGCCGGGCGTGTTCGTGACGGCGATCCCGTGAGCGCGAGCCAGAGCCTTGTCCAGCCCGTCATGCCCCACGCCGAAGCGGGCCAACAGCGCCCCCGACTCGCCCCCGTTGCGGCCCAAGGCGGTGTACAGCGGCCCCGTGTAGCGGTTGTGGCCGATGATTACCGCTCGGACTCCTCGGGCCGCAATCGTGTTGGCCAAAGACGGCTCGGCGGCCCCGATCCGAACCAGGTCCAGGTCCAGGACGCCTGCGAAGACGTCCTGCCCCTTGTCGTACTCCGCCTCGGTCACCAACACGCACTCCCGCATATCCCCTCCAGCCCGATCAGAATCGGGACGGCCTCACTCCGGCTTGGCCTTGCCGAACACCAACAGGAAGCGGTCCTCGGCCGGTCGCTCGCCCTCCTGCTGTAACACGAATCCGGCCTGGGCGAACCCCTGCTTGACGACCTCGGGCTCGATCTGCCGGCGATGGCTGGCGTCGCGGCGGGACTGCGGCGTCTTGGCCTCGCGATCCAGCACATAGACGCGGGCGTCCGGCGTCAGCCGTTCCTGCAGCTTGGCCAGCAAGGTCTTGCCGTGGAACAGCCGATGATAGGTATCCAGGAAGAACACGGCATCGATCGGCTCCGGCCCCAGGTGCGGATCGCCCAGGTCGGTCAGCGTCGCCGGCAGCGAGACGTCCGCTGGCAGCGGGGCCCGTTCGTCCTTTTGCGTCGCCCATTCCTCCAGGACGATTTCCAGCCCCGGGCCCGACGAACGCTGCAGAATCGCGGGAATCAGCTCGCGAACCTGCCCCAAGGCGATGATCACGGGATGCTGGTAGCGAGCCCCCTCGGGCAACAGCTTGCCGGCAACCTGGTCGATCGCCAACGGCGCCAACGCGTCCGGATCTTGTCCTGGTTCAGCCAGCGTTTCCGGCCGCTGGAAAATCAACACGAACGGCTGGTCCTTGGCTTCGCACAGTTCGTCGGCACAGGCGACGTAGCAGAAGCCTTCCTCGCGGGCCTCGCGGACCACGGTCGTCTCCGCCAGCCAGAAGTGCTTGGCCGCGCGCTCCTCGCGGGGCACCCAATCGCGAAGCGTGCCCGGCAGGCGATCGACGATGATCAGGTGGCCGCCGGGCTTGATCGCCCGCCACAGCTCCCGCAGCATCTCCCGCGGCTTGGAAAAGTGATGGTACACCAGTCGCATGTACGCCAGATCGACGCTGGCCGGCGGCAGCGTGGGGCTGTCGTCGCGGCCCAGGGTCGGGCGGACCTGCTTCAGTTTCCGCTTGTCGACCTCGGCCCGCAATGACTTGACGGCGTTCTCCGTGATCTCTTCCGAGTACACCGTCCCGGATTCGCCGACGATGTCCGCAAACACCCACGTGTCGACGCCCTTGCCGGCGCCGATATCCGCCACGGTAGCTCCGGCACCGAGGCCCACTCGGGCAGCCAAGGCACGGATCGAAGCGGGCCGGTCCTGCGGCCGGTTCGCCGCCGGGGCCTTGTCGGGAGAAGCCGCCGGCGCCGCGCCTGCCGAGAACTCCAGCTGTTCCAGGAACCGCAGGCTCTGCGGGATCTGCTGGACCACCGTGGGCGATTCGTCCTCGATGAAATAGTACTTGACCCCAACTTTCTGAGAGGCTCGGAACAGGGCCGGCCAATCCACCTGGCCCGTCCCCAGGGCCACATCGTTGGTCAGGTCCGTATGCCCGGCCAGACTGCCTGTGGGGACGCCTTTCTTGAGGTCCTTCAAATGCAGCAGCAGCCAGCGGTCCGGGTACTTGGCCAGCAATTTCGCCGGATCCTGGCCCGGGAACACGGTCCACAGCACATCCATCTGGAAGTACACGAACCGCGGATCGGTTTCCGCCATCAGCAGATCGAACAGGGTGCCGTCGCCGTGCGGAGCGAACTCGTAGCCGTGATTGTGGTAGTAGAACTTCATCCCTTGTTCCGCCAGCGCCTGGCCGGCCCGGTTGAACACCTCGGCGGCCGCCCGGCACTGCTTTTCATCGAACGGAGACTGGTGCCCGATCCAAGCACAGCCGACGTAGATCAGTCCCAGTTCCTTGGCTTGGCGGATCACGCCGCCGATGTCGTCTCGCAGTTGCTCGTAGGGAAAGTGGCTGCCGATCGGCACCAGGCCCCGCTTGTCGAGTTCCGCCTTGAATTCGGCCGTGGACATGCCGTAGGTGCCGGCGACCTCGACGTACTTAAAGCCCCAGTCGCGGACTTGGTCGAGCACCGGGGTGACCCCTTGCTCCTTGAACTGGTCGCGGAGGCTGTACAATTGCAGTCCGGTCGGGCCGCGATAGCTCTTGCTCTCGCCGACTCCCGCCGCCCACACACTGGTGCAGGTGACAACCAGCGCGACGACCATTCCCAGACGAAGCGGAACCAACTTGCGCATCTGCGAATCTCCTGAATGGAACAAGAATGCTGCCCGGCTTTCTCGCCTTTGTACCGGAAACCGTGGTTCGCGGGCAAGCGGTCGGGGCGGTCGAGCCCGTGGATCCAGGTTTCGCTGGCAGGGATTTCGCGGGCCGGCACGTTCCCATTCCCGGCAAACAGGCTTACACTGGTAGTCGGTCAACGGACAACCATCCAGCTCGAACGAGGCAGGCAACGTGGGACTAGGGGTCATCGCCAAATTGATTTCGGAAAAAGGTGTCGGATTCATCAAGCCTTGCGACGAAGGCGGAGATGTGTTCTTCCACTACAGCGCGCTGGTCGGCATCCCGTTCGAACAATTGACGGAGGGGCAGGCGGTCTCGTTTGACATCGACCGGGTGGCCGGCACGCGCAATCGCCGCCGCGCCGAGAAGGTCGAGCCGTGCGACCCGAAGTTGCTGGGCCGAACGAGCGAAGGCGAGCCGCTGGCCGCTCGGCATCCCAAGGCCCGGCGGCGAAAACCGACGTGGCGCGAGAAGTAAACCGGGCTCAATCTTCGGGAGGTGGCGTTCATGGCAGGTCTGCGAATCCTGGGTGTCGGACTACTGCTGGGCTGGCTGGCAAGTGCATCGTTGGCCGCGGGCGCAGAACCGTTGCGGATCGGAATGGCGGAGGCGGAGATCACGCCGCCCGAGGGCTTCCCGATGGCCGGCTACTATCACGAACGGCTGGCCACGGGGACGCGCGATCCCCTGAAGGCCAAGGCGATGGTGTTCGCCGGCGACGGGGCGCGGGCCGCCTTGGTCGCCTGTGACTTGACGGGAATCGCGGCCGACTTGTCCGCGGAAGTCCGGCGGCGAGCCGCCGCCCAGACCGGCATCCCCGCCGAGTACATCGTGCTGGCAGCGACCCATTCACACACCGCGCCCGACTACACCCGCGACTTGTACGAGTACCTCGGCGCGCCGCCGGAGGCCGGCCAGGACCGTTATTCCGCCCGGCTGATCGCCGGCATCGTGGATGCGATCGCGCGAGCCGACCAGGGGGCCCAGCCGGTCACGGTGCTCGCAGGATCCGCACGGCAGGAGCAGCCGATTTCGTTCAATCGCCGGTTCGTGATGAAGGACGGCAGCGTGCGGACCTGGATGCGCCTGGACAACCCCCAGGTCGTGCGCGCGGCCGGCCCCATCGATCCGGAGGTCAGCCTGCTGCTGATTCGGGCGGCCGAGGGCGACCAGCCGCTGGGCGTGTTCACCAATTTCGCGCTGCATCTGGATACGGTCGGCGGGACGCTGTGGAGCGGCGACTATCCGTTCTATGTCGAACAGTCGCTGCGGCAAACGCTGGGGCCGCACGTGATCTCGGTGTTTGGCAACGGCTGCTGCGGCGATATCAACCACGCCGATCCCACGGCGGCGGCCGTGAACAAGACCGACATGATCGGCCAGTCGCTGGCCGCGACCGTTCAGCAGGGGCTGACGCAGCTGAGCCGCGTCGACCAGCCCGTGCTGCGCGTCCGGCGGGCGCAGGTCGCGTTGCCTCTGCAAGAGGTCACCGCCGACGACGTGGCCCGCGCGTTGCCGCTGGTCGCCGCGGCCAAAGCGGGAAACCCGGGCGAGTTCTTTGCCTTGGTCACGGCCTACAAGTCGCTGATCCTGGACCAGCTGCGGAACCGTCCGCCCTTGGCGCCGGCGACCGACTCGCTCTCGTGGGGCTTGTCGCACACGTTGGCCGGCGTCGGCGACCAGTTGCCGGTCGACGTCCAGGTGATCGCCTTGGGATCGGACGTGGCGATCGTCTGCTTGTCGGGCGAAGTGTTCGTCGATTTGGGGCTGGCGATCAAGCGGGCGTCTCCGTTCCGGACGACCCTGGTCGTCGAGTTGTGCAACTGTGTCGAAACCGTGTACATCCCGCACCGCGTGGCCTGTGCGGGAGGCAGCTACGAAGTCACCAATTCCACGGTCAAGCCGGGGTCCGGCGAACTGCTGGCGGAGACCGCCGTCCGGCTGCTGCGCGAGGCGGCCGGCGGCGAATAGTCCGGGATGGGCTCAGACGTACAGAATTCAAAATTGGCGGAGTTGTGTCTCGCGTTGGTGAAAGCCCGGGACCGCCAATTTTGAATTCTGTACGTCTGAGCCCTTTTTCAAGGCACGCAGAATCCCTGCCCAACCCCAACGCTGCACGCTCTTGTCATCAAGCCCCACCTCCCGCGTCTGGCCAAGAACGCCATTCTGCGATAAGATGCAGGTAGGACATGGTGACAACATGGCCACCTCATCTCGAATCGCCAACGCGTCGGCAAAACCCCCTGCATCACCCGTGCCCGCGCACACCGCGGACGCGAATCAGAGCGAATCGTGGACGGTGGAGATCGGCCGCCAGTTGCTGAGCAGCGCTCGCCGGCATCGCGGCGGCCGGTTCTGGCAGGATCAGATGTTGGGCTGGGCCATGAAGGACCCGGCGTTCAAGATCCAGCTGTTTCGCTTGAATCAGCCGCGAGGCGTAGCCGTGGTGATCAGCCCCTGGAATTTCCCGTTGGCCATCTGCGCCGGCATGACCGGCGCTGCGCTGGTGACGGGCAATTCGGTCGTGGTCAAGCCGGCCTCGCCGACGCGCGGGATCGCGCGGGCGATGTGTGACGCCTTGTGGCTCGAACTTCGCGGCCGCCTGCCATCGGTTACCCTCCCAAGCTCACGGTCCACGCGTTCGGGATGTGGTCATTTTCCGCTTCCAGTGCCGGCCCCATGAAAGGTCACGGCCGGTAAATGGCCCGCCGAGATCGGGTCGGGACGCCCAAGTCCGACAGCCTGTGGAGCCGCCGCTTACGAGCGGCGTCGCGCCATCGCTGATCCTGCCGCCGCCACTGGGATGAGACTTGGCCGTCGACGTGTATCCTCGTGCCGAGTCCATGTGGGGGATGGGGAGGACAGCGGTCCGATTATATCGACGCCGCTGCCAGAAAACGACCGGCCGTCGCTTCCGGACTTCAGACACCGGGAATTGCAAGCCGTTCCACGTGTTACGATGGCGGCTTCGCGAAGCGTCCCGAAGCCACACCATGCCGAGCCGCCCGCCATGCGCCAGAAACACGCACCCAACGTGCCCCTGCCCAAGCACTGGAACAAGCATGTCAAGTCTGCCATTCTGCACGTCATTTCCTTGGCTCAGTACGCCACCGCCTACACACGATCCTGGGCGGCCGACAGCAGGAATGCCCGTGTCCGGTTGACGGCCGAAAGGGACCGCCTCGAACAGGAACTGGCCCTTCTTCGCGAGGAGATCCGCATCAGGGACGCTCGCATGACTCGGTTGCCTGCCCATCGCCGACCGCAATACACGCCCGTCGAACGGATGGCCATCCTCGAACTCAAGACGGCGCGTGCCTGGTCGCTGACGCAGGCCGCGGAGGCGTTCTTGGTGACCGCGGAAACTATCGCTTCGTGGACCAATCGTGTCGACGAGGCGGGGAAGGACGCCCTCGTCCAGACCACCGAGCCGGTCAACAAGTTCCCGGACTTCGTCCGCGCCATCGTCCAACGCCTGAAAACCGTCTGCCCCAGCATGGGCAAGGTCAAGATCGCCGAGACGCTTGCACGCGCCGGCCTGCACCTCGGCGTCACAACGGTCGGACGCATCCTGAAGGAGAAGCCCCAGCCCACGCCCGAACAGAGGGCGAGCGATGAAGCGACGGGCCAGACAGGCTCGACCCACTCGGTTGAGACGGCGAACGACGCGAAACGCGTGGTCACCGCCAAGTACCCCAACCAGGTCTGGCACGTCGATCTGGCGACCGTGTCGATCCTGGGCGGCTTCTGGACTTCCTGGCTTCCATTCGCGTTGCCCCAGTGTTGGCCGTTCTGCTGGTGGGTTGCAGTGGTGCTCGATCACTACTCGCGCCGCATGATGGGATTCGTCGTATTCGCCCAGCAACCCACGAGCACGCAGGTCCGTGTGATGCTTGGAAGGACAATCCACTCGGCTGGTCGCGCACCGAAGTACCTGATCTGTGACAAAGGCCGCCAATTCTGGTGCCCGGCCTTCAAGGACTGGTGCCGTCGGCGTGCCATCAAGCCTCGCTACGGAGCGATCGGCCGGCATGGCAGTCCGGCGGTAATCGAGCGGTTCATCCTGACGGTGAAACCGCATTGCACGCGGGTGATCCTGATGCCCACGCGGCGTGACAAAATGCGGGAGGAACTCAACCGATTTGCGAAGTGGTACAACGACTCTCGTCCGCACATGACGCTCAAGGGGGCCACACCGGACGAGATTCACCGCGGCCACCATCCGACTTGTCGCTACCCGCGTCTGGAACCGCGGACACATTTGGCACGGGGCCCGCCGTGTGCGCAGCCGTGCGCGCCCATTCGTGGATGGCCGGGCCAGCGGCTGAAACTGACGGTGGAGAATCACGCAGGCCGAAACCATCTGCCAATCGTCACGGTCCGGCGCGCCGCGTAAAAGACGAACCCGGACGATGCTTGTCACGATGGCGACCTGCGCGGACCGAGCCGATCGGTCACGCCCTGCTACCGAATTGTCAATGAACAACGTACGGCGACAGACCTACCGAAGCGTTCTTGGCTCGCTTTGCCCTTCGTCTGGCCCATTGCAGCTAACCCATCGCTACGCTTTCGCATCGAACGAAACTCGGAAACTCGCTGAACCAGGACACCCCAATCGAACAGACAATCGGCCAAGCTGCCGACAAACTTTGTGGTCCTGAGGTTGACCTATTTCGCCGACACGCCGTGCAGAACGTGCTCCGAATCGTGCGGAACCGCAGAGGGCGTCGGCGTATGGCAACGCATCCGGCAGCGATTCAAGAACTCGTATTCCAATAGCGGGAACCAGGAGTCCAGCCATGTTCGATCCAGTCATCGGTCAGTTCATCAGTGACGACCCCATCGAGTTCGATGCAGGCGACCCCAACCTCCGACGATACGTTGAGAACAGCCCGACGAATGCGACCGACCCAACAGGACTGGTCCCTAACCGGTATGACACCGTTTCGTTGGCAGAGGTGGTTAGGGCAGTAGCGCTCATGGAGGCATGGAACCCGGGTAGGAGTCCGCGTGAAATCCTGGAGCTGTATCAGAATCGAACCTGCTGGCAGTTCATGAATAACTTCGACGCAGCCAAGCAACTCGGCCTGATTGACGAGGAGCCTTTAGGCCCCCCAATGAAATGGGCTTACCTTTTTACGGAAAAAGAAGGCTGGGTCGATCTCGGCCATTTTCTTACAACCGGGAGGGCCACTGCAAAGGGCATCCCCCCACTCTTCACGCTTCTTGGTGGCGAGTTCTACGAAGACTACACCAAGGAAATCGGAAAGCAGAATCCAGATCTCCCCGGCATGGGATCCAGTGCCAATACGTTCGAGGACCCGATCTCCAACCGACTTGGCGTGCAATTCGGACGCAAGCTGAAAAGCGATGTGCCGCTTTCCCAACAATTGCAGAAGTTCTTCGATGATCTTGGCGCGAAAATCCCAAGCGATGCGTGGAATTACAGGTTTCTCCCGCCCAACGAAGCTACGTGGGAAAAGTGCTGGAAGAATTACCCGGAAGATGCCATGAAGAGGGCACGCGTCATCTTGGATCGAAATGATCCCGTCTGGAAGACATTTCCTCCAGATTCGGAGCGAATGCAGGAGCATATTAAGAAAGACGAAATCTGGGGGCCGCTGCTTACGCCCCCTGCGACCAGATAGGTCCGTACGTCGGAGGCAAATTATGCATCAAGGGCTGCTCTGCAAGACAGATCGAAAGCGCCGAGAGGCTTGGTGTTCGATCGTCGTGTTCTGTGCTTGGTTCGCCGTGGTGGCCAGGAGCCACGTCATGCTCGCACAGGATAGCGATTGTGTAACTAGCCCTCGCAAGACCCTCGTTGCGTCTGAGGATCCTCGGACTGAATCTGGCACGTCTGGACTGGTTTCCGACGACTCCAAGGACCAACGGAGATCGGAGCAGCCGGAATCGCAAGAGCAACCCAAACAATACCTTTCGTTTGGCTCGACCCAGATCTACGCAAGTCCCACCGAAGTCTGGCTCCTTCTCGACGTTGATTCTCACACGGTTCGCGGCGGCTACGCGGAACCCTCGGACCTCTCCGAGCGGAAAGAGTTCCACGTCTACGTTCTCCAGAAAGGTGGCCTCCGATGGCAGTGGAAAACGTCGGATTTGCCGCTTACAGCTCATCGACACTTCGCCACGTTTTTCCGACATGGTGGAGGTACGTTTGCGTACCTTTTGGAACAGCGGAGCCTCTACCGTTGGAGGGCCAATCCAGACGGGACGGCGGGATTCGTCTCGGTCGAGGATCCAAGAACTGTGTTAGGCTCGCATCCACTAGATACGTCGGAACTCCTCGTACGCGTCGCGAAGCTGAACAGTGCGTCGGGTTTTCGCAAAGTGGACGCCGGTTTCTACGGATACGGAACTTATCCGCCGCTGGACTACGTGGCATCCCACGTGAATCTTCGGCTGCATTTTGAACAAGTGAAACGCGGGTTAGGCTATTGCGCAGTCGTAGCAGAGTCGCTCTCAAGTCCACCAGAGTGGAGAGAGGAACTATTGCGAGTGGATCACTCTCGCCGCAAGAATGAGGATCGTCGGCCGGAAAACAAGTGATAGCCAGAAGGAACGGGCGAGTTTGGCAGGCCTCCGCTTGCCGTCGGTGCCGCGATGGGGGTGAGGATCGCCCCGATGGCCACGGTCAGCCCGGCGCCGAGAGCCGCCGTGAGCGTTCCGAAGGGTCTCAGACGCGCCGCTGCCCGGTCTGCAGCTTGTCGCGCAGGTGGTGCGGCCCACTGCGACCTCGTAGAAGCTCCAGCCATTCCAGCGGCCGCAGCAGCTCGATGGACAACACGTCCCCGTTGCCCTTCGTCATCCGAAGCGTGAGCTTTCTCCACTGCTCGGGTTCGGGATGAGCGGCGTTTCGTCCACTTCGCGTGCATCTGAGGTGTTTCCGAGTACCCGCATGCCAACTCGGATGTCCTCGATGTTCCGGAGCCCGTCGTGAGCCACATCGGCTGCAGGCGTCGGTTTGTTCAGTCCCAGCGTGGGATAGGTCGCAAGAATTCCGGGGACACCAAAGAATTCCGAATTCCGCGAATTCCGGGGACACCATATTTATTTCTGTCGCGACTTGCCTTTCCGGCCGGGTTTCTGCCGTCGCAAGACACGGCCGAGGTTCTTCTCCAGACGAATCAGGAAATCATCGTCGCCCAAGGGACGGCCCGTGCGCTCATGACCCCGAAGGACCTTCAACTCTTCCTCCGTCACCGCGCTGGTCAACAGCCGGCGCCACTTCGGAGCCAACTCCAGCAACGGGGCCACCTGAACCAAGCCATCGTCGCGTCCCGCCAAGTGAGCCCCGGCGCTGCTCCACGGGTACTCGCTCGGCGCTTCCACCAACCCAGCACGGACGGGATTCAATTCCACGTACCGCGCCGTAGCCAGCAGGTAGGGCTCATCCATCACGAACGAAGCGAAGCGGCCTTGCCACAGATGGCCTCGCCAGCCCTCACGAAAATTGATCTGCCGCGTGTAACGCCGATGCGCCTCGCCAATGGCTCGCCGCAAGCCATCGCCCGACTCCGGGACCGCGATCAAGTGGACATGGTTGGGCATCAGGCAGTAGGCCCAAATCTCAACCCCGTGCTCCCGGCACCACTGGCCCATTAACTCCAAATACGACGCGTAGTCCTCAGCGCGGAAAAATGTCTGCTGCCGACGATTTCCCCGTTGCGTAATGTGATGTGGTAGTCCGGGAATGACAACCCGTGCTAAGCGTGCCATGTACGAAATCTA